>Ga0164306_10000488_pt1 | contig 16179 bp, 12 predicted proteins | sample Whisoiple_242_MG_FD_110213 | JGI IMG/M metagenome (GOLD analysis project Ga0164306, IMG submission 110213) | Soil microbial communities amended with fresh organic matter from upstate New York, USA - Whitman soil sample_242_MG | ecosystem: Environmental > Terrestrial > Soil > Unclassified >... | reverse complement strand
GCCGGTCGGCAGGCTTTCCGGCGGCGAGCGCGCTCGTGTGTTGATCGCGCAATTGATGCTTCAGCCCGCTGACCTGCTGCTGCTGGACGAGCCCACCAACGATCTGGATATTCCAACGCTGGAAATCCTGGAAGAGAGCCTGCTCGAATACACCGGCGCGCTGGTGCTGGTAACGCATGATCGCTACATGCTGGACCGCGTTTCCACCATGGTGCTGGGCCTTGACGGACGCGGCGGAGCGGAGAGTTTTGCCGACTATCTGCAATGGGAAGAGTGGCAGGAGAGCAAACAGCCTGCGCGCTCTACTGGCAGCGAACCGCCAGCCAAGCCGGTGCGAGCTGCGGAAAGTTCCGGGAAGAAGAAGCTCTCTTATCTTGAAGCGCGCGAGTTTGCCGCCATCGAGCAGCGCATTGCCGAAGCCGAAGACATGCTGCAACAAAAGCGCAGGGCCGCGAATGATCCTGCTATCGCCAGTGACGCAGCGCAGTTGCTGAAAGCTCATGCGGAAATGGAAGAAGCGCAGAAAACCGTGGACGAGCTTTACAGCCGCTGGGCGGAGCTGGAAGCGAAGCAGAGTTGAGCGTAAAAAGTTCATGGGGTGATGTAGCTGCACCTGACATCGTTGGACTTCAGTACAGCTCACGCGAGGAAACGATAAAAACCCGCTCCATCACCCTCACTCTTGCTTAAGATGCGCATATCTGTTCCGATGCCGTCTCCAACCTGGCTGCGACCGCAGTCCGATCTACCGGACGTGCAGGCTGTCCAGCATTTTCAGGTATGTGGGATGGAGCTGGTTATAGTCACGATCGGGCGAAATGAATACCAGGTAGACCAGTCCACCCTGGGGGCGCGGCACGGCAACCAACAGGTCGCGTTCCGGCAGCGCCTTGCCGTTGAGTTGCAACGGAGAATTGCCCAGCAACTCCAGCGAGCGCCCCTGCGTTCCATTGACGTCTATATTCCTGGGCTCGCCGGAAACCTTCATTCCCGGATTGTCCTGGACCAGGCCCTCCGCCAGTTGCCGCGTGGCCTCGTCCAGTGACGAACCGCCGCTGTCCGGCTTCGTCCCCATGACGACGCCATAAGCAATGCCGGTTTCGCTCGCGCCGGAAGGTGGCGCGATGATCGTGGTGTTCTGGTCGCCGTTCACCTTCCAATTGTCTGGATAGGAAACGGTATACCCCTGCCCTTCATGCTGGGCGAAATTGCCGCTGGGCTTGATCTGCTTAAACGCGACATCGGTGGCTTCCTCTCCGGTGCCGCTGCCTGCGCCGTTGCCGCTACCAGCGCCGCTGCCCTGGTTCGAGGACGTTGGCGCGCTCGCCGGAACAACATTGTTCTTTCTGTTCTGCTGCTCCCATGTTCCGGCCTTGGCGCCGTTGGCGATCTCCTGCGCGCTATAGGCCTTCAGCTTCGTGGCGTCCTGTTTTACCTGGGGAAACTCGCCGCTGTTGGTGGTGTAGCTTTTCTGCGGCCAGTTGCGGACCTGCTGCTGGATCGCGGCCTGCCGATTGCCGGGATTCGGGTGGTCGCTCAGCAGTTGTGGTCCGCCTTTGCCATATTTCTGTTCCAGCTTTTGAAAAAAGTCGGCCATCGACTTCGGGTTATATCCCGCGCGATACATGATGATCGCGCCGGTGGAATCGGCCTGGGCTTCGTCAGCGCGCGAATATTTCATCAGCATGGTGCCCGCGCCAATCTGGATTCCCATGCGTCCCAGGCTGCCCAGCCCGCTCTGCGGCAGCACCGCGCCGGCCAGCCCGGCGACAATCTGCGCCACCGTCGCCTTAGGCGCCTGTTTGGCTGAGTGCTGCATGTACACGTGCGACATTTCATGCGCCAACACGCCGGCCAGCTCAGCTTCATTGTCGGCAGCTTGAATGGTGCCCAGGTTCACAAAGATCGGGCCGCCCGGCAAGGCAAACGCATTGATGTCCGCCGCCGGAATCACATGGAACTGATACGGCCATGACCGGTCCGCCGGAATCACCCCGGCAAGTTTCTTGCCCAGATGCTGAATGTATTGCGTCTCCGGACTGGAATCGGGCAGCACGGGCATCTGCTTATAGACTTCGCCCATGGCTTGCAGGCCCAGTTGCTGTTGCTGCTGGCGATTCATCCCGGTGGTGCCGGGGTTGGGCAGCTGCGGAGCGGACCCGCCCTGCGCCATTAAGGCCAAAGGCTGTGCCAGCAGCAGCGTCAATACCAGCGCCAGCATTCGGGTGGAAAAGTTACGTGATTGCATAAATATCCTCAAAAAATTGGGCTTACGAAGCGCGCTAGGGAAACTATGGCCGATACGGTACTAAGTTGGATGCCGCTGGAAATTATAGAAGATGTATGGGCTTGCTGCTTCGATCTCCGCTTCTCCGTTACTCTCGGCGTTGGTTCCATTTTGAACCGCTTTCTCTTTTCGATCAGTGTCATCAGTGTTGATTAGTGCTCAGTTTTGCCTTCTCTGCTTTTTTCCGATCCCCCGATCACCCGATTTCTTCTTCCTCTTCTTCCGGCTCAAAATTTACGTTTCCCACGTTGCTCATCGCCACTTGTAGAACGTAGGCCAGCTTTGTGGCCACTTTTTCTTCTAGTGTGCCATCCACCAGCCCTTGCGCTGTTTTGGTAAGCGCCACCTGGATTGAGTTTGCGTCCTCCAGCGCCGGCAAGTTGAACTTCGTCGGACGCGCCGCCTCCATCGCCAGGTGCATGTTGCAATACTTCTGCCCTCGTACCTTCGGCGCACGGCAGGGCTTCCCGCCGCTTCTGGGATACTCGCATCGTGGCGCTCGGTTCGCCTTCTCTAGATTGTCCCGCAGCATGGTGAACACGTCGTGTCGTTCGCCGTCCCCCAGCTTCGCCGCCGCCTCTATCGCCGGATTTTGCTCCAGCAGCTTCTGGCATGCGGTAAACGTCTCCCCCAGTTGCGTAAACAGCCGCGCCGCCTCGGTTGAGGGCCATTGTTCCTTCATCTCTTCTTCCTGCTCCCGCCGCCTGCGGTCGTCCCGCATTTTGAACATCCGGTCCATGTCCTCGCCGGTTTTCACCGTCTCATGCCACAGCCGCTGTTCTTCTTCAGTAAACCCGTTATGGTTCTCTACCGATTTCGGCATACACTCTCCTCGTCTTTTTCCGTCGCCCCTGAATTTTTCTTCGGCCTTTCCCGATCAGCGACCATCAGCGCAAATCAGCGGCAAGTCTTTGTTTTTCTCCGCGTCTCCGCACCTACGCGGTAAGATTTTGCCTTTCCGATTCCGGCGATGTCGCGCGATCACGGCGATGTCGGCGATCTTCCCGCCCCCATCCGGCCTTTTCCCGCCTTTTGTTGCAAACAAAGCATTTCTTCCATTCGACCCTTGCGCCACGCTTGGGTGGCCCTTGGGCCACGCTTGGGCCACCCTTGGGCCACCCTTGGGCCACCCAAACCCGGACCCAATCCCAATCCCAAGCTCAAACCCAAATTGTGGAGCGCAGGCGCCCTCGCCTGCGAGGATAAGAGTCTTTGTTTCGACCACCAGACCACTCAAAACTCAATCCACGCTGCACCGCTTTCCGATAACGGCGATTCCGCGCGATCACGGCGATTTCGGCGATCCATGCGCCCTGCGCGCCCACAACCTCTCTGCTTATGGCTGATAGGTCACAGCCCCAAAATGCAAACACCCGGCCTTAAAAGGCCGGGTGTTAGAAAATAAATTGTGTACCGCAGAGCCTGCCCTGAGCTTGTCGAACGGGTGCCCTCGCCTGCGATGCTTTACAAAATCAAATTCTCTGGACCGCAAGCGCCCTCGCCTGCGTATCTTTGCATTTGTGGCACAGGCACTCTTGCCTGTGCGTCTTTTCAAACTTTTAAAATGTCGTGGACCGCAGGCGCCCTCGCCTGCGTATCTCTGCATTTGTGGCACAGGCACTCCTGCCTGTGCGGTTTTTTAAACTTTTAAAATGTCGTGGACCGCAGGCGCCCTCGCCTGCGTATCTCTGCATTTGTGGCACAGGCACTCCTGCCTGTGCGGCTTTTCAAACTTTTAAAATGTCATGGACCGCAAGCGCCCTCGCCTGCGTATCTCTGCATTTGTGGCACAGGCACTCCTGCCTGTGCGTCTTTTCAAACTTTTAAAATGTCGTGGACCGCAAGCGCCCTCGCCTGCGTATCTTGCACTTGTGGCACAGGCACTCCTGCCTGTGCGCCTTCAGCGATAACTCGTGTGGCACAGCCGCCCTCGGCTGTGGCGTTTTCTTCATTCGACATCAGACCGAATAAAACACGAAACTATCGTACCACCAATTCTTTCCGCTGCAACAAAAAAATCTGCGACCCTCTGCCTGCTCATCGCGACCAGAATTTGGCGAGCCCCCGCAGGGGGCAAAATTATTGAGCCCATCCTGAAGGCGAGCGTTAGCGAAGCCGGAAGGGTGGGAAGGGGTGGAAAGGAATCAAGCCCCGGCGGGGCGGCACAAGGGATTTGCCTGCTACCCCAACAAAAAACCTGCGACCCCTCTGTCTGCTTTGCATAAACACCCAACCCCTGTCATCCTGAGCAACGCCGAGGGACCCTGACCCTGAGCTTGCGAAGGGGAACGGGGACCCGAGGAGGCGTCGAAGGATCCCGAGGATTTTTATCGCACCCAGACCGCCTCAGGAAGTTCGACCACGACTCTCTTCCCGCGACCGCTTGGGAACTCATGCCACTTCGGTAGAACTCCCTGACACCGCATGTTGACGACTGGCTGCACCGGGATTCTTCGACTGCGCCGTCGCATGCGCTCCGGCTACGCTCAGAATGACAAGTTTTTAGCCGGTCTCGCAGATCTGAGCGTCCGCAGGGAGCGGCACAATGTTAGCCCGTCCGGAAAGGCTCATTTTCTCCGCGTCTCCGCGCCTCCGTGGTGAAACTGTCTTTCCGTTTTCGACGTTACGCCGCACGGAGTTAATCCACCAAAAACTCCCCCGTCTCCTTCAAAAACAGCTCCAACTGGTCGTGATGCACCCAATGTCCGGCCTTCGGGACTCTGACCAGCCGGCAATGTTGCATGGCGGTCACGCGGGGATCGTTTTCCGGAACGGGGGCGAAGCTTTCCAGTCCCCAGAAGAGCAGCGTAGGAGAAGTGATCTGGCCGTAGATTTCCGAGGTATCGGCAAGGTTGTGGCCGAAAGGCCCGATGGCGCGGGCGTAATTATCGAACTTCCTTGTGAGGCAGCCTTCAGAATCCCAGTTGGTGCCGTGCAGCGTGAGGTGGCGCGCCACTTCGTCGCTCAGGTGCGGATTGGCTTCTTTCATGCGGGCCATGGCCGCGTCCAAAGTGGGATAAGGTTTGCGCTTGCGCTTCTCGATGTCGCGCCGCGCTTCAAGCCAATAGCGCAGCCGGCCGGACGCAGGGCCGTGTACGCGATGAGTGGGCGGGAACCCGATGCCCTCAATCGACACCGCTTTGCTTACGTGACCGGGATAGATGCCGGCATAGTGCAGCACGATGATTCCGCCCAGCGAATGGCCGACCAGCCGGATCGGGAACTCGTCGATGATATCGAGCAGCGCGGAGAGATCGAGCACGTGCTCTGCGACGCTATACATCGCGCCCGGCGCCCAGGCGCTGTTGCCGTGTCCGCGCAGGTCCAGCGCGTAGACGTGGTAATGCTCGCGCAGGGAACGCGCCACCCAGTCCCAGTTGCGCGCGTGGTCCAGCCCGCCGTGGACGAGCACCAGCGCGGGTTTGCCGTCCTGCCCGTAGTCCCAGAATTGAAGTTTGAGCCGGTCAGAATAAAAGAAGTGCGAGATTGGTTCCATGTTGGTTGATTGAGCTCACAAGCATTCTAAACGGTAGGTTGGATTTCGCGCACTGTCGTCCGTTTGTGATGTGTAGGTGTAACGATGCTTTTTTGACCTTGTCATCCTGAGCGATGCGCGCGTGCATGCGCGCGCGAGCCGAAGGATCGCCAAAGTGCGGATTGTAACCATAAAGCGTCAGGGAGTTCTACCGAAACATCTTCGAGCGAACGCCTTAACGCGTCATGGGCTGGCGACACTGCACCGGGATCCTTCGACTCCTTCGCCGTCGCTAACGCTCCGTTGAAGTTCGCTCAGGATGACAAAGGGTTTACAGCATGATGCAAGCGCGATTGCGCGCGGCTGATCGAACAGAACGCTCCGTCGCGCCTTGACAGAGGCGTTCGGCAAACTTTAGACTCCGTTCCTCACGATCGAATGATCGTCAGCGACCATCATCTTCACCACTCAGCAGTAAGATCCCGGAGCCTTGCCAAATGGATCCCTTTAAGAAAGTTCGCTCGCATGCAGGAATGAGAGGAGCAAGCTACTATGCCATCACGCATGATCAAAATACTCGTAGTCCTTACGCTGGCATTTTGCGCGTTGGGAATGGAGGCGCAGATGCTGCCTAACCCTTACGGACCACCTATTAGCGTGGAGAACGCCAAGAAAGCGGCTGCCGCGGCGCTGGCTGAAGCCGTGAAAAACCACTGGGTCATGGCGGTCGCCGTGGTCGATCCCACGGGCACGCTCGTTTATTACGAGAAATCGGACAACACGCAGATCGGCAGCGCGAATGTTTCCATCAACAAAGCGCGTTCGGCGGCTTTATATAAACGTCCGACCAAGGCATTTCAGGATGCGCTGGCCGGCGGCGGCGCCGGTTTGCGCGTGCTGGGACTGGAAGGCGCTGTGCCCGTGGAAGGCGGTGTGCCGATCATTTCAGACGGCAAGATCATCGGCGCGATTGGCGTCTCTGGCGCCAACAGTGACCAGGATGGCCAGTGCGCCGTGGCCGGAGCAGCGGCGATCAAGTAGATCGAGCACTCAGTAATCAGCACTCAGCAGTCAGCCAAACCCTACCGCCTTGGCTGAGTGCTGAATGCTGAGCGCTGACGGCTATTCCCGGAGTGGCACAACCTGAGCTGCTGAACTCACATCTCAGCCATTACCCCTGGGTGAGAGTGCGCCATGGTCCGGTCAAGAACTTCGTCAGCTGTATTGCAAGTAGCCTTCCTATTAGCCTTCACTTTCGTTTGCGGCTGCGGCGGTGTCAATAACGGCGCCGGCGGCGGCAACGGCAACGGCGGCCCTTCACAGGCCGTAATAGCTTTCGCGGCAAACTCTGGCGTCATTGTCCAGGGGCAAAGCACCACGCTTAGCTGGAAAGTCACCAATGCCACGTCATTTTCCATTTCACCCGCGGTCGCTTCCGGCACTCTTCCGCTCACGGGCTCGGCCACTGTGTCGCCGGCGCAGACCACTACCTACGTAGGAACGGCCACTGACGCAAATGGCAAGACGGCGACTTCTTCCGTTGTTGTGACGGTCGTCCCCCAGGGCTCCGCGCCGTCGATGACCCTGACTCTTTCGCCGAACGTCGTTGCGGCCGGTCAAACCACGACCTTGACGTGGGCCAGCACAAATTCAACTTCGGTGGCGATCACTCCGTCCATTCTGGGCGATGACGTAACATCCGTGGCGCTTTCCGGTTCCGCTGCGGTCGTGGTGCCTGCAACCACCACATTCACAGCCACCGCCACTGGAGCGCAGGGCGTGACTGCCTCAGCTTCAGCCACGGTCAATATTCTTGGCGTGACGCTTACCGCCAGCCCAACCAAGATCGGCCCCGGACAAACCGCGACATTAAGTTGGACAAGCAGCAACGCGGCCACGCTCAGCATTGACCAGGGAATTGGAGTGGAAACCGCGCCGGCAGGCAGCGTCGTCGTCTCCCCTGCCGCAACCACAACTTATACGATCACCGCCACCAATGGAACGGCCACTGCCACGGCCACGGCAACGGTCAACGCTCCGCTGGCGGTCACGTTGAAAGCCAGTCCGGCCAACATCGCTCCCGGCGGCCAGTCAACTTTGACTTGGGCATCGACAGGCGCGACTTCTCTCAGCATCGATCAAGGTGTCCCGCCGATTAGCGGCGCAAATGGAAGCGTCACTGTTTCGCCCACGGCGAACACTACCTTTACCATCACCGCCGTTGACGGCCAGGGAAACAGCGCCACCAGTTCCGCTACGGTGAATGTGGTCACCAACACCGGCTTGCAGGGCATCAAGCACATCATCGTGATGTTGCAGGAAAACCGCTCTTTCGATAGCTACTTCAGCAAGCTTGGCGACTATGCGACCAATGTCGATCATATCCCCGGCTACCAGATCAATGCCGGTTACGATCCCAACGTCATTCTGCCGCTCTTTGGCGGCGGCACCGGACATCTTTTCCACGAGCCTACCGAGCGCACAGACAACTTGTCGCCCGCCTGGAACGAGAGCCATTTTGATGTCGATCAGCAATCCGACGGCACTTTCAAAATGGACCGCTTCGCGATGACCAGTCATTCGGTTTCCGCGCCCACCGATCCCAAGGGACTGCGTGCCCTGGGCCAGTATGACCAGTCGGACATTCCTTATTACTACGAACTGGCCACTCAGTTCGCCACCAGCGATTCTTTCCATTCGTCGCTGCTGGCCAACACCCTGCCGAATCGCCAATACATGTTCTGCGCAACGAGCCAGGGAAGAATTTTCCCGTCACCTGCCGGTCACGATCCATGGACCTGCCCCACGATCTTCTCCAGTCTTCAGAACGCAGGAGTCAACTGGATTTACTACAACAAAGACGGTATCGTTCTGGCGAATTTTGCCGACTATGTAAATAATGCCGCCATTCGCGGAAGAGCAAATCACAATATCCAGGAATATTTTGATACCTTGGCCAAACCGACAGCCGATCAGGACCTGCCTTCGTTTGTCTGGATCGACTCCGCTTCAGGCGGCAGCGGGCTAGACGAACATCCAGACGCCAACATTCAATTTGGCGCGGCCTATGTGAAGACCATCATCGACGCCTTGATGAACAGCCCCGCCTGGCACGATTCCATCTTTATCCTGGCCTTTGATGAAGGCGGCGGGCTCTACGACCACGTTCCGCCGTTCACCGTCGTTCCGCCGGACAACACTCCGCCGCAGCTCGGGCCTAATGATCTGCCCGGCGACTTCACGCTGAGCGGTTTCCGCGTTCCCATCATGGTGGTTTCGCCCTTCGTGAAACCGCACTTCGTCTCTCACACCAATCGTGAGTTGACCTCAATCCTCAAGCTGGTGGAAACGCGCTTCAATCTGCCGGCTCTGACCGCGCGCGACGCTGCGGCCGACGACATGACCGAGTTCTTTGACTTCGTCAATCCTCCGGCCTTCCTCACGCCGCCTCCGCTGCCGGCGCAACCAACCACCGGTGTCGACGACATCAGTAAGCAAGCTCCTCCGCAGTAAGATACTTGCTGCGCTGTCGGTAAAGGCCGCAACCCAGGCGTTGCGGCCTTTTTTATTTGCCGCTGTTTGTCACGGTTTGCCATCCCGCGCCGAAGCCCAACATAATTAAAATAGAAACTCACCGTGCTGATTGCTCTCTCCATCATCGCTTGCATCCTTCTTCTGCAAATCGCCGCGCAGCTGCTCTGTCTCTGGCTTGATGGCCGCAAATTTCGCGCGCCCGGAGCCCTGGTCAAATTGCGGGAGCGAACTGTACACGTTCACCAGCTCGGCTCCGGAGCTCCGCCGATCATCCTGGAAGCCGGAATCGCCGCATCCTCGCTGAATTGGAGCATCTTGCAGCCGAAGTTGGCGGCTCTGGCCTCGACCTTCAGCTACGACCGCGCCGGGTTCGGCTGGAGCACCTCGACCGGCCGGCAGTGCCGTCTCTCGCAAATGGCCGCTGAGCTTCATCAGTGGATTGAAGCGTTGCGGGTGCCCCGGCCTTACGTCCTTGTGGGACACTCCTACGCCGCTTACATCCTGCGCGTTTTCGCGCAGCGATTTCCGGAAGAACTGGCCGGCATCATTCTCATCGATCCGCTCACGCCTGAAGAATGGATCAAGCCGCGCCGTTTCCAGCGCTGGCAGTTGCGCCGCGGCGTGTGGTTCTCGCGCGCCGGCGCCGCTCTGGGATCGATTGGCGTCAACCGCTTCTGTCTATGGCTCTTGCAGCGCGGCAACAGCGCCGTGCCGCGTCGCGTCCTGAGCGCGTTCGGCGCCAAAGCCAGTGAGACCGGACACCGCATCCTTGGCGAATTGGCCAAGCTTCCGCCGGAAACTGTTCGGCTGGTCCGCGAACGCTGGAGTCACGCGGAATTTTTCCTCACCATGGCCCGGTACATCCGGACTTTGCCGGCCGCTGCCGCCGAAGCCTCGCAGTCTCAAATCCCGGCGCACATCCCGGTGACGGTGATTTCCGGGGCTCACCAGCCGCCGGTGCGCATGGCGGAACATGAGGCCATCGCGGCCCATTCTTTGCAGGGAAGGCATCTCGTCGCCGCCAACAGCGCCCACTGGATTCATCTGGACCAGCCGGAGCTGATCGTGGAAGCTTTCAGCGAAATGGCGGAAAAGGTGAAGACGGAAAACATTGAGAGCTTCAATAGAAAATAATCGCCACCACAACCAAAAACTTTGTGGAGCGCAGCCGCCCTCGGCTGCGGTGATAAATCTTTCGTGAATCGAGACGAATTTGATAGCGGCATAGATGAGACACGTAGCCTGCTCCTCTGTGTTTCTCTGTGCCCTCTGTGGTGAATGTGCTTTCTATTACATTGAGTTTATGTCACTAAAACACAAGGTCCCTCAAGGCTACTCGCCCGCTGTTCCCATTCACGCCAAAAGCGGGCGTGAACGGGGACCCGAAAACGCGGGGCTCGCTTACGCCTTTCGGGATGACGACATAATGAAAGATGGGAAAATACCAAACTGACGGCTACCGCTCCCCTTGTGTCCTTTGTGGTTCACGGTTTTGCATATTAAAATGCAATTCGGGACTCCTTAACCATTCATGAAAAAAGTCGTCGAGCGTGAGAAGAACAAGAACTATTACCGCGTGCTCCATGTTCCCATCTGGATCTGGGTCTTCTGGATCCTTCCCGGCCATCTCACGGCTGATCTTTATGCCCATGGCCCAGACCGTCGCCACTGGATCTGGCTGGCGATTGTAACCGCGGTCTGCATCTGGCGCGGATTTGCCGGCCGTCTTCCCGGCGGCGAGCCGCGGCCTTACATCACGCACTATGGCGAGCCCAAGCCAAATCTCTGGTATCGGGTGGTCTGTTACACCGCCGCGTGGATTGATCTGCTGGTGCCTTTCACCATCAACCTGGTCGGGCTGGCCATCAACTTTTTCACCGGCCGCTGGATCATCAATGACCTGTTCGCCAGACTCTATTACCCGCTGGCTGCTGCCGTAGTGCTGGCCACGATTGTCGATCTTACTCCGCGCACGCGGCGTTCCACCCGCGGTGAAGGCGCGGAAAAAGGCTGGTTTTACGTTGCTATCTGGACGGTCGTCCCCACGCAGCTTGCCGGATGGGCCATGTGGCGGCTGGGAAAATACTTTGATCTTTCAGCCACCAGCCTGGGTCAGGTGCGATTGCTCACGTTCCTGATTGTCGCCGGCGGTTTCTTTGCTTTGGGACTGTTGGGTAAACTGCCCCGCACCGAGCGTTACCACATCCCCGAAGGCGTGATTTCTGATATGCCTGTTTCCGCCGGGGCTTAGAACATATTCTTTCTGCAACCTGTTTATTGATGGATGCAAAAATAATGTCCTAATCATTAAGAATCGTCATCCCGAGGCCCGTAAAGCGAGCGCGCGCAGTCATCAGCGCGCGAGTAGGGCGGAGGGACCTTGTGTTTATTTCCAAAATCGGCCTTTGTTTATGCAGCTCTCAATAGACCTGAGTTCAAGACCCTGCCAGGCAGAAAGCCACAATGGTGTTGCCGCTCTTGCCAGACTTCTTCTCGACTTCGGCAATCAACTTTTCTTCCAGGTTATCTGGATCAGGGACCATCTCGCACCCGGCTATCTGCTGATCGCTCGCGCCGTGATAGCACAATTCGCAGACGGCCAGCCCGCTCTCTTCTCCCGACCGTACTGGCGGGCCAAAGGTGCGGCAAGTCATCGGGCGCGAATCATACAAATCACAAGCGCCGGTGGCGGGATCAAGCGCGGGGCAGGGCTCGTCGTTGGCGAATTCCTCAAATGCTGCTTCAGCATCTTCGCCTTCATCCAGAATGCCGGTCTTGGGATCGCCCGGGAAAGTGGCCGCCAATCGCTTTACCGCCTGCTGCGCGCGCCGTTTAACTTGCGCCGCCCGCCTGGGATCGCTCGACTTCAGATCATGCAGTCCCTTTTGCAGCCGCTGCGCATCCAGTTGGCTGATGGCGAAGGCCCCATAGCAGCATTGCGTGCAGCCCTTGCGGCACACCAGCCACTCGCCGCTCTTGCGCGCTGCGTCAGCCAGGGCTGCATCCACAATCTGGATGAGTCTCTGGTCGGCCGCGGGCAGGGAAGTGCGCATACTGCAAGCATATAGCAAAGAAATGGGCGGAGCCTCATTGCCCGCCCATGGCTATGGATTTTACTCGCCTGTTATTTCTTCTCGTCGTTCTTCTGCTCTTCGGCGGACTGCTTGGCCTTGCTCATCATCGTGAGTTTTTCCACGTTCATTGAGTGATCGGCCTCGTTCAGCTTGGCCTTCACCTTCACGTGATGGCCTTCATGGCCCTTCACGGCGTCCATGTTCTCGATGTTCCAGGCCTGCTTGTCTTTGTCGTTGACAAAAACTGTCTTGCCGTCCTGGTCTTTTACCCAGCCGGTCAGGCTCATGGACTTGCCTTTTTCCGCGGCCTTGGCTTCTTTCTTCTCAGCCTTGTCTACTTTCTTATCGCCGGTGCCGCCCGGGTTGCTGGCCGGTTCCTGCGCCAGCATGCTCAGTGAAGCAGTGATCACAAATGCAAACAGCAATGTAAGTAAGCGTTTCATAGGTCCTCCTCGCGTCGGCTTTTGCCTTCTACAAGCGTCAGATGCCGCAACTTCGGCGGAGGAGGGCTGCCATAGCCATAAAAACAAATCACTTACACAACACCAGAGGGGCGAAAATGTTGCGCTCATGCCTTCATTTTTTTCGCGAATTTCTGCTCGAACTTCTTCACCTTGGGCGCCACCACGAACTGGCAGTAGGGCTGATTGCCGTTGTTGGCAAAATATTCCTGGTGATAATCTTCGGCGATAAAAAATTTCCCCGCCGGCTCCAGCGACGTAACAATAGGATTCGGCCAGTGCTTCGCGGCGTTCAATTCGTCGATCACTTTCTTCGCCTCGCGATACTGCTCTTCCGTCGAATAGAAAATTGCCGATCGGTATTGCGTGCCCACGTCATTGCCCTGGCGGTTGGGCGTTGTGGGATCATGGATGGAGAAAAACACGTCAAGGATTTCACGGAAGCTCACTTTGCTCGGATCAAATGTCACGCGCACCACCTCAACATGTCCGGTGTCGCCGTTGCACACCTGCCGGTAGGTGGGATTTTCCACGCGGCCTCCCATATAACCCGACTCAACCGACGTGACGCCCTCCATGCGGTCAAACACCGCTTCCAGGCACCAGAAACATCCGCCGCCCAGCACTACAGTTTGTAAATTTTCCATAAAGATTGGATGCCTTTGCCTGCTGAAAGTTCCATGTCCAGACGAAACAGCTTACCCACGAACGGTGTGGGCTGACAACTCCAGAGCACAAAATGGGTTCTTATCTCTATACCGATGAGAGCTGAAAATATGAGAAAGCCTTTTGCGCGCCGGAACCGCGCGCTGTTAAAAAATCTATTGTTTGCGCTCGCACTATGCGCTTTTGCATGTCTCATGCCTACGGCTGGCCGCGCACAAGTCACGATCGCGCAGATCAGTGACACGCATCTGGGCGAGGCCCACTCTCCGCATGCGTTCGATAACTTGCGCCGCGCCGTGGACATGGTGAACGCGCGCCATCCTGATGCTGTGATCGTGAGCGGCGACGTTGGCGAGAACTATGATCAGTGGCTGCTCGCGCGCGGCATCCTGAAGTGGCTGCATGCGCCCGTCTACTACGCGCCGGGAAACCACGACGTCCACACCAACGACGTGGAGAAATACCGCGAGGTCTTCGGCCCCGACTACTATCGCTTCCAGGTCAAGGGCGTTACGTTTCTGGTCATCGATTCGCAACTTCTCGGCAACTTCGACAACTTTGACGCCCAGTCGCCGCAGCCCATGCCGCCGCAGACAGAGGCGGAGTCGCAAAAAATGCTGTCGTGGCTTTCGCGTCAGTCGCCCGGATCCAACAATGGAGATGGCGGCAAAAAGCGTCATTGGTGGAACCGTGGCGGCAATCGCGACGACCGGCCGCCGCAGCGAGACGGCGATGACGATCGCCGCGGCAACGGCGGTGATGGAGACGATCGCGGCGGAAACATCGTTATCGGCATTCAGCACATCCCCGCGGACCGTGGCGACAATATGCCTCCAGATCCCAAGCCGTATTGGGTTGTCAATGAACCGTATCGTTCACGCGAACTGAATCTTCTGCACCGGCTGGGAGTAAGGCACGTGCTCGTCGGCCATTGGCACGTTGGCAATATTTTCGAGCGCGATGGCATTACCTGGCACGTCGCGCCCAGCACGGCGAGACTTCTTCCCTGGAGCGGACAGCTTGGGTTTGCCATGCACACCATCAGCCGCGATGGTGACGTGCGAACTGAATTTGTGCCGTTGGGCGTCGGACCATAACGCTTTTCGTCCTATCTCTAATTTAGTCTTGGAACGAACATAGACTTGTGTGGCACAGGCACTCTTGCCTGTGCTCGGATGGAATCTGAAGGATGCAGGCACAGACAGGAGTGTCTGTGCCACATAATTCTGTCCGAATGGATCTAGCCCAAAAAAATCTAGCCCGGCGGTCCCGCAAGCTTGTCCACATGCGGAGACTGGCCGCCCAGCCATTCCGGGTGGTGCGCCGTTGAGTCAAAGTGCGCGGAAGTTTTAAAAAGTTCGTATTCGCCCTGTGCCGCCGCTTTCTCGGTCTTCGCCAGCAGCGCGGCGGCCTGCTCCTTGCTCATGGGCTTGAACGTCTTTGCGGCTTCAAACGCTTGCTGCAAAATTTCCTGGCTGTCGATTCCCGTAATCACCACTGACGTCGGCAGGCTCAGCGCGTAGTGCAGGCATTCCAGGGGCTTGACCATGCCGCTCTTCAGGATGATCTGGTCGCCCATGGATTTCATTCCCAGTACGCCAATTTGCTGTTCCACCAGTTTCGGCAGCACCAGTTTGCCAAAGCTGCGGAAGTGCGCGTCCATTACGTTCAACGGCATCTGAACTGTATCGAAATGGAAGCCGTGCCTGGCCGCCACTTCCAGCATGTAGAGATGAATGTGCGGGTCTTTATGTCCGGTAAAACCGATGTACCGGACCTTACCCGCCTTCTTTGCTTCCAGCACAGCTTCGTGCGCGCCGTTTTCGGCAAAAATGCGGTCTGGATCGTCAAAGCGGATAATCTCATGGTGCTGGATCAGGTCAAGATGGTCCGTCTGCAGGCGTTGCAGCGATTCGTTGATCTGTTTCGTGGCTTCTTCTTTGGTGCGGCCATCCAGCTTGGTCATGAGAAAAACTTTTTGCCGATAGCCGTCTTTCAGCGCGTTCCCCATGCGGACTTCGCTCTGGCCTTTGTTGTAGTCCCATGAATTGTCCATGAAATTGATTCCGCCGTCGATGGCGGCGCGAATCAGCCGGAGACTCTCACCATCGGACAGTTTGGGCTGGCCGATGTGAAAGCCGCCCATGCCAATCGCGGAGACACGCTCGCCCGTCTTGCCCAGTGTGCGATAGATCATGGGACCTCCTTGCTCGCTCGCGTTCGCGCCAGTTTGCATGTTGCCGGCAAAACCGCTGGCGACAACTCGCGCACCGCTGGCCGCGATTCCGGCCAGAGCTATGCCTCTAAGAAATTCTCTGCGATGCATGGTGCGTTTTTTCCCCGCGGCTAGGCGGCCACCAGGTCTTCGTATCCGCGCGCCTCTATTTCCTTCTGGCTGATGGGAACGCTCACCGGCCAGGGCTCGTCTATTCCCATGAGCGCCAGGGCGCTGCCCAGGAGCGCCATGTTCTTGCTGAAATTGATCATTTCATTCATGCGCTGACCAGGCTCCTGCACGTTCCAGAAGTTGTGCATCACCGGAGAAACACCCGCCAGGAAACCGGCAATCGCGGCCGTGCCCAGCTTGGGCTTTACGCCCAGCAATATGCTGGTGCCGCCGGCAAGCAATACAACACCGGTTGATGCGACAACCGCTTCAGCCATGGGCACGTTCTTGGTTTC
>Ga0164306_10000487_pt1 | contig 16208 bp, 13 predicted proteins | sample Whisoiple_242_MG_FD_110213 | JGI IMG/M metagenome (GOLD analysis project Ga0164306, IMG submission 110213) | Soil microbial communities amended with fresh organic matter from upstate New York, USA - Whitman soil sample_242_MG | ecosystem: Environmental > Terrestrial > Soil > Unclassified >... | reverse complement strand
GGTCGAGGTCCTCGGACGGCACGGACTGCATGGTGTCGTGTGACTCCTCGTTCACCGGGTGTTCCACTCCGCTCGGCCTTGCCCTGGGATGCTGCGGTCAGCCTCGCGCTGATCACGTGTGACCTTATCAGCGGGCACGGGGGTGGGCGCCCGCATAGACCTCGCGGAGTCGGTGGACCGACACCATCGTGTAGATCTGGGTCGTGGTCACCGAGGCGTGCCCGAGCAGCTCCTGGACGACGCGGACGTCCGCCCCGCCGTCGAGCAGGTGGGTGGCGAAGGAGTGGCGCAGCGTGTGGGGCGACACGTGCTCGGTGAGGCCGGCCCGCTCGGCTGCGCGCCGGATGATCGCCCAGGCCGACTGCCGCGAGAGGCGTGCCCCCCGCTGGTTGAGGAAGAGCGCCGGACCCCCTTGTCCGTGCGTGGCGAGGGCCGGACGGCCCCGGACGAGGTATGCCGTCACGGCCTCGACCGCGTAGCGGCCGACGGGGACGACGCGCTCCTTGCCTCCCTTGCCGTGCAGCCGGACGGACGCCACTCCCCCGCCGTTCGGGGCGGTCCCGGAGCCGTCTGCGGGTCCGGCGGTCTCGATGTCGTCGACGTCGAGGTCGACGGCCTCGCTGATGCGGGCGCCGACGCCGTAGAGGACCTCGAGGAGTGCACGGTCGCGCAGCGACTCGGGCGTGTCGCCGACCGATGCCGCCGCGAGCAGCCGTTCCACGGCCTCGATCGGGATCGCCTTGGGCAGCCGGGCGGGTGGCTTGGGCGGGGCGACGTTGGCCGCCGGGTCGCCGGCGACCTCGCCCTCGAGCGCGAGGAACCGGTGGAAGCCGCGCACGGCGACGAGGGTGCGGGCCGCGGACGAGGCCGCGAGGCCGCGCTCGCCCAGGGACGCGAGGAAGTCGGTGACGTCAGCCTCCGTGACCCGGCTCGCGTCGTCGATCCCCTTGGCCGCCAGGAAGGCTGCGTAGGAGCGCAGGTCGCGGGCGTAGGACGTGAGGGTGTTGTCCGACGCGCCCTTCTCGACGCGGACGTGGTCGAGCCACCCGCGGACGTCGCGCTCGACGCGCGAGGGCCGTGCCGCGGGTGGCTCGGTGACGACCTGCTCGGTCAGGACAGGGCCTCGTCGAGACCGACCGACGTCATGCCATGGGCCTCCGCGACGCCGGCGTAGGTGACGTGCCCGTCGTGCGTGTTGAGACCGAGTCCGAGCGCGTGGTCGGCGCGCAGCGCGTCGCGCCACCCCTGGTTGGCGAGCTTCACGGCATACGGCAGCGTCGAGTTCGTCAGCGCGTAGGTGGACGTGTTGGGCACGGCGCCGGGCATGTTCGCGACGCAGTAGAAGACCGAGTTGTGCACCGTGTAGGTGGGGTCGGCGTGCGTCGTCGCGTGGCTGTCCTCGAAGCACCCACCCTGGTCGATCGCGATGTCGACGAGCACGGAGCCCGGCTTCATCTGGGACACGAGCTCGTTGGAGACGAGCTTGGGGGCGGCCGCACCGGGGATGAGCACGGCCCCGATGACCATGTCGGCCTCCTGGACCTGCTGCTGCACCGTGAGGCGGTTGGAGGCGAGGCCGTGGACCTGGTTCTCGTAGCGCCAGAAGGACATCCGCAGCTTGTCGAGGTCGGTGTCGAGCAGCGTGACGTCGGCACCCATGCCGAGCGCGATGTTGGCGGCGTTCTGGCCCGACACGCCGGCACCGAGGATGACGACCTTGGCGTTGGCCACGCCACCGACGCCGCCCATGAGCACGCCACGGCCGCCCTGGGCGCGCATCAGCGCGTGGGCACCGACCTGCGGGGCGAGACAGCCGGCCACCTCGGACATCGGGTAGAGCAGCGGCAGGGCCCCGGACGGCAGCTGCACGGTCTCGTAGGCGATGCCGGTGACCTTGCGCTTGACGAGCTCCTCGGTGAGCGGCTTGTCGGCCGCGAGGTGCAGGTACGTGAAGAGGGTCAGGCCCTCGCGCATCCGGTGGTACTCCTCGGCCACGGGCTCCTTGACCTTGAGCACCATCTCCGCCTCGCCCCAGACGTCGTCGGCGGAACCGAGGATGCGGGCGCCTGCCGCGACGTAGTCGTCGTCGCTGATCTGCGAACCGACGCCGGCGTCCTTCTCCACGATGACGTCGTGACCGTTCTCGGTGAGCTCGTGGACGCCTGAGGGGGTGATGGCCACGCGGTACTCGTGGTTCTTGACCTCGCGGGGGATGCCGACCTTCATGCTGCTGCACTTCCTTCCGGACTGACTCGACCATGGCGCCGTTGCCGTGGTGAGAAGGGGCCCGCAGGGGCCGCGAGCCCACTGTATCCATGGGTGTCACGGCCCGGTCACGACCTCCTGCAACTGCCGCTGACCGGCCCGGCCTCGTGCCACAGTGTGGTCACCGCCATGCGCGGCCGACGAGCTCGGAGAAGGAGGGGCCGTGACCGATCCGCCGGCGCAGGAGGGATACAGCTGGCCGGTGGCGCCGGCCGGTTCACGGCCGCCGAGGCGGCGTAGGCCCTCGCGGTGGCCGGGCGGGCCCGGCATGGTGCTGACGCGGCGCCAGGGCGTCGTCGCCGGCGTGCTCTTCGCCGTGGCAGCCGTCTGGGGGCCGATCTTCCAGGGCGTGGAGCCACCCAAGGCGTTCGTGCTGCTCGTGATCGGCCTCGCGGTCGCCGCGGCGGCCACGGCTCTCCCGGCACTTCGCTCGTTCGCGGGGGGCTTCCTCGTGGCCTCCCTGGTGGGAGGATTCGCCGCTTTCATCGCCCTCGTCGTGTTCTTCGTCGTCGTCTTCGCCAACATGGGCCCGTGAAGCTCTACGCAGACACCCCCGCCCGACGCACCCGACAGCTGCTGTCCGACGTGCTCATGCTCCTGTGGATCGGCCTCTGGGTGTATGCCGGTCGCCAGGTCCACGACACGGTCGAGCAGCTGCGTGCCCCTGCGGACTCGATCACGTCGGCCGGAAAGTCGGTCAACGGGGCCCTCACCGGCGCGGGCGACCAGGCCGGGCAGCTGCCGCTCGTGGGTGACCAGCTGAAGACGTGGCTGACCCAGGCCGCCGGGTCCGGCACGACGCTGCAGCAGGCCGGGACGTCGATGGCCGACACGGTCGACACGCTCGCACTCGGGCTCGGGATCGCCCTGGCGCTCGTGCCGATCGTCCTCGTCCTCGTGGTCTGGCTCTACGTCCGGGTTCGCTTCGTGCGCAACGCGACCCAGTCGCAGCGCTTCATCGACGCCGGAGAGGACCTCGACCTCTTCGCGCTCCGCGCCATGGCGACGCAGCCGATGCGCGCGCTGGCCCGCGTCTCCGACGACCCGGCGGGTGCTTGGCGCCGCCAGGACCGTGAGGTCATCCGGGAGCTCGCCCTGCTCGAGCTGCGCGACCAGGGCCTGCGGCCGCCGCCCGGCACCTGACCTCCGCACGCGGTCGGTCGCGCACCTCGGGTCAGTCGGGTCAGTCGGCTCGCGTGACCTGCGGCACGAGGTCGTCAGCCGGCGGGGTCCACGCGTCGGCGGTGGCCGGGACCTGTTCGCCGCTGCGGATGTCCTTGACCTCGTCGCCGGACTCCCCCGCCCCGGGGAACCACACGTAGGGGATGCCGCGACGCTCCGCGTAGCGGATCTGCTTGCCGAAGCGGGCTGCCGACGGTGCGACCTCGCAAGCGATCCCGCGGCGGCGCAGGGCCGTGGCCACGGCGACCGCACCCTCGCGCGACTCGTCGTCGGTCAGGGCGATGAGCACGGCGGCAGGCGTCGAGCGTGACGCGGTGACGAGCCCGCGGCCGATGAGCAGGCCGAGGATGCGGGTCACGCCGATGGAGATGCCGACACCCGGATAGGTGTTCTTCCCGTCGCTGGCGAGGGCGTCGTAGCGGCCGCCGGAGCAGAACGACCCCCACGACTCGTGCCCGACGAACTGGGTCTCGTAGACGGTGCCGGTGTAGTAGTCGAGGCCGCGCGCGATGCGCAGGTCGGCGACGAGCTTGCCGGGGGCGTGGGCCATGCCGGTGCGGATGACGTTGGCCAGGGAATCGATCCCCTCGTCGAGGAGCGGGTGCTCGACGCCGAGGGCCCGGACCTGCTCGACGAAGCCGAGGTCGGCCGAGCGGATCGCGGCGAGGGCGAGGCACTGGTCGGCCTGCTCGTCCGTCGTGCCCGACTCGACGAGGAGCACCTTGACCTTCTCCGGGCCGATCTTGTCGAGCTTGTCGACGATGCGCAGCGTCCCGATGACGTCGGTGATGCCGATGCCCTGGTAGAAGCCGTTGGGGATCTTGCGGTCGTTGACCTGGATGACGAAGTCGCCCACCGGGAACCGGCTGAAGACGTCGGCGATGACGAGCGGCATCTCGGCCTCGAAGTGCGGCGAGAGCTGCCCCACGTCGACGACGTCGATGTCCGCCTGGGTGAACTCGCGGTAGCGCCCCTCCTGGGGTCGCTCCCCACGCCACGCCTTCTGGATCTGGTAGCGGCGGAAGGGGAAGGCGAGCTTGCCGGCGTTCTCGAGGACGTAGCGCGCGAACGGCACGGTCATGTCGAAGTGCAGGCCCCAGCGCGCGTCGTCGTCGCTGCCGCCGGCCAGGCGCGACACGGCGTAGATCTCCTTGTCGGCGTCCTCGCCCTGCGCGCTGAGTCGCTCGATCGGCTCGATGGACCGGGTCTCGACCGAGGAGAAACCGTGCAGCTCGAAGGTCTCCCGGATGACGTCGAGGAAGTGTTGCTCGACGATGCGCTCGGACGGGAGGTACTCGGGGAAGCCGCTGATCGGCATGACCTTGGCGGCCTTGGGCTGCGGGGTGCTCACGCGGGCAAGTCTCTCAGGTAGGGGTTGGTGGCGCGTTCGTGGGCCATGGTCGTCGCCTGGTAGTGGCCGGGCAGCACGAGCGTCGTGTCAGGCAGCGGCAGCACGACGTCACGCAGGCTGCGCTGCATCGCGGCCGGGTCGCCGCCCGGCAGGTCGGTGCGGCCCACCGAGCCGGCGAAGAGCACGTCACCGGTCACCATCGTCCGGTCGACGTCGACCTGGTCCCGGATGCCGTCGGGCACCCGGTCGATGCCGAACATGACCGAGCCCTCGGTGTGGCCGGGGGCGTGGAGCACGTCGAACTCCATGCCCGCGAGCGTCAGCCGGGTGCCGTCGGTGATCTCGACGACGTTGGTCGGCTCGGTCCACGTCGCCGCGGCGCCGAACTGCTGCTCGAGCATCGCGACGAGGCCCGGGTTGCTGCGTCCGAGCAGGTCGTGCAGGCGGTAGCGGTCGTCCGCGTGGATGTAGGCAGCCGTGTCGGCGCCGCAGACGGGGGTCACCGAGTAGACGTGGTCGACGTGACCGTGCGTGAGCAGCACCGCGGCCGGCCTCAGCCGGTGCTCCGTCAGCACCTCGCGCAGCGTCTCCTCCACGCCGATCCCGGGATCGACGATGACGCACTCCTCCCCGGCACCCGCGGCGAGCACGTAGCAGTTGGTGTCGAACGCCTGGGCGGGGAAGGCAATGGTCAGCACGCTGGGAGCCTAGCGACGCACCCCCACCGAGGCGGACGGCATACGCCCTCGGGACTCAGGACCGACACACTGGGTATGCCGTCCGCAGGGCTTCCGGGCGCAAATCCGCGCGCCGGAGGGGAGATGTCACGGACTCGTGACCCGTCCCGCTGCGTGCGCGCCGCAGTCGTTCCATAAAATGACCGAACGCCCGGGGACAGCCCATGTGGCCCGTACGAGGAGAGGTTCGTGACCAAAGAGCAGGAACGCGCACGTGCGCGCCGCCGCCACGAGGAACAGCAGAAGACCGCCAAGCCGCCGGTGAGCGACTCGACGCGCGACAAGCAGGTCTTCGGTGTGATCCTCGCGGTCATCCTCGTCATCGCTGCGGCCATCGTCGTGCCCAAGCTCGTCGGCAGCTCCGACACCGCCACCCCCGCGGCCGGGTCGACGACCCCTGCGAGCACCCCGACGAGCTCGGGCGGGCTCGCTGCAGGCCAGAAGCTCGCGGCCGGCTGCACCGCTCCCCCGGCGAACCAGACCACCCCGAAGCAGCAGAAGCAGGTCCCGGCCAAGGCCACGGCTGCCGGCAAGACCTTCGTCGCGACGGTCAAGACCACGTGCGGCGACCTCACCTTCGAGCTCGACGGGACGAAGGCGCCGCAGACCGTCGCCTCGTTCATCAACCTGGCCAAGACCGGCTTCTGGGCCCCGAGCCCGTGCCACCGCGTCACGACCGAGGGCATCTACGTCCTGCAGTGCGGCGACCCCACCGGCACCGGTCAGGGCGGCCCGGGCTACACCTTCGGCATCGAGAACGCGCCCAAGGACGGGAAGTACCCCACCGGTGTGCTCGCCATGGCGCGCACCTCCGACCCGAACAGCAACGGCGGCCAGTTCTTCATCACCTACAAGGAAACCCAGTTGCCCACCGACGGCGGTGGCTACACGATCTTCGGGAAGGTGACCAAGGGCCTCGACATCGTCGACAAGATCGCCGCGAACAAGGCCCTGCCCCCCAGCCCGACGGACGGAACCCCCGTCTCCCCGATCAGCATCCTCAGCGTCAGCGTGACGGAGAAGAAGGCATGACCGACATCAAGCAGCCCGAGCCGGACGACACCACCGCCACCGTGACGGAGGAGCAGCCCAGCGAGGCCGCGGTCGAACCGGCGGCCGATAACGCCGACACCGCCGACACCGTCGACACCGTCGAGGCGGTCGACGACACCAAGCCGGCCGACACGGCCGACACGGTCGAGACGGTCGACGACACCGCGCCGGTCGACACGGCCGACGCTTCCATCCCGTCCGAGCCTGCGGCGACGACCGAGACAGCCGAGGCCGTCGCCTCGGTGGAGGCCACCGAGTCCGGCGACACGACCGAGAGCGTCGAGGCTGATGCCGAGGCCGCTCCCGTCGTCGAGTCCGTCGTCGAGCCCGAGCCGGTCGCGGTGTCAGAGCCGGAGAGCGCCGAGCCTGCCGGCACCCCGCCGGAGGCAGCGGCCGAGGCGCCCGTCGCCACGCCCGAGGCCAGCGAGCCAGCCGTGGCCGAGCCCGTCTCGGTGACGGCAGACGAGCCGGCAGCGGCCGCGGTCGAGACCGCGGAGGCCGTGGCGTCGGTCAGCAGCACCGAGTCCGGTGACGCCGGCGAGAGCGCGGCGCCGTCGGATACAGCAGCGCCGGCGGAGACCGCAGCGCCCACGGAGGGCCCGGAGGGCGAGGAGGTCGCGGCACCCGCTGCGCCGTCCCCGGGGAGCATCCCCAAGCCCACGTCGATCCCGACGCCGGCGGCACTCGCCAAGGCCGTCCCGCACCCGACGGTCACTCCCGCCGCGCCGGCGCCGATCACGACCGACCACTCGGCCTCGGCGGCGTTCGGACGCGTCGACGAGAACGGCACGGTCTACGTCCGCACCAAGGACGGCGAGGAGCAGGAGGTCGGCTCCTATCCCGGCGCGAGCGACCAGGAGGCACTGACCTACTTCGCGCGCAAGTACGACGAGCTCTTCGCGTCGGCGGTGCTGCTCGAGCAGCGCCTGTCGCAGCCCGAGGTCCCGTCGAAGGACGTCGGTGAGGGCCTCAAGACCCTCGCGGCACAGGTCAAGGACGCGACCGTCGTCGGCGACCTCGACGCCCTCGCCACCAAGCTCGACGAGATCCAGTCCGGCCTCGCCGCCAAGCGCAACGTCGAGCAGCAGCACCGCGCCGAGGCGCGGCTGGCCGCCACGGCCGAGCGCGAGAAGATCGTGGCCGAGGCCGAGTCGATCGCCGGCCAGCCGGAGAACCGGATCCAGTGGAAGACGAGCGGCGCCCGGATGCGTGAGCTGCTCGACGAGTGGAAGGCGCACCAGCGCTCCGCCACCCGCCTCGACCGCGAGACGGAGTCGAACCTGTGGCAGCGTTTCAGCAGCGCCCGCAACGGCTTCGACAAGGCACGACGCAGCCACTTCGCCGGGCTCGACGCGCAGCACGCCGACGCCAAGGGTGCCAAGGAGCGGCTCGTCGCCGAGGCCGAGAAGCTCGCGACGAGCACCGACTGGGCTGCCACCGCAGGGGCGTTCAAGCGCCTCATGGACGAGTGGCGCCGCGCCGGTCGGGCCAGCAGGTCCGACGACGACAAGCTGTGGGCGCGCTTCAAGGCTGCGCAGGACACCTTCTTCACGGCGAAGGACGAGGTCGTCGCCGCCGAGGAGGAGCAGTACCGCGGCAACCTGACCGTCAAGGAGGCCCTGCTCGTCGAGGCAGAGGCGATCCTGCCCGTGACCGACCTCGAGAAGGCCAAGGGCCAGCTGCGCGTCATCCAGGACAAGTGGGATGCCGCCGGCAAGGTCCCGCGGTCCGACATGGAGCGCGTCGAGAAGGCCATGCGCCGCGTCGAGCAGACCGTGCGGGACGCCGAGGACCGCAAGTGGAAGTCGAGCAACCCCGAGGTCGCGGCCCGTGCCCGGGCCATGGTCGACCAGCTCGAGCGTGCCGTCGCGGACCTGCAGGACGACCTCGCCAAGGCCGAGGCGTCCGGCAGCGCGAGCAAGATCAAGAAGGCCCGCGAGGCGCTCGACGCGCGTCAGGTCTGGCTCGACCAGGCCCGCGCCGGCGTCGCCGAGTTCGGCGGCTGACGACCAGCCCCACCCACGAAAGGGCCCACCCGGCAAGCGATCTCCTCGGGTGGGCCCTTTTGCGTGGCGCGTGGTGCGGTGTCCAGACGCCGACGGCTACATCGTCGACTTGCCGCCGTTGACACGGTAGACGTCGAAGACCCCGTCGATCTTGCGGACCGCCTGCATGACGTGGTCGAGGTGCGCCGGGTCCCCCATCTCGAAGGTGAAGCGGGAGATGGCCACCCGGTCGCGCGACGTCTGGACCGATGCCGACAGGATGTTGACGTGCTGGTCCGACAGGACGCGGGTCACGTCGCTGAGGAGGCGGTTGCGGTCGAGGGCCTCGACCTGCAGCTGCACGAGGAAGACGCTGGCGGAGCTCGGGGCCCACTCGACGTCGATGAGCCGCTCCGGGTTGGCCGTCAGCTGGTCGGCGTTGGTGCAGTCGACGCGGTGCACCGAGACGCCGTTGCCGCGCGTCACGAAACCGATGATCGGGTCACCCGGCACGGGGGTGCAGCACTTGGCGAGCTTGACCCACACGTCCGCCGTGCCGACGACGACGACACCGGGGTCGCCCGGCTTGCGCCGGCTCGCTGCCCGCGTCGGGACCGTGGCCTCGGCGAGGTCCTCGGTGGCGCCGTCGACGCCACCCATCGACGCGACGACCTTGCCGACGACGTGCTGCGCCGAGACGTGTCCCTCGCCCACCGCGGCGTACAGCGCCTCGATGTCCTGGTAGCGCAGGTCGGTCGCGACAGCGGTCATCGACTCGTGGCTCATGAGCCGCTGGAGCGGGAGGTTCTGCTTGCGCAGCGCCTTGGCGATCGAGTCCTTGCCGGCCTCGATGGCCTCCTCGCGGCGCTCCTTGGAGAACCACTGCTTGATCTTGTTGCGGGCCCGGGGACTCTTGACGAACTGGAGCCAGTCGCGCGACGGGCCGGCGCCGTCGGCCTTGGACGTCAGCACCTCGACGACGTCGCCGTTCTCGAGGGTCGACTCGAGGGGCACGAGGCGCCCGTTGACGCGCGCGCCGATGCAGTGGTGCCCGACCTCGGTGTGGACGGCATACGCGAAGTCGACGGGCGTGCCGCCCATCGGCAGCGCGACGACCGAGCCCTTCGGGGTGAAGACGTAGACCTCGCTGCTGCCCATCTCGAAGCGCAGCGAGTCGAGGAACTCGCCCGGGTCCTCGGTCTCGCGCTGCCAGTCGAGCAGCTGGCGCAGCCAGGCCATGTCGTTCTGCGGCGTGATCTCGCCGGGACGCGCGGGGCCGCCGCCGTTGCTCTGGTCCTTGTACTTCCAGTGCGCGGCGACGCCGTACTCGGCGCGGCGGTGCATCGTGTGCGTGCGGATCTGGATCTCGACCGGTTTGCCCTGGGGTCCGATGACCGTCGTGTGCAGCGACTGGTACATGTTGAACTTCGGCATCGCGATGTAGTCCTTGAACCGGCCCGGGACCGGGTTCCACCGCGAGTGAAGGGCGCCCAGCGCCGCGTAGCAGTCGCGCACCGTGTCGACGAGGACGCGGACGGCGACGAGGTCGTAGATCTCCTCGAAGTCGCGGCCCCGCACGATCATCTTCTGGTACACGGAGTAGTAGTGCTTGGGCCGGCCGGTGACGACGGCCTTGATCTTGGCGGCCGTGAGGTCCTCGGTGACCTGGGTACGCACCCCGGCGAGGTACTCCTCGCGGGCCGGCGCGCGCTCGGCGACGAGACGCACGATCTCGTCGTAGACCTTCGGGTAGAGCGTCGCGAACGAGAGGTCCTCGAGCTCCCACTTGATGGTGTTCATGCCGAGCCGGTGCGCGAGCGGGGCGTAGATCTCGAGCGTCTCGTTGGCCTTGCGCTTGGCCGACTCGGGGCTGACGTAGCGCCACGTGCGGGCGTTGTGCAGCCGGTCGGCGAGCTTGATGACGAGGACCCGGATGTCGCGCGCCATCGCGATGACCATCTTGCGGACGGTCTCGGCCTGCGCGGCCTCGCCGTAGGTGACCTTGTCGAGCTTGGTGACGCCGTCGACGAGCATGGCGATCTCGTCACCGAAGTCGTGGCGCAGCTCGTCGAGGCCGTACGCCGTGTCCTCGACGGTGTCGTGCAGCAGCGCCGCCGCGAGGGTGGGCGGCGTCATGCCGAGCTCGGCGAGGATCGTCGTGACGGCGAGCGGGTGCGTGATGTAGGCGTCGCCGCTCTTGCGCATCTGGCCCTCGTGGGCGCTCTCGGCGACGGCATACGCCCGCTCGATGACCGAGAGGTCGGCCTTCGGGTGATTCTGGCGAACTGCCGTCATGAGCGGCTCGAGCACGGGGTTGCCCGCCGGCCGGGTCGCCCCGAACCGGGCGAAACGGGCGCGCACCCGCGACGGGGTGGACAGCTCGTTGCGGACGTCCTCGCTCATGCAGAGAGTCTAGGCGGTCCCTCTGTGATCAGACGGTGAGGATGGCGTTGAGCGGCCGGCCCACGAGGCGCTTGCGTCCGTCGAGGAAGGCCAGCTCGAGGACGACCTCGATCGCGGTGACCGTGGCACCGGCCCGCTCGACGAGCTGGGCGCACGCCTCGGCGGTGCCTCCGGTGGCGAGCACGTCGTCGAGGACGAGCACGCGCTGGCCCGGCTCGAAGGCGTCGGTGTGCACCTCGATCTCGGCCGTGCCGTACTCGAGCGCGTAGGACTCCTTGAGGGTCTCCCCCGGCAGCTTGCCGGCCTTGCGCACGGGCACCATGCCGAGGCCGAGCTCGTAGGCCACGGCCGCGCCGAGGATGAAGCCGCGGGCCTCGATGCCGACGACGACGTCGACCTGACCGGCATACCGCTGGGCGATGTCGCGGACGAGCTCGCCGAGGGCGGCACCGTCGGCGATGAGCGGGGTGAAGTCCTTGAAGAGGACCCCGGGCTTGGGGAAGTCCGGGATGTCACGCAGCTTGCTCGCGACGAGGTCACTGATCTGGCTCACGCCGTCTCCTGAGGTGGTCGAACGGGCGGTGCACGAACCGCCTGCGGAGGCGGGGCCGCGGATGCGGCCCCGCCGTCAGCGTCGCGACTTCGGCGCGCGCTTGGGCTGGTTGCGCGGTCCGGCCTGGGCGTACTTGTGCACGGGACGCGGTGCGCCGTCGACCGGGGAGTCGGCGCCGTCGTCGGCAGCAGCACCGGTGGCGTCCGCGCCGACGTAGGCCGGCTCGGCCACACCGGATGCTGCGGTGGCCCCCTGCCTGGCACCGTGGCGCGCGACGTACTTGTCGAGCTCACGGACGGCGGGCTCGTTGCGACGCAGGTCGACGAGCAGCGGGGTCGCGATGAAGATCGACGAGTAGGCACCGACCGCGATGCCGATGAAGAGGGCGAGCGACAGGTCGAGCAGCGTGCCCGGGCCGAGCAGCGTGAAGCCGACGAAGAGGACGGCCGCGATCGGCAGCAACGCGACGACGGTCGTGTTGATCGAGCGGACCAGCGTCTGGTTGACCGCGAGGTTGGCCGCCGCGGAGTACGTCATGCGCTTCGTCCGGAACGCGTCCGCGGTGTTCTCGCGCACCTTGTCGAAGACGACGACGGTGTCGTAGAGCGAGTACCCGAGGATCGTGAGGAACCCGATCATCGACGAGGGCGTGATCTCGAAGCCGAAGAGCGCGTAGATGCCGACCGTGATGACGAGGTCGTGCAGCAGGGCCACGAGACCCGACACGGCCATCTTCCAGGTGCGGAAGTACAGCGCCATGACCGCCGTCACGATGACGAGGAAGACGATGAGTCCCCGGATCGCCTGTTGGCTGACCGACTGCCCCCAGCTCGGACCGATGAGCGACGCGCTGACCGCGCCCTTGTCGACGCCGAACTGCTGGGCGAGTGCGGTGCTGGCCTCGTCGGTGCGGTCGGCCGCAGCCTCGGACTGCACGCGGACGGTGTCCTGGCCGACGATCGTCGTGACGACGTTGCCCTCGATGCCGGCGTTGGCGATGGCGCTCTGGGCCTTCTCCTCGTAGCCCTGGCTGTTGGACACGCCCTGGACGCGGAACTCCGAGCCACCGCTGAACTCGATGCCGAAGTTCAGGCCCTTGACGAAGATGCCGACGAGTGCGAGGACGATGAGCACCGCCGAGATGGCGTACCACGTCTTCTGGCGCTTGATGAACTCGATCGAGCGCTTGCCGGTGTAGAGGTCGTTGCCGACCTGGGCGAAGTTGATCATGCCTGGGCCTTCCCATCGGCGACGCGGGCTGAGCCCACGGTGGCGGGCGGGCGCTGGACGCCGGGTGCCCCGAACTGGCCGCGGCCGCGGTAGCGGACCGCCTCCTTGGCGCCGAGGCGCTCCGGGTCGAGACCCGACCACTTGTGGCCGCCGCCGAAGAACTTCGTGCGGGCCAGCAGCTGCACCGTGGGGTGCGTGAAGAGGATGACGACGAGCAGGTCGATGAGCGTTGTCAGTCCGAGCGTGAACGCGAAGCCCCGGACGTTGCTCGAGGCGAGGAAGTACAGCACCCCGGCCGCGATGAAGTTGACGCCGTCGGCCGCGATGATCGTGCGGCGGGCGCGCTTCCACCCGGTCTCGACGGCAGCCACGAGCGGGCGACCGTCACGCACCTCGTCGCGGATGCGCTCGAAGTAGACGATGAAGCTGTCGGCCGTGACACCGATGGCCACGATGAGACCCGTCACCCCGGCCATCGTCAGGCGGAAGCCGTGCGTCGTACCGAGGACCGTCACCGCGAGGTAGGTGATGACGGAGGCCACGACGAGCGAGGCGACCGTGACGAGGCCGAGCGCGCGGTACTGGAGCAGCGAGTAGATGACGACGAGCAGCAGGCCGATGAAGCCGGCCAGCAGGCCGATGCGCAGCTGCTCCTCACCGAGCTGGGGCGTGATGTTGTCCTGCGTCTGCAGGGCGAAGGAGATCGGGAGGGCACCGAACTTCAGCTGCTCGGCGAGCTGCTTGGCCGAGTCGATGGTGAACGAGCCGGTGATCGAGGCCCGACCGTCGGTGATGACGGCGCGGGCCTGCGGTGCCGTGATGACGGCCTTGTCGAGCACGACGGCGAACTGGTCGAGCGGCGGCTGGGACTGCAGGCCGTAGAGGCGCTTGGTCACGGCCGCGAACTTGGCCTTGCCGGCGTCCTTGAAGGACAGTGCGACCTCGACGATGGAGGTCGGCTGGCCGTTCGGGCCGGGCTGGTAGCCGCTCGTGGCGTCGGCGATCTCGCTGCCGTCGATCTCGCTCGGGCCGAGGACGTACTTGGTGACACGGTCCTCGCCGCACGTGGCGATGGGCTGGGCCGGGTCGTCCTGGATCTTGTCGACCGCCCCGGGAGCCGAGCAGTCGAGCGCGGTGTACTCCTTGGCGACCTTCGTCGCAGCTGCGTCGGCCTTGGCCTTGTCCCAGCCGAGCCCGACGAGGCCGGTGCTCACCTGCGTCTTGATGGCGGCCTCGGTCTGCGCGGCCGTCGGCGCGGGGGCCTCGGTGGCGGCAGGTGCCGGCGTCGTCGCCGTGCCCGACGGCGTGGCCGACGGCGTCGGGGTCACCGGGGTCGTGGCGGCGCGCAGCGCGTCGGGGACGACGCCGTTCTGGGCGGTCGCGGACGTCGAGGGCGTCGCAGTGCTCGTGGCCTTCGGCGTGCCCGTGCCGGTCGCGGTGCCGGAAGGAGTCGCCGTGCCGGTGGACGTCCCGGTCGGCGTGCCGCTCGGGTTGGCCTGGCTGGCGTTGGGGTCGAGCGCCTGCACGTAGACGGCGCGGAAGCGCAGCTGAGAGGGCTTCTTCAGCGCGTCGAGCTGCTCGGCCGTCGGCTGGCCGGGGATCGCCACGACGATGCTGCGGCCGCCCTGCGTCGTGATCTCGGCCTCGGAGACGCCGTTGGCGTCGATGCGCTGGCGGATGATGTCGACCGCGCGGTTGACCTGGCCCTCGCTGATGGTCTCGGTGCCGTTGAGCTGGGGCTGGAGCACGAGCTCCGTGCCGCCCTCGAGGTCGAGCCCGAGGCGAGGGTTCATCGACCCGTCGGCCCACTTCGTCAGGCCGGCGGCGAGACCGCCGAGGGCGAGGATGATGACGACGAGCGCCAGGAGGCTCCGTCTCGCCGACTTCTTGGTGGAGCTGCGTGCCACGAAACCCTCACTGACCGTTCTGGTGGGAACCCGGGTTCGCACCCGGCGCGTCGTCGACGGGGGCGTCGTGGGCGGGCGAACCAGCGGCTGCCGCATCGGCGGCAGCCACGTCGGCCTGCTTCATCGCCAGGGCTCGCCGGTCGAACCGGACGGTCGTGCCCTCGGCGATCTCGAGCCACGCGCTGCTGTCGTCGAGGTGCTTGATCGTGCCGTAGATGCCCGACGAGGTGACGACGGCGTCTCCGACCTCGAGCGACGAGCTGAAGTTGCGCATCTGCTTCATCCGCTTGTTCTGGGAGAAGAACAGCCAGCCCAGCAGCAGCAGGGGCAGGGCGAAAATCAGCAACGAGAGGGCCCCGTTGTTGTTCATGTCAGCTCAGTCCTTCGTGTCTTCGTCCGGTCAGCGCGCAGGCGCGCCACGACCCGTTGATCGGGTCGGCTGTCGCGTCAACGACCGGGAGCACCGGATGGTGCCGCGGCAGCGGCGATGGTGCCCGCAGGAGTCTACGTGCGCCGGTGCAGTTTGTCAGACCAAGACGGAACGGTTCCGCAGCGTGCGCGGGTCACGTTTTGGTCGCGCTCGGTGCCGGCCGCGCGACCACGCCGGGCCCGGCCTCAGGCGTCGAATCGCGCGCCGCCGGCCTCGTCGATGGGCAGGGTGGCGGTCCAGAGGGCCTGCGAGTCGTGCGGTGGGGTCAGGCCAAGGTGCTCCCAGGCGAGGCTCGAGGCGGCCCGGCCACGGGGGGTGCGGACCATGAAGCCCTCGCGCACGAGGTAGGGCTCGGCGACCGTCTCGACGGTGTCGGGCTCCTCGCCCACGGCGACGGCGAGGGTCGAGAGGCCTACGGGCCCGCCGTTGAAGCGGCGGCAGAGCGCCTCCAGCACGGCTCGGTCGAGGCGGTCCAAACCGCGCTCGTCGACGTCGAAGAGCTCGAGCGCCTGACGCGACGCGGAGTGAGTGACGCGGTCCTCGCCGTGCACCTGGGCCCAGTCGCGGACCCGGCGCAGCAGGCGGTTGGCGATGCGCGGCGTGCCGCGGGATCTCAGGGCGATCTCGCGGATGCCGTCCTCGTCGGCGTCGAGGCCGAGCAGGCGTGCCGAACGGTGCAGGATCGTCACGAGGTCGGCCGCGGCGTAGTAGTCGAGGTGACCCGTGAAGCCGAAGCGGTCGCGCAGCGGCGCGGGCAGCAGCCCGGCACGCGTCGTCGCACCGACGACGGTGAAGGGCGGCAGCTCGAGCGGGATGGCCGTCGCGCCGGGACCCTTGCCGATGATGACGTCGACCCGGAAGTCCTCCATCGCGAGGTAGAGCATCTCCTCGGCCGAGCGCGACATCCGGTGGATCTCGTCGAGGAAGAGCACCTCCCCCTCGGCGAGCGACGAGAGGACCGACGCGAGGTCGCCGGCGTGCTGGATCGCGGGCCCGGACGTGATGCGGATCGGCTGCTCGAGCTCGCCGGCGACGATCATCGCCAGGGTGGTCTTGCCGAGGCCGGGCGGGCCGGAGAGCAGCACGTGGTCGGGCGGCGTGCCACGACGCTT
>Ga0164306_10000484_pt1 | contig 16264 bp, 18 predicted proteins | sample Whisoiple_242_MG_FD_110213 | JGI IMG/M metagenome (GOLD analysis project Ga0164306, IMG submission 110213) | Soil microbial communities amended with fresh organic matter from upstate New York, USA - Whitman soil sample_242_MG | ecosystem: Environmental > Terrestrial > Soil > Unclassified >... | reverse complement strand
TCCTGCTGGAGTCGCTCGCCGACCGACTGGCAGAGGCGTTCGCCGAACGGATGCACCAACGGGTCCGTAAGGAGTTCTGGGGATTCCAGCCCGACGAGCAGCTCGACAACGAGGCGCTCATCGGTGAGAAGTACGTGGGAATCCGCCCCGCCCCCGGCTATCCCGCTTGCCCGGAGCACACCGAGAAGGCGACGCTCTGGGAGTTGATGGACGTCAAGGAGCGGACCGGCATCGAGCTGACCGAGTCGATGGCGATGTGGCCCGGAGCCGCCGTCAGCGGCTGGTACTTCTCGCACCCGCAGTCGCAGTACTTCGTGGTCGGCCGGCTGGCCCAGGACCAGGTCGCCGACTACGCGAAGCGCAAAGGCTGGACGCTGGCCGAAGCCGAGCGCTGGCTTGCCCCCAACCTCGGTTACAACCCAGAAGACTGACCCACGCCGAACAGCGCGGAGTTCTGCCGCGCCCAATCGGCGACCGACTGGGCGGGTACGCCGGTGAGCTCGGCGACCAGCTGATTGGCTTCCTGCGGCTTGTCGGCGAAGTCGGCGACCGTGTCGAGGTACCAGGCGGCTTCGGCGCCCATCGCCGGTCGCAGCGCCTCGATCGCCTCATCCCGGCTGCACTGTTCGAACGACACGTCGACGCCGATCCCGACACCGATCTCCTCGGCGATCTGTGCACGGGTCAACGACTGCGGGCCGGTGATCGCATACATCCGACCGTGGTGGGACTGCTCGGGCTTCATCAACAGTGCCGCGCCCACCCTGGCGATATCGTCCATCGAGATCGGTGCCTCCACCACACCGGGATACGGGTCGCGGACGGTCGCCGTTCTGGTGATCTGGTCGGCCCATAGGGCAAGGTTCTCCAGGAATTCGCCCGGCCCGAGTTGCGTGTTGGCGAGCCCGGAGGCCGCGACAGCGTCGGCTTGCGCTTGCCAATATCCGACGCCGGACAGCGCGACGACGTAGGAGACGTTGGCCGCCTTGGCCAGTTCGAGTGTCACGTCGAGCGTTTTGGGCAGCGGCGCGAGATACATCCGATCGACGCCTTCCAGCGCAGCCGGAAGCGACTCGGGCCTGCCCAGGTACCCGACGGCCGGCGTCACACCGGCGGGCAGGTTCGCCTTGGCCGGATCGGTGGTCAAAGCGCGGATGTCGTTGGCGCCCATGTCGATCAGGTGATCGACGATGCGCCTGCCGATGTTGCCGGTGGCGCCGGTCACGAGAATGGTCATGATTTCACGCTACGTTGCGCCCGTGACACAATCGCGAACGTGAAGGCGGTGCTGTGGGACATGGACGGCACGCTCGTCGACTCCGAAAAGGTATGGGACGTCTCCCTGGCCGCGCTCTACGAAAAGCTCGGTGGCGTGCTGAGCCCCGCGGTGCGGGCATCGATGGTGGGCAGCGTGGCCGAGAACACCATGCGGATCGTCTACACAGACCTCGGGCTCGACCTCGATCCCGACGCGATGGCCGACTCCAGTCGCTGGCTCAACGACTACACCGCCGAACTGTTCGACGGCGGTTTGCCGTGGTGCGCGGGGGCGCACGAGTTACTGGAAGAGCTTGCCGCCGAAGGCACTCCGATGGCGCTGGTGACCAATACACAGCGTGCGCTGACCGAGCGTGCGCTCAACGGCATCGGCCGACACTATTTCGCGGCCACGGTCTGCGGCGACGAGGTTGTCAACGGCAAGCCCGCTCCGGACCCGTATCTGCGGGCCGCCGAGTTGCTGAGTCTGGCGCCGCGGCAATGCCTTGCCGTCGAGGACTCGGTGACGGGGACGGCCGCGGCCGAGGCCGCGGGATGCCCGGTCCTTGTGGTGCCGAACGACGTCGACGTGCCCGGCGGCAGTGGGCGAAGCCATCTCAATTCGCTGGCCGGGATGGACGCGGCCCGGCTGCGGCGCATCCACGCCGATCTGGTCGGGGCCATCGGGGAACGCTCGGCCTAAGTTCACCCCGCAGCGCGCTTGCCAATGGTAAGACAGGGGTATTCACGTGACCCGGATCACGCAACGCTGCGAAAGGGACGCCCATGGCAGGTTCCAATGCACCCGTAGGGGATGAATCGTCGTTACCGATTTCCGACGAGGACTTCTCATCGGGCCGAACCGCGGTCAGGATCGCTTCGGTGGCAGCCCTCGGCGGCCTGCTGTTCGGTTACGACAGCGCGGTGATCAACGGTGCGGTGGATTCGATCCAGGAAGACTTCAATATCGACAACGCGAAGCTGGGCTTCGCCGTGGCGTCCGCGCTGCTCGGTGCCGCAGTCGGAGCGATGTCCGCGGGCCGGATCGCCGATGCGATCGGCCGCATCTCGGTGATGAAGATCGCGGCGTTGTTCTTCCTGGTCAGTGCGATCGGTACCGCGCTGGCCCCCAATGTGTGGCTGGTGGTCACGTTCAGGGTCGTCGGCGGCATCGGCGTCGGCGTCGCATCTGTCATCGCCCCTGCCTACATTGCCGAGACATCGCCGCCGGGCATCCGCGGCCGCCTCGGGTCACTTCAACAGCTGGCCATCGTTTCCGGCATCTTCTTGTCCTTCGCGGTCAACTGGGTGCTGCAGCACATCGCAGGCGGGCCCAACGAGCCGCTGGCGCTCGGCCTTGATGCCTGGCGCTGGATGTTCATGGTGATGGCGATACCTGCGCTGCTGTACGGCGGCCTGGCGTTCACCATTCCCGAGTCACCTCGGTATCTCGTTGCCAGTCACAAGATTCCGGAAGCGCGTCGCGTGCTGACCATGCTGCTGGGCAAGAAGAACCTCGAGATCACGATCGACCGCATCAGGGAGACGCTGGAACGCGAGGACAAGCCGTCATGGAAGGATCTGCGCAAGCCGACCGGCGGCATCTACGGCATCGTGTGGGTCGGCCTCGGGTTGTCGGTCTTCCAGCAGTTCGTCGGCATTAACGTGATCTTCTACTACTCCAACGTGCTCTGGCAGGCAGTGGGCTTCAGCGCAGACCAGTCCGCCGTCTACACGGTGATCACGTCGGTCATCAACGTGGCCACCACGCTGATCGCCATCGCGCTGATCGACAAGATCGGACGTAAGCCGCTGCTGCTCATCGGATCGTCGGGCATGGCGGTGACCCTGATAACAATGTCGATCATCTTCGCCAACGCCACGCTCGTCGACGGCAAACCGAGCCTGCCCGGCGCGTCGGGTGTGATCGCGCTGATCGCCGCGAACCTGTTTGTGGTTTCGTTCGGCATGTCGTGGGGCCCCGTGGTCTGGGTGCTGCTCGGCGAGATGTTCCCCAACCGCATCCGCGCGGCTGCCCTCGGCCTCGCCGCCGCCGGTCAGTGGGCGGCGAACTGGCTGATCACCGTCACCTTCCCCGGACTGCGCGAACACCTCGGCCTGGCGTACGGCTTCTACGGCCTCTGCGCGGTGCTGTCCGGGCTCTTCGTATGGAGATGGGTCCAGGAAACCAAGGGTGTGTCGCTGGAAGACATGCACGGCGACATCGTCCACCAGGCGGAGGCGAAGCCGGCGGTCAGCTGATGGCGCGCCCGTCGGGATAAACCCCCGTGACCGCGCGGTCGCCCACGTGGAACAATCGCGTGCCGTGAAGACCTTCGACGCGCTGTTCGCCGAACTCAGCGAAAAAGCGCGCACCCGGCCGGACGGTAGTGGCACTGTCGCCGCGCTCGACGGCGGCGTGCACGGGCTGGGCAAGAAGATCCTCGAGGAGGCCGGCGAGGTGTGGCTGGCCGCCGAACACGAGGGCGACGACGCGCTGGCATCCGAGATCAGCCAGTTGCTGTACTGGACGCAGGTGCTGATGATCTCCCGCGGCCTTTCCCTCGACGACGTGTACGAGAAGCTGTGAACGGCATGCTGCGGGTCGCCGTGCCCAACAAGGGCACGCTGAGCGAACCGGCCGCCGAAATCCTCTCCGAGGCCGGTTACCGTCGACGGTCCGATCAGAAGGATCTGACGGTCATCGATCCGGTCAACAATGTCGAGTTCTTCTTTCTGCGCCCCAAGGACATTGCGATCTATGTGGGTTCGGGCCAGCTGGATCTCGGTATCACCGGCCGAGACCTGGCCGCAGAATCCGATGCTCCCGTCCGCGAGCGGCTCGCCCTCGGATTCGGCTCGTCGACATTCCGGTACGCCGCCCCTGCAGGCCGCGACTGGACGGTTTCCGACCTGGCAGGGAAGCGAATCGCTACCGCGTTTCCCCATCTGGTCCGAAAAGACTTGGCGGCGAACGGAGTCGAGGCCACGGTGATCCGCCTCGACGGTGCCGTGGAGATCTCCGTTGCGCTCGGCGTGGCCGATGCCATCGCCGATGTGGTCGGCTCGGGTCGCACACTGGGACTGCATGACCTCGTCCCGTTCGGTGAGCCGCTGTGCGATTCGGAGGCGGTGCTGATTGAACGCACCGACCCCGGCGACAAGAACAGCGCCGCCCGTGACCAATTGGCCGCCCGGGTGCAGGGCGTGGTATTCGGCCAGCAGTACCTGATGCTGGATTACGACTGCCCGCGCACCGTGCTTGATGCGGCCACCGCCGTCACGCCCGGTCTCGAGTCGCCGACCATCGCACCGCTGGCCGATGCGGCCTGGGTGGCGGTGCGCGCGCTGGTCCCGCGGCGCGACGTCAACGCCATCATGGACAAGCTGGCGGCCATCGGTGCCAAGGCAATACTGGCCTCCGACATCAGGTTCTGCCGCTTCTGACTTCGCCCGGTCTCGCCCCGGTCTGCGTGTTAGCGTCCGGGTGGGATTTTCCCCGGTCTGAGAGGTTCGCATGACGTATTTCCTGGTTCTGCTGCTGGCTCTGCTGCTCGGTGTGGTGGCGGGTCTGCGCGCGCTGTCCGCGCCCGCGGTGGTGGCATGGGCGGGGGCGCTGGGTTGGATCGGCCTGGACGGCACGTGGGCGCAGTGGGTGGCACACCCGATCACTGTGACGGTGCTGACCATCCTGGCGCTTGGCGAGTTGGTCACCGACCAACTTCCAAAGACACCGAGTCGTCGGGTACCTCAGCAGTTCGGAGCGCGGCTGTTCACCGGCGCGTTCGCAGGCGCGGTTCTCGCCACGGGTGCCGTGCTGAACGCGACGGCGTGGGTGGTGGTCGGGGCGATCGGCGCGGCGCTGATCGGCGCCGTCATCGGCACACTCGGCGGTGCCGAGGCGCGCCAACGGCTGGTGGTGGCCAACGGCGGACACGATCTGCCGGTCGCACTTGTCGAGGACGCCATTGCGATCGTCGGCGGTTTTGCGGTTGTCGCGCTGGCATCGGTCATCTGAATGCCAACTGTGCCAACAAAATTTGATGCGATCATCATCGGCGCCGGCCAGGCAGGTCCCCCACTGGCAGGCAGGCTGACCGCCGCGGGTCAGTCAGTTGCGGTGATCGAACGCAAACTCGTCGGTGGTACATGCGTGAACACCGGCTGTATTCCGACCAAGACACTCGTCGCCAGCGCGCACGCCGCCCAGACGGCTCGACGCGGCGCCGAATACGGCATCGGCACAGGCGATGTCAGCGTGGACATGACGAAGGTCAAGGCGCGCAAGGACAAGGTCATGACCGACGACAGGGCGGGCGTCGAATCCTGGCTCGAAGGTATGGAGAACTGCACGCTGATCCGCGGGCACGCGCGCTTCACCGATCCCCACACCATTGCGGTCGACGACCTGATTCTGCAGGCGGACAAGATCTTTCTGAACGTAGGCGGGCGTGCCGTCGTGCCCGACATGCCTGGTCTGGCCGATGTCGACTACATGACCAATGTCGGGATCCTCGACCTGGACACCGTGCCGGAACATCTCGTCATCATCGGTGGCAGCTACATCGCGCTCGAGTTCGCCCAGATGTACCGGCGGTTCGGCGCCAAGGTCACCGTCATCGAAAAGGGCCCGCGGCTGACATCGCGCGAGGACGAGGATGTGTCGGCGGCCATCAAGGAGATCCTCGAGAGGGAGGGGATCGCCATCGAGCTGGACGCGACGGCGATCTCGTTCCGGAAGCGGAACAACGGTTTCGAGGTGATACCGCGTGAAGGCGCCGATCCCATCGCCGGCTCCCACCTGCTTGTCGCGATCGGACGGCGGCCCAACACCGACGACCTCGGTCTGGAGGCCGCGGGCGTGCAGACCGACGCCCGCGGCAACGTCGTCGTCGACGACCAGTGCCGCACCAACGTCGACCACATCTGGGCGATGGGCGACTGTAACGGCAAAGGGGCCTTCACCCACACCTCGTACAACGACTTCGAGATCGTGGCCGCCAACCTCCTCGACAACGACCAGCGACGGATCAGCGACCGGGTGCCCACCTACGCGCTCTACATCGACCCGCCACTGGGCCGCGCCGGCCTCACCGTCGACCAGGTGCGCGAGTCAGGCCGAAAAGCGTTGGTGGGCAAGCGGCCGATGACCCGCGTCGGGCGCGCCGTCGAAAAGGGGGAGACGCAAGGCTTCATGAAGGTCGTCGTCGACGCCGAGACCGAGGAGATTCTCGGCGCCGCGATCCTGGGCGTCGGCGGCGACGAAGTCATCCACTCCATCCTCGACATCATGTCGGCCAAGGACCCCTACACGTCTATCTCCCGCACGATGCACATCCACCCAACGGTCAGCGAACTGGTGCCGACGATGCTGCAGGAGATGACGCCGCTCGACCGAGATTCAGCTGCCGGGTGACCAGCGCGACGCGCCGCCCGAGCAGGCGGCACGTCGCGACATCTGAGGAATGCACCTGATCCGCGCCTGCGTCCACATCGCTCTGCCCGCCCGCGCCGAGCCAGAAGCCGAGCCTGTTGAGGTCGTCCTCGCTGCCCGCCGAACTGTTCCAGCCTGCAGCCAATCCCAGGTTCACCCAATGCATGTGGTGCTGCGCGGCGAACACCGCCAGTGACGTCAGCGTGTGCATCTTGTCACCGGCCTTCGCGCCGGAATTCGTGAAGCCGGCTGACACCTTGTCGCGCCAGGTGCCGTTCTGGCACCGTCGTCCGGTCTTCTCGGCGAACGCCTGGAATGCCGCGGACACGTTGCCCATGTATGTCGCAGTGCCGAAGACGATTCCGTCGGCGCCGTCGAGGGTGTCCCAGTCGTCGTCGGCCATCGCACCTACGGTGATCAGCGTGACTTGTGCACCCTCGTCCCGTATGCCCGCGGCCACGGCTTCGGCAAGCACCGCGGTGTGGCCGAAGCCCGAGTGGTAGGCGACGACGAGTGTCGGCGCAGCTATGTGAGATCCGTTGAGTGTCATGCCTACTCCTGGTGTTCTCGAACGATTTCCTGGCGTCTGATCGCCCAGTCGGGTAGCTCATCGCCTGCGAGGTATGCCTCTAGGCGGTCGAGGAACGCGTGGGTTCCGCCACGGAAGCCGCCGGCATTCCTGGCGCCGAGCCCGCGATGGGTGAAGCGCAACAGTGTTCCGTCGCCATCGACATGCAGTTCGTAGCGCACGACGCTGTCTTCGACGATGGCCTGCTTCCATTCGTGCTCGAGCACGTGCGGGGGATCCCACACCAGGATGCGTCCGGTCATCCGCTTCTTCTCGACGGGTAACGGCGGCCCTGTGGCGACCATGTCGATCATGCCGCCCTCGCGCGCGTCGATAGCTGTCTTGCCGAACCACTGGGCGCGTTCGCCTGGATCGGTGATCGCCGACCACACCGCCTCGACGGGATAGGGGAGTCGTCGCTCGAAGGTCAGCACCGCGCGGTCGCCCGAAACGCTGAGTCGTCCTTCGCGCCCGGTCACGTCGCGTCCCCGTGGCTGGCTTGAAGGTGGCGTTCCAATGCGTCGAGGTGATCGGCCCAGTAGCGCCGGTATCGATCTATCCACTCGTCGATCTCGACCAGTCCGTCGGCGCGTAGCGCGTATATCCGGCGTTGGGCATCCGGTCGTACCTCGACCAGTCCGACTTCGCGGAGTACGCGCAGGTGGCGGGACACCGTCGGCTGAGTCAGCCCGGGCAGCGTGGCCACGAGTTCGCCCGCCGTTCGCTCACCTCGGGTGAGCGCGTCGAGCAGGGCGCGCCTGCTGGGTTCGGCGACCGCCTCGAACACGTCCATGCATTGAGTATTGCACCGCGTCTATATAGACGCAAGGCTATACAACGCTCTGTAAGTCCGGGGTGCTCACGCAGCGGGCTCCGCGGAGTACAGCACCGGATCGTCACCGGGTGCGCCGCCTTCGGCGGGGTCGTCCGGCCAACCCGGGTACGGCGGTGGCGTCCCGCCGAACACCGGGCAATGCGCGTGGTGGGCGCACCAGTCGCACATGCGCGACGGGTGCGGCCGGAAATCGCCTGTGGCGCCCGCGGATTGGATGGCCCGCCAGATCGCGATCAAGGTTTTCTCGAACCGCTCCAGCTCATCGAGGTCGGGGGAGTAGTCGAGCACCTGGCCGTCGGCGAGATACAGCAGCCGCAGCCGGGCGGGCAGTACGCCGCGCGATCGCAGCAGTGCGACGGCGTAGAACTTCATCTGGAACATCGCCTTGAACTCGGCAAGGGCACGCGCCTCGGGCGGTGCCTTGCCCGTCTTGTAGTCGACGACCCGCATCTCGCCTGTGGCGGCGACATCGATCCGGTCGACGAAACCGCGTAGCAGGGTGCCGTCGGCGAGCTCGACCTCGACGCGTTGCTCGCAGCTTTCCGGGTCGAACCGGGTGGGGTCCTCCAGCCGGTAGTACCCGGACAACAGCGCCCTGGCCTCATCGAGAAGCGCTGCCCGCACGGCGGAGTCGACGCCGTCGGCCAGACCGGGATCGGCGGCGACGATGCGGTCCCACGCTGGATCGACCAGGGAGCGGGCCGTCTCGGGGACGCGATCGGGCGCCGGAAGCGCGTAGAGCTGTTCGAGCGCGGCGTGCACCACCGACCCGCGCAGCTGCGCGGTCGAGGACGGCTCGGGCAGCCGATCAATGGCGCGGAACCGGTAGAGCAGCGGGCACTGCTTGAAGTCGCTGGCCCGCGACGGTGACAGCGCAGGCCGTCGATGCTCGGTTGGCCGAGGCGGGACCTCGTGCTGGTCCATGACGGGCAGCTTATGGCTCCGGTCCGACAACCCCGGGCACGTAGGTCGGCGCGTCTGCTGGCAGGCTGATCGGCTGTGCCAGGGAAAGCTCGGACCGGTCCGTTCGCCGCCGACGATCGCGTGCAGCTGACCGACGTCAGGGGTCGGCACTACACGGTGGTGCTGACCCCCGGTGCTGAATTTCACACACATCGGGGGGCGATCGCCCACGACACCGTGATCGGGCTGCCGGAGGGCAGTGTGGTGAAGTCCGCCAACGGCGACCCTTTCCTGGTGCTGCGCCCGCTGCTCGTCGACTACGTGATGTCGATGCCCCGCGGCGCGCAGGTGATCTACCCCAAGGACGCCGCGCAGATCGTGCATGAGGGCGACATCTTCCCCGGTGCGCGGGTGCTCGAGGCCGGCGCGGGGTCGGGGGCGATGACGTGCTCGCTGCTGCGTGCCGTCGGGCCGGAAGGCCGGGTGGTGTCCTACGACGTACGCGACGACCACGCCGAGCACGCTTCGCGCAACGTCGCGACCTTCTTCGGCGGGATGCCCGAGAACTGGGATCTCGTGATCGCCGACGTCGCCGACTACAGCGGGCCCGAGGTGGACCGCGTCGTGCTGGACATGCTCGCACCGTGGGAGGTGCTGGGCGGTATCGCCGACGCACTGGTGGCGGGCGGCGTGCTGGTCGTCTACGTGGCGACCGTGACCCAGCTGTCGCGCACCGTCGAGGCGATGCGCGAACAGCAGTGCTGGACCGAACCGAGGGCGTGGGAAACGATGCAGCGTGGCTGGCATGTTGTCGGGCTCGCCGTGCGCCCACAGCAGACCATGCGCGGACACACCGCATTTCTGATCAGCGCTCGAAAGCTGGCTCCGGGTGCTGTGGCCCCGATGCCGGTGCGCCGCAAGAAGCAGATCTAGTCGTCGTCGCTGCGCCGTAGTCCGCGCCGCGCGCAGAGCAACTCCATCTCCGGCCGTGCGGCGACTAGACGCTCGGCGGCGTCGAGCACGTCGACGACATGCGTGCGGTCGCCCGACACGACGGCCATGCCGACGCCGGCGCGGCGGTGCAGCTGCTGGGATCCGGTCTCGGCCGCGGAAACGCCGAACCGCCGGTGCAGTTCGGCTATCACCGGCCGCACAGCCGACCGCTTCTGCTTGAGCGAATGGACTTCCCCGAGCAGAAGGTCGAACTCCAGCCAGCCGATCCACATACCTCCATGGTGACGGGTCACGGAGGAGGCGATGTGGCGGTCGGTCCTTGACCGAAATCGAGCAGCAGGTCGGCCGTCTTGCGGGTCAGCTGCCAGCCGTCGCGGACGGGCGTGAACTCCATCGGGAAGCTGAACTTGCCCGGCGGTTTGTTGGCGGTCGTCACGTTGACCGTGGCCACCACGTTTCCCACTTCGGTCTCCGACCACTTCAGGTCGACGGCTTCGAACGTCAGCGGCAGGGCACCGTTGTCGGCCAGCGCCTTGCCGAATTTGTCCAACGCCGCGGCGTCGTCGGCGGTCGCCAACTCCACGAGGCTGATCTTGTCGGCGCCGGGGACGGCGGGATCCGACAGCCGGGCCAGCACATCAGTCAGCGCCTGCGGCGCCGGGAGCGGAGAAGAGGCGGGCGCCGCGACAGGCGTCGTCATCGTCGTCGCCGCGGACGGCTCCGCGGCAGGGGGCGCCTCGCTGTTGCACCCGCAAAGCCCGAACGCCGCCACCAGTGCGGTGACGGCGCTCAGGAATTCGGTACGGCTTCCCACTGGTGCTCGAACTCAGCCCACCAACTCGCCGAGGGCGAACAGCGACTGGCTCGACAGCTGCCACCCGGTGGGGCTTGGACCGCGCACGAAGGTCAGTGGCATCGAACGGACCTCGCCGGAGGCCAGCGTCGCTGTGACGTTGGCGGTGGCCGAGTTGTCGCTCGGAATGACGTCCGACACCGTCGCGGTCAGGGGCAGGTAGCCCTTGGCCACAGCGTCGTTGTACTTGAGCTCGACGCCCTTACCGGTGAACCGGCCCAGACCCTGGATGTACGCCGACTTGCCTGCGAACGACCCGCCGGAACCGAGGGTGTTCACCGTGCGCGTCAGATCGGACGCCACGTCGTCTTCAGGCGCCGCGGGCATGGGAATGTCCCACACGACCGGCTGTACGGCCGGCGAGGCGGCGATGGTGCCGGATGCAACCGACGTCACACCTGCAGCTGCGCCGCCGATGACGGCAGCGGCTGCAAAGCCGGTTACGAGGGTTTTCAGGATCACGGCTGTCCTTTCGATTGGACCTAGTCGAGCTTCAGGTTAACAAGTGTTGCTGGTGTGTCGAATCCCTACACCACACACAAAGGCTGAATCGCCGGTAGCGTTGATGTTGTTACTGCACCAACATGCGGTGCGGGGAGGGAGCGCAACATGAGCGAGTCAGAGCGTTCTGAATCCTACGGGACACCGATGTCCAGCGATGAAGCGGCGGAGCTGGAGGAGCTTCGGCGCGAGGCGGCGGTCCTGCGTGAGCAGCTGGAGAGCGCGGTGGGTCCACAGAGTGGTCTGCGTAGCGCCCGTGATGTGCACCAGTTGGAGGCGAGGATCGATTCGCTCGCTGCCAGGAACTCCAAGCTGATGGAGACCCTCAAGGAGGCCCGCCAGCAGTTGCTTGCGCTGCGCGAGGAGGTCGACCGGCTCGGTCAGCCACCGAGCGGCTACGGCGTGCTGCTCGGCGTCCACGAGGATGACACCGTCGATGTCTTCACCTCCGGGCGCAAGATGCGGCTGACATGCTCGCCGAACATCGACACGAAGGGCTTGAAGCAGGGCCAGACGGTCCGCCTCAACGAGGCGCTGACAGTCGTGGAGGTCGGAAACTTCGAGTCTGTCGGAGAAATCTCCACCCTGCGCGAAATCCTTGCCGACGGACACCGCGCGCTCGTGGTCGGCCACGCCGACGAGGAGCGCATCGTCTGGCTGGCCGAGCCCCTGGTCGCCACGGCCGACCTGCCCGACCGCTACGACGACGAGCGCGACGACGACCTGCGGCCACGCAAGCTGCGGCCCGGCGACTCGCTGCTCGTCGACACCAAGGCCGGCTACGCGTTCGAGCGCATCCCCAAGGCCGAGGTCGAGGACCTGGTGCTGGAAGAGGTGCCCGACGTCAGCTACAGCGACATCGGTGGCCTTGGCCGCCAGATCGAGCAGATCCGCGACGCCGTCGAGCTGCCGTTCCTGCACAAGGAGCTCTACCGGGAGTACTCGCTGCGACCGCCCAAGGGTGTGCTGCTGTACGGGCCTCCCGGTTGCGGAAAGACGCTGATCGCCAAGGCCGTGGCCAACTCGCTGGCCAAGAAGATGGCCGAGGTGCGTGGCGACGACGCTCGTGAGGCGAAGTCGTACTTCCTCAACATCAAGGGCCCCGAGCTGCTCAACAAGTTCGTCGGCGAGACCGAGCGCCACATCCGGTTGATCTTCCAGCGGGCTCGCGAGAAGGCGTCCGAGGGCACCCCGGTGATCGTGTTCTTCGACGAGATGGACTCGATCTTCCGCACCCGCGGCACCGGCGTCAGCTCCGACGTCGAAACCACCGTGGTTCCCCAGCTGCTGTCGGAGATCGACGGCGTCGAGGGCCTGGAGAACGTCATCGTGATCGGCGCGTCCAACCGCGAGGACATGATCGACCCGGCGATCCTGCGGCCCGGCCGCCTGGACGTCAAGATCAAGATCGAGCGCCCGGACGCCGAAGCGGCACAGGACATCTACAGCAAGTACCTCACCGAGGACCTGCCGATCAATGACGACGACCTCGCCGAGTTCAGCGGCGATCGCAGCCTGACGATCAAGGCGATGATCGAGAAGGTCGTCGACCGGATGTACGCCGAGATCGACGACAACCGGTTCCTGGAGGTCACCTACGCCAACGGTGACAAGGAGGTCATGTACTTCAAGGACTTCAACTCCGGAGCCATGATCCAGAACGTCGTAGACCGGGCGAAGAAGAACGCGATCAAGTCGGTTCTCGAGACGGGCCAGAAGGGTTTGCGCATCCAGCATCTGCTCGACTCGATCGTCGACGAGTTCGCCGAGAACGAGGATCTGCCCAACACCACCAATCCCGATGACTGGGCACGGATCTCGGGCAAGAAGGGCGAACGGATCGTCTACATCCGCACGCTGGTGACGGGCAAGTCGTCGAGTGCCTCGCGGGCCATCGACACCGAGTCCAACCTGGGTCAGTACCTCTAGCCCACGGGGTCGGGTGTGACGCGGCGGTTCTCGATCTCGAGATAGGCGTCGCGGCCCGCCAGGCTGATCGCCACGTCGGACACCAGCGGGTCGAAGAAGCGCTGCCGGTACATCGGGTCGACGCTTGTGCTCACGGTGAAATAGAGCCCCGAAAGCACCGCGACGAACAGGGACGTGTGCACCACGGTCTGCGGTATGGGGATGTGAACGCCGAACCATGTTCCCGCGCAGGGCGGTTGGCCCACGGAACAGGTTTGCTCGGCGGACCACAACACGGTCACGTCGTCGGGAATGGCGATGATGCCGAGTGCGAGGAAGAACGCGAACAGGCCCGCGGTGAAGAACACCACCTGGATCGCCTGGGACACCACCATCACCGCAACCACATTGATCTGCTCGGCGAGCGACAGTGGGGTTCGCGACGGCTGGTGGCCTGCTTCGGGTTCCAGCGGCGTGCCCGCGAGCAGCTTGGCGGGATCGTGTTGTTCGGCGCGATCATCGCGCAGCGCATGTACCTCGTCGCGAATCGTGGTGACCATGAAGGCGATTGCCACAACAGCAAGGAATCCGACTGTCTGCCATAGCCTTTGCCGGGTCATCCGGGCGGCCAACTGCCACAGCTCGCCGGTGAAGTACACCACGACGGTCAGCATCAGGAGTGGCAGCGCACGGCTCATCAGCGTGCCCAGCGCGCCAACCTGTACCAGCGCGTACCGGAACGCCCACAACGCGATGGCACCGAAGCCGAGGTAAGTCAGCCACACCGCCAGCAGCGCGACGAGCGCGAACCCGAAGATCTCGGCGGCGGCGAAGCCGGAGAAACCGCTGTCGGCGAACGGAAGCCCGAACACGAAGAGCGCCATCACCAGAAGGGCGGCCGAGCGCCTGCCCGCCTTGCCCAGCGTGGTGCCGCTCTGGTGCAGCAGATACAGCGCGACCGGGGCGGCCATCAGCAGCAGGGTGAGCACCCCGAGCCGGATCACATCACCGTAGTCAGCGTCGCCGCCGGTCAGCTCGGCCAGCATCATCGTCAGTGAGATGATCGCGCCGACGCCACTGACCACAGGCGCAGACCGCTCGATCAGCGCGCGCGAGCGCACCCGACGGGTCAGCACCAGCGGCAACCCGCGATGCAGGAACCACTGATTCACCTCGCGCGTATTCGGCACGGCACACATTGTCCGCGACGATGGCGGAATTGCAGTGCGAATGACGGCTCAGGAAACGGCGGCCCGGTAGCGGCTGCGCGCCACCAGGGTGAGCCGCAGATCGTCGATGAGCGGGTCGAGGAAGCGGGTCCGGTAGTCGTTGTCGCCGACGGCCCGCGCACTGACATACATGAACGTCATCCCGGCGAGGAACATGCTGATCTGAATCAGCGATTGGGGGACGGGCAGCGTCATCCCCAGGATCTGGCCATCGCTGGAACCGTTTCGTGACCACTGCGCCAACAGTTCCGGGCTGAGCAGGATCAGGCCGAGCACCAAGAAGATCAGCCCGGCAACCATCGCCACCAACCCGACCTGAAGCACCTGCGACGTGGCGAGTACGAACACCACGTTGCTCTGCTCAGTCCGTGACAACGGATAGCCGGCGGCCGGATCGGGCATCTTCTCGAACGGCGTGCCGGTCAACCGGACGTCGTCGTCGACGGATTCGCGGTCCCCGGCCAGCATCGGGCGCACGCGTTCCACCGTGGCCGAGGTGATGAACGCGGTCGCGATCAAGGCGAGAAAAAGCAGAGCCAGCCACAGCCTGCCGCGGCTGATCGTCGACGCCATCGACCACACGTAGGTGTTGAAGAAGACCAGGACGGTGAGCAGCACGACGGGCAGCGCGCGCACGAAAAGGGCGCCGACTGATGCAACGTTCTCGATTGCGGTCCGCAGGCCCCAACCCAGGATGGACCCGACACCGCATGCGGTGAGCGCCAAGACGATGACGATGACGATCCCCTCGAAGACGAGGTTGGTGATCACGCGCGGGCTGGGTCCACCGAGAATGCCACCGGCGACGGCGACGCCCACCGAGACGAACGCCACAACTGTTCGGGTCGCGACATCGTCGACGCGAGACACCAGCCAGCCGATGGTGGCGCAAGCCGGGAGCACCAACACCAGCACCGCCAGAACGAACCACTCGGTGCGAGTGGGGTGACCCTCGATGTCGATCGTGTGCTTGCCGGTGATCACGACGATGAGGACCGAGAAGGCCATGGACACGGCGAATGCCGCCAACGCGGGCGCCGACCGGGGCCACAGCCTGCGCACCAAGGCTCCCGGCCGCAACACAGCAGGCAGGCCGCGCGCGAGGAACCACACATCGGCAGCACGACGTTGCGCGACCTTCGCCGCGTCAGCGTTGTCCCGTCCCGATGGCACAGCCGCAGGCTACTTCGCTGCGTCCCCTAGTCTTGAGGATATGCAACGGATTATCGGGACCGAGGTCGAGTACGGCATCTCGTCGCCGTCGGACCCCACCGCCAATCCGATCCTGACGTCGACGCAGGCGGTGCTGGCCTACGCGGCGGCGGCGGGGATTCAGCGGGCCAAGCGGACCCGATGGGACTACGAGGTGGAATCGCCGCTGCGCGACGCGCGGGGCTTCGACCTGAGCCGGTCGGCGGGCCCGCCACCGGTCGTGGACGCCGACGAGGTCGGCGCGGCCAACATGATCCTGACGAACGGGGCGCGGCTGTACGTCGACCACGCGCATCCGGAGTATTCGGCGCCCGAGTGCACCGACCCGATGGACGCGGTCATCTGGGACAAGGCGGGCGAGCGGGTGATGGAGGCCGCCGCGCGCCACGTGGCGAGCGTGCCGGGAGCGGCGAAGCTGCAGTTGTACAAGAACAACGTGGACGGCAAGGGCGCGTCGTACGGTTCGCACGAGAACTACTTGATGTCGCGGCAGACGCCGTTCTCCGCCGTGATCGCCGGTCTGACGCCGTTTCTGGTGTCGCGCCAGGTGATCACCGGCTCCGGCCGGTTGGGGATCGGCCCGTCGGGCGACGAGCCGGGCTTTCAGCTG
>Ga0164306_10000483_pt1 | contig 16268 bp, 13 predicted proteins | sample Whisoiple_242_MG_FD_110213 | JGI IMG/M metagenome (GOLD analysis project Ga0164306, IMG submission 110213) | Soil microbial communities amended with fresh organic matter from upstate New York, USA - Whitman soil sample_242_MG | ecosystem: Environmental > Terrestrial > Soil > Unclassified >... | reverse complement strand
GGCGACCGAGTCGGCGAGGGCGACGACCTGGGCGGGGTCGCGGAGGTCGATGCCGACGATCTTCAGCCGGTGGATCCACTCGTCGCTGTCCGGCATCGCCTTGAAGCGGCGGATGGCGTCGTTGGGGAAGCGGGTGGTGATCGTGGTGTGCGCGCCGTCGCGCAGCAGCCGCAGCGCGATGTACATGCCGATCTTCGCGCGGCCGCCGGTGAGCAGGGCGCGGCGTCCGGTGAGGTCCGTGCGCGCGTCGCGGCGGCTGCGGTTCTCCTTGGCGCACGGCTGGCAGAGCTGGTGGTAGAACGCGTCCACCTCGACGTACCGGGTCTTGCAGATGTAGCAGGACCTGGGCCGCTGGAGTATGCCCGCGATCTCGGCGGTGGCCGAGGAGGACGGGAGGACCCCCTGGGTCTCGTCGTCGATGCGCTCGGCGGAGCCGGTCGCCGTGGCTTCGGTGACGGCCTTGTCGTGGGCGGTCTTGGAGGCCCGGCGTTCCTGGCGGCGACGCTGCTTCACGGTGCGGTAGATGCCGGCGGTGGCCCGGCGCACCGTGATGGCGTCCGGGTGGTCGACGTCGATGGTGTCCAGCTCGTCGAGCACGCTCAGGCAGACGGCAAGCCGCTCCGGGTCGATACCGGGGCCGAACTCCACGACGCCGGGAGCGAACTCCTGGCTGTCCTCTGTCACCGTCATTGCCGTTCCTCTGTCACTCGTGCCGCTGCCGGGGTCGGTGGGGAGTGATCCGGCCGGGAGCCGGTGAGGGCAGGCGCGCACGGGCCGAACGCCCCGGTCAAGTCTGCCACGAGTCGGGCGTTGCTCCTTTCGGCCGTCATTCCCCGCTTCCGCTGACCGAGAGGGGGGTCGCGATGTCCTCCAGCGACTTCTGCTCGGCCGCCACCGCGAAGAAGACGGCGACGAGGCCCGCGGCCACCATGAGGCCCGCTCCGATGCAGAACGCCAGGACGGTGTCACCGACCACCCCGCTCGACGTCAGGCTCGCGAAGACCAGCGGACCGGTGATGCCGCCCGCCGCGGTTCCGACGGCGTAGAAGAACGCGATCGCCATCGCCCGGGTCTCCATCGGGAAGATCTCGCTGACCGTCAGGTAGGCGGAGCTGGCGCCCGCGGAGGCGACGAAGAGGACCAGGCACCAGCACCCGGTCATGGTGACGGCGGTCAGCGAGCCGACACCGAACAGCCAGGCGGTGCCGAAGAGGAGAAGGCCGGACAGGATGTACGTCCCGGCGATCATCGGTTTGCGCCCGACCGTGTCGAAGAGGCGGCCCAGGAGGAGCGGCCCGAGGAAGTTGCAGAACGCGATGACGGCGAAGTAGTAGCCGGTGGCGCCGCTGGAGACGTCGAAGAACGTCACCAGGATCGAGCCGAAGCCGAAGGTGATGGCGTTGTAGAGGAACGCCTGGCCGATGAAGAGGGCGATCCCGAGGACGGCCCGTTTCGGATAGGAGCGGAAGACGGTCCGGGCGATCAGCCCGAACCCGACACTCGTGCGCTGCCGCACGGTGATGGCGGGCTCGGCGGGAGGCAGGGTGCTCCCGGTCTCCGCCTCCACTTCGCGCTCCACTCCGTCGACGAGCTTCTCCGCCGCTTCGTCGTGTCCGTGGATGAACATCCAGCGAGGGCTCTCCGGCACGTGCCGGCGCACCAGGAGGATGACGAGTCCGAGGACGACGCCCAGGGCGAAGGTCAGCCGCCAGCCGATGTCCTTGGGGAAGATGTCGGTGTTCAGCGCGAGGACCGAGAGCAGGGAACCGGCGACGGCGCCCAGCCAGAAGCTCCCGTTGATGATCAGGTCGACGCGGCCCCGGTACTTGCTGGGGATGAGCTCGTCGATGGCCGAGTTGATCGCCGCGTACTCCCCGCCGATCCCGAAGCCCGTCAGGAAGCGGAAGAGGAAGAACCACCACGCCGAGAAGGAGATCGCGGTGAGCGCGGTCGCGGCGAGATAGACCGCGAGGGTGATCAGGAAGAGCTTCTTGCGCCCGAAGCGGTCGGTGAGCCAGCCGAAGACCAGTGCGCCGGAGCAGGCTCCCGCCACGTACAGCGCGGCGGCGATACCGGTGACCTGCGCGTCGGTGATCGCGAGTCCGCTGCCGTCCTCGGAGAGCCGGCTGGCGATGTTGCCGACGACCGTGACCTCGAGTCCGTCGAGGATCCAGACCGTGCCCAGGCCGATCACGATCATCCAGTGCCAGCGCGACCAGGGCAGCCGGTCCAGCCGTGCCGGGATCCTGGTCGTGACCGTACGCCCGCCCGCCGTGCCGGTGTCGCTCATGGACCCTCCTCCGCTTCGGAACAGACGGGTGCCCCGAACGAGGCGCGAGTCACACCCTCACCCCGGGGCACCACCAGGAGTACCCGATCGCGCACGGAACGTCATGATCACCGCCTCCGTCCGGTCCAATCGCGGGTCTCCGGAAAAATTTTCCGCATCGGCAGGCATTACTTCCGGATGTCGGGGCATGCGCCCGTCACTCAAGCGGAGTCCAGGGAGGGCGACACCATGACGACGTCAGTGCGAACCACCGAGGCGATCGGCGCGGCGGCGACGCGGCACCACGAGGCGGGCACGGTTGCCGACACCGCCGCGCTTCCGTGGATCGAGGACGCCGGCAAGGTGGCTCCCCAGGACGCCCGGGCCATGTCGAAGATCTTCTTCGACAAGCTCCAGGTCCTCGAGGAGGGGACCCACGAGTACCAGTACGCGCGCAACACCCTGATCGAGATGAATCTCTCCCTGGTGCGCTTCGCCGCCTCGCGGTTCCGCAACCGGGGCGGTGACGACACCGAGGACATCATCCAGGTGGGCACGATCGGCCTGATCAAGGCCATCGACCGCTTCGACCTGTCGCGCGAGGTCGAGTTCGCCACCTTCGCGGTGCCGTACATCGTCGGCGAGATCAAGCGGTTCTTCCGTGACACGACCTGGTCCGTGCACGTGCCGCGACGCCTGCAGGAGCTGCGGGTCGAGCTGGCCAAGGCCAAGGAGCAGCTGTCGACGAAGCTCGACCGCGACCCGACGGTCGCGGAGCTCGCCGCGCACCTCGATCTTCCGGAGGAGGAGATCATCGAGGGTCTCGTCGCCGCCAACGGCTACTCCGCGGGATCCCTGGACACCCCGAACGCCGACAGCGATTCGGGCAGTGAACAGCGCGCCTACGCCGATCTGCTGGGCGAGGACGACCCCGGGATGGAGAGCGTCGAGAACCTGCACACGCTGGCCCCGCTGCTGCGGCAGCTGGACGACCGCGAGCGCAAGATCGTCCGCATGCGCTTCGGCCAGGAGATGACGCAGGCGCAGATCGGTGCTGAGCTGGGCGTCTCCCAGATGCACGTGTCGCGTCTGCTCAGCCGGATCGTGCAGCGGCTGCGCGCGGGAATGAGCGTCGAGGCCTGATCCCTCGGCCCACGATCGGAACGACGGAGGCCCGGCCCAGTGCCGGGCCTCCGTCACATATGCTTCCTGCCGATACGGCCGTGGGTTTTCCTGTGCCGTCCGGACGAGGGAGTGGAGAGTGAGCGAGTCACCGTTGGGCACCTCTGCGCGTGTACGGCCCGGCGTGATTCCCGAACAGCAGGGGCTGCCGGACGTCGACGCGTCCGTCTGGGACGTCGACGCGACCCTGCTCCTCGTCGAGGACGACGCGGGGGACGCACTGCTGGTCGAGGAGATGCTCTCCGACAGCGAGCTCGACGCCCCGCTCACGTGGTGCAAGACGATGGCGGAGGCCCGGCGGTTCCTGCTCGGCTGCCGCACCCCGGTCTGCGTCCTGCTGGATCTGCATCTCCCCGATGTCCACGGCCTCGACGCCGTCCGCCAGCTCGTCGAGTCGGCCCCTGACGCGGCCGTCATCGTCCTGACGGGTCTCGACGAGTCCCAGACCGGGCTGTCCGCGGTGGCGCAGGGCGCCCAGGACTACCTGGTCAAGGGGCGGATCGACCCCGAGGTGCTGGGCCGCGCGGTCCGGTACGCCCTCCAGCGCAAGCACGCCGAGCGGTCGGCGGCGGCCATGCGCGCCGGTCAGCTGATCGCCCAGGAGAACGCCCGCCTGGAGCGGGCCCTGCTGCCGATCCCGCTGCTGCTGGACAACAGCTTCCTGGTGGCCGCGCGCTACGAGGCAGGACGCGCGCACGGGCTCCTGAGCGGCGACTTCTACGACGTGGTGCAGACCTCGGACGGCGCCGTCCACGCGGTGATCGGTGACGTGTCGGGGCACGGGGCCGCGGAGGCGGCCCTGGGGGTCTGTCTCCGGGTCGCGTGGCGCACGGCCGTACTCACCGGTGTCTCGCAGCGCGAGAAGATCGGGCTGCTGGAGAAGATACTCGTCGCCGAGCGGTCCGATCCCCATGTCTTCGCCACCGTCACGACGCTCGTCTTCCCTCCGGACAGGGACCGGGTGTTCGTCGCCCGGGCCGGGCACCCCGGACTGCTGCTGAGACGCGGCAAGGACGTCGGGTGGGTGGAGCCCGAGGCCGGGATGGCCCTCGGACTGCTGCCCGGAGCCGGCCGGTGGACGATCACGGAGCTGGAGCTCTCCCCCGGCAGCGAGCTCGTCCTGTTCACCGACGGCCTGTTCGAGGGGCGCACGGGGCCCACTTCCCGGCTGGGCGAGGACGGCCTGCTCGCCATGGCCGGCAGGTACGGCGCTCTGGAGCCCCGCGCGTTCGTCGACGCGCTGGTCGCCGAGGCCACCGAGAGCGCTTCACCGTACGGCGGTCTGGCCGACGACGTCGCCGTACTTCATCTGGGCTGGAAGGCGAACGCATGAGCACCGAGGAACCCGCGTCCGGGCGGTCCGGGCCGATAGCCGGACTGTCGGTGCAGAACTGGGTCCATCTGATCCTGGCCGGCTTCGTCGTGGTGGTCTGCGGCTGCCTCGTGGTGGGCGGGCTCGTCCTCTCACGTATCTCCGACCGCACCACCGAGCTCGTGGACCACATCCAGCCCGCCCGCTCCGCGTCGTTCCAGCTGCAGAACTCGCTCCTCGACCAGGAGACCGGGGTGCGGGGTTACGCGCTCACCGGTGACACCACGTTCCTGGAGCCCTACGAGGAGGGCATGCGCGCCGAGCGGGAGCGGCTGGCCCGGCTGCGCTCGCTGACCGGTGACGAGCAGCCGTACGCCGGGGACGTGGAACGGATCGAGCGGGCCGCGCAGCAGTGGCGGACCCTGCGGGCCGAGCCGCTGATCGCCGCCGTGCGGGAGAACGGGCCCACCGCGGCCACCTCCGCCCCGATCATGCGGAGCAAGGCGGACTTCGACTCCCTGCGGGCGCTGTACAACACCCAGCAGAGCCACCTGGACGACGCCCGTGACACCGCACGCGCGGAACTGGGCGACACGCGCACCACGCGCGACTGGGTGCTCGTCGCCCTGGTGGTCGGCTTCGTGCTGGCCGTGGTGTCGCTGAGCCTTCTGCTGCACCGCGTGGTGGGCCGGCCCCTCGGCGCCCTGACCGCCGCTTCGGACAGGGTGCGGGCGGGCGCCTTCACCGAGAAGATCGACGTCCGGGGCCCGTCGGACGTCCGGGCGGTGTCCGAGGCGGCCGAAGCCATGCGCAGCCGTCTGGTGGCCGAGCTCGCCGAGTCCCAGGAGCGCGAGACGCTGCTGGCCGAGCAGACCACGGAGCTGCGCCGGTCCAACTCCGAGCTGGAGCAGTTCGCCTACGTGGCGTCGCACGACCTCCAGGAACCGCTCCGGAAGGTCGCCTCCTTCTGCCAGCTGCTGGAGAAGCGGTACAGCGCGGAACTGGACGACCGGGGCAGGCAGTACATCGACTTCGCGGTCGACGGCGCCAAGCGGATGCAGGTGCTCATCAACGACCTGCTGACCTTCTCCCGGGTGGGACGGGTCCAGCAGAGCTGGAAGCCCGTGGATCTCGACGCGTCCCTGGACCGGGCCCTGACCAACCTCACCCTCGCCGTCGAGGAGTCCGGAGCCGTCGTCGTCCGTGAGGAGCCGCTGCCGGAATTGCTGGGCGATTCGACGTCCCTCACCATGGTGTGGCAGAACCTCGTCGGGAACGCGGTCAAGTTCCGCAGGCCCGACGTGCCGTGCCGGATCACCGTCGGGTGTGTCCGGGAGGGCGACGTCTGGCATCTGACGGTCGCCGACAACGGTATCGGGATCGCTCCGGAATTCGCCGACAAGGTGTTCATCATCTTCCAGCGCCTGCACGCCCGCGACGAGTACGAGGGAACCGGAATCGGACTGTCCCTCTGCCGCAAGATCATCGAGTTCCACGGTGGCCGGATCTGGCTGGACCCGAAGCCTCCGGAGGGCACACTGATTCACTTCACCCTGCCTGTCCTTCCTGAGGCGCCCACACACACCACGGCGGAGCTGCTCGCCCCCGCCGCGCTCACCCCCCGGTCGGGAGACACCCCGTGAACGACGCCGTCAAGCCCATCGAGGTCCTGCTGGTCGAGGACGACCCCGGCGACGAGCTGATGACCCGTGAGGCCTTCGAGGACAACAAGATCCGCAACACCCTCCACGTGGTGCGTGACGGGCAGGAGGCACTCGACTTCCTCTACCGCCAGGGTGAGTACACCGAGGCTCCGCGCCCGGACCTGGTGCTCCTCGACCTGAACCTGCCGAGGTACGACGGCCGGCAGGTGCTCGAGCGGATCAAGACCGACCCCGAGCTGGCCTTGATCCCGGTGGTCGTCCTCACCACGTCCTCGGCCGAGGAGGACATCCTGCGGAGCTACAAACTGCACGCCAACGCCTATGTCACCAAGCCGGTGGACCTGGAACAGTTCATCGGCGCGGTGCGCCAGATCGACGACTTCTTCGTCAGCGTGGTCCGGCTGCCCCGGCGTGCGTAAGATCTGAAAGGATCCCCCGGAGTGGGATCTCTCGACACGGGTAGACGAACGGCGAGAAGAGGTCCTTGACCTCCCCTGCGGCGCCCTGGCTGGAGCACATGAACGAACAGGCCATCTCACGGCCGGACGGCCCCGTCCAGGGGCCCCCGTCCACGGAGGTACTGCTCGCTGCCGAGGTGTTCGACGGCGAGCCCGGATGCATCGCGCAGGCCCGCGCGCTCGCCGACCGCTTCCTCGCCCGGCTGGTGGCCGAGTGGCTCGCGGAGCTCGGCGAGAACACCCGCAGCGATCTGATGCTGGCGGTGAGCGAGCTGGTCACCAACGCGGACCGTTACAGCCACGGCCCGTACCTGCTGGAGCTCGAAGGCGACGCGCGCCGCATCAGCGTCACCGTGTACGACAGCAGCACGGCACTCCCCGTGCTCTACTCCCCTGACCCTGCGCGCCTCGGCGGCCACGGCATGGAGATCGTCGTCGCTCTCTGCGACCGGCTCACGGCGGAGCGGGTGCCGGTCGGCAAGCGCATCCGCGCCGAGTTCATGCTCAGCACCTGAGCAACGTCCCCCACGTCTCTCCTCCGATCCGGCGGCACCCGCCCGTAGTGAGCCCTTCCGGACACCTGGCGCGGTCGACCGGTGGCAGCGTGCGACCTCCCCGGCGAACTTCTGAGCCCTCGGGCCAGGAGGACTACCGTCGAGAGGAGGACCCCGGAGTGATCGACGTACTACTGGAGCAGTACGCCGAATCGCCGCCTCAGGGACGACGACTCGGCGGCTCCGACGGGACATCGTGGTGTACATGAGTTCCCTCGCGTTTTCCGTGCTGCTCTCCCTGGTCTCCGCCGTCGCCTACGCGGCGGGCGCGATCGTCCAGGAGCGAGTGGCCGCGGCCGGCGACAGCCGCCCGTACGCTCCGCTGCGCAACGGAGCCTGGTGGGTCGCGGTGGCGCTCAACGGCGTGGGGGCGGTGCTGCACGTGGTGGCGCTGGCGTACGGGCCTCTCAGCCTCGTACAGCCCCTCGGAGCTCTGACGATCGTCTTCGCCCTGCCGATGGCCGCGCTCTTCGTCCACCGCCGGGCCGGGCGCACGGCGTGGCGTGGCGCGGTGATGGCCACCGTCGGGCTGGCCGGGCTGCTCGCTCTCACGGGGAGCACGGGCTCCCACACGCTGGCCGGCCCGGAGCAGTTCGCGCTCGCGACCGGGACGGCCGGTGCCGTGCTGGTCCTGCTGGTCCTCGCCAAGGGGTTCCACCGGCCGATGCTGCGCAGCGTGGTGCTGGCCACCGGCGCCGGTATCGCCTTCGGCATGGCGTCGGTGTTCACGAAGACGGTGGCGGTGGAGTGGACCTCCGGCTCGGTGACCTCCGGGCTGCCGACCCTCCTGGTGATCGCGGGGCTCGCCGCCGCGGGGCTGCTGCTCTCGCAGGCCGCGTACCGGGGCGCCGGGCTGACGGCTCCGCTCGCGACGGTCACGGTGGTCAACCCGGTCGTCGCGGCGGCCGTGGGTCTGACCATGTTCGGCGAGCGGTTCCGCTTCGGGACGACGGGCACCCTGATCGCCCTCGGCTGCGGCGCGCTGGCGGCGGCGGGGCTGGTGCTGCTGACCACGGAGCGCGTGGGGGCCGAGCGGAACGCGCAGAGGGGAACGGGGTCCGGGGGACGGAGGATGGAGGAACACGTCGACGCGCCTGCCGGGGACGCCGACGGGTCTCGGGCGGTGGTGCTGCCCGAGCCGGCGAAGCCGGTGGTTCCCCAGGGGGCGGCGGTGCTGCCGGACCCGTTCCCGGCTCCGACGGCACTCTCCCTCCCGTTGACCCTGCCGTTGGACCACGGCGGCGGGCGGGTCGAGTTCGACGGTCGGCAGGCCGCCTCCGGCCCGGCCCGCCGGGGTGACTTAGAGGGCCGGGCGGGGAACGTTCAGACGCTGACGCCGCCTGCCCTGAGGTAGGCCAGGGGGTCGATGTCGGAGCCGTAGCCGGGGCCGGTACGGATCTCGAAGTGAAGGTGCGGACCGGTGCTGTTGCCGGTGGATCCGGAGCGTGCGATCCGCTGGCCGGTGCCGACCTGCTGCCCCGCGCGCACGTGCAGCGAGGAGAGGTGCGCGTACTGGCTGTACCTGCCGTCGTCGTGGCGCACGACGACCTCGTAGCCGTAGGCGCCGGCCCAGCCTGCCGAGACCACCTTGCCGGACGCGACGGCCTTGACCGAGGTGCCGGTGGGCACCGGGAAGTCGACGCCCGTGTGGTAGCCGCTGGACCATGAACCGGCCTGGTGGTACGGGGTCCCGGTGCCGGCCGACACGGGTGCGGTGAAGCCGGACCGCGGCTTGGACGCCTTCTTTTCGGCGGCGCGCCTCGTCTTCTCCGTCGCCTCGGGAGCGGGCTTGGGGGTGGCGGGCCGGGCCCTTTCTGCGGCCTTCGGCGCCTTCTTCCCCGCGGCTTCGGGGGCGGTACTCCTGGGGGTGGCCTTCCGGTCCGCCGCGGTCGACGGCGTTCCGGCGCCGTCGAGGCTCAGCCGCTGTCCCGGGATGATGAGATCGGGGTCGCTCCCCACCACGGTGCGGTTGGCCGCGTACAGCCGCTGCCAGCCGCCCCGCACCCGCTCGGCGGACGCGATCCCGGAGAGCGAGTCGCCGCGCGCGACGGTGTACGACTCACGTGCGCCGGGCACGGCGGTGGGTGACGCCTTCACCGTCGCGCCGTCACGGGCGGTCCTCGCCGCGGGCCCGGACTCCGGGGCCTTGTCCTTCCCCCCGTCGACGGCCACCTGACGCTTCGACTGCGGGGCCAGGCCGGGGGCGTCGTCGCCCTGCTCCAGTCCGGCCCTCACGGAGCACGTCGGCCAGGCTCCCGGGCCCTGCCCTTCGAGAACCTTCTCGGCCACGGCTATCTGCTGGTCCTTGGTCGCGAGATCCGCCCGGGCGGCGTAGGCCGTGCCCCCGTAGGCGGCCCAGGTGGACCGGGTGAACTGCAGGCCTCCGTAATAGCCGTTGCCCGTGTTGATGTGCCAGTTCCCGGTCGATTCGCAGGCGGCGACCTTCTCCCACACATCGGTCGTGGCGGCCCCCGCCGAGGCCGCGGTGAGGAGCGGGAGCGCGATGCCCGCACCTCCCGCCGTCACCGTGAGCGAGGCACGGTTGATCCGGCTGGGCTGGTATCTGCGGTGCCGTCCGGTCGCGGCCATCTTCAGGCTCCCCCACTGGCTGTAGGACACGTCACAAGCCGTCAACTTATGGGCACACAGCGGGTGATGACAAGTAACAGTCTGCGCCTGCCGAGCGTGCGCCCCGGCGCGCGAACCGTACGGACGGCCGCGGAAGGCGACGGCGGGGCGAGCAGGAGAGCGCTCTATCCCGGCGTCCGTCCGATGCTATAAATGCGCTCATGACGGATGCTCTGCGACCGGCGGGCACGGCCCCCACCCTGGAGGACGTGGCACGGACGGCCGGCGTCTCGCGCGCCACGGTCTCCCGCGTCGTCAACGGGGTACGCAACGTCGACCCCGCGATCCAGGAAGCCGTGCGACGAGCGGTCTCCGTCACCGGCTACGCGCCCAACCGCGCGGCCCGCTCCCTGGTCACCCGGCGCACGGACGCCGTCGCCCTGGTGGTGTCGGGCGCGGGAGCCGAGCCGGACGACGAAGGGGCCGCGGGGCGGGGATCCTTCACCGCCCAGGTCTTCGCGGACCCGTTCTTCGGCCGGGTCGTCACCGGAGTGGTCGACTCCCTGCGGCCGCGCGGGATGCACCCGGTGCTGATGTTCGCCGAGACGTCGCGGGCACGCGAGGAGGTGGTGGAGTATCTGCGGCAGGGCAGCGCGGACGGGGCGCTGATCGTGTCGACGCACGCGGAGGATCCGCTGCCGCGGCTGATCACGGAGGCGGGCCTGGCCGCCGTGCTGTACGCGCGCCCGGCCCGGCCGGTCGGGATCAGTTACGTCGACCTCGCGCACCGGGACGGCGCCCGGCTGGCCGCGGAGCACCTGCTGGCACGCGGCTGCCGGCGGATCGCCACCATCGCGGGACCGCTGGACGTGGCCGCCGGGCAGGAGCGGCTGGCGGGTTTCCAGGAGGCCTTGGCGCGGCAGGGGGCATCCGTGCCGCCCGTCGTCGAGGGGCGGTTCACACAGCAGAGCGGGGAGATCGCCATGGAACGGCTGCTCGCCGAACACCCGGGTCTGGACGGGGTGTTCGCAGCGAACGATCTGATGGCGACCGGAGCCTGCCACGTGCTGCGGGAGCACGGCAGGCGGGTGCCGGAGGACGTGGCCGTGATCGGCTTCGACGACAGCAGTGCCGCGTCGGCCTGCCGGCCGCCGCTCACCACGGTGCGACAGCCGGTGGAGGACATGGCGGCGGAGATGACAGGACTCCTGCTGGACCGGCTCGCCGCACCGGGCCGGCCGGTGACGTCGGTCGTCTTCGAACCGGTGCTGATCGTCCGGGATTCCGCGTAGGCCGGGAGACCGGCCGCCGGGCCCCTCCCACGCACGAAGCACGAGGGTGGAGGACGTTCGGGACCCGCCCTCTCAGCATGCTGCGGAGCGGCCCCGCGCCGGTGCCGCCGCACGGGCCGACGCCACCCCGGCGCCCGGCCGCACCGTCGGCGCGGGCCGTGTGCCGCCGCGCGCCAGGAAGTCGGACAGCGGCAGGGTCGCGGCGCCCACCGTCACCGCGTCAGGGCCCAGATGCCCCAGGCCGATGGTGGTACGGGCGACCGCGTGCTCGAGGGCGTACTCCTGGGCGTACCGGCGGATCTGCGGGAGCAGGTGCGGGCCGATCAGCAGGCCGGCCCAGCCGCCGAGCAGGATGCGTTCGGGCAGGAAGAGGTTGACCAGATCGGCCAGGGCCGCTCCCAGGCACTCCGCCGTCTCGTCCAGGATCGCGACGGCCACCGGGTCCGGGGCGCCCCCGGGACCCGGATACGCCGCCGCGAGCAGTGCGGCGAGGGCGGTCTCGTCGTCGGCGTCCGGAGGCAACGGGCCCCCGGCCTCGTGCCAGCGTTCCCGCATCGCCTCCGCGCCGGCGTACGCCTCCAGGCACCCTATGGAACCGCAGCGGCACCGGCGGCCCCGCAGCTGGACCGTGGTGTGCCCCCACTCCAGGGCCGCGTTCGAGAGGTCCTCGTCGAGGATGTCCCCCCGGCTCACGCTCGCCCCCACACCGGAACCGATCAGGGCGACGGCCGCCGCTCCGGCGCCACGGCCGCCGCCGAACCACATCTCGGCCTGTCCCAGCGTCTTCGCACCGTTGTCGATGAAGAACGGCACCTCCGGCGGGATCTGCACCGCCTCCCGGAGCAGCCGTTCGAAGGGAACGGCGCTCCATCCGATGGTCTGACCGTGCACGACCGCACCCGGGCCGCCGACGGCCTCCGGCGCGTCGCGTTCGATGATGCCGGGCACCCCGATCCCGATGCCGAGCAGCATGCGCGGGTCGGCGCCCGCGTCGCGCAGGACGTCGGAGACCCCCGAGCGGACATGACCGACGATGCGCTCGACGTCGTACCCGTGCTGGGCCAGCAGCCGGTCGGTGCGTGCGAGCTCCGTCAGGGAGAGGTCGAACAGCTCGACCCGGACCCGGGTCTCGCCGATGTCGATGCCCACGAACAGCCCGCCGCCCGGGGCGATCCGCAGCAGGGTGCGGGGGCGCCCTCCGTCGGAGTCGACGACGCCGGCCTCCTCCAGGAGCCCCTCCGAGGCCAGCTCGGCGACCACGTTGCTGATGGATCCCGAACTCAGCCCGGTGGCGGGGCCCAGCTCCTGGCGGCTCAGCGGGCCGTCGAAATACAACCGTTGCAATACCCGCGCCCGATTGCCCCTCCGCAGGTCACGCACGGTCCGCCTGCTGCGCTCAGCCATGTTGCTCCCTTCGTCCCGGCAACATACCCCGGCCCCGGCTCTTGACGCGCACTTTCTTCACCTCTTAAATCACATCTTAAATTAAGAACGGAAGGGGCGTTCGGATCCCGAACCGCGCCCTCCCCGGAAAGGGGCCACCTTTCATGCGCCACCTCAGAGCCGCAGCAGCGATCACCCTCGCCGTGTCCGTCGTCGCCGGTGTCACCGCCTGCGGCGGCGGTACGTCGTCGGACGGCGGGAGCAACGAGTCCCCGAAGACCCTGACCTACTGGGCGTCCAACCAGGGCCCGAGCATCGAGGCCGACAAGAAGATCCTCACCCCCGAGCTGAAGAAGTTCGAGAAGGAGACCGGGATCAAGGTGAAGCTGGAGGTCGTCCCCTGGGCCGATCTGCTGAACCGGATCCTCGCCGCCACCACCTCGGGTCAGGGCCCGGACGTGCTGAACATCGGCAACACCTGGTCGGCCTCGCTCCAGTCCACGGGGGCGCTGCTCCCGTGGGACGACGAGAACTTCGAGGCGATCGGCGGCCGGGACCGCTTCATCGACTCGGCGGTGGCCTCCGCGGGCAAGGAGGGCGAGCCGCCCGCCGCGGTGCCCCTCTACTCGCTCTCGTACGCCCTCTACTACAACAAGAAGATGTTCGCCGACGCGGGCATCACCGCCCCGCCCGCCACCTGGGACCAGCTCGTCGAGGACGGCAGGAAGCTGTCCAAGGACGGCAAGTGGGGCCTGGGCGCCGAGGGTTCCAACCTCTCCAACAACATCCACCAGACGTTCGTCCTGGGGCAGCAGCACGGCGCTGACTTCTTCGACGAGCAGGGCAAGGCGGACTTCACCTCGGACGGAGCCGTCGCCGCCGTGAAGCAGTACGTCGACTTCATGGCCAAGGACAGGATCATCGCTCCGGGCAACGCCGAGTACGCCCAGAACCAGTCCCTGACGGACTTCGCCAAGGGCCGGACCGCGATGGTCCTGTGGCAGGCCGCCGCCACCACGTTCGCCGCCCAGGGCATGAAGCCGGAGGACTGGGGCGTCGCCCCCGTCCCCGTGCCCGCCGGCGCGCCGGGCGCGGGCAAGCAGACCAACTCCATGGTGGCCGGGATCAACATGGCGGTGTTCAGGAACACCAGGAACATCGACGGTGCGAAGAAGTTCGTGAAGTTCATGACGAGCGACGCCGAGCAGAAGATCCTCTGCAAGACCTACGGCTCGATCCCGCCCGTCAAGGCCGCGCAGTCGGATCCCGCGTTCGCGGCGCCCGAGCTGAAGGTCCTGCGCGACACCCTCGCCACCAGTGCCGCTCCGCTCCCCCAGGTGCCGAACGAGTCGCAGTTCGAGACCGCGGTGGGAACCGCGGTGAAGGAACTGTTCGCGGACGCCGCGGCCGGCAGCCCCGTCACCACCGAATCGGTCAAGGCGCGCCTCGAAAAGGCCCAGCAGACGATGCAGAGTTGAGGCTCCGTCCATGACCGCCACCGTGACCACGGACCCCGGGACCGGCAAGCAGGCCAGGGGTACGACCCGGGGCAGCGGGGGTGCGCGCCGCGGGATACCGCGCATCCCCGACCGGATCCGCCGCGGCGGACTGCCCTATCTCCTGCTCCTCCCCGCCGTCCTGCTCGAACTCCTCATCCACCTGATCCCGATGGTCGTCGGCATCGTGATGAGCTTCCGTCAGCTCACCCAGTTCTTCATCGGCAACTGGGGTGCCGCCCCCTGGACGGGCCTGGAGAACTACGAGATCGCCGTCGACTTCGACGCGCCGATCGGTGAGGCCCTGCTCCACTCCTTCTTCGTCACCTGCGTCTTCACGTTCTTCGCCGTCGGCCTGGCATGGCTGTTCGGCGTCACAGCGGCGATCATGCTGCAGGAGAGCTTCCGCGGCAGGGGCTTCCTGCGCACGCTCTTCCTCGTCCCGTACGCCCTGCCGGTCTACGCCGCCGTCATCACCTGGGCCTTCATGTTCCAGCGGGACAACGGACTGGTGAACCACGTCCTGCACGACCAACTGGGCATCACGGACCAGCCGTCCTTCTGGCTGATCGGCGACAACAGCATCTACGCGCTCATCGTCGTCTCGGTCTGGAAGGGCTGGCCGTTCGCCTTCCTCATGCTGATGGCCGCGCTGCAGAACATCCCGCGCGAGCTGTACGAGGCCGCCGCCATCGACGGCGCGGGCGTCTGGCAGCAGATCCGCAGGATCACGATGCCCTCCCTGCGGCCCGTCAACCAGGTCCTCGTGCTGGTCCTGTTCCTGTGGACGTTCAACGACTTCAACACGCCGTACGTGCTGTTCGGCAAGGCGGCTCCCGCGGGCGCGGACCTCATCTCGATCCACATCTACCAGTCGTCCTTCGTCACCTGGAACTTCGGCACCGGTTCGGCGATGTCCGTGCTCCTGCTGCTGTTCCTCCTCGTCGTGACCGCCGTCTACCTGTTCCTCACGTCCCGAGGAAGGAAGGGCTCCCATGCCTAGCCGCGACGGCCGCCGAGCCGGCCGGTCCCCGATGGCCGCACCACGGTCCTTCCTGTGGACCCGGCGCGTGGTCCTGACGCTCCTCGCGGGCTTCGTCCTGCTGCCGGTCTACGTGATGATCAGCAGCTCCCTCAAACCGCTCCAGGACGTGTCGGGGAAGTTCCGGTGGATCCCCCGCGGCCTCACGGTCCAGCCGTACGTCGACATCTGGGACACCGTCCCGCTCGCCAGGTATTTCGTGAACTCCCTGATCGTGGCGGGGGCGGCGACGGTGTGCTCGGTGGTGATCGCGGTGTTCGCGGCCTACGCCGTGAGCCGCTACGGCTTCCGCGGCAAGCGCGTCTTCACCGTCACGGTCCTCTCCACGCAGATGTTCCCCGGGATCCTCTTCCTCCTTCCGCTGTTCCTGATCTTCGTCAACATCGGCAACAGCACGGGGCTCGCCCTCTACGGCTCCCGCGGCGGACTGATCCTCACGTATCTGACGTTCTCGCTGCCCTTCTCCATCTGGATGCTGATCGGCTATTTCGACTCCATCCCGAGGGACCTGGACGAGGCCGCCATGGTGGACGGCTGCGGCCCGCTGCGCGCGCTGTTCCGGGTGGTCGTCCCGGCCGCCGTGCCGGGAATCGTGGCCGTCTCCGTGTACGCCTTCATGACGGCCTGGGGCGAGGTGCTGTTCGCCTCCGTGATGACGAACGACGCCACCCGCACCCTCGCCGTGGGCCTCCAGGGCTACGCCACCCAGAACGACGTGTACTGGAACCAGGTCATGGCCGCCTCGCTCGTCGTCAGCGTGCCCGTCGTGGCGGGATTCCTGCTGCTGCAGCGCTATCTCGTCGCCGGGCTCACCGCGGGAGCCGTCAAGTGACCGCTACGGAAAGGCGGCCGGTGAACGATCTCGGCGCTCTCCCCCGGAACTTCACCTGGGGGTGGCCACCGCCGCGTACCGGATCGAGGGAGCCGTGCCGGAGGTCCCGGGTGACGGCCCCGGAGCGCCCCCGGCACGGCGGCACCGGCCGCCGTCGTCCGGGGGGCGTCCGCCGCTCGGCGCACCGCAGGAGGGCGATCAAGCGGGGTGGGCCCT
>Ga0164306_10000481_pt1 | contig 16277 bp, 16 predicted proteins | sample Whisoiple_242_MG_FD_110213 | JGI IMG/M metagenome (GOLD analysis project Ga0164306, IMG submission 110213) | Soil microbial communities amended with fresh organic matter from upstate New York, USA - Whitman soil sample_242_MG | ecosystem: Environmental > Terrestrial > Soil > Unclassified >... | reverse complement strand
TCGACCGCCGCCGCCCCGCCCACCGGCACCGGCGCCGACGGGTGCCCGGCGAGCCACAGGCCCTTGAGCGTGAGGAAGCCCGGGTCGCGGTTCACCACCACGTACTCGGCGACGTACCGGAGGTTCACCAGCAGCCAGCCCGCCCCGAGGACCAGGACGCCCGCGACCGCGGCGAGCCCCGCGCCGGTCGGCCGCGGCGCGCGCGGCACCCAGCGCCACGTCGCCACCGCGAGCGCCGCGGCCAGCGGCAGCACCACCACCGGCCGGAACGCGCCCAGCAGGACCCCGAGCAGCGCGGCGAGCCCCAGGCAGCCGAGCAGCACCGGCGCCCGGTCCGGCACGGCGAGCAGCCCGCGGGCGAGCAGGTCCCGCGCCGCCGGCGCCGGGCGCGCCGGCGCGTCCGGCGCGACCGCGGTCACGCGCGCCCCGGCAGCCCCAGCACCGCCGACTCCCGCGGGTAGGGCAGCGAGGGCACCCACCCCCGGTACCGGCGCACGACCAGCCCGGACGCGGCGACCGCCGCCGCGTACCGCGGCCGCTGGCTGTCGTCCAGCAGCACCAGGCCGCCGGGCGCGAGCCGCCGCGCCGCGGCCTCCAGGCACGCCCCGCGCGCCCGCCCGTCGACCACCACCAGGTCCAGGTCGCCGTCGACGGCGTCGATCGCGCGGACGTACGCCGCGTAGTCCAGCCCGGCCTCCCCGCGCCGCCCGGACGGCACGACCGGCCCGCCCGCCGCGGCCGACCGCTCCGGCCCCACCTCGACCAGCGCCAGCCGGTCGGCGACGCCCGCGTCGCGCGCGAGGTCCCGCACCAGCGCGGCGAACCCCGGGTGGTGCTCGACGCTGGTGACCCGCGCGGCCCGCCGGGCGAGCCAGACGGACGACGCGCCCGACCCGTACTCGAACACCCGCGCCCGCCCGCCGAGCGCGTCCAGGTGCGCGGCCACCCGCGCCGCGGCGCCGTAGGTCCACCACGGGACGTCCAGCCGGACCAGCTCCGCGGCGTCGTGGATCGCGAACAGCGACCGGGCGTGCGCCGCCGCTCCCCCGGGCCGGTCCGCGGCGCGCCGGTCCAGCGCGGCCAGCAGGCCGGACGCCTCGGCGGCGCGGCGCCCCCCGCGCCACAGGCCCACGTAGGCGGAGCGGGCCGGCGAGGACGGTGCGGGCACGGCGGGGCCTTCCTGTCGGGGTGCGAGGCCCGAGCGTATCCGCCGGGCGCGGCGGCTACGCTCGCGGGGTGCGGGGCCGGGTGCGACGTCGGGTGCTGGACGCCGCGTTCCTGGTCGTGGCGCTGGCCGGGCTCGGCTGGACGCTCGCCTCGCAGGCCGGCGCGCTGCGGTCGGCCTGGCACCGGCTGGACGCGGGCGACGTGCTCGCCGCGGCGGGCTGGGCGGCGCTCGGGCTGGTGGCCCAGCTGGTCTCCTGGCGGGCGCTGCTCGCCTCGGCCGGCCCGGTGCCCTCGTTCGTCGACAGCGCGGACGTCTACTTCCGCGCGCAGCTCGGCAAGTACGTGCCCGGCGGCGTGTGGACCGTCGTCGGCCAGGCCCGGTTCGGCGGCGCGCACGGCGTGTCCCGCACCCGCGGCACCGTGGTGGCGCTCGGCGCGCTGGCGGTGCTGCTCGTCGTCGGCGGCGCGGTCGCGGTCGCGGGGCTGCTCGCGGGCTCGCCCGGGGCGGTCGCGCGCTGGTCGTGGCTGCTCCCCCTCGTCGCGCTCGGCGCCGCCTGCCTGGCGCCGCCGGTGCTCGACCGGCTGCTCGCGCTGGGCCTGCGCGTGCTGCGCCGCCCCGGCGACGCCGTCACGGTGCACGGCGGCCAGGTGGCCCGCTCGGCCGCCGCGGCGCTGGCGATGTGGGTCGCGTTCGGCCTGCACGCGACTGCACTCGTCGCGGCGCTCCGCCCGGTGACCGCCGCCGACGCGCTGCTCGCGACCGGCGCGTTCGCGCTCGCCTGGGTGGTCGGGCTGCTGGTCGTCGTCGCGCCCGCCGGGGCCGGCGCCCGGGAGGCCGCGCTGGTCGTCGCGCTGGGCCCGCTGCTCGACCGCCCGGACGCCCTGCTGGTCGCGCTGGTGAGCCGGGTGCTCATGGCCGTGCTGGACGCGGCGGCCGCGGGCGTCGCGGCCGGGGCCGCCGGCGCGGTCAGGCGCCGGGGCGCCCGTCGTACTGCAGGCGCTTGATCCGCTCCAGCTGCTCCTCCAGGAGCACGCGGTTGGTCCGCAGCAGGTCCGACAGCACCCCGAGCGCGACCGACAGCAGGCAGGCCACCGCCATGATCGCCCCGAAGATCAGCGACTGGACGTTGCCCGCCTGCCCGTTCGCCAGCCACAGCACCAGGAACCGCACCATCGGCACCAGCGCGAGCACCCCGAACACCGCCGCCAGCGTCGCGAACACCACGTACGGCTTGAACATGAGGTACGAGCGCACGATCGCCGACGCCGACCGCGCCATGTGGTGGAACACGTTCCGGAACAGCCGGGACGGGCGGGTCCGCGGGTTGGTCACCACCGGGATGCTGACGATCCGCAGCCGCTTGTGGCCGGCCTGGATGATCGTCTCCATCGCGTAGGAGAACTCGGTGACCACGTTGAGCCGCATCAGCGCGGACCGGGAGTAGGCCCGGAACCCGCTCGCGGCGTCGGGCAGCCGGGTGTCGGCGGCGCCGTTCACCACCGCGCTGCCGACCCGCTGCATCCGCTTCTTGAACGGGGAGAACTCGGCGATGGTCGCGGTCTGCCGGTCGGCGATCACCACGTCGGCGACCCCGTCGAGGATCGGCCGGACCAGGTCGCCGATCCGGTCCTGCGGGTACTGGTTGTCCCCGTCGGTGTTCACCACGACGTCCGCGCCGTGCGCCAGCGCCCAGTCGACGCCGTCCCGGAACGACCGGGCCAGCCCCATCGTCCGGGTGTGCCGGACCACCGCCGCGCCGTGCGCGCGGGCCACCTCCGCGGTGCGGTCGGACGACCCGTCGTCGACCACGACGACGGCGATCTCGTCGACGCCCTCGATCCGGTCCGGGATCGAGCCCAGCACGGTCGCCAGGGTCTGCTCCTCGTCGAGGCAGGGGACCTGCACGACGACCTTCATGCTGCGCTCACGCCCGCCCACGCCTTCCGCTCCGGGGTCGTCGGTAGCCTAGCCACCGGGCCGGCGGCCGGAGCCGCCGTCGCCTGAGCGCCACGACGAACCGGAGACCACATGGCACGCGCACTGATCACGGGCATCACCGGCCAGGACGGCCTGTACCTCGCCGAGCTGCTGCTGGGCAAGGGGTACGAGGTCTACGGGCTGGTCCGCGGGCAGAACAACCCCAAGGTGGCCCTGGTCCGCGAGGCCGTGCCGGACGTGCACGTGCTCACCGGCGACCTCACCGACATGCCGAGCCTGATGGCCGCCCTCGCGACGTCGCAGCCGGACGAGGTCTACAACCTCGGCGCGATCTCCTACGTGGCGTACTCCTGGCAGAACGCCCGGATCACGACCGACGTGACGGGCGCCGGCGTGCTCAACATGCTCGAGGCCGTCCGGCTGCACGCCGGCGACGACCCGGGCCGCGTGCGGTTCTACCAGGCGTCCTCCTCGGAGATGTTCGGCAAGGTGCAGGAGGTCCCGCAGCGCGAGACCACGCTGCTCTGGCCGCGCTCGCCGTACGGCGTCGCCAAGGTGTTCGGCCACTACATGACGATCAACTACCGCGAGTCCTACGGGATGCACGCGTCCTCGGGGATCCTGTTCAACCACGAGTCCCCGCGCCGCGGCCCGGAGTTCGTCACCCGCAAGGTGTCCCAGGCCGTCGCCCGGATCTCGCTGGGCCTCCAGGACGAGCTCGTGCTCGGCAACCTCGAGGCGCGCCGGGACTGGGGCTTCGCGGGCGACTACGTCGACGCCATGTGGCGCATGCTGCAGCAGGACGAGGCGGACGACTACGTGGTCTCGACCGGCGCGACGCACTCGATCCGCGAGCTGCTGGACGCCGCGTTCGGGCACGTCGGCATCGACGACTGGTCGCACCTGGTGCGCACCGACCCGCAGTTCGTGCGCCCGGCCGAGGTCGACCTGCTCGTCGGCGACGCGTCGAAGGCCCGCGAGCGCCTGGGCTGGGAGCCGACCGTCGACTTCCGCGGCCTGGTCGCGATGATGGTCGAGCACGACCTGGCCGAGCAGCGCAGGCTCGCCGCGTGACGGTCGCCCTCGTCACCGGGGCCACCGGCCAGGACGGCTCGTACCTGGTCGAGCGGCTGCTCGCCGAGGGCGCGGAGGTGCACGGCGTCGTCCGGCCCGGCGACGACTTCGGCGCGGTCGGCTGGACGCCGCACGCCGTCGACCTGGGCGACCGCCCCGGCCTGCACGCGCTGGTGGCGCGCCTCGCCCCCGACGAGCTGTACAACCTCGGCGGCATCAGCTCCGTCGCCCGGTCCTGGGCCGAGCCCGAGGCCACCGCCGAGCTGTCCGGCCTCGCGCCGCTGGCGCTGCTGGACGCGGCGCTCGCCACCCAGGACCGCACCGGCCGCGCCGTGCGGGTGGTCCAGGCGTCGTCCGCCGAGATCTTCGGCCACCCCGACCGGGCACCCCAGGACGAGACGACGCCGGTCGCGCCGCGGAACCCGTACGGCGCCGCCAAGGCGTTCGCGCACCACCTCGCGGGCGTCTACCGCGAGCGCGGGCTGCACGTGGCGTCCTGCGTGCTGTTCAACCACGAGTCGCCCCGCCGGCCCGAGCAGTTCGTGACCCGCAAGATCACCCGGGGCGCGGCGCGGATCGCGCTCGGGCTGGACGACACGCTGGTGCTCGGCAACCTCGCCGCGCGCCGCGACTGGGGCTGGGCCCCGGACTACGTGGACGCGATGGTGCGCGCGGCGCGGCACGACGCGCCGGGCGACTGGGTGGTCGCGACCGGGCAGGCGCACTCCGTCGAGGACTTCGTGCGCGCCGCGTTCGAGCGCGCCGGCGTCCCGGACTGGCGGCCCCACGTCGAGGTCGACCCGGCGTTCCTGCGCCCGGGCGACGCGCCGCTGCTGGTCGGCGACCCCGGCCGCGCCGAGCGCGAGCTCGGCTGGCGGCGCACCCACGACTTCGCCGCCCTCGTCGGGGCGATGGTCGACCACGACCTGGCGCTCGCGCGGGCCTGACCGGCCGGCGCGGGCCCCGGGGTCAGGGCACGTCCGCCTGGACCAGCCGCGCGCACCCCTCCACCTCGAGCGTCCCGTCCGACGCGGGCACGAACGCCGCGTCCCCGCGGCGCAGCGCGACCGACGCCCCGGAGGCCGCCCGCACGGTCGCCTCGCCCTCCAGGCACAGCAGCACCCGCGGGCCGCGGCCCGGCAGCGGGTGGGCGCCCGCGTCCTCGACGCTCGTGATCGACAGCTCGAAGTCGTCGACCGGCGCGTAGTACACCCGGGTCGCGCCGTGGAACCGCTCGGGGGCGATCCGGATCGGGGGCGCCGCGACGTAGTCGACGTTGCGCAGCAGCTCGGCGACGTCGACGTGCTTCGGGGTCAGGCCCGCGCGCAGCACGTTGTCCGAGGACGCCATGATCTCGACCCCGACGCCGCTCAGGTAAGCGTGAACGCCGCCGGCGGGGACGAACAGCGCCTCCCCGGGGTGCAGCGTCACCGGGTTGAGCAGCAGCGAGGTCACGACGCCCGGGTCGCCGGGGTACGCCTCCGCGAGCCGCACCACGGTGCGGTCCGCGCGCGGGGACGGCGAGCCGTCGGCCAGCCGGCGCGCGCAGGCGTCCACGACCTGCTGCACCTCGTCCGGCCCGGGCCGGGTGGCCGGGTCGAGCAGCTGGGTGAACGCGGCCTCGATGCCGCTGGCGTCCCGCTGCGCGAACAGCAGGTCGTGCAGCTCCTTGGCGAGCGGGGCGTCCAGGCCGACGAGCAGCTCGGCCGCGCGCCGCGGGGCGCGGAACCCGCAGACCGCCTCGAACCGGGTGAGCGCGTACACCAGCTCCGGCTTGTGGTTCCGGTCGCGGTAGTTCCGGTGCGGCGCGTCCACCGTGATGCCCGCCGCGTCCTCGCGGTCGAAGCCCTCGGCCGCGGCGGCGAGGTTCGGGTGCACCTGGAGCGACAGCGGGGTCTCGGCGGCGATGATCTTGAGCAGGTACGGCAGCCGGGCGCCGAACCGGGCCACGACGTCCTCGCCCAGCGCGCGGCGCGGGTCGCCGGCGATGGCGTCGACGAGCGTGCGGGCGGCGCTCCCGCCGTCCGTGTCGTCGTCCACCGGCGAGGGCCCCGCGTGGTGGGAGCCGAACCACGCCTCCGCGACGGGCTCCCCGGTCACGGGCAGGCCGAGCAGCTCCGGGATCGCCGTCGGCGACCCCCACGCGTAGCTCTGCGCGGCGCTGCGGATCCGGATCATCACGCTCCCTCTCAGGTGGTCGTGCCGCAGATTGGCACATAACGGACATTTCGGTAACTCGCGCTCACCCGAACGGCCCATGCGGTCACGCGGACGGCGCACCGGGACCCACCGCGAGGGGGGCCGTCCGGCACGGCACCGGCCCGGTCACCCGCCGGGCTGCCGCCCAGCGTAGGCGAGCGCGTCCCCGCGTAGGATCGACGCCGCCCGTCCCCCGACGTCAGGAGTACCGATGCAGGTCCGCGAGCTCACCGTGCCCGGCGCGTGGGAGATCACCCCACGGCAGTTCGGCGACCCGAGGGGCGTGTTCCTCGAGTGGTTCAAGGACGAGGCGTTCACCGACGCCGTCGGCCACCGGCTCGACCTGCAGCAGGCGAACCTCTCGGTCTCGGCCGCCGGCGTCGTCCGCGGCATCCACTTCGCGGACGTGCCCCCGGGCCAGGCCAAGTACGTCACCTGCGCGTCCGGCGCGGTGCTCGACGTCGTCGTGGACATCCGGGTCGGCTCCCCGACCTTCGGGCAGTGGGACTCGGTGCTGCTCGACGACGTCGACCGCCGCGCGATCTACCTGTCCGAGGGGCTCGGGCACGCCTTCTGCTCGCTCGAGGACGACTCGACCGTGCTCTACCTCTGCTCGACCGGCTACAGCCCGGGCCGCGAGCACGGCATCCACCCGCTCGACCCCGAGATCGGCATCGCCTGGCCGACCGAGGACCGCGCCGGCCGCCCGCTGACCCCGCTGCTGTCCGAGAAGGACACCGCGGCTCCCACGCTGGCGGAGGCCCGGGCGCAGGGGCTGCTGCCGGACGCCGCGGTCGTCGCCGAGTACGTGGCGTCGCTCGCGCGCTGACCCGCCCGGTCCGCCGCCCGTCAGCGCCGACGGGCGGCGGACCGCAGGGCGCCGAGGTGCGCCCGGGCGCTCGACGCCCAGGTGAACTCCCGCGACCGCGCGAGCGCCGCGGCGCCGAGGGCCGACCGCGCGTCCGCGTCCGCGAGCAGCGCCCGCAGACCCGCCGCGATCTCCGCGTCCGACGTGCCGCAGTACGCGACCGCGTCGCCGCCGACCTCGCTGAGCGACAGCTCCGCCGAGGTGAGCACCGCGGCACCGCACGCCATCGCCTCGAGCACGGGCAGACCGAACCCCTCCCCGCGGCTCGGGTACGCGACGACCCGCGCCCCCGCCAGCAGGCCGGCCAGGTCCCCGAGCGGCAGGTAGCCCGTGCGCAGCACGTCGAGCCCCGCCGGCACCCCGTCGATCGCCGGCCCGACCTCGTCGTCCCACCCCGGCCCCCCGGCGAGGACCAGCGCGGGCGGCTCGGGCGCGTCGGCGACCGCCGCGACCCACCCGCGCACGAGCGCCGGCACGTTCTTGCGCGGCTCGAGCGTGCCGAGGAACGCCACGTAGGGCCGGCCCGCGAGCCCGAGGCCCGCCGCGACCCGCTCGGCCTCCGCCGGCTCGACCGGGTGGAACACGGCCGGGTCCACCCCGTGCAGCGCCACCGTGAACCGGTCCGCCGCGGCGCCGGTGAACCGCACCACCTCGTCGCGCGTGGCCTGCGAGGGCACGACCAGGGCGCGCGCCCGGCGCACCGCGACGCGCGTGGCCGTGCGGAAGAACACCCGCTTGGTCCGGGTGTGCAGCTCGGGGTGGCTGAAGAACGTCGCGTCGTGCAGGGTCACGACCACCGGACGGCGCGTGAGCAGCGGCATCGTGTAGTGCGGCGAGAACACCACGTCGGCCCGCACCCGACGCGCGAGCCGCGGCAGGCCGACCTGCTCCCAGACCAGGCGCACCGCCCGGCGGGCGTAGCGCGGGTGCAGCGCGACCACGCGGCCCCGCGGGCAGGCCGCGGCCATCAGGTCGGCGTCCCGCGCCTGGCACACGACCACGAGGTCGGCCTCCAGGCGGTCGAGCTCGGGGAGCAGCGCGTCCAGGTACCGCCCGACGCCGCCCCGGTCGGCCGGGATCGCCGTCGCGTCCACGAGCACCCGCGGGCGGGTCCCCCCGCTGGCAGCCTGCTGGTCCATGCTCCTCCTCCGCCGGGTCGCGACGGACCACCCTACTGGGGTGGCCGTCGGCTCCGACTACGCTGGCCGTCGGACTGACGCCGACGAGATGAGGATGCGGTGCGCTGGTTGGTCACGGGGGCCCGGGGGATGCTGGGCCAGGACCTGGTCGCGCGGGTGCGCGAGGACGGGCACGAGGTCGTCGCGCTGGACCGCGCGGAGCTCGACATCACGGACGGGGCGGCGACGCTGGACGCGGTCGCCGGGTTCGACGTGGTGGCGAACTGCGCCGCGTGGACGGCGGTCGACGACGCGGAGACGCGCGAGGCGGACGCGTTCACGGTCAACGCCGTGGGCCCGCAGTCGCTCGCGCGCGCCGCGGCGCGGCACGGCGCCCGGCTCGTGCAGGTGTCGACGGACTACGTGTTCGACGGCCACGCGACCGAGCCGTACGCCGAGGACGGGTTCGCCGCCCCGCGCTCGGCCTACGGCCGCACCAAGCTCGCGGGCGAGTGGGCCGTGCGCGCGGCCGGCGCCGACCACCTGATCCTGCGCACCGCGTGGCTGTACGGGGCGAACGGCAGCTGCTTCCCGAAGACCATCGCGCGGGTCGCGGCGGAGAAGGGCGGCCTCGACGTGGTCGACGACCAGGTCGGGCAGCCCACCTGGACCGTCGACGTCGCGGACCTGGCGGTGCGCCTGGTCGCCGTCGGCGCCCCCGCGGGCACCTACCACGCGACGTCCTCGGGCCGGGCCTCCTGGTTCGGTTTCGCCCGCGCCGTCGTGGCCGCAGCGGGCCTGGACCCGGAGATCGTCCGGCCCACGACCAGCGAGGGCTACGTGCGCCCGGCGCCGCGCCCCACGTTCTCCGTGCTCGGCCACGACGCGCTGCGCGCCGCGGGCGTCGAGCCGATCGGCGACTGGCAGGAGCGGTGGGCGACCGCCGCGAAGGAGGTGCTCGCCTGATGGCGGACCGCTCGATCACCGTCGGCGCGCACACCGTCGACGCCCACCACCGCCCGTTCGTCGTGGCGGAGATGTCCGGCAACCACAACGGCGACCTGGGCCGCGCGCTCGCGATCGTCGACGCGGTCGCGGAGTCCGGCGCCCAGGCGCTGAAGCTGCAGACCTACCGCGCGGACACGATCACCATCGACGCCGACGGCCCCGCGTTCCGGGTGTCCGCCGGCCACGAGCTGTGGGGCGGCAAGAACCTCTACCAGCTCTACGAGGAGGCGCACACCCCCTGGGAGTGGCACGCCCCGATCTTCGAGCGCGCCCGCGAGCACGGCCTGGTGCCGTTCTCCAGCCCGTTCGACGGCACCGCGGTCGACCTGCTCGAGGACCTCGGCGTCGAGCTGTACAAGATCGCCTCGCTGGAGATCGGCGACCTCGCGCTGCTGCGCCGGGTCGCCCGGACCGGCAAGCCGGTCGTCATCTCCACCGGTGCGGCGTCGATCACCGACGTCGACACCGCCGTGCGCACGATCCGCGCCGAGGGGAACGACCAGGTGGTCGTGCTCGCGTGCACCTCGTCCTACCCGGCGCTGCCGAGCGAGTCGAACCTCCGCTCGATCCCGGTCATCCGGGACTCCTTCGACGTCGTCGTCGGCCTCTCGGACCACACCAAGGGGATCGGCGCCTCCGTCGCCGCGGTGGCGCTGGGTGCCTGCCTGATCGAGAAGCACGTCACGCTGGCGCGCGCGGACGGCGGGGTCGACTCGGACTTCTCGCTGGAGCCGCACGAGCTCGCGGCGCTGGCCGCGGAGACGGACATCGCCTGGCAGGCGCTGGGGACGGTCCAGCTCGACCCGACGCGCGGCGAGGCCGAGAGCCGCCGGCTGCGCCGGTCGCTGTTCGTCGTCCGGGACGTCCGGGCGGGCGAGGTGGCCACCGAGGAGAACGTGCGGTCCATCCGCCCCGGGGGCGGCCTGGAGCCGGGTCTCCTGGAGGTCGTCCTCGGCCGGCCGTTCACCCGGGACGCCGCCCGGGGCACACCCCTCACCTGGGACATCATCTAGCCCGTGCCGGCCACCCCGTGCGCCGCGGCACCCCGCCGCGCCCGTCGACGACCATCTGAGAGGACAGGAACGTGGAGCTGAGGTCCGTGCTGGTGACGGGCGGGGCGGGGGACATCGGCCGGGGGATCGCGAAGATCCTCCGGGACGTCCCCTGGGTGGGCGACGTCCACGGCATGGACATCTCGGGCGAGTTCCCCGCGGCGGCGTACTACCGGGACTTCGTGACCGGCCCCACCGTGCGCGACCCCGGGTACCTCGACTTCCTGGGCGCGCAGGTCGAGCGGCTGGCCGTCGACCTCGTCATCCCGATGTCCGAGCCGGAGATCCGGCACCTCGGCGCGGCACGGGTCACCGAGGTCGGCGGCGCCCCGGTCCTCATGCCGAGCGCCCGCGCCATGGACGTCGGCTTCGACAAGCTCGCCACGGCGCGGTTCCTCGAGGACAGCGGCCTGCCGTTCCCGTGGACCGTGGTGGCGGCGGACGCCGAGCCCGTGGCCCTCCCCTGCATCATGAAGTCCCGCAGCGGCTCGGGCAGCAAGAGCGTGCACGTCGTGACGGAGGAGAACGCCGCGCGGCTGCGGGAGCAGACCGACGGGATGATCTACCAGGAGCTGCTGTCCACCGACGACGACGAGTACACCTGCGGGCTCTTCCGCTCCGCGGCGGGGTCGGTCGCGACGATCGTGTTCCGACGCCGGCTGGTGGGCGGTCGCACCGGGTACGCCCGGGTGGTGCGCGACCCGGCGATCGAGCGGCTCCTGCACGACCTCGCGGAGCGGCTCGACCTCGTCGGCAGCATCAACGTCCAGCTGCGCCGCACGGACCGCGGCCCCGTGGTCTTCGAGATCAACCCGCGGTTCTCCAGCACGGTGGTCTTCCGGCACCTGCTCGGGTTCCAGGACGTCGCGTGGGCGGTGCTCGACCGGTTCGGCGCGCTGGGCGCGATCGACTTCGACCCGGAGGCCGTGGCCGGCAAGCAGATCTTCCGGGCGGACGACGAGATCGTCTGGTGACGGACCCCGGCGCGGGGGTCTAGCGGCCGTCCTGCCGGTGCCGGGAGACCACCGACAGCAGGTACCCCTCGTTCGAGTTGGGCACCCGCCGGACCTCCTCCGCGAGCCGGTCCAGGTCGTACGGGGTCCGCATGAGGACCGTCGTCCGGTTGCGCGTGTCCAGGACCGTCCACGTCGCGAGCCCGCCGACGTCCTTGCTCTGCCCCACCGAGCCGACGTTGAGCAGCGTGCACCCCCCGTGCGTGAACGTGTACGGGTAGTGCGTGTGCCCCATGACCACGTAGTCGCACGCGTCGTCGCACAGCGCCGCGAGGTCCTCGGCGCTCGTGTCGGGGTACACGTACCGGTCGGGCTCCCCCGGTGCGCCGTGGCACATCCGGATGGTCACCCCGTCGAGCTCGACGACGCGCTCGGGCGGCAGGCGCAGCAGCCAGTCCAGGTCCTCGGCGCCGAGCTCGTCGAGCGCGATCCGGTGCCCCTCGCCGTACCGCGCGGTGAGGTCACCCAGCGGCAGGTCCCCCGCGAGCACCCGGGCGAGGAACCGCTCGTGGTTGCCCTGGACCGCGGCCCCGGGCAGCGCACGGGCCAGCTCGACGACCTCGCGTGGCTGCGTGTAGTACCCGACCATGTCACCGAGGTTCAGGTACTGCTGGACCCCGATCGCCTCGGCGTGCCGCAGCACGGCCTCCAGGGCGAGCGCGTTGCCGTGGGTGTCGGAGAACAGGGCGATCTTCACCGGTCCAGGAGCCCTTCCACGATCGTGCGGGCCACCTCGCCGGCACCCCGGAGCCGGCCGGTGCCGTGGTAGTCGCGGAACGTCGCGACGTCCGGGAACGCCTCGGCGGTCGCGGCGCGGATCTCGGCCTGCATGCCGGTGTCCATCACCCCGGGGTCGACGTGGCGCACCGTCACGCGCGGGTGCTCCGCGGCGAGGACGTCGAGGAACGTCTTCGCCGCCTTCTTCGACGAGCAGTACAGGGACCACCCGGGGATGGGCCGCTCGGCGGCGCCCGACGTGATGTTGACGACCTCCAGCGTCGCGCCGTCGGGGAGCGCCGCGACGACGGCGTCGGTGAGCACCACCGGGGCCGTGTAGTTCACCGCGACGTGGCCCGCGGCCGCGGACCAGTCGCCCGGCCCGTCGGCGAGCCCCCCGACCTGGCGCACCGGGCCGACGGTGCCCGCGTTGCTGACCAGGACCACGGAGGTCGCCGCCGCGCGGACGGCCTCGCCGAGCGCGCGCGCGAGCGCGGCGAGCTCGTCGGGCCGGGACAGGTCCGCCGGGACCACCCGGTGGGCCGCCGGGACCGCGCGGCGGGCCGTGCCGATCACCTGCTCGCCCCGGGCCGTCAACCGGGCGGCGATCTCCGCGCCGAGGCCGCCGCCCGCGCCGGTCACGATGAAGAGGCGCACCCCGTCACCCCCGCGCCGCGCGGTCGTCCACCGCGCCGTCCCACGCCTCGACGACCCGGCGCGCCCCCAGCCCGTCGACGAGGGCGAGCCCCGTGGCCGCCCACGACCGCCCGGCGAGCAGGTCGGCCGCGGCCCGCCCCAGCCGGTCCGCGGCGGTCCGCGGGTCGGCCCGGACCTCGCTCAGCGTGCCGAGCCCGCGGGCCGCACCGCGCGCCACGACGGCGTCGTAGACGTGCTGCTGGTTCGGCACCGCCGCGAGCAGCACCGTCGGCACGCCGATGCACGCCAGCTCCCAGGTGGTGGTGCTCGCGGTGCTCACGACGAGGTCGGCGGCGGCCGCGCGGTCGAGGAAGCCGGGGCCCGGCTCGACGAGCTCGACGCCCTCCCCGGCCGCCTCGCGCACGGCGGCCCACCGCGCAGCGGGGGCGACGACCGTGACGCCGGCGATCCGGGCCGCCCGCCGGCACACCGACGCGATCGTGGCGGACGCCCCGGTCGCGTCGCTGCCGCCCATGACCACCAGGACGCCGACGTCCGTGCCTCCGGCCGGGTCCGCCGTCGTCGCCCGCCGCTCCCGTGCGGCGAGCACCTCGGCGCGCAGGGGCGCGTACGCGATGCCCCGCAGCACCCGACCGCTGCCGTCGTCGGGCCGGGCCAGGCTCGGGGAGCCCGGCTCCTCCGCGCCCATGGCGGAGTCGACGACGACGTCCGCGGGTCGGCGCCCGAAGGTCCCGTCCTCCATCGAGCACAGGACGGCCCCCGCCCCCGCGACCTGGCGGCGCGCCTCGGTCCCGACGAGGTAGTCGTCCACGTGGACCAGGTCGGCCGCGTACCGGGCCGCGAGCTCCCCGAGGTCGCCGGCCGCCGGGACGACCTCCACCCCGGCCCGCCGCACCAGGTCGCGGCCGAACCCGGAGGTCACCGTGCCCGCGAACGTGACCGACCACCCGACCTCGCGGGCCCGCTCCGCCACCGCCAGCGCGCGGACGAGGTGCCCCAGGCCGCCCTCCGGCGTCCCGTCGCAGCGGACGAGCGCCCGCCTCATCCGTCCGCCAGCGCCTTCTGGACGACGCCCGCGTTCCGGCCGACGATGTCCGGCCGCGCGCGCAGCAGCGCGACGACCTCGTGCCAGCGGGGCGGGCGGTCGCCCAGCTCCGCCACGACGGCGTCCAGGGCCGCCGCGTCCTCGGCCGTGTCGAGCGTGACCCGCAGGTCGTCCGCCGCCGGCTGCACCACCAGCCCCGCCCGGCGGAACTCGCGGTCCCCGGCGTACAGGTACGACGTCACGTGGGTGCGGTGGTAGTCCGTCGCCTCCGCGTCGGCGGCGGCCAGCGCCGCCGACGACGCCAGCTCGACGTCGAGGCCGCGGGGCAGCGTCCGGACGAGCGTGGAGGCGACGTAGTCCAGCGAGGTGTCCGCGCGCCACAGGGCGACGACGGAGGAGATGAGCGCCGGGTCGGCCAGCGGGCAGTCGGCCGTGAGGCGCACGACCGCGTCGGCACCGGTCTCCGAGCGGGCGAGCACGAACCGGGACAGGACGTCGTCCTCGCTGCCGCGCACGACCCGCGCGCCGAGCTCGGCCGCGAGGTCCGCGACGGCGTCGTCCCCGGCGTGGGTCGACGTGGCGACGACGACCTCGTCGACGCCCTCCGCCGCCTGCGCGGCGCGCACCATCCAGCCGAGGACGGGCCGGCCGCCGAGCGGCCGCAGCACCTTCCCGGGGAGGCGGGTGGACCCGGTGCGGGCCTGGATGACGGCGACGACGCGCGGCGCAGCCGCGCCGGCCGGCGGGACCGCGGGGGCGGAGGAGGCGGGCTGCACCGTGCCATGATGCCACCGGCCGGCGGCGGGCCCGTGGACCGGCATCGCGGGCCACGCGCGGAGCGGGGCCCGCGCGTGCCGTCGTGCCATGATGCTCTGTCGGACGCCTCCCGCGGGCGCCCGGACCCGCGCGACCGGCCGTCGCGCGCTCACCGACCGTCTGGAGTTCCACGGCATGTCTCTGCTCTCGGGAGCCTCGATCCTCATCACCGGAGGCACGGGGTCCTTCGGCAAGGCCTTCCTCCAGGAGGTGCTGGAGCACCACGACCCGCGGCGCCTGGTGGTCTTCAGCCGCGACGAGCTCAAGCAGTACGAGGTCCGGCGGCAGCTCGGCGACGACCCGCGCCTGCGCTGGTTCATCGGCGACATCCGCGACCGCCAGCGCCTGACGCGCGCCATGCACGGGGTCGACTACGTCGTGCACGCCGCCGCGCTCAAGCAGGTGGACACCGCGGAGTACAACCCGTTCGAGTTCGTGCAGACCAACGTCAACGGCTCGCAGAACGTCATCGACGCCGCCATCGACGCGGGCGTCAAGAAGGTCGTCGCGCTGTCGACGGACAAGGCGTCCAGCCCGATCAACCTGTACGGCGCCACCAAGCTCTGCGGCGATCGCATGTTCGTGTCCGGGAACAGCTACGCCGCGGCGTACGACACCCGGTTCTCCGTGGTCCGGTACGGCAACGTCATGGGCTCGCGCGGCTCGGTGATCCCGGTGTTCCGGAAGCTGGCCGAGGAGGGCGCCTCGCTGCCGATCACGGACCTGCGCATGACCCGGTTCTGGATCACGCTGCCGCAGGCCGTGCAGTTCGTGCTCGACTCGTTCGAGCTGATGACCGGCGGCGAGCTGTACGTCCCGCGCATCCCGAGCATGAAGGTCACCGACCTCGCCCAGGCCGTCGCCCCCGGCTCCGCGATGCACGAGATCGGCATCCGCCCCGGGGAGAAGCTGCACGAGGAGATGATCGCGCCGGACGACTCGCGCCGGACGGTGCGGCTCGGCGACCGGTACGTGGTCATGCCCTACGTGGGCGGCTGGGGCTACGAGACGCCCGCGGGCGGCGAGCCGGTCGAGGACGGCTGGACCTACCGGTCCGACAGCAACGACCTGTGGCTGAGCACCGACGAGCTGCGCGACATGGTCGCGCGGTTCGCCTGAGGCGGCCGGCGTGCTGCCCTACGGGCGCCAGTCGATCGACGAGGCCGACGTCGAGGCCGTCGTCGCGGCGCTGCGCAGCGACTGGCTGACCACCGGCCCCGCGGTCGAGGCGTTCGAGCAGGCCATCTCCGCGCACGTCGGCGGCGCCCCCGCGGTGAGCGTCACCTCCGGCACCGCCGCGCTGCACGTCGCGTACGCGGCGGCGGGCGTCGGCCCCGGCGACGAGGTCGTGACCACCCCGCTGACGTTCGTCGCCACGGCCGCGGCCGCGGCGCTGCACGGCGCGACGGTGGTGTTCGCCGACGTGGAGGCCGACACCGGCAACCTCGACGTCGAGGCCGCGCGCGCGGCGGTCACCGAGCGCACCCGCGTCGTCGCCGCCGTGGACTACGCGGGCCTGCCGGCCAGCCCCGACGCGTTCGCGGCGCTCGCCCACGAGCACGGCGCGCTGTTCCTCGAGGACGCCGCGCACTCGATCGGCTCGC
>Ga0164306_10000480_pt1 | contig 16279 bp, 2 predicted proteins | sample Whisoiple_242_MG_FD_110213 | JGI IMG/M metagenome (GOLD analysis project Ga0164306, IMG submission 110213) | Soil microbial communities amended with fresh organic matter from upstate New York, USA - Whitman soil sample_242_MG | ecosystem: Environmental > Terrestrial > Soil > Unclassified >... | reverse complement strand
CCTGCGCCAGCGAGTGGCAGCGACAATCGCGATTGACACTCTGGACCTCATTGACCTGAGTAATTATCCCCTTAGCTTGATCGTCCATCCCGGCGAGGAATTGGTGTTGAGTCTGGCATTTGACCGAGCGGTCTTTGATCAGGAGAGCGTAGAGAGGTTACTGAAGCAGTTCTGCGCGATCCTGGGCCAGATGATCGGCGGAGATGAACAGCAGCTTTGCCAAATCTCCCTGCTTAGCGAAGAAGATCGGAAGCAGATACTTGTCGATTGGAACCGTACAGATGCCGTTCTTCCTCAGCATGGCGTGCAAAAAATATTTGAAGACCAGGTCGTGCAGACGCCAAACGCCGTAGCTGTTGAATCTGATGGACAAAAACTTACATATCAAGAGTTGAACCAAAGAGCAAATCAAGTGGCTAGATATCTACGTGCAAGAGGTGTAGGCGTGGAGACTCTGGTTGGCATCAGCGTAGAGCGGTCTGCGGCGATGGTGGTTGGCGTTCTGGGGATACTGAAGGCCGGAGGAGCTTACGTCCCTTTGGATGCAGCGTACCCGCGCGAGCGCCAGGAATACATGCTGAATGACACGGGCGCTCGGGTATTGCTCACGCAGGAAAGCCTGTTAAGTCAGCTGCCGGAATTTGATGGACAGTTGATCTGCCTGGACCGCGATTGGGAAGAGATCAGCCGCGAGAGCGACGAAAATCCCGACGTGGCCAGTTCTAGCGACAACCTTGCTTACGTGATGTATACGTCAGGATCCACGGGACGGCCCAAAGGCATTGCCATCCCACAGCAAGCCATCGTCCGGCTTGTGATCAATACCAACTATGTCCAGTTGGGTCCCCAGGATCGAATCGCCCAGGTCGCCAGCACATCGTTTGATGCGGCCACCTTCGAGGTGTGGGGCGCATTGCTGAACGGCGCGTGCGTGGTCGTGCTGGATCGAGAGACAAGCCTGAATCCGGCGAAGTTGGAACAGGCCCTGCGCGACGGAAAAATCACGACCATGTTCCTGACCACGGCCCTATTCAACCAGATGGCGCGCGAGTCAAAGGAAGTGTTTGGCAGCTTGCGTTACCTGCTGTTTGGCGGGGAAGCGGTGGATCGCAATCGAGTGGAAGCAGTACTGCGGGCAGACAAGCCGCAGAACTTCCTGCACGTCTATGGTCCTACTGAGGTGACCACCTACAGCACGTATTACCAAATCACGGAGATGGGGAAGGGCACAGTACCTATCGGCGGGCCGATTTCCAACACTGAAGTATACGTATTGGATGATCATATGGAACCCGTTCCGGCAGGGGTCGCAGGAGAACTCTATGCCGGCGGAGCGGGGCTGGCGCGCGGTTATTTGAACCGCGCTGAATTGACGGCAGAAAAATTTGTGCCGAACCCGTTCGGTCAAAAGCCGGGAGCAAGGTTGTACCGCACCGGTGATCGCGTGAGATGGCGTGCGGACGGAAACATTGAGTTTATCGGGCGCCAGGACAACCAGGTGAAAATGCGGGGATTCCGCATCGAGCTCGGAGAAATCGAGGTGGCGCTGGAGCAACTGGCCGAAGTTGAACAGGCAGCCGTGCTCATGAAAGAAGATGAGTACGGCAACAAGCAGCTGGTCGCTTATATTGTTACGCGGGCTCCGCTGACGAAAGCACAACTACGGGAAGCGTTGGGACAGAGCCTTCCCCAGTACATGGTCCCCTCCAATTTTGTGATGCTGGATTCTTTCCCGCTGTCTCCAAATGGAAAAGTGGATCGCAAAGCCTTGCCGGAGCCGACGGTGGAGCGCGGGACGGACGAAGCCAGCTACGTTGCGCCGCGCAATGACGTGGAAGCAATCCTCTGTGGAATCTGGGCGAAGCTCCTCAAGGTGGAGCGAGTCGGCGTACATGACAACTTCTTTGAGCTGGGCGGAGACTCGATCCTGAGCATCCAGGTAATTGGGCGCGCCAGGGAAGCCGGAGTACAACTGACCCCGAGGCAGATTTTTGAATGCCAGACGATCGCGGAGCTGGTTGAAGTGGCAGGCGTGACCGCATCGATCACCGCCGTAACAGACAGCGTCTGGAGTGCCGACCCGGTACCGTTGACTCCGATTCAGGCGGCCTTCTTCCAATGGAAGCTGCCCGATCCCGGCTATTACAACCAGGGAGTGATGTTGGAATTGAAGCCCGAAGTGGATTCAGCCTTGGTCAAACAGGTTTTGGGAGAGTTGTTGCAGCAGCACGAAGTCCTGCGCATGAAGTACGAAAGAGGGGAACAAGGGACACTGCAGTTGTGCAAAGAACGGGCCTCGGAACATTTTTATGAGTACAAGGACTTCAGTGCATTTGAGGAGAGCGATCAGAAACTCGTGATGGAGCTTGATGCGGACCGGGCGCAGGCCAGCCTGGATTTAGAGGCTGGGCGGCTGGTAGCCGCAGTAGAGTACGACCTGGGCCCCGGAAGGAACAAACGCCTTCTGTTGGTGATCCACCATCTCGTTATCGACGGCGTATCGTGGAGAATTTTGCTGGCGGACCTGGAGCGCGGCTATGAGCAGTTGAAGAATGGCCAAACAACCAGCTTCGGAAAGACTACTTCATTCCGAAAATGGTCTGAATGGGTGCGCCAATACAGCAGTGAAGAACGGCTCAAGCAGGAGATGGCCTACTGGTGTGCTGAACCTCGCAAAAAAGTAAAGCCGTTGCCTAAAGATCTGGAAGTGGCGGGAACACAAGATGCAACGACAGAGGACCTTCAGACTGTTGTGGTGTCACTGGCAGAAGAAGAGACGCGAGAGTTACTGCAGGAAGTCCCGCGCGTGTACCACACCCAGATCAACGACGTGCTGCTGACCGCGCTCGGGCGTGTGTGCGCCGAATGGACAGGAAGCCGCCAGGTACTGATTGATCTTGAAGGCCATGGCCGCGAAGAAGTGCTGGCCGGTATGGACTTGTCAGAGACCGTTGGCTGGTTCACCGCTATTTACCCGGTGCTGCTTGAAGTGGAAGAAGACTGGGAGATTGGCAAGGCCCTTAAACAGACCAAGGAACAGTTGCGGCGCGTGCCCAATCGCGGTTTTGGCTATGGCGTGCTGCGCTACGTAACTGAAGACGAAACCATCCGTCGCGAGCTGGCGGAGCTTCCGCAGTCCGAAATCAGCTTCAACTACCTGGGACAATTTGATCAGGTGTTCCGTGAATCGAAGCTGTTCCGTCCAGCGCAGGAAGGCAGCGGCAGGTCGGTATCGCCGGAGAACCGCCGCCAGCACATTGTCGATGTAGGCGGCATGGTTGCCAATGGGCAGTTACAGATCGGTTGGACGTACAACGCCAACGTGACGCGGCGTGAAAGCATAGAGAAAGCCGCTCAACAATATGTGAGCTGTCTGCGGGAAATCATTGAACACTGCCGTAGCGAGCATGCGGGCGGACACACGCCATCAGACTTCCCCCTGGCCAGGTTGACGCAGCAGCAAGTGGACCGCGTCATCGGCAAAGGAATAGGGATTGAAGATGTCTATGGAATGTCCGCGATGCAGCAGGGCCTCCTCTTCCATGGCTTGTATGAGGCAGGTTCAAGCATGCATTTCCTGCAATTGGCTTGTCACATCCGCAAAGGAATTACACCGGCAGCTTTCCGCAGAGCATGGGAAGAAGTTGTCAGACGTCACGCGATTCTAAGGACGGCCTTTATCTGGGAAGGGTTGGAGCAGTCGGTGCAGGTTGTGCATGAGAAAGTAGAAGTTCCGTGGCTCGAACAGGATTGGCGCGACCTCCCGGTTGCCGCGCAAAAGGACAAATGGGAGAAATTCCTGCAGGAAGACAGGGAAAAGGGTTTTGATTTCCATAAAGCGCCATTGATGCGCCTGGCGCTGATCAGGACCGGGGAAGAGAGCTATTACTTCGTATGGAGCACGCACCACATCTTGATGGACGGATGGTGCCGCCCACCGCTGATTGGCGAAGTCTTCAACGTCTATAAGGCATATCGTGAAGGAAAAGAGCCTGCGCACAAACGTGTTCCAGCCTACCGCGAATACATTGCCTGGTTGCAGCGTCAGAATGAGGAGAAAGCACAAGCCTTCTGGCGTGCCGACCTGGGCGGCTTTACGGGATCGCACGAACTTGGAATCAAGCTGCACAAACGTGAGCTGGAAAAAGGCGAGGAGCGTTTTGGAGAAAAGAGGGCAGGAGTTGGCAAAGAGCTAACGGAGCGATTGGAAAAACTCGCACGGGAACAGCAGGTAACGCTGAACACGGTGATGCTGGGCGCATGGGCGCGGGTGCTGGCCAGTTACACGGGATGTCCAGATGTGATTTTCGGCACAACGGTCTCCGGCCGTCCCGCGGAGTTGCCGGGTATTGAGAGCATGATTGGATTGTTCATCAACACCTTGCCGACCCGCGTGCAGATCAAGAGTGAAGAGACAGTTACGAATTACTTGCGGCGCTTGCAGAAGCGCCAAGTGGAACTGCGGGATTACGAATATACCCCGCTTCCCAAGGTGCAGGCATGGAGCGAGATGCCTCGCGGAGTCAGGTTATTCGAGAGCCTGTTCGTCTTTGAGAACTATCCGGCAGAGACAGCCATGGAAAAGCAAGTTGATTCCAGCTTGCAGATCGACTCTGTCTCGAACTTCGATGTCACGAATTATCCCATCTCACTGGTGGCGGTGCCGGGAAAAGATATGGTCATGGTCTTCAAATATGACCGCACCTTGTTCGCCCATGCGACCATTGAAAGAGTTTCTGACCAACTGCGTACGGTGCTTGAGCAAATGGCTGCCGCGGCAGACCAAAAGGTCGAAAACATATCGCTTCTGACTCAGGAGCAACGACGGCTTCTGGCAAAGGGTTGGAGCAGCGCGGTGTCGGCTGGTTCCGACCAGCAAACCGTCCCGCAACTAGTTGCTTTGCACGCGGAGAAAGCTCCGCAGGCGGCCGCCTTCATCGCCGGCGGCAAGCAACTCTCCTATGGAGAACTCAATCAGCGGGCGAATCAATTGGCCCACTACTTACAAGGTCTTGGACTCAAATCGGGGAGCCGCGCCGCCATATGCCTGGACCAGGAATTTGACCTGATGATTGCGCTGCTGGGTGTTTTGAAAACTGGAGCAGCGTTTGTCATCGTGAAGTCGGACGAACCCGCAAAACGCACAACCTGGATCCTGGAAGATGCGGATGCCGACGTAATCATCACGGAGCAGCACCTGCAGCATCGGTTTGGCGGACCGTCGCGGCTGGTGCTGATGGATGTACATCAGGAAGAGCTGCAACGGCAAAGCGATCGCGAACTTAATGCGCCAGTGGATGCGGACAGCCTGGCCTGCTTGTTGTACCACTCCAGTCCCGATGGCGCACCGCACGGCACATTGATCTCAAACAGAGCTTTGCGGTCGGCAACATTTGCAGCGGAACCGGCAATAAGCGTAACGGACCGGGTTGCACATACTCTGGATCTCTCTCTTGATGGAACATGTTTTGAAATTTTCACGGCGCTGGCTTCTGGGGCTTGCATAGTCAGCATTCCCCGCCAGTCATTGCCGCCACGCAAATTCGCTGATTTTTTGCGCGAGCAGCGCGTGACAGTGCTCGTTACCGCTAGTGCGGTGTTCACGCGCCTCGCGGCACAGTTCCCCCTAGCCCTTAAGAAGGTACGGCTAATTCTCATCAAGGATCCTCTTCGCCTGGCCGGTTCACTGGCGCAAACCTTGCCATCGCAGACTTTGGAACGCGTTTACGGGGTCTATGGTTACAGCGAAGCAGGTGGGCCCAGCTTGTTGTATCCACTGAAAAAGCTCGTCGATGGAGGCGCGATAGCCACAGACTTTATCGCTGCCGGCCGGAAGATTTACCTTCTGGACCGCCAGTTACAGCCTGCGCCGGATGGTGTGCTGGGCGAAATTTATCTTGGCGGCGAAGCAGTGTCTCTGGGTTATGAAAAGCAGCCGCGGCGTAGCGCGCAAGTATTTGTTTCCGACCCCTTTGCCAAGACGCCCGGGATGAAGATGTACCGCACCGGCGACTGGGCGCGTCGAACCGAAGATGGTTCGCTGGAGTTTGGTCCACGCACGGATGGCCGCTTGACGATTAGCGGGCGGCGTGTGGAAACAAAAGAGGTAGAGACCATCCTGGAACAGCATGAAGGGATACGTGAAGCCGCGGTCATGGCCCAGGAAACCAGCGAAGGAACTATTGCTTTGTCCGCGGTGCTTGTCGCGGAGAATGATTACGCCATCGATAATGAAGAACTAAGGGCGTTCGCGGCGGAACGGCTGCCCGAATGGATGGTTCCGCTCAATTTTGCGACAGTGGACGTTATTCCCAAGACGGGACGCGGAGAAGTGGATGCGCAAGCACTGGCTGCAAGGTTACGGCACAAGAAGGATGAAGGCCCGAGGAATCAGGTCGAAGAGGTCTTGGCTGAGATCTGGGCCCGTCTCTTGAAACGGGAGCAGGTTGGAATCCACGATAACTTCTTTGAACTCGGCGGCGATTCAATTCTCAGTATTCAAGTGGTTACTCAGGCCCAGGACGCAGGTGTGCATATTACGCCGCGCCAACTCTTTGAGCGGCCGACGATTGCTGAATTAGCTGAGGTAGCCGGCACTCACAGTGCGGAGACCGAGGCAGATCAGGGCGCCATTACAGGGCCTGTACCGCTTACACCTATTCAAACCGCTTTCTTTGAATGGGATTTGGCAAAGCCTTCACATTTCAATCAGGCTGTGCTGCTGGACCTGACTCCCGGCGTCGATTCGAAGCACCTGGAGAATGCAGTCCTGGCACTGCTACAGCAGCACGATGTCCTGCGAATGAAGTTTACTCGTGGGGAGAAAGGGTGGGAGCAATCTGTTGAATTAGAGACGCCGAAGGAAATTTACCAACGCCGCGACCTGAGCAGCTTGCAGGAGCGTGAGCAAAAGACGGCCATGGAAAGTGACGCCAACCTTGTGCACGCCAGCCTGGACCTCCAGCGTGGTGTTTTGATGAGAGCTCTGGAGTACGACCTGGGGAGCGCGCGCGGCAGGAGATTACTGCTGGTCATCCATCACCTTGTGGTGGACGGAGTTTCGTGGCGCACTTTGCTGACCGATCTGGAGCGTGCTTACGAACAGTTGTCTCAAGGTCAAACGTTGAACCTGGGCTTCAAGACCACATCTTACAAGCGGTGGTCGGAGGCGCTGCGGCAATACAGCAGGGAAGAGCAAGTCCAGCAAGAGTCCGCGTATTGGTGCTCAGAGGCGAGGAAGAACGTGGGTGTGTTGCCACGCGACAACTCGCAAGTGAATCACGACAGCAACACCGTCGATACGCTGCGAAGCGTGACGATGACTCTGGAAGAAGAGGAGACACGCGAACTCCTGCAGGATATCCCCAGCGTCTATAACACACAGATTAATGACGTGCTGCTGACGGTTGCCGGCCAGGTGTTCGGCGAATGGACCGGAAGCGACCATGTGCTGGTCGATCTGGAAGGGCACGGGCGAGAAGAACTGTCAGCGGGAATCGATTTGTCGAGGACAGTGGGCTGGTTCACCGCGCTCTATCCCGTGCTGCTGGCCGCGACCCCAACGGGGCAGTGGGGGCCGGGCGAGGCGCTGAGTACGACCAAGGAACAGTTGCGGGCAGTGCCCAATCGAGGCTTGGGATATGGATTGCTCCGATACGTGAGTGAGGATGAGGCAACACGGAAGCAATTTCAAGAGATGCCGAAGGCAGAGATCATCTTCAACTACCTGGGTCAATTAGACGCTCTGATTGGAGAGCCGCGTTTGTTCAAGCTTGCCCTGGAAAGCAGCGGCAAGGCCGCAGCGGGAGAGAATCGCCGCGCCTATGTGCTGGATGTGAATGCCGTGGTGGTGCAGGGCAAACTACAAGTGAATTGGGGCTATAGCGATAAACTGCACCGGCGCGAAACCATTGAAACCCTGGCCCACAGATACATGCAATGCCTGCGGGAAGTGATTTCCCATTGCCGCAAAGAAGAAGCGGGTGGCTTCACGCCGTCCGATTTCCCGGCCGCCAACAACATGACGCAAGACGAACTGATGCAAATTGGGGCCTTGCTCGGAAAATAGTCCACTCCAACATCCTGAAGATCGCCACAACCACGATAAATCCCCAAACACTCAAGTACTGACACCAGGGTTTCCATAAAAGAGAAACAGACCATGAGTGCAACCAGCGTTAAGCCCGTAACGTCCACCCAGCCGATCAAGCTGGCCAACGTGGAAGACATTTATCTGATGTCTCCAATGCAGCAGGGAATATTGTTTCACTGCCTTTGTGAGCCGGGGGCAGGAATGTATTGCCTGGTGTTGAGTTGCCAGCTTGAGGCTGTGCTGGACGTGCGGGCGCTCCGCCGCGCCTGGAAAGATGTGGTCCAGCGGCATGCGGTGCTTCGCACCGGATTTTTGTGGGAGGAACTGGAGAGACCGATGCAGGTGGTCCGGAAGAGCGTGGACCTGCCGTGGCGGGAAGAAGATTGGCGCGGATATGACAAGTCTGAGCAGGAGGCGAAGTGGCGGAAGCTGATTCTGGAAGAGCGCAACCAGGGTTTTGACTTCAAAGAAGCCCCGATGCTGCGGTTGTCGCTGATCAGGACGGCGGAGGAAAGCTACTACTTTATCTGGAACAGCCACCATATCGTGCTGGACGGATGGTGCCTGCAGATCGTGATGGAAGAGGCATTTGCGTTGTACGCGGCTTACACACAAGGACAGAAGCCGCAACTGAAAAGTCCGCGCCCTTATCGCGACTACATTGCCTGGCTGCAAAAGCAGGATGAAAAGAAGGCGGAAGCGTTTTGGCGTGAAGAACTCAAGGGCTTTACCGGATCCACCCGTTTGGGCATTGAGCGGAAAAGAGAGGTTTGGACGGAAGGCGAAGAAGAGTACGGGAAGCTGGAAGCGTTCCTGGGCCGTGACTATACGGAGAAGCTGGAAGAAATGGCGCGACGGCACCAGGTGACGCCGAGCGCTGTTGTGCAGAGTGCATGGGCGATAGTGCTAAGCCGCTATAGCGGTGAAAGCGACGTAGTCTTTGGCGCCACTGCATCCGGTCGATCAGGAGGCGGCGGGGCCTTTGAGAATACCGTCGGATTATTCATCAACACTTTGCCTGTGCGCGTACAGTTGAGGGGCGACGAAAGCGCTTCCGCATTGCAGGCGCGCGTCCAGCAGCGGCAGGCCAGAGGGCTGGATTATGAATACAGCTCGCTATTGAAGGTGCAGGAGTGGAGCGATATCCCCCGCGGAACCACCTTGTTCGAAAACATCATCGTATTTGAAAACTATCCTGTAAATGCGGCAATGCAGGAGTGGAGCGCGCCTTCCCTGAAGGTGACCGCGGTGACCTCTATTGAAATCAACAACTATCCGCTGGCAATCGTCGTTCGGCCTGGGGCGGAGCTTACATTCAGTTGCCACTATAGCCGTCGCCTGTATGACCAGCAGGATGTGGAGCGGCTGCTCGGGCGGTTGCGTGTGGCGTTGGAGCAGACCGTCAACGATCCAGAGATCTGTATTTCAGACATTTCTCTCCTGAGCGCGGCCGAACGCCGGCAATTGATGGAAGAGCCCGGCTGGAACAGCCCAGCGCCGGAATTTGCGACCGAACAAAATATCGGCGCGCTCGTGGCGGAACACGCGAAACGGCGTCCGCAAGCAATCGCATTGCACACCCAGGACGGCGATTTGAGCTATGTCTGGTTGAACCGCCGGGCCAACCAGTGGGCCCACTACTTAATACAAGAGGGAGTCAAACCGGGAGCGCGGGTAGGCTTAAGCGCCGGCCAGCCGTCGGACCTGGTGGCCGCCGCTCTCGGAGTTCTCAAGTCCGGAGGGGTGCTGGTGGGATTGGAGCCGGATGAGCAGCCGCAACGCATAAGCGGGATGCTGAAGAGTTTCAACGTATCTCTGGTGATCGCGGAAAAGCCTCTGCCGGAAAATTTCCTGCCATTGGCTGCGCGATGGTTGCTCATCGATGAGGAGCGTCCGAAAGTATTGAGGCAGAGTGAAGAGGAGCCCACAGTAGAAATCACTGCCGGCAGTGCGGCGTGCGTGCTGCCTCGATCAAGCGCTGGCGCATGGACAACCGGCGTCGTGATTAAGCACCAGTCGCTATTTGGTCCCGCTTTATCGGAGTCAGGCCAGTTGAAGATCAGCGAATCCGACCGGGTAGCGCAGGTATTAAGTTTCGCACGAGAAGTCGGCGGTCTGGAGATGTTTCGGACCCTTGCGGCAGGTGCGTGCCTTGTGGCCCTTCCCAACCCTCAGGCGCTGGCGCCGCGCAAGCTGGCGTCCGTGTTGCGCGACCAGAAAATAACAATCTGGTGGGCATGTTCATCATTGCTGGAGACAGTGGCGCGGGAATTTCCATGGGCGTTTAAGAATGTTCGGCAGGTCGTGTGTGAAGAGCGAATTGCTGTGCTGCAACGATTGCGGAAGACGCTACCAGCGGAAGCGCTGTCGCGCGTCTATGGCGCCTATGGATGCAGCGAAGCCGGCGGTCGCGCGCTGCTGTTTTCGCCGGCGTCAATGACCCCATCCGGAACAGTGCCCGTGGAAAAGGTGGAAGCAGGAATTCGCATGTATCTGCTGGACCAGCGACTGGAGCCGGCAGGCGAGGACATGCTGGGCGAGATCTACCTGGGAGGCGAGTGGCTGTCGCCTGGCTATGAGGCTGACGAGTCGGCCACCGCCAGCTCCTTCGTGTCTGATCCTCACAGCGAAAGCCTGGACGCAAAGATGTACCGCACCGGCGACTGGGCCTGGCGGCGTGCCAATGGGACCCTGGAGTTTTGCGGACGCGCAGATGGGCGAACCACTATGGATGGAATCCGAGTGGAAGCCGAAGAAATTGAGACAGCGTTGCTGGAGCAGGAGCAAGTGAGCTCAGCAGGCGTGGTGATGCGCGAGGCGGACGAGCAGGTGGAAGCCGGACTGGTTGCCTTGGTGGCAAGCAAGGATGGACAGACGCTGGTGGCGGAAGACCTGCGGCGGTCTTTGCAGGAGCGGTTGCCTCAAGTCATGATGCCTAAGCGCTTTATCCAGGTCGAAAAAGTGCCACGGACCCTCGATGGCCGAGTGGACCGCCAGGCTTTGATACGCGTGTTGCAAGCTGCAGAAGCTTCTGAAGCTGCGCCGGAATATGTGGCTCCTCGCAATGGAATTGAAGAGAAGCTGGCGAATATCTGGGTACGCACGTTTGCGGTGGAGCGAATCGGCATCTACGATAATTTCTTCCAGTTGGGTGGGAATTCGCTGCTGGCCATGCAGGTGATGGCGCGCATCAACAGCACATTCCAGGTGGAGTTTCCGCTGCGCCGGTTGTTCGAGGCGCCTACGGTTGCGCAACTCTCTATTGTCGTGGAGCAGCTGGTTAAGACGGGCAACACAGAAAAGGGCTCGCCAATCGTCAAGGTACAGCGTGATCATTTCATGCCTCTCTCGTATGCTCAGCAGAGGCTTTGGTTCATCGATCAACTGGAGCCCGCAACTTCCGCGTATAACGTGCCTGCGGCTGTGCGAGTGCCAGGACCTGTTGATGCCAGGGTCCTGGAGCGCGCCTTCCAGGAAGTTGTTCGCAGGCATGAGACTTTGCGCACCCACTTTGTGCTGATTCAGGGCGAGCCACAGCAGGTGATTGAGGAGACGTTTAACTTCCAATTGGCGTTTCTGGACTTAAGCGCGGCTTCCGTGACTGACCGCGAAGAACAAGCCAAATTGCTGGCGCGAGAAGAGGCGAGGAAGCCTTTTGATCTCAGCCGGGGTCCGCTGATTCGTGTCAAGCTGCTGCGTCTGGCCGGCGAGGACCACGTATTGCTGGTAACGATGCACCACATCGTGTGTGATGGCTGGTCGATGGGAGTGTTGATGGGCGAGGTTTCCGCCCTTTACTCCAGCTTCAGCGCGGGCAGGCTATCGCCATTGCATGAATTGCCGATTCAGTATGTTGATTACAGCGTGTGGCAGCGGCAATGGCTGCACGGCGAGATGATGGACCAGCAACTGGATTATTGGAGAAAGCAGCTGGCCGACGTGGAAATACTGGACCTGCCCACGGACCGTCCGCGTCCTCCTGTCCAGACCCAAAACGGCGACCGGATGACAGTTGCACTACCACTGGGACTGACCGACAAGATCAGGAAGTTGGCGAAAGCCAAATCTGCAACCTTATATATGACGCTGCTGGCAGCCTTTCAGGTGCTGTTACACCGCTACAGCCGGCAGGAGAATTTTGCCGTCGGGGCGCCGATTGCAGGCCGCCGACGTGCGGAGACTGAAGGTCTTATAGGATTTTTTGTCAACACTCTGGTTTTGCGCAGCCGGCTCACCGGGCAAATGAGTTTTTCAGAGCTCCTGGAAAGCGTGAAAGAGGCGACCCTGGAAGCCTATACGCACCAGGATGTCCCGTTTGAAAAGCTGGTTGAAGAGCTACGGCCAAAGCGTGATCTGGGGCAGTCACCACTTTTTCAGGCAGTATTTGTCCTGCAGAATATCCCCCCTTCTGAGCTGCAAATCGGCATGAGCAAGCTCCTTCCTTTTTCGGGTGTGGAAGCTTCCATTGCGAAATTTGATCTTACGTTGGAGCTGTGGGACACGGGAGCAGAGGTGCGGGGTGCGATCGAATACAACACTGACCTGTTCGATTCGCAACGAATCAGCCGGATGGCAGACCATTACCAGGCCATACTCAACGCCATGGTGAGCCGCCCCGAGCAGTCGATCTCCGAATTCTCAATCTTGACGGAAGCAGAGCGGGAGCAGTTGGTAGTCACCTGGAATCGTACCGAGGCGGAATATCCATACGACAAATGTATGCACCAGCTATTTGAGGAGCAAGTCACGCGGATACCCGAGGCCGTGGCGGTTGATTATGAGACACGGTGGCTCACTTACCAGGAACTTGACCAGTACGCGAACCAATTGGCGCATTACCTGCGGAAGCTCGGCGTCGGCCCGGAGGTGAAGGTCGGACTGTGCATGGAGCGCAGTTTGGAGATGGTGATATCTCTGCTCGCGATCCTCAAAGCTGGCGGGGCCTACGTGCCGCTCGATCCAACCTATCCTGAGCACCGGTTACGTTATATGGCAGCGGACTCGAATATTGAGATAGTCCTTGCGCAGCCATCGACAATGGAACGCTTCGCAGATGGCAGCGCACGAATCATCTGTCCGGGCTCGGAATGGGCAGAAATTGCCTGCAACGCAACCTCTGCGCCCGCGTGTCTTGCTACATCCGATAATCTGGCCTACGTCATCTATACGTCGGGATCCACCGGCAATCCGAAAGCTGTAGGAGTTTCCCACAGCAGCGTTGTGCGGCTGGTGCGCGGCAGTAACTATGCGGACTTTTCTGGCGGAAGAAAGTTCCTCCAGTTTGCTCCTGTCGGCTTTGATACTTCCGTCTTCGAAATCTGGTGCTGCCTGCTCAATGGAGGCACACTGGCCGTGTTCACGGCCGGCACGGCGGCGCTAGAAGATCTGGCCGATTTCATTGAAACCCGGGCTGTGGATACAGCATGGCTCACCTCCGGACTCTTCCACCAGATATTTGAGATCGCAGGCGAAAAATTGCAGGGGTTGCGGCAGTTAGTCGTGGGAGGAGACGTCGTGTCACCCACATGGGCACGCAGGGCGCTCCAGAGTGCGCCGGGACAAGTCTTGATTAATGGCTACGGTCCCACGGAGAACACAACATTCACAACCTGCTACCGTATGGAAAAAGTGGAGGACGTTGGCCCCGGTTCCGTCCCGATTGGCAAACCGATCTCCAATACCCAGGTGTACGTGCTCGACGAAAAAATGAACCTGGTTCCTATAGGTGTTCCGGGAGAACTCTACACAGGAGGAGCGGGGCTTGCCCGCGGATACCTGAACTCGGCAGAGCTGACGGCGAAGAAGTTCGTGCCCAACCCATTCAGCCAGGAGCCCGGATCGCGGCTCTATCGCACCGGAGATCTTGTTCGCTGGTCCAGCAATGGGAACCTCGAATTCATCGAACGGCTTGACAACCAGGTGAAGCTGCGCGGCTACCGCATTGAGCTTGGCGAGATCGAGACTGCATTGGAGCAGGTGGAAGGTGTAGATCAGGCCGTGGTGATTACTCGCGATACACAGTTTGGCGAGAAACAGCTGATTGCTTACGTTGTGATGTCCGGCGAGGAGTCTGTCAACGGTCTGCGAGCGCGTTTGAAGGAACATCTTCCCGAGTACATGGTCCCTGCTCACTTTGTGAGGCTGGATGCACTTCCGCTAACCACCAATGGCAAGGTTGACCGTCAAGTCCTGCCTTCGCCAACGTCCGAAGTAATTACGCGAAGTGAGCAATACGTGGTTCCGGGAACGCTTCTGGAAAGGGAGTTGGCAAAGATATGGAGTGAATTGCTCGGTTTGCAGCAGGTGAGCATTCACGATGATTTCTTTGAGGTGGGTGGACATTCTTTGCTGGCAATACGTATGCGCAGCATGGTCCAGGACCGGCTCAAGCGCGATTTGTCACTACGTGATCTTTTTCGCGCTCCCACAATTGCCGGTCTTGCCCGATTGCTGGAGCAGTCTTCGGATCAAGCACCGGATCAACCATCGGACCAGCCGGCGTCCGCAATCGTGGTCGAAATTCAACCCTACGGCAGCCGGACTCCGTTCTTTGCCGTGCATCCCGTAGGCGGCAATGTTCTTTGCTATGCCGATCTTGCGCGCGAACTTGGCGTGGAACAACCGTTCTATGGGCTTCAGGCTCCCGCGCCTGCCTTGCAACTGGATCCTGTAGCGACTTTTGAACAGATGGCGGATCTATACATACAGGCGATGCGGAGCGTGCAACCCTCTGGTCCCTACCAGTTGGGAGGGTGGTCGCTCGGCGGCCTGCTGGCCTGGGAGATTGCACGGCAACTAACGGACCAAGGGGAGACCGTTGCATTGCTTGCCTTGATTGACACTTATCCCGTAAACAAGGCGACCAAGGACAAGACTTCTGAGGATTTCGACGTGCTTCGCTGGTTCGCAGGAGATATGGCGCGTCTGCTAGGCAAAGACGCCGATGAAATGCGCGACAGCTTTGAGCAACTTGGCCCCGAAGAACAATGGACCACGGTCCAAAACGCGTTGGTCCAGTATGGCGTGGTGCCCAGGGAAAACGCGCATGCGGAAATGACCAGGCTGATTGAAATCTTTGGACGGAACTTCCGCGCTATGGAGCGTTATTCCCTTCGCCAAACAGAGCAGAACGTCCTTCTACTCCTGGCCGCCGAAGGGCAGGTGCCGGAGCAGTTAGCCAGGCAATGGAAGCAATGGGCAGGCGGAGGAGTGGAATACCATCTGGTTCCCGGCGATCACTACACCATGATTAGGCGGCCGAACGTTACCGTGATCGCCGACGCTTTGAACCGCAGGTTGAATGATCTCTCAGAGCGTGCCGCGGGCGTCGCTGCCGCTGCAAGCCGGGAGTCTATTTAGAGTCTGTGAATTCCACGCCTATCTGCATTTGTGGAATACATATCCTTTTGTCGCGCACTTCGGGCTTAGTCTTGCATGGGGTGCGCAGTTGGAGGTTATAAGATCATGAAACTATCACCAGTAGAAAGAATTCACCGGCCTACGATGGATGAGTTCCAGTCCAATTATTTTCACAAAGCTCCTGTAATCCTTACAGGCTTTACTGACAACTGGGTGGCAAGAAAACTGTGGAAGCCAGAGTCCATGAAGCAGGTGTTTGGGCACATCGTGGTGCCGCTTCGTGGGAGCGACAACGAATTTGAAGTGTTTTTCAAGAATGTGGGAGCCACTTCTATGACGCTGGGGCAATATTTTGACGCGATTGCCGATCCCACTCGTACAGGCAGGCCGCCATTTCTCGGCAACATCTCGTTCGATAACCCTCTCACCCGGGAGCACCTGAAACCTCTGCGGTCCCATTTCAGCTTTCCCAAGCTGTTTCCGGGCAAAGATAAACAGGAAACGCGGCTCTGGATCGGAGCATTCGGCCAGAAGTCAACCATTCACAATGACAACTATGACAATCTCAATGCCCAGGTAGTGGGGCAAAAGAAGTTTCTCCTGTTTTCCCCTGACCAGCACCCGCTGCTGTATCCCAAAAAGCTTACTGACTTCTGCTGGGCGAGCCCTGTGGACCGGGACAATCCCGACTTTGAGAATTATCCGCTCAGCCGGGAACTGGAAGGTTTCGAGTGCACGCTTGAGCCGGGGGATATCCTTTATATACCGATTTTCTGGTGGCACCAGGCCATCTCAGAGAGTTTGGCAATCAACGTGAATATGTGGGTT
>Ga0164306_10000478_pt1 | contig 16289 bp, 12 predicted proteins | sample Whisoiple_242_MG_FD_110213 | JGI IMG/M metagenome (GOLD analysis project Ga0164306, IMG submission 110213) | Soil microbial communities amended with fresh organic matter from upstate New York, USA - Whitman soil sample_242_MG | ecosystem: Environmental > Terrestrial > Soil > Unclassified >... | reverse complement strand
TCGCCCGACCTGGACGCCCCGCTGACGCTGATGACGCCGACGCAGAGCAAGGGCCTGGAGTTCGACGCGGTGGTGCTGGTGGAGCCGGCGGACGTGCTCAAGGGCGGGGCGGGCGACCTGTACGTCGCGATGACCCGGCCGACGCAGGCGCTGCGGGTCGTGCACAGCCGGCCGCTGCCGGAGGGCTGGGAGCAGCCGGACGCGGGCTGACGGACCCCGGCGCCCGGCACGGGTGTCCGCGGACCGGGACCGGCTTGGAACCGCGGGCCGCCGAGGCGCACCATAGGCCCGTGCTACGCGCCCTGCTCCTCGAGAACCTGCATCCCCAGGCCCGCACCATCATGGAGGCGGCCGGCTACGAGGTCGTCACGCGCTCCGGCGCGCTCGACGAGTCCGAGCTGATCGAGGCGCTGCAGGGCGTGCACCTGCTGGGCATCCGGTCCAAGACCAACGTCACCGAGGCCGTGCTCGACGCCGCGCCCGACCTGGTCGCGGTCGGCGCCTACTGCATCGGCACCAACCAGATCGACCTGCACGCGGCGGCGTCCCGCGGCGTCGCGGTGTTCAACGCCCCGTTCTCGAACACCCGCTCGGTGGTCGAGATCGCGCTGGCCGACATCATCGCGCTGACCCGCCGGCTCACCGTGCTCGACCGGTCGATGCACGACGGCGTCTGGAACAAGTCGGCGGACGGCGCGCACGAGGTCCGCGGCCGCACGCTCGGCATCGTCGGCTACGGCAACATCGGCACCCAGCTGTCGGTGCTCGCCGAGAACCTCGGCATGTCGGTCGTCTTCTACGACACCGCGGAGAAGCTGGCGCTCGGCAACGCGCGCCGCGCGGAGACCCTGGACGAGCTGCTCGACGTCGCCGACATCGTGACGCTGCACGTCGACGGCCGCAGCGGCAACGCCGGCCTGTTCGGGGCCAAGCAGTTCGCGCGGATGCGCGAGGGCGCGATCTTCCTCAACCTGTCCCGGGGCTTCGTCGTCGACTACGCGGCGCTGCGCGACGCGGTGCTCGCCGGGCACGTGGCCGGCGCGGCGGTCGACGTGTTCCCCGTCGAGCCCAAGCGCAAGGGCGACCCGTTCGAGTCCGAGCTGCGCGGCCTGCCGAACGTCATCCTCACCCCGCACACGGGCGGGTCGACCGAGGAGGCACAGGAGGCGATCGGCCAGTTCGTGTCGAACAAGCTGCGCGACTTCATGAACACCGGCACCACGATGCTCAGCGTCAACCTGCCGAACCTCACGCTGGAGCACCGCCCCGGCGTGCACCGCCTGACCTACCTGCACCGCAACGTCCCGGGCGTGCTGGCCGCGGTGAACAACACGCTGGCCGAGCACGGCGCGAACATCGAGGGCCAGCTCCTCGCCACGCGCGGCGAGGTCGGCTACGTGGTGACGGACGCGGTCGCGGTGGAGCCCGAGGTCGTCGCGGCGCTGCGCGCCCGGCCGGAGACCATCCGGCTCCGCGTCGTCGACTGACGTCGCCCGGCGGGGCGCCGGGCCCACGCGCTAGCGTCGGGCCCGTGCACCTCGCCGACGACGCCCGCCACGACCGCCTCCCCCTGCGCCGCGCCGGCCGGTCCGGCCTGGATCTGCCCGCCGTGACGCTGGGGCTCTGGCAGAACTTCGGGGACGCGACCCCGTTCGCCGACCAGCGCGCGCTCGTGCTCGCGGCGTTCGACGCCGGCGTCGTGCACCTCGACCTGGCGAACAACTACGGCCCGCCGCCGGGTGCCGCCGAGGAGAGCGTCGGCCGGCTGCTCGCGACCGACCTCGCCCCGTACCGCGACGAGCTGCTGATCGCGACGAAGGCCGGCTACCGGCAGTGGCCCGGGCCGTACGGCGAGTTCGGCTCGCGCAAGTACCTGCTGGCGTCGCTCGACCAGTCGCTGCGCCGGCTCGGTACCGACCGGGTCGACGTGTTCTACAGCCACCGGTACGACCCGAGCACGCCCCTCGAGGAGACGATCGGCGCGCTGAAGACCGCGGTCGACTCGGGGCGCGCCCGGTACGCCGGCATCTCCTCCTACTCCGCGCGGCGCACCGCCGAGGCACTGGCCGTCGCCGACGACCTGGGCCTGCGGCTGACCCTGCACCAGCCGTCGTACTCCATGCTGAACCGCTGGGTCGAGGAGCCCGACGGCGAGGCCGGCGACCGCAGCCTGCTGGACGTCGCCGGCGAGGCCGGCCTCGGGGTCGTCGCGTTCTCCCCGCTCGCCCAGGGGATGCTCACCCGCAAGTACCTCGGCGGCGTCCCGGAGGACTCCCGCGCGGCGCGCGGCGGGCCGCTCCGGGCCGAGTACCTGAGCGACGAGAACCTGGACCGGGTCCGCGCGCTGAACGCGGTGGCCGAGGCCCGGGGCCAGTCGCTCGCGCAGCTCGCGATCGCCTGGGTGCTGCGGGACCCGCGGGTGACGTCGGTCGCGCTCGGCGCGCGCACCCCCGAGCAGCTCCGGGAGAACCTCGCGGCGGTCGACGGCCCCGCGCTGACCGACGACGAGCTGGCGGAGATCGACCGGCACGCGGTGGACGCCGGGATCAACCTGTGGGGCTCGCGGTCCTCCGACCTCTGAGACTCACAGGAACTTCTCCGCCGTTGCCTCGGGCTACGCACACGTAACTTACGCATCCGTAGGTTACGGTGACCTCGTGACCGATTTCACGCGACCGTGGCACACCTCCTACGCGCCGGGCGTCCCGCCCGTCGTCGACGTGCCCGACGAGCCGCTGACCGCCGCCCTGGACCGCGCCGCCGCGGCCTGGCCCGACCGCGTCGCGGTGGACTTCATGGGCGCGAGCACGACGTACGCCGAGCTCGCGGGCGCCGTGGCGCGCGGCGCCGCCGTGCTCCGCGACCTGGGCGTCCGCGCGGGCGACCGGGTGGCGATCGTGCTGCCGAACTGCGCCGCGCACGTCGTCGCCTTCTACGCCACGCTCCGGCTCGGCGCGGTCGTGGTCGAGACCAACCCGACCTACACGTCCGACGAGCTCGCGCACCAGCTCGCCGACTCCGGCGCCACGGTCGCGCTCGTCTGGGAGAAGGCCGTCGCGCCCGTGCTCGCCGGGCAGGACCGCACCTCGGTCCGGACCGTCGTCGCCGTCGACGTGTCGGCCGACCTGCCCGCCGCCAAGCGCCTCGCGCTGCGGCTCCCGCTGCCCGCCGCCCGGCGGACCCGGACCGCGCTGCGCGCCGCCCTGCCGGCCGGCACCCCGGTCTGGCACCGCCTGGTCGCCGAGGCCACCGCGCTGCCCGCCGGGACCCCCCGTCCGACCGCCGACGACGTGGCGCTGCTGCAGTACACCGGCGGCACCACCGGCACCCCCAAGGCCGCCGTGCTCACGCACCGCAACCTCGTCGCGAACGCCGTCCAGGGCCAGGCGTGGACCCAGGCCGAGGCGGGCACCGAGACGATCTACGGCGTGCTGCCGTTCTTCCACGCGTTCGGCCTGACGCTCTGCCTCACCTACGCGACCCGCGTCGGCGCGACCCTGGTGGCGTTCCCGAAGTTCGACCCGGCGACCGTGCTCGCCGCGCAGCGCCGCCGCCCCGGCACCTTCCTGCCGGCCGTCCCGCCGATGCTCGACCGGCTCGCCGCCGCGGCCGAGGCGAAGAAGGCCGACCTCACGTCCTTCCGGTACGCGATCTCGGGCGCGATGTCGCTGTCGCCCGAGACCGCCGCGCGCTGGGAGCGGCTCACCGGCGGCCTGGTGATCGAGGGCTACGGCATGACGGAGACCTCCCCCGTCGCCCTGGGCAGCCCGCTGTCGCCCGCGCGCCGGCCGGGGGCCCTCGGCCTGCCGTTCCCGAGCACCGACGTCCGCGTGGTCGACCAGGAGGACCCGACCCGCGACGTCGAGCCCGGCGCGCAGGGCGAGCTGCTGATCCGCGGCCCGCAGGTGTTCGCCGGCTACTGGAACCGGCCCGAGGAGACCGCCGGCCAGCTGCTGCCCGGCGGCTGGCTGCGCACCGGCGACGTCGTCCGGCTGGACGACGACGGCTTCGTCGTCCTGGTCGACCGGATCAAGGAGATGATCGTCACCGGCGGCTTCAAGGTCTACCCGTCGCAGGTCGAGGACAAGCTCCGCGGCATGCCGGGCGTCCGGGACGTGGCCGTGGTCGGCCTGCCCGGCGGCGACCTCGGGGAGAAGGTGGTGGCCGCGATCGTGACCGAGCTCGGGGCGCACGTCGACATCGCGGCCGTGCGGGAGTGGTGCGGCGAGCGCCTGGCCCGGTACGCCGTGCCGCGCGAGCTCGTCATCCTCACCGAGCTGCCGCGGTCGCAGATCGGCAAGGTGCTGCGCCGGGTGGTCCGGGACGACCTGATGTCGTCCTCCGCGGCCTGACACGACTCAGCCCGGCCGTGCCGACCGTGCCGCCCACGCCGCGGCGGTCACGGCGAGCACGACGTGCCCCTCGGCCGTGCTGCCCTCGGGGTCCGGCCGGAAGCCCAGCCGCTCGTACAGCCGGAGCGCTGGCGCGTTGTCCCGGTGCGGGTCGACAGTCGCCCGCCGGGCGAGGTCGCGCCCGAACAGCTCGTCCAGCGCCGCAGACAGCCCGAGCGCGCCCAGACCGCGACCCTGCGCCGCGGGCCGCAGCTTGATGTCGACGGTCGCCGTCTCCCCCGCAGGGTCGGCACGGTCGTGCGCCTCCCCGCAGTAGCCGAGGTCCGGCGCCTCGATCGTCAGGTGCCGCCGCCGCGGGTCGCCGTCGAGGGCGCCCCACCACCGGCCGAGGTCGTCGGCCGTGATGCCGAGGCCGTCGGGGAAGCCGACGTGCCGCATGACGGCGGCGTCGTTCCAGAGCCGGGCGAGGTCGGGCAGGTCGACGGGCGTGGTGGGGCGGACGGTCCCGGGCGGCGTCGGCGTCGGCATGCCGCGGACGCTAGCGCCAGAGACCCGGCCGGGTCAGCGGGATTTCCGCGTACCGCGGATCGCCGCGGGCCACGGGCGCGAGGTCGTCACAACGCGACGAGGTCGGCGGAAACAACCGCCGACCTCGTCCGCTTGTGACGACCTCGCGGGGCCCGGCACGGACCCGGCGCGGGCCCCGCGCCGGGTCCGTGCCGGGTCGGGTCAGCCCCGCGCGACCGGGAGCGTGCGCTCCCACCAGTCGAGCACGTGCTCGAACCGGACCAGCCGGTGCTGCGGGCGGCCGGACCGGGTCAGCTCGTGGCCCTCGCCCGGGAACAGCAGCAGCTCGGCCGGCACGCCGCGGCGCTTCAGCTCGACGAACCAGCGCTGGCCCTGCTCGACCGGGCACCGCCAGTCCTGCTCCGAGTGGATGACCAGCGTCGGCGTGGTCACACGGGACACGTGCGCCATCGGCGACTGCGCCGCGACCTTCGCGCGGGACTCCTCGTCGTCGCCGTCGCCCAGGTACTCCAGGCCGAAGAACCAGCCGATGTCGCTCGACCCGACGAAGCTCACCGGGTCCAGGAACCCGCGCTCGACGATCGCGCCGACGAACCGGTCGGTGCGGGTGGTCAGCCACGCCGTGAGGTAGCCGCCGTAGGAGCCGCCCATGACGCCGACCCGCTCGCCGTCCAGCGCCGGGTCCTCGAGCGCCGCGTCGAGCAGGGCGAGCACGTCGTCCGTGTCGACCGTGCCGAACCCGTGCTGGATCGCCTTGCCGTGCGCCGAGCCGTAGCCCGCCGCGCCGCGGGGGTTGCCGTACACGACGGCGTAGCCGGCCTCGGCCAGGGTCTGCACCTCGTCGAACAGGCCGACCGTGTACTGCGCGTACGGGCCGCCGTGGATCATGAGGATCGTCGGGTGCGGGCCGGCGAACCGCTCCGGGTCCGGGGTGACGAGCCAGCCGTGCACCGGGTAGCCGTCCGGCGCGGTCGCGGTGACCTCGCGCGGCTCGCGGACGCGGCCGGTCGCGCGCAGCGGCGCCGACCAGTCGGTGAGCGCGCGGGTCTCCCCCGACGCCAGGTCGACGGCGTGCAGGTCCCCGGACGTGGCCGGGCCCGCCGCGGTGACGACCGCCACCGGCGCGCCGGCCGCCGCGGCGACGCCGTGCGCGACGAGGCCGGTGAGCAGGTCGCGGGTCGAGCCGTCCGCGCGGTGCTCGCGCAGCACGACGGTGCCGCGGTGCAGGACGCCCGCGAGCACCCCGTCGGCGGTCGCGGCGAACGTGCCGGGGTCGAGGTCGACGGCCTCGGCGTCGGTCAGCCGCTCCGGCGCGCCCGAGGCGGTCGGGGCGGCGCCCGCGGCGGCGGCCAGCGGCAGCCGGAACAGGCCGGTCTGGGTCGCGACGAACTCCCGGCCGGACGGGCCCATGTCCTGCGCGAGCAGCCACAGCGCGGCGCCGTCGGCCGACGGCTGCACCGCGGCGACGGCCAGCGTGCTGCCGGCGTCCGCGTCGGTGAGCGGGACGAGCGCGCCGTCCGCGTCGGGCGCGGTGTCCACGACGACCGCGTCGGACCGCAGGTCCTGGTCCTTGCCGGCGTGCCGGGCGGCGACGGCGACGACGTACCGGCCGCCGGGGAGCCAGGCGACCTGCTCGACGTCCGTGTCGCCGGAGGTGACCTGGCGGGCGGCGGGCGCGTCGTCCTCGCCGGCGGGCAGGGCGGCCCGCGCGTCGGGGTCGGCCGGCACGTCGACGACGAACAGCTGGCGGCGCTTGTCGCGCGTGAAGCCGACGCCGTCGTTGCGGTAGGGCAGCTCGGTGATGTGCCGGGGGCGCTCCGCGCCGGAGTCGCCGTCGCCGTACCGACCCTCCTCCGGCACGCGGGCGACGAACGCGAGCGTCGCGCCGTCCGGGGAGAACCGGGCGGCCTGGACGCCCAGCGGCGCGTCGGTCAGCCGGACGGGCTCGCCGCCGGCGGCCTCGACCAGGAACAGCTGCGGGCGGCCCTTCGGCTCGGCGCGGAGGAACGCGACCCAGCGGCCGTCCGGCGAGACCTGCGGGTCCGCGTCGCGGTGGCCGCGGGTGAGGCGCTGCGGCGGCGTCGCGCCGTCGGTGGCCACCCGCCAGAGCTGGCCGGTGTACTCGTCGGACTCGAGGTCCGGGGCGGTGCGGGCGACGACGGCGAACGAGCCGTCGGGGGCGACCGCGGGGGTTCCGGGGGCGTGCAGGAGCGCGAGGTCAGCAGGGATCACGTGACCGACGGTAGTACGCCCGCGGCCGGTGCGGGGGTGCTCAGGCGGTCGGGGCGTCCTCGGCGGCGGCGTCCGGCGCCGCGGCGCGGGCGGCGTCGGCCGCCTCGTTCTCGGCGCGCAGCACGGTGATCGCCGCCTCGAAGTCCTCGAGGCTGTTGAACGCCTGGTAGACGCTGGCGAACCGCAGGTAGGCCACCTCGTCCAGGTCGCGCAGCGGCCCGAGGATCGCGAGGCCGATCTCGTAGGCGTCGAGCTCGGCGCTGCCGCTGGCGCGCAGGTTCTCCTCCACGCGCTGGGCGAGCACCGCGAGGTCGTCGTCGCTGACCGGGCGGCCCTGGCAGGCCTTGCGGACGCCGTTGACGATCTTCTCCCGGCTGAACGGCTCGGTGGCGCCGGACCGCTTCACCACCGACAGGCTCGCCGTCTCGATCGTGGTGAACCGGCGGTTGCACTGCGGGCACTGGCGCCGGCGGCGGATCGACAGCCCGTCGTCGGACGTGCGGGAGTCGACGACGCGGGAGTCGGCGTGACGGCAGAACGGGCAGTGCATGGACGCCTCCTCCGGGATGTGGTGCACGCCGCGGGCCGGCGACGGCAGCACCGCGCGCCCGCCCGGACGACCGGGACACGGTAGGGCCCGGGGAGCGGGCGGTGCAAGGCGGATCCGCGCGCGGGTGAAGGCGCAGGTCAGGGCCCCGCCACGCGGTGCCCGGACAGACGACGAGGGTGGCCGCTGCTGCGGCCACCCTCGTGGGGACGCCCCCGTCCCGTCTCGTCCGGACGACTCGCCTCGTCCGGACGGTTGCTGCACGCGTCTGCGCCCGGCCCGAGGGCCACGACGACGATGCGTCCCTCGCGGCGAGCCCCCCAGCCAGCCGTTCGAGGTGGCACCACAGTAGAGGCGCGCCGGCCAATTACGCAAGCACCGAGTGCCGTAATCCGTTCGAGACCTGCGCGGCGGCGTGACCAGCGCGTTCGGCGGGCGACGACACCGGGCCGACTGCGCCCCGGCGTGGCGTCAGGAGCCGGCCGGGAGCAGCAGCACCTGGCCGGCCTGGAGCGACGCGTCCGCGAGGCCGTTGAGCTGCTGCAGGCTCAGCACCACGTCGCGCACGTCCTCGCCGGGGCCGGCGACGCTCGCGGCGATCTGCCACAGGGTCTCCCCCGACTGCACCGCGTGCGTGACGACCTCGGTGGCCTGCTCGGGGCCGTCGGCGACCGCGCGCCCGCCCATCAGGCCACCCAGGACGACCGCCAGGCCCAGGAGGGCGACGACGACGCGACCGCGCCGGGTCAGGTGGAGGCGGCCCTCGCCACCCGCGGCGACCGGCCGGCGCGCATCCCCGTCGCGCCGGGCGGGCACCTGCCGGCGCGCCGGACGGGCGATCCCCGGGTGTGCTGCGATCGCGCTCATCCCCACCACTTCCCTCCTGGGCCGCCGGGCGGCCCGAGTCGAACACCTGTTCGTTCGAACGCTTGTACGATCGAACCACAACCCACCGACGATGTCGAGACACGATCGAACAGGTGTTTGATCCCGTCCGTCCGTCCCCCTACGCTCGGTGACGTCGGGTACAGCGCACCACGAGGCACTGACACGCCCGCCCGACGGACCGCCCCGGACCCACCGGCGGGCGGCCTGACCAGGGCGGACGGGACGGGAGCGGGGACATGGCGAGCGACGGGACGGGCACCGCGGCGGGCCTCGGCGAGGCGGCCGTGGCCGAGCTCGGGGACGGCGACGGGCTCACGCCGCGCCAGCGGCTGGTCCTCGAGACCGTGCGCGCGTCGGTGGAGTCGCGCGGCTACCCGCCGAGCATGCGCGAGATCGGCGACGCCGTCGGCCTCACCAGCCCGTCGAGCGTCAAGCACCAGCTCACCGCGCTCGAGCGCAAGGGCTACCTGCGCCGCGACCCCAACCGCCCGCGCGCGATCGAGGTCGTCCAGCCCGACGACTCCCGCGGGGTCGCGCCGCTGCCCGGGGTCGCCGGCATCGGCGACGCGGACTCCGCCGCCCGCGAGGGCGCGCCCGAGGCGGCGTACGTGCCCGTCGTCGGCCGCATCGCCGCCGGCGGCCCGATCCTCGCGGAGCAGCTCGTCGAGGACGTGTTCCCGCTCCCCCGCCAGCTCGTGGGCGCGGGCGAGCTGTTCCTGCTCAAGGTCGTCGGCGACTCGATGATCGACGCCGCGATCTGCGACGGCGACTGGGTCGTGGTCCGCCGGCAGCCCGTGGCCGAGAACGGCGAGATCGTCGCCGCGATGCTCGACGGCGAGGCCACCGTCAAGACCCTCAAGCGCGCGGACGGCCACGTCTGGCTGCTGCCGCAGAACCCCGCGTACTCGCCGATCGACGGCGACCACGCGCAGGTGCTCGGGCGGGTCGTCTCGGTGCTGCGCTCGCTCTGACCCCCGCGCACGGCCCCGGCCCGCCCCTCGGCGGCGCCGGGGCCGTCGTGCGTGCGGCCCCGGATCCGCGTGCCTGCGGCGCCGGGGCCGTCGTGCGCGCGGGCCGGGCGACGTCCGTGCCGGCTCGCGCGCCACGCAGTTCCGCGGCCCGGCGCACGCAATCGGGCACTCAACGCCCGTGCGCGCGCCGGCGCTCCTGATGAGTGGCGCGCGGTCGCTGCTTGCCTGGTGGAGGCCGCGACCCGCGGCCCGGCCGGGCGCCCGACGCCCCGCGACGCGGCCCGCGCGGCGCGCCACGGCCGATGCACCCCCGGAGGACCCGCCATGACGACCACGCCCCCCGCCGACGCCCGCCGCCCCGCCGACCGACGCCGCGGGATCACCGCCCGGGGACGGGTGCTGGCCGCGGCCGGCGTCGTGCTCGCCACCGCCGTCGCGGGGTCGTTCGCGCTGTTCACCGACAGCGGGCAGGTCGAGGCCTCCTTCACGTCCGGCTCGGTCGACCTCAAGTTCGACGGCGGCGTGGACGGCGCCCCGCAGGCCTACCCCGTGACGTTCTCCGACGCGCAGGACATGTCCCCCGGCGTCACCGCCCGGTACGAGCTGGACGTGTACAACTCCGGCTCGGTGCCGGCCACGCTCGCGATGACGACGACGGCCGCGAACGCCGACCCCGCGGCCACCGCGCCGCTCGAGCAGGTGCTCCAGCTCACCGTCCGCGACGCCGCGGCGCCCGCGACGGCGCTCTACACCGGACCGCTCGCGGACGCGACGCTCGCCGGCATCGACCTCGGTTCCGGGGGGTCGCAGACCTCCGGCGCCGTCCGGCTGGTGTTCGAGGCCACGCTCCCGACGGGCGCGAGCGTCGACGCGGCGGGCCAGGCGATCGACGTCGAGTTCACCTTCACCGCCACCCAGACGCCGTGACCCCCGCGGCGCCGGGCGCCGGGGGCGGGACCGTCGAGGTCACCCCGGCGACCCTCGACATCACCGACCTCGCGCCCGGCGCCGTCGTCGCGCACGACGTCACGGTCACGAACGGCTCGGGCGTGCCCGTGCTCGTCACCGTGACGCGCACCGAGGAGGGCGCGCTGTTCGCCGGCGACGCCCCGCTCACCCTCGCCACCGCCTGGACGACCACGGGGCCGTCCTGCGACGGCGCCCCCGTGGTCGGGGCGGACGAGCGGGCCGACCTCGCGCTCCGGGTGGCCCTGCCGGAGGACGCGGGGAACGAGTACCAGGGGCTGGCGGGACGCTCGGTGGTCACCGTGACCGCGACGGAGCTGCCCGGCGGGACGTGCCCGGGGCCGGGCGTCGTCGACCCCGACCCCGGTCCCGGGAGCCCGGGCGGGCCGGGGGGCGGCACCCCACGTCCCCGGTCCGGGCGGCGTCGGTGGCGGAGACGGCGGTGCGCAGGCCGCGCCCCCGGCCGCCGACGACCTCGCGCTCACCGGCGCGCAGGCCGGCTCCCTCCTGCTCACCGTGGTCCTGCTCGTCTCCGCGGGCGTCGCCCTGCTGCGCCGCCGGCGCACCACCGCGCACCCCTCCGGGGCGTCGTCGTGACCACGCCGACCGTTCCGGCCACCCCGACCGCCCGCCGCCGGTCCCTCGCCGCGGCCGCCGCGGGGACCGTGCTCGTCGTCCTCGCCGCCGTCGCGCCGTCGACCGCCCGGTTCGAGGACGCGGGCGCCGTCGCCGCCGACCTCGCCACGGCCGACGACGCGCCGCTGCTGTTCACCGGCGGGGTCGAGGCGGGCGACGCGCACTCGATCGGCTGGACGGACGACGGCGAGCTGTACGCCTGGGGCCGCAACCGGGAGGGGCAGCTCGGGAACGGCACCGCCGAGCCCGGCGACGGGCCCGGCCAGCACCACCCCGCGCGGGTCCGGCTGCCCGACGGCCGGCGGGTGGTCGACGCGTGCGCCGGCGCGGACGCCACCATCGCGCTCACCGCCGACGGCGGCGTCTACACCTGGGGCGGCAGCAGCGACGGCGTGGGCGGCACGTGGGCGAACAACACGCCCACCCCGCACCGGGTCACCGAGCTGGACGACCCGGCGGACCCCGTGGTCCGGGTGGAGGCCGGCGCGTACTTCTACCTCGCGCTGACCGCGAACGGACGGCTGTTCTCCTGGGGCGTCGTCGACAACCGCCTCGGGCGACCGGTCGGGCCCGGCGGGGCCAACGAGCCCCCGCAGCCGGTCACCGCGCAGGCCCTGCAGGACCGCGTGGTCGTGGACGCGTCGGCGGGCCGGTTCCACGCCGCCGCGATCGCGGACGGCGAGGTCGTGGTCTGGGGCACCGCCCCCCTGGGCAACTCGGCGGGCACGCTCGTCGCCGGCGTCGTCGGCACGCCGGTGGAGGTCGTGGCCGGGCGCGACACGACGCTCGTCCGCACGGCGGAGGGCCGGGTGTTCCAGACCGAGGGGACGGTGGCCACGGAGGTCGACGCGATCCCGCCGGCGGACGGCATCGCCGTGTCCAGCCCCGCCCTCGCCGGCAGCGCGTCGTCGTCCTGGGCCTGGCGCGGGCTGCCGTCCGGCGGGCGGGCGCTGTACGCCTGGGGCGACAACACCTACGGGCAGCTCGGCCTCGGCACCGCCGAGACGTCGCCCGTCGCCACCCCGCGGATGGTGGGCGTGCCGGCGGGGTCCACGCCGCTGCGCGTGGCGGCGGGCGGCGCGCACGCGCTGTTCGAGTCGACCAGCGGGCAGTACGCCGCGACCGGCCGCAACCACCTCGGCCAGCTCGGCGACGGCACGACGGACCCCCGGAACACGTTCGCCCTCGTGATCCCGCTGTCCCGGTGGCCCTGACCGCGCGACGCCGGGCGCCCGCGGTCCCGGCGGCGCGGCACGTCTCGGGCCGGGCGCGGCGCACCGGGCGGTCCCGCCTCGTGCACGCGACCGCCCGGGTCGTGCTGGACGCGGCGGCCGCCGCGGGGGTCGCCTGCGCGCTGGCGGCCGTCGCCCTGCTGCTGGCGGGCTGGCGCCCCGTCGTGCTCGTGTCCGGCTCGATGGCGCCGGTGATGCCGGCGGGCACCCTCGTGCTCGTCCGGCCCGTCCCCGCGGGGGAGGTCCGGGTCGGGGACGTCGTCACGGTGCCCGTGCCCGGCACCGACGCGCGCGTGACGCACCGGGTGACCGGGCTCGCCCACGACGACGACGGGACGCGGGCGACGCTCCGGGGCGACGCCAACGCGACCGACGACGCCGCCGCCTACCCGCTCGGCGACACCGTGCTGCGCGCGGCGGCGTCGGTCCCCGGGCTGGGGCGCGCCGTCACCGGGACGCCCGCCACCGTCCTCGCCGTCGGCGCGGCCGCCCTCGTGGTGGTCGCCCTGCTGCCCGGCCGCGGCCCGGACCGGGAGCCGCGACCGGCGCCGGAGGCCGCCCCGACGTGACGCCGCGCGACCGCCGCTACAGCCCGAACCGGCGGGCGACCGCGCGCAGCTGCTCGCCCGAGCGGCGCAGGCCCGCGAGCTCGTCGGTCGACATCGGCACCTGCAGCCGCTCGCCGACGCCGGAGCGCCCGACGATCGACGGCACCGACAGGCACACGTCGCTGATGCCGTGGTAGCCGTCGAGCAACGAGGACACCGGCAGGATGCGCCGCTCGTCCTTGACGATGGCCTCGATGATCCGCGAGCCCGCGAGCGCCACCGCGTAGTTCGTCGCGCCCTTGCCGGCGATGATCCGGTACGCCGAGTCGACGACCTCGCGGGCGATCGACTCCCGGACCTCGTGGGTGAGCGGGACGTGGCCCTCGATGGCGTTCCAGTCGAGGATCGGCACGCCGCCGATGGTGGCCGAGGACCACAGCGGCAGCTCGGTGTCGCCGTGCTCGCCGGCGATGTACGCGTGCACGTTCTGCACCGCGACCCCGGTGTACTGCGCGATGAGGTACCGCAGCCGCGACGAGTCGAGCACGGTGCCGGAGCCGAACAGCTGCGTCGGCGGCAGGCCGGAGAACTTGAGCGCGGCGTAGGTGACGATGTCGACCGGGTTGGTGACCATCACGTACACGGCGTTGGGCGCGACCTCGACGAGCGAGGGCAGGATCTTCTTGACCAGGGCGATGGTCGCCTCGGCCAGGTCGATCCGGGTCTGCCCGGGCTTCTGCTTCGCGCCCGCGGTGATCATGACCACGTCGGCGTCCGCGCACGCGGCGATGTCGTCCGAGCCGATGACCTCGGCCATCGGCATGAACTGGATGCCGTGCCCGAGGTCCAGCGCCTCGGCCTCGACCTTCGCCTTGTTGATGTCGTAGAGCACGACGCTGCGGGCCGCGCCGCGCATGAGCGCCGCGTAGGCCATGGTCGACCCGACCGCGCCCGCGCCGACGACCGCCAGCTTGGTGGTGCGGCGGGGCGGCAGGGGCGTGCCCACCAGACCCAGCTCGTCACCCTCGACGTCGTCGATCTGCTCGCTCACGGCGGTCCTCCCGTACGTCCTGCCCGTGCCCGCGCGCCGGCCGGCGCGCTGGTCACGAGGCTAGCGGGCCGACCCGCTCCGGCGCGCCCCGGGCGCGGCTCCCGGGCGCGTCGCGCGGGGGCGGACGCGCTGGTCAGGCGGTGGGCGCGGTCGCCTCCGGCGGGACCGCCAGCCGGCGCAGCGCGCCGAGGGCCACCTCGCGGTCCGTCGTGCGCCAGAACGCCGGCAGGGACCGGGTGAGGAACTCCCCGTACCGGGCCGTCGACAGCCGCGGGTCGAGCACCGCCACGACGCCGCGGTCCCCCGTCGACCGGATCAGCCGCCCGGCGCCCTGCGCGAGCAGCAGCGCGGCGTGCGTCGCCGACACGGACATGAACCCGTTGCCGCCGGACGCGGCCACCGCCTCCGACCGGGCCGACTTCACCGGGTCGTCGGGCCGCGGGAACGGGATGCGGTCGATGATGACCAGCTGGTTCGACCGGCCCGGGACGTCCACGCCCTGCCACAGCGACAGGGTGCCGAACAGGCAGGTCGGCTCGTCGGCGGCGAACTGCTTCACCAGCGTGGGGAGCTGGTCCTCGCCCTGGACGAGCACCGGCACGTCGAGCCGCTCGCGCATCGCCTCCCCGACCGCGACGGCGGCGCGCCGGGAGGAGAACAGCCCCAGCGTCCGGCCGCCGGCGGCGGTGATGAGCGCCTCGATCTCGTCGAGCTGGGCGTCGGTGGCGGGCTCGCGCCCGGGCGGCGGCAGGCGTCGCGCGATGTAGAGGATGCCCTGCTTGGGGTAGTCGAACGGGCTGCCGACGTCGACGCCGTGCCACGGCAGCGACGCGGGCGCCTGCGCCGCGGGGGCCGGCTTCGGCAGGTCGAGCTGGGTCCCCTCGCTCCCGCCCGGCGCCGACACCGCGACCGTCGCGGCCGTGGCCGTCGCCGCCGCGGCCTCGCCCGCGCCCTCCAGGCCGATGCTGCGGGCCATCGACCGGAACTCGCCGCCGAGGCTCAGCGTGGCCGAGGTGAGCACCGAGGCGCGCCCGGACAGCAGGTGCGTGCGGATGAGCCCGTTCACCGCCAGCGGGGCGGCGTAGAGCCGGGTCGCGCCGTCGCGCTCGGCGCGCGAGCACCACAGCACCGTGTACTTCTGGTCGTCGGCCTCGGCGGCCATCCGCTCGGCGACCTCGAACAGCGCGAGCACGGACGACGTCGCGATCTTCAGGCCGCTGTCCGCCGGCGCCGCCTCCCCCGCCGCGGGCTTCTCCGGGCGCAGCGCCGACAACAGGCCGCGCGCCGCGTCCCGGACCATCGCGACCGCCTGCCGGGTGCCCTCCGGGAGCCCCTGGGTGAACCGGCCCTCGGGCAGGTGGATCAGGGCCGCGCCGAGGGCGGTCGCGGCGGAGTCGAGCTCGGTGGTCGCGATGCCGCCGTGCCGGCGCGCCATCCGGCCCGCGTGCTCGATGCTGCCGACCGACAGCTCGGCGGTGGACTGCGCGGTGACCCGGTCGGCGAGCTCGTGCGCCTCGTCGACGACCAGCACCTGGTGCTCGGGCAGCACGTGCGGCGAGCCCGACGCGGCGACGCCGAGCATCGCGTGGTTCGTGACCACGACGTCGGCGGTCCGGGCGGCGGCGCGGGCCCGCTCGGGGAAGCACTCCTCCAGCAGCGGGCAGCGCTGGCCCAGGCACTCCAGCGACGTGACGGACACCTGGCGCCACGCGCGGTCGGTCACGCCGGGCACCAGGTCGTCGCGGTCGCCGGTCTCGGTCTCGTCGGCCCACTCCCGCAGCCGGACCACCTGCGCGCCGAGCGACTCCTTGCCCGCGTCCTCGCCGTCGGCGGGTTCGGTCGTCGACGGGTGCTCGGCCGCGCCGCGGTCGCCGAGGTCGAACAGCATGCCCTGGTCGTCCGGCGGGTAGCCGCCCGACGTCCTGTGCACGCAGACGTAGTTGTGCCAGCCCTTGAGCAGCGCGATCCGGGGCGTGCGGGGCAGCTCGGGGGCCAGGGCGTCGGCGACCAGCGGGAGGTCGCGGGTCATCACCTGCCGCTGCAGCGCCAGGGTCGCGGTCGACACGACGACCCGCTCGTCGGCGACCACGGCGTGCCGCACGGAGGGCACGAGGTAGCCGAGCGACTTCCCGGTGCCGGTGCCGGCCTGGACGAGCAGGTGCTCGCCCTTCTCGACGGCCTCCGCGACCTGGTTCGCCATCCGGCGCTGGCCCTCGCGGGGCGAGCCGCCGAGCGCCGCGACCGCCACGTCGAGCAGGTGGTCGACGTCGGGGGCGGGATCAGGCACCCGGACAGGGTAGTCGGGCGCGGGGACACCTCCGGCACGCGGAGGGTCCCC
>Ga0164306_10000477_pt1 | contig 16292 bp, 7 predicted proteins | sample Whisoiple_242_MG_FD_110213 | JGI IMG/M metagenome (GOLD analysis project Ga0164306, IMG submission 110213) | Soil microbial communities amended with fresh organic matter from upstate New York, USA - Whitman soil sample_242_MG | ecosystem: Environmental > Terrestrial > Soil > Unclassified >... | reverse complement strand
TCCACGCGCCAGAAGATGGCCCGCCCGATCGGCTGACCAACAGATCCGGGAGACCATCGCCGTCAACGTCAACCAATCGAACGCCTTGGTCTTGGTGGTCTTTGCGGGCGAATGCGACTGGTGGCGCGAAGTCTGGCTTTTCCACGAACCCGTTATCAGTCGCGATAAAGAGTTGGCCAAAGCTCTGGCGAGAATTTGTTGGCAAGGCGATTTCCGCGCGCCCATCGCCATTGAAGTCGGCTACGTACACGCGGTCAACAATGGTGGCCGCCGCATGGCTGAGCACGGGTACATTGAAATTGGCAGGAGCGCTCTTCCATCCATTGCTGGTTTGAAAATACGCAAACTTGATCGAACTCCCATCGCTAAGCACCTGGTTCGCGACTATGTCAGAGAGCCCCTTGCCTCCAAAGTCTGCAACCGCTGCGCCGACAGACTGGCCTGACGGGCTCACGAGATCAAAAGCAGGCTGCTTCTGCGATAACAGCTTCCAGCCAGCCGCTGAAGCTTGATACATTGCGTGGATGGCATCTCCATGGGAGGTGGCGACAAGAATGGCGGAACAATTCGAATTGTCAACAGTCACGATCCGTATGGCATCCGGATCGACATCGGCACGGAACGGTAGCTTGAACTCCGCTGCGCTCAATTCACTCCAGCCGTTGTTACCGAACTTGAAAATTTTCCACGCTGGCTTTCCGGTATCGTCCTTCACCGCAGCCAGTAACGAGGCCTTGCCGGTGCAATCGACATCGACAGCCCAGAATGGATTATTTAAATCAAAAGGAGGGGCGTAGCGAGCATCGGATTGCCATCCAGTTGAGGTGTTTACGAGGAAACCCTTGTCAGCTCCGGATTGATACAGCAAATCCGGACCTGGTCCGGCGGTCCATTTATACAATTGGAACTTGGCAACAGTTTTCCCATCACGACTAACGACAAACGGAAGTTTGAAGACATCCTGGCTCTTCCATCCAGAAGAATCCGCAATATATGACGCAGCAACTGGTGGCTGGCTAGCAACTTGATATGACTGGAGCAAATCCGCACGGCCGTCGCCATTCACATCCGCAACGATAACGCCTAAGTCGGACCCATCTGCTGCCGTAAAAGGGATCGGCGGTTTGAGCAGATCAAGCGGCGACCATGAATTTCCGTTGTTCTGGAAGGCAAACGATTCAAGTTGGCCGTCAACTTGCGTGGCATAAAGAAGATCTGGAAGGTTAACACCGGCCGGCGATATGTGGGCAAAACGATAACCCGCGGCTAACTCTTCGTGCTTTGCGAGAAATGCCGGAAAAGAATAGTCCGCATCCTTCCAGCCCACCGTCGGTTTTGAATAGCTGAAGGTTGTCGGAGTTAACTCCGCATTGTCTTCCCCGTACTGGTGGATGCTTTTAAGGACAAATCGATTTGCCGTATCTCGATCTTCGTAATCAAACGAATATCGCGCTACCTGAAGCCAGTTTGAAGTTGCGGGATCGTCCGGTTTCGAAGCAACTTCTGTCAAAATACCTTTGAGACGGGTATCAACGATCAGTGGACGGCCAGCAACAAAGCTTTGGAGCACCCGAGGAGATGACTCGTACTCGAAATTCACGCGTGCGTAGGGTGGCTGCTCCGCGGCCGGGCCAGTAGTCGTTGCATGCCCAGTGTATTGAACGCTCTTTACGTCATAGTTGCCGTTATTATTAACCAGATAAAAAAAATCAATGAAATTGCCGGTTGAATCGGACAGCCGACTCTCAGCCCTTAGCAGTACAGAAGAGTCACTGAACCTTATATCGCCTCGGTTTTGACCATTCGGAGCACCTGGTATGCTGTCAAATTCTATTTTCAACCCACCCTTTGTATTAACGACGAACATCGATGAACCAAAATCTGCACCCGTCTCGACAACACGAGTTTGGTCATCGATTTCCTTGCGGTACTCGATCTTTCTGCCGGCACCCGAGCCGCTGGTGCCAATGGCAATCAATCTTTGTCCGTCAAGATAGATGGCGTCGGTTTCCTCCATTCGAACTCCGTCCGGGACTCGGTCGGATCGAGCGTTTTTCGGTCCACGGGTAATAATGGATAATCCCGTGATCGACCATCCAGCTCCCAACGGGCCACTCAAAGATTGGCTGTTGTACGCGAGTGAAAGCTTTGGTTCGACTCCATCAGTTCCAGGAGCGATTCGAAGTGGGACTGAATAAACAGCGCTACCTGATAGCGTGACGCTGAACGTGCCTGGCACTGTGCCAATAACTTGTTGTGCTGCAGTCACAGCCGGGCAGAGATAGTGAAGTCCATATAGGACGAGCGCGGTGAGATATCTTCGTTTCATGCACGCAGCCTAGGGAGGGGATAAAATTAGACGAGTATATTACACGAGTATTTATTTATAACCATCAGAATATGTCGTGAGTGTTTTGTGAGGGTGGGTCGCAGTTTGTTAAAACTTATTAATTCGCAATGAGCCCCTTGAAAAGCATGACCGCTTGGCTTTGTGCTACACCTTTCTTGCGCGCTCGGTTCTGCTGGAGACCAGAAGTTAACTTCGCCCACGAAGGCAGAGCAGACGAGTACATCTGTCACGCTACAAACGGTGTGTTCCCGAAAATCCGTGGATCGGCCACTCTTTGCGGACCAAGGCTGGCTACGTTGGCGTTTGGAGTGAGGGGATGAGGTCTGTGACAGGGCAGCGTTCTAACCAACTGAACTACGTCCCCAGCTTGTTTTCTTCAGGTTTGCCGGAAACCAGCGTATTTGCTGTCTTTCCTCGTTTTCCACGGGACTAATCGCAGTCCGGGAGAAACGATTTTGGCGCATAATAAGCCTCCACGTGGAACCGAGAGACGAGTGGAGGGGGAGCGGCTGTAATGATCGATAATTCTGCCACGGACGGTGAACGACTGTGCAACTACATAAACCATCGGCTATTGGGCTCCTCTCCGTGGGAAGCGCTTGGTTTAGCCCTGGAACCCACAGGGCGTTCTCGGGATCTCATCGACTTCTATCGCCAAATTGCAGCCGTAACCCTGACGGGTCGCATTGTCTCGGCTGGAAAGTCCTTGGCCGAAAAGCTTGGCATCGACGATCCGGCCTTGAAAAGAGAATTCACTAGCCTATTGCGGGATTACGTTGGAATTCCATCGAAGTCGCTAGATGAAGTGTTCCGATTTTCGCACAGGGCAGTGCTCGGTTCGCTGGAACCCCTGCGGGGAGCCATCCAGAAGCAGATGGCGGCTTGGGCTCTCCGCACGCACCCACATTGTTATATGTGCGGCGTCTCTCTTAACTTTCAAGACCGCGAGCAACTGGATTCCTACACTTGCGAGCACGTCTGGCCCCACGCCTATGGCGGAAACAGCATTCCCGAAAATCTCTTACCGGCCTGTGGATCGTGCAATTCCAAAAAGAAGGCGAACTTTGCGACGTGGGCAATGCCCGCCATACAATCTCTCATTCTAGGGCTCTTACCTGCGGAAAATAGGCTCCAAGAGATCCCCGGGAGTTTCAAATTCTCTATTCATTACCGCGTTGCCCAACGATTGGCAATCCGTAAGCGCATGACTCTCAAGGATGCGTTTCTTCAACTTGGCCCCTGGGAAGATGTTCGTATCCGCGACCAAGACGATATTGTTGATATCTTCAATATCGAAAACCACGCTGCAGATCGAGCGGCAGTTTAAAAGACGAAAGGTTCAGCATGGCTATTTTTAGATACGAGTGCTTAGTCACCAAACAACAGTCTGCGACAGAAGCACCGACGTTTTGTCTCTTTCATGCCCCGGTTGGAGAAATTCTAGAATGGGCAGACATCAAACGTCTCGAGGAAGAAGCGGGGGCACCTCAACGTCGCACGAGTCCCGCTAAAGTTAAGGCAATCAAACGCTTTTTAGAAACCGATCCGCGGAACACTATTCCCACGTCCGTAATACTCACCATCGACATTTCACCCGATCTGATAAAACCGGTTGCCGTGAACGGACCAAGTTCATTTGGGATCATCGAATTCGAAGTAACTCCCGGAAGTGCGAAACCAGGCCTCGTTATCGATGGGCAGCATAGACTCCTGGGAATGAAAGATTATGCTCCAACAATGGACGTGAATGTAGTCGCGATTCTTGGTGCTACTGACATGGAGAAGGCGTTTCAGTTCCTTGTAATCAACAATAAGGCATCTAAGGTTTCAATGGACCACATCCGCGCACTAGCACTTCATTACGAGGAGGCCGCTCTCAAGAAGCGATTGGAAACCGCGAGACTCACGCTCGATCCCAATGTCGGGTACGTAGGACTCGTCAACAATGAGGAAGATAGCCCTTTTCGTGGCATGGTCGCATGGCCGCTGACGCCTGAAGCTAACAGAATAATTGTGCCCGCATCGATTGAAGCATCGATCGGTCTCATCCAGCAACAGAAGGTGCGCGATTTCGACAGCGAGGACGTGCTCCTCGAATTTTTCTACACGATCTGGAGGCAAATCAAGGTACGCTGGCCGGAACTCTGGGAAGCGAACTCGCGCCTTCTGAGTAAGGTGGGCATTATCTGTATGACTCAGTACATGACTGACGCCTTAATTGGATCTTTCGATCTCGGTAGGATTGACATCTCGGATCCCGATCAGGTCGCCAAGTTGGTAGATGAAGTGCTCTTGAATCAGGAACGCAAGTTCTGGAAAGTTCCCTGGACGTCCACGAGTTACGACACGAAAGTGGGACGCACCTTGATCGTAGCATCGCTGGTTCAGATAGCGAGAAATATTCGAGCGGGCGTCCCGTGGTATGAGGATGTCGAACTCGTCGACGCAGCGAATATTGAACCGGTAACGTGATCTCTCTCACTATTTTCTAAAAAAGTTCTTCCGACCACCGTTATGGAACTTGGCGCCTTTGGATAGTCCAAATCACATCGTGATCGACGAACTCAAGGACCCTAGCAGTGGGTTGGGACCGGTTCTCTCCTGCGACCGGTTATCGATGAGGAAACTGTCTCGTCAGGAACCCAGACGAAAACTCACTCTCGGGAGAGGGCGCAGAAGCCTCTAGTGCGTCGCGGTCGTGCGATCCGCATTTGCTGCGCACATGACTTGCGGGGAACGGCATCGAAACAGTTTCTCGTTTCTGAACCCACGCCTATCGCGTGCCCGGAACCGAGATCAGGTCCTAATCCGCAGTCGAGTGGCCGATCAACTCCCTCTATCTTACGGTTTTGTTCTGGTATATAGTTTCGCCAAGGTCGGTCTCTGGCATCCCCCTTTTGCCCGAGGTTTCCCGACCTTCGGCGGGAGAAAACTAAGGCCCCTCCTAGCAGTCTCCACAACGACGAAGATCGGGAGGCGTCAAGACTTTACCGAATGCTTGGAATACTGATTCGACATGAGCAATACGGCGAAGGGCGTGTCATCGCAAACCAAACAGGTTCCATACGGGTCCGGTTCTTCTGTCATAACGGTGACCAGGTCGAGCAGGACTTCGGCCTAGATGCGCTGAAGCGAGGCTTTCTCAAACGTTTGCGGCTTGAAAAGGGACGGGCTTGCCGTGGACCCGATGGCCCATGTGTAGTGATGAACTTGCGGGCAGTTTCTCGGGACAGCCTTCGTACGTATGAAATTCAGTATGAGAACGGCATATTAGTCACCAGTTCTGAAGCTGATCTTGAGCCACAGACCTCATCCGACGGCCCCAACCCTGGCGCTAGGTTAGCAAGTCGTGACTTGGACAATCTTACGTGGTTCGGTTGTCGCGAGGCCCTCCGGATATCCCAGTTGCAGAACTTGAGACAGGGGGGACACTTAGTGGCGCTGTTGTCGGCTCGGATTGATCTCCATCCCCACCAAGCTTTTGTGGCTGGCACAGTTCTTGACGATCGACGTAGGCGCTACATATTGGCCGATGAGGTCGGTTTGGGGAAAACCGTCGAAGCCGGCGTAGTCATACACGACCTGTTGTTAGCGAAGCCGACTGCGCGCGTTCTGATTGTTTGTCCCGGTGCACTAACCCAACAGTGGTTATGTGAGATTTATTCGAAGTTCGGCGGGCAGGTGTTCACGCTTCTAGAGCTTCACTCCGATTGCAGTGTCAATTGGAGTTCGCTCTCCCGTGTGATCGTCTCTATGTCTCAAGTACTACACTCTGCGGGTACCGAACTTGCCAAGATTGACTGGGATTTGGTCATTGTAGACGAGTGTCATCACCTACTGACAGTACCCTCTCTCTACGGATTCGTAAAAGATCTAGCTCGTCGCACACCTTCGGTACTTTTGCTAAGCGCGATCCCCGCACAACGGAGAGGGGACGAGTTTCTTCGTTTGCTGTCCTTGTTGGAGCCAGACCGCTTCGACCCGAAGCGGACGGAGTCGGTGCATGAATTCGAGACTCTTTATGAGGCCCAAACTCAACTCAATCGACGTCTGCAGCCGTTGGTGATTCGCCTTCGAGGATTGCAAAGTGGCGAGTACACGATCGCAGACGTAGTTAGACAATCGTATCGCCTGCTTGAGTTGCCAATTTTGGCAAATGATAGCAAATTGGCCAAGATCAGGCTTGATCTTGATGCTTCGCCTCAGCAAGCCAAATTAGCCGCGATTAAGATCATCGATCACGTCTCCGGGCGGTACCGCGTTTACCGCCGGATACTACGTAACCGGCGGCAATCCTTGGTTCGAGATGGAAAACTGGAAGCCGTCGAACGACTGCGCGACATCAAGAACTACACGCCGAGCCCGCTTGAAATGAATGCCCTACAGGCGGTTGACCATCTGCTGAGTCAATCTTGGAACGACGCCACGGATTCAACAATGCTCCTGACTTTTGCGCGCTTGATCTGGCAAAGCCTGGCCTCGAGCGATTGCGCCTTAGACCTCTTAAGGCCGGTACTGAGCTCCTCTCCAGCCAGACTAAACGCCCATGGCCGCGACTTTCTCACCTTGGGACATCTGACCGGATACGACGATTGGCCCCTTTATAAGGAACTCATCCAAATGGGCGTCGCTGATCTCTTGCGGAAGGACCTTCTAAGCGATGCCATCGCGGCGTTGACAAACTGGAATGAATCCGAAGAAAAGGCGGCGAGATCCGTTCATCTGTTGCGCACGTTACGTACTCTTCCAATGGACCGTGGATCGAAGGTCCTGGTGTTCGCTGGGTATCCCGGCTTGGCCGAGGAGGTTGCCCTTGCCCTGTCTGACGAACTAGGCAGAGGGAGGGTCGCTGAATTTCGAGCAGAAATGACGCGTGAAGCTAAAGAAAGCTCTACACAACGCTTCCAGCGGGATCCGACGGTCACTGTATTAGTCAGCGATGAAACCGGCGGGGAAGGCCGTAACTTCCAGTTCGCCGATCTCGTTTTCCATTACGATCAACCGTGGCAAGTCAGTCGCGTGGAACAGCGAATCGGCCGCTTAGATCGCATCGGGCGGACTAGATACCGAAAAGATGTGCCGTCAGTTGTTATATGCGCGAAGGGAACTATAGAAGAGGCTCTTGTGGGTTGTTATGACCAGGGGTTTGACGTCTATCGCCAATCCATCAGTGGTCTGGAATTCTCTCTTCGAGAGCAAGAGGAGCGACTCACAGAAGTCGCGGTTGCGAACGGTATCGAAGGCCTCCGCTCCTGCATTGATGGTCTCCACCAGGCGGCAATAAACGAACGCACCCGCGATGATAATGATGCGCTTCTGGACTGGGCCTCGTTCCAAGAGAGCCGAGTTCAGCGCTATCTAAGCGTTCGAACAAGGACTGAGGTAGAGCAGTATCTGGAAAGTGCATTCGTTGAATATTTTCACGCGGTTGCTTCCAAGAAAGCGGCGACTCGGGTGAGCGATGAAAAATCGAGGGACGGCCTATGGAAGTTCGAACCAGATGCCATACAAGTGGGGAATATCCTTCCTCCCGATCTCGGCGGCAAGATTATCGGCACCTTTCGGAGAGATATTGCTCAAAGTCGACTCGATAGAGAGTTCTTTCAGATCGGAAACCCACTCTTCGACGCTGTGACGCACGCATCCTTATTTCATCCCTTCGGACGCACGTACGCCGTTCAGTGCAACTCTGCGACGATGCCGTCATGGAGCGGGTTTGAGTTCATATTTTCAGCCCAGCCAAACCTCACGATTTTAGAGGCTCGCCGCGATCTCATTCTCCTGGTCAGTTCCTATTTTTGGATGCTCCCCATTCACATCTTCATCAAAGTTGACGGCTCTGTCGAGGACGACAGCAGTAAGATTCGTAAACTCCGTCAATCCTTAACCAAGGAGAACAAGGATCGCGTTTGGATCAATCTATGGAAGGAACGGGAAGCAGCGCTTGATGCTGTCTTCCAGCCAAGTGAATGGGCCGAACGAGTGCAAGAATTCGGCAACTTAGCGGAAGCAAGGGCGCGCGAGATGTTGTCCGAACGGCTTCAAGAAATAGTCACTGAGCCCCGCCAACGCTGGGAGACTTTCACCCAACAAGCACGAGAAAAAGCAACTGCCGCCGCGATGCAGGAAGCTCAAACACTGGACTTGGTGCTGAAGGCTATCGATCAATGGACGATTCAACTGGAAGGTTCTGGATTCCTGGCCGTGAATCAGAATTTGACAGGTGCCAGGTGAACGGATTGCTTTTTCGCTTAGCTAAGGCCTTGCAAAATCAAGCACCACAGGAAATCCCCGAGTATTCCAAGCCATCATGCCCGGATAGTTTCGAGTACCCAATCTGGCGTTTGCGGCATGCGTGGACACAAGGAAATGCTTTTGGCGCTGACGAAGCCGTGCTTGTACGTCAGGCAGTGCGCTGGGCCGGCGGGCAAATTCTGGCGCCCCAATTACCGGAGAGAGTGCGTGATGCACTTAACACAGTATCCGCATATTGCGACGATGCCGGCAGATTGGCTTGTCAACCATTCTTGCCTCGGTGGCTTGACCCGACAGGGATCAACCTAGACGACGGCATTGATCCGCTCCCAGTTCGTCGAGTACCTAATGAGGCTGTTCCAGCGGAGGCGTATGTAACCGACTCCTTCGGTTACACTCATTGGAAATCCCAAGCACTAAAGGAAGCATGTTGGGAGGCGTTCGAGGCACCACCCGGATCAACTGTCCTGGTTGCTCTACCAACGGGATCGGGCAAGAGTCTGTGTTTTCATTTTTTGGCGAGATTCTCAAGTGGTCTCACGCTGGTTGTTGTGCCCACGGTGGCCTTGGCTATCGACCAATATTGCGCTGCGCGCCAACTGCCATTGCTAGGCCATCTGGATGTGCGTTATTTCGCTGCCGATGATCCAGATTTCAACGCGAAACAAGTAGTTGATGCCGTTCGATCTGGGGCCACAAGACTTCTCTTTGCCTCACCGGAGGCTTGCGTTTCCGGCAGATTACGGCCCGTACTTGATGAACTCGCATCGCAGGGCCGCCTCGACAACGTGGTCATCGACGAAGCTCATATGGTCGGTACTTGGGGAATCTATTTCCGGGTCGATTTCCAACTTCTTTCGACTGTTTGGCAAAACTGGCGTAAGCGGTCCAAGCAAAGCATTCGCACCTTGCTGCTTTCAGCAACTTTTACGCCTGAGTGCCGGGAAGGACTGAAGAGACTATTCCCAAGTGAAGTCTGGATGGAGTTTGTTAGTCAGCGTCTACGACCAGAAATCTCCTATTATCTGAAGCAGTTTGACAACGGGGCGGAACGCGACCAATCGGTCATCGAGTGCGTCCGCCATTTGCCCCGACCGTCCATTCTGTACACCACCTCCGTGAAAGACGCCAAGTTGTGGTACGACCGCCTTCTTAGCGAAGGCTTTTGCCGCGTTGGGTGTTTTACGGGCGACACGCCCAGGGCCGAGCGTCGTAGTTTGCTTGACCGATGGCGCACCGACGCAATTGACATGATGGTTGCTACCTCAGCGTTCGGGTTAGGCGTGGACAAACCCGACGTCCGCAGTATCGTTCACGCCTGCATTCCAGAGGATCTCGACCGATTCTACCAAGAGGTCGGTCGTGCAGGGCGAGATGGGTACTCGGCCATCAGCGTTTTGCTTGCGACGAAGAAGGATTACTACGTGGCGAGCGGGTTGGGCCCAACCCTGCTGCGTCCTCAGACGGTTCAAGAACGTTGGCAATCCTTATGGCGCACTCGCGAATGTATCGACGAGGAACACCATCGATACCGCGTGAATGTTCAAACAAAAAAGGATGAATTGACTGGTACTCGGACCTATGAAGAGAACGTACGGTGGAACAAGCGCCTTTTGCTTCAGTTGCTACGGGCCGGCAAACTGATTTTGCTCGACCTCAAAGACGCTGCGACAGCAGATGAAGACGCTGAGTGGATCACTCTCGAGTTGCGCTTTCCACCTGAATCGCCAGACATCTGCTCGCTGATTGCTCCAGTTAGGCAGCAAGAGTTGGAACTTCTTCAACGCGGTCTCGAACGCATGCTTGCGTGCCTGTCGGGACATGACCGCGTCTGTTCTGTCCTCCATCAGTTGTATGGAAAAGGCACTGTCCGCGAATGCGGAGGTTGTCCGGGATGCCGTGGGCTGAGACGAGCACCAGGAGAAACCCGTCAATTGCTGGTGCCAACCGACATCACGGCCACTCCGTCGGTCCATGTCGTCATGAATATGCCGCCGATGTTTCATCATAACGAATCCGGGTCGCTCGCGCGTTGGCTGCGACGTGCCCGGCAAGTGAAGGGATTGAACCGCTTTGCCTGCACTGATCATTTTTTTCCAAAGCTCGTTGAGGCGTGCCGCGAAGCCTTCGGCGGAAATCCGCAACCGTACAGAGTTGATTTACTGGGACTAGACGCGCCAGGCTGGGAGCCTTCATTTCGCCTTGGTCCCGACGACAACATGATCGCACTTCACGGCGACAGAGTACACCGGGGCGTTTTTGATATGCATCGTGGCCATGTAGTCACGCATTGGATTTGCGACGGGTGTGATCCTGTTGACGAACGGGGAAAGCGGTGGGCTGATCATAAAGGCGTTCGGCCCTACGTTACCCCTGAAGCGTGGATCGCTTCCGGAGGTAATCGTGTTTACTGACGGACCTGTAACCCCAGCGCGGTTGGAATGCCTGATCGACCTGCTCCGAGAACACAGTCGACGTGAGTGGAATCGTGCGAGTGTCACCGCAGTTCTCCAACCGCAAGGGTTACCCGATCTCAGCCCGACTAGCCAGCAAGCTGGAGAAACATTAACGGCTGCGGTGGACTTGGGCCTAATCACACAAGATGGCGGTCAGATCAAACTGGCTTCTGCTGAGAGAGAGGCGACGACCCGGGAATTGTTGCTCGGCTGCCTGGAGAATCGTGTACTGGCTTCAACCAACATTGAGCCCTACTATGCGCCCTTCTATTCCTACCTGACTAGTTTGGGACGGAATGGAGCTGAAAAGAAGGATCGTGTCACTTGGGCCAATGACTTTAACCGAGATTGTCCGCAAATGGCGGGCACACAGAATCCCTTCAATGCGGTAAAGCACGTCGGACTTGAACGTTGGTATGTTTACTCGGGGCATGGATGGTTTGACCCGGAAGGCGTATTCCAGCCCAATCCCTATTGGCGCGTCCTTCGCCAGTTGCCGCGAATCTTTGGCAAGGAAACGAAACTGCCCGGGGACGATTTCATCATGAAAATCGCGGACTGCTGCCCAGAACTCGACCACGGTGCTATCTTCCGCCGGACATGTCCAACTTACAACCTGGAAGCGCGGGTTGCGACCTTGGCACTGAGTCACGCTTTGGTGGACTTGCACCTTGATGAGCACATCCGCCTCTACTGTGCTCCGGACAGCCGTGGTTGGAGCATCGAAGGTTCGCAACCGCCGAATGACGGAAAAACACTCCGCTCCGGAAGGATCGACTATGTCGAGTTTTGCAACTGAAATGCATACGTCACCCGGTTCAATGCAGGCCTGCTGGACACACGAAGGCGTCAACCGTGCCCTCTCAAACACTGCCAACCTGCTTGGGTCCGAGAACCATTATTTTCTCGCGTCACACGCTCCGTTTCGTCGAATCCGAAATGACCGCTCGAAGAATGATCTAACAGAGGGGGATTTATTTGAAGCATTGTTTGGTTCAAGTCATCGCAATGTCCAGGCGATCATTCACGGCGAACCCGGATGTGGCAAGTCCCACCTAATCCATTGGCTCAAGCTTCGCTGTGAAGACGAAGTTACAACGGGAGGTCCCCTTTCAGACCTGCGGTGTGTTCTCATCGAGAGGCGCAACGGCAGCCTCAAAGATGCTTTGCAGCAGATGATCGATCAATTGGGCGAGGAGTTTGCTCCTTATTTAGAGACCGTGCGTGCAGCGCTGCGCCAGATATCAAGCGCCACAGCCCGCCAAGAACTTGCTGGTCAACTCAAGTTGGAACTTGGGCCGCGCCGACAAGATCGCGATCTGGCCCCGTTGCCGGCAGATCTTAGACATTTCGCTGATTGTTTCGTCGCGCCCGCTTTCGGAGAGTGGCTATGTCGCGACGACGGTACGATCGCCACAGTGGTGGCGCGACTCACACACTCCAGCAGCGTGGACGATCGCCAGCTTGTACCCGACTTTCAACCGAAGGACTTTCAACCACCGCCGCGTTATCACTTCCACAATCCGCCGGTCGTGCGGGAACTGATCGACCAGTTTCTGGATGATGACAAACTTTGCGAGCAAGCCGTCCGATACGCGAACACAGCATTACGCGAAGCCGTCCGAGGGATGACTGGGATTACAGGCGCAGAACTACAAACGGTATTCTTCGAGATTCGCCGCGACCTTGCCCGTCAAAAACGCCGATTGGGGTTGTTCGTCGAAGACGTGTCAGTTATGTCGGCACTTGACAAAGAACTCGTGGTTGCACTCGAACCCCAGGCTCGTGAGGGATTGTGCGATCTGTATGTCGTCCTTGGCATGACTGATTCCGGTTTGGAGACGATCCGTTCGATGCCCGAGAATCAGTTGCAACGAGCGACCCATATCTTCTCTGTTTCCCAGAGCGAAACGCAATGGGGCGAAGATGCCGACGAAATGGCGCGTTTCACAGCACGATATCTAAATACTGTCCGGCTTTCGGGAGAACAGGTCAAGGAAGTGGCGGAGTTGCGACGTGCGGGCGCCGATGTTACTAGGAGTGCCTGCGACAAGTGCCCGTTCGGCATTACTGCCGAGTGCCACGAGCGCTTCGGATATGTCGAATTCGCGGACCAGACGCGCATAGGACTATTCCCATTCACGGTGCAAACCCCACGCCACTGGCTACACTTGTTCGACACGCATGGTCCCGCCGGGTTTGGCAGGACCCCACGAGCACTTCTCATGCAGTTGTTGCTTCCTGCGCTAGAACAACCAGAAGGTCTCCCACAACAATTCCCCCCTCAATCGGTCACGCTTCCTCCTCTTGCGCTCCCCTATTGGACTTCGTTTGAGGAGCAGTACTGTGGCGGTTGGCCACCCGATGAGCGCAGGCGTCTGCATCGGATTGCGGTAGCTTGGGTTGACGCTCACGACGCACATGAGGCTGCCCACCAACTGACGCCCTTACGCATTGCTCTAGGATTTCCCCCGTTTACCCGCAATCTGGCACATCCCAAAACGCCAACCGCACAGCAGCCTACAACTCCCGTCTCCGAAGTTGGCAAACCACAAGAGCCACCAGCCGAATTGACCAAAATACTGGCGGCGATGGACCAATGGCTTTCGGGGTCGCAACTCTCTGAAGATGCCGAACCCAGGCAATTGCTTTTCGAGTTGGTCCGTGAATCTGTTCCATGGCAGGACATCGGCAGCGTACCTCCGAAGGAGCGACAATATTTGCTGCGTGACAAGAGCCTGATCGAGCTCGAGGGACAAAGAAGCCGCGCAAGTGGTGGCATCGTTCACTTCCCACGCAATCTAGAAACCGCCGACCTCGTACGCGCTCTCGCACGTTTTCGTTACTTAGGGAAAAACACTTGGAACTTCGAGGATGGTGAGCGCTTCAAGCGTACGGTGGCTATTTGGCTACGACGCCACACCGAAGAGGTTGTTTCGAGTTTGTGCCCTAGTGGTGTGGATCCGGTCCAACCGATAGTCACCGCGGTCGGGTTTCTGTCTGTCGCATTCATCCTTGGGCAGCGAAAGAAACTGCCAGTTGATGATCTGCCGAAACTGGCGGAAGCACTGTTTCAGGACTTCCCAGTGGAAGCACCCAAACGCTTCTCCAACGAAGGCAATGCCCTGGTAGCACAAATCCAAAAGCAACATCCCGCGATTCGCGAGATGTTGGCTAACGAACTAAACGTCCCCCAGGGTCGCGTGGCATCTTGTAACTTCATTGATCCACGACGACTGTTTCAGGTAGCGAGGGAGATGGCGGCTGAACCCGCGATCACTCGGTTGGCGGATGATTTCCATCGGGACTACTGGGGCCACCGATATCAGTCGCTTCGCTCAACTCCTATCACGGCAAAGCTATGGGAAACGGAACGTGAGGCTTTGCGAGATCTGGGGAACGCGATCAAGTCAATGTTTCAGGACGAAGGCCAAACCGGGAATGTCCTTGCGGAATACTGCAAGGAGTTGGCGGGGATTCGCGAAGCGCAAAAGGAAACCCATTACGTCTTGCCACATCTCGAATTCGACCCCCTTTGGAGCCAACGGATTTACACGCAGCGTGTGGAAGTCTGGGCGAATGAACTTCGCAGGGCCGAAGAAGTCCTCAATGATCCGTCGAATGCGGCGATTGCAGTGTTCTCACCCGACATCCTTGATGAGCTGAAGAATGCGATCTCTATTGCAGAGGATTACCTAGACGAACTAACCCGCAATGTTCGTCGAAATCTCGATGTGATTACAGATCAGGGAGACCCTGACCAGCTCACCGCCAGACTAGCGACCGCCCTCGACGAGATTGTCCAACTGAAGGATTCAGAAACGCGATGAGTGATCAGAAGACTCGGCAATGGGTACGTGAAGCGCTGATGAGCCTGCCCGATAAGACCCGGAATAAGAACCTCACGGGCGCCCTTGCTCGCTACGCTGTGATGGCTGAGCAATCTCGTGATTCTTTTCGCTTTGCCTTAAGACTTGCGGATTTGGTGAAGACGGTCTTTGTAGACTCGACTTTTCCGACATTGGTGGACCGTGTACGGAAGGCGGGAAACAACGCTCGTACTTGCGGGAAAGACATATCAAAGGGAATGGAGGCGGTTGCGAAGAAGACATTTGAGGAGCGCATGATTTCAATCAAGGAATTCGCAACAGCTGCAAGTAAGCCCGTTGCGGAAATATGGGCTGAGAAGCTGGCCGCAGAAATCCGCGCTTATGAACAAGTCGGAAGAATAGTCGCGGATCGCGGCCTACCCGGGGGAGCGCAACTCAACAAGAAGTTAGGCGAATTGGGGAGCCGCTCATCCATTCCACCGCAAGACGAAAAGGATGCTGCGGATCTCACAGGAAGGCTGAGAGGTCTGCCACAGGAAGTGAAGGCACTCGGCTTGACCGGCAAAGCCGGCAACTTCCTCGTTGCCGCGGCTGAAGGTCGCGGGTCCCCTCGTGATCTTGAGGAACCCGAGGTGCGGGAGTTAATCGACCGGTACCGCCTATGGAGTTCGTTGCTGGTCACCATGGGGCCCCGCAAATGAGATTCAAGAAATTCGTCAGCGAACTGCTGGCGCTCGTGGAACGGCAGGAATCCAAGTTACTCTCTTGGGGATTCTACAATGTCAGTTTTGATGGGGACCAGGTCGAAGAATGGCTGGCGCAGGGCCCGTCTAATCTCAGCGCAGCCTGGGCCCAATTCGAAAGCGATGGTGCATCCATTGCGAGCTTGCTCGAACAACTGAGCGAGGAACGGCAGTTGCATGAACTCCCGGGCATCACTGGACGATTTCGCACTCGTTTTGCTGAAGGGGTGCGGTTGCTCGCCGGTCTGCGCCAACTTTTCCCAAATCGTGCTTGGACTGTTGCGCCCCGCCTGATCTCCGACATTCGTATCGACCTCGCTCCACGCTGCTACCCGAAACGGGATGTAAGCGCTGGCGAATGCTGGAGTGAACTCGAACCATTGTGTTCGCCGGGGCGAGTGGGACTGCTGCGCGAGTCTTTCTTTGCTCTCGCTACGAACGCGCAGAACCAAACGCTCAGTTTCGGTGGTTTTCAGCGGCGAGCGTTCAATCACATTTTTGGGGTCTATGGCCACCAGGTTCCAGGTGGTTCCGTCGTAAGTGCAGGCACTGGTTCGGGCAAGACTAAAGCGTTGTACATTCCCGCATTTCTGCGCATCATCGACGAAATTGCACAAGGCCAGCCTCCGTTCACCAAGTTGATCGCAATTTACCCACG
>Ga0164306_10000475_pt1 | contig 16310 bp, 18 predicted proteins | sample Whisoiple_242_MG_FD_110213 | JGI IMG/M metagenome (GOLD analysis project Ga0164306, IMG submission 110213) | Soil microbial communities amended with fresh organic matter from upstate New York, USA - Whitman soil sample_242_MG | ecosystem: Environmental > Terrestrial > Soil > Unclassified >... | reverse complement strand
GGATGCTTCGACTTGCGCTTATCCCGGCCACGCCGGGACGCGCGCGACGCTCAGCATGACAAGTCCGAAATAGTTTTGGTAAAAATCAAATTATAAAAGCTGTGGAAATTCAAACTGACCCACCACCGCCAGCAGGTTGAGGACAGCCCTTCCTGCTAGAATCAGGATGAATGCCCCCACTGCGCATCTCTGCCATCAGCTTTTTGAACACCGCTCCGCTCATGTGGGACTTTGAAAACGGAGAGACGGCAGATCGATTGCGCCGGGATTTTGAGATCGGCTACACCATCCCGTCGCGCTGCGCGGAGCAATTAAAGGAAGGTTCAGCGGACATTGGCATTATTCCCGTCGCCGCTTACACGACGATCCCCGACCTGGTGATTGTGCCTGATGTGGCGATTGCCGCCAAGAATAAGGTCCGGTCGATTCTCCTGGTCAGTAAAGTGGCGATCGATAAGATCCGCAGCGTGGCCACCGACGATTCTTCCCGCACGTCCGCCGCGCTGGTGGAAATCTATTTGAGGAAATTTGTGGGCGCCGACCCTGGATTTACCCGGCAAAAACCGTCACTGAAAGAAATGCTGCAATGGCATGACGCCGCGCTGCTCATCGGCGACCCCGCGCTCCAGGCCCGGACGGACGGCTACTTTGTTTACGATCTGGCGGAGGAATGGAAGCGCTGGACCGGACGTCCGTTTGTCTTTGCCTTCTGGGCTGTGCGCAAGGCTGCATTGCGGGACCGTGACGGGGGACCAAATATCGCGCAGGTATTCCAGCAATCGCGCGATAACGGGATGAAACACATTGCCGAAATTGCCGGGGACTGGGCGCCGAAGCTAGGCCTCTCTGCCAGGCTCATTGCTGACTACCTGACGCAAAACGTGGATTACTCGCTCGACGCCGATAACCTTGAAGGCCTGCGGCTCTTTTACAAGTATGGGCTGGAATGCGGCGTTTTTCCCCGAGTGCCGGAGCTGGCTTTCCTGGAGCACCGCATGGCAGATCCAGCGGTGCGTCTTTAATTTGGAGCGAAGCGACACAAATAGAACACTTTACCGGCTTAACAACTCTCAATTGGAACTGCCGCGGGAATTTGGCATCCAATGATCTGTGCCACTTGTCATTTTGCTCTCGTTAGGATCATGGCTTGAACGCCTTGGGGGGCTCGGGCTGATCCTGCTCGGCCTGGCCGATAACTCAATCGTCCCGCTGCCCGGCAGCATGGACGCGCTGACCGTGGTGCTTTCCGCGCACCAGAAAGACTGGTGGCCTTATTACGCTGCCATGGCCACGATCGGCGGGATCGTGGGCGCCTATGTGACCTATGGACTGGGTTTCAAGAGCGGCGAGCACGCCCTGGAAAAGAAACTTCCCCAAAAGAAGGCAGAGAGAATTTACCGGCTATTTAAAAGGTATGGCTTCTGGAGCCTGTTCGTCCCGGCGCTGCTGCCGCCTCCGGTGCCTTTCTCGCCGTTTCTGATCGTAGCCGGAGCGCTGAAATACCCCAAACGGTACTTCCTTCTGGCCGTGGGCCTGGCGCGCGCCATCCGTTACGGGCTGCTGGCGTGGCTGGGATCGATGTACAGCAAACAGATCTTCGGCTTCTTCCACGAATATTACCGGCCCATGCTGTGGATTGTGATCGCGCTGGCCGTCATCGGGGGAGCGGCAGCCCTGTTCTGGACCTGGAAACGGAAGCGCCAGGGCAAGCCGGTGATCCCGGACGCAAAAGAGCCGAGCACCAGGACGGCCTAGGCGGCATTATTCTTTGCGATGCAGTTGGCTGGTCTTGCTGTTGAAAAATTGACCGTCGTCAGCATGCTCCGCCACGAACTTACGCAATTCCTCAGTGCTGGCCGTGATCACCACGTCCTTGTTCTTCCCCTCGCCCAGCAACATGCTGGGAAGCTTTATCGTCCCTTTTTCCACGGCCCTTCTGAACTCTTCATCATCGGCCCAATCGAGTTGAAGGTCCTTGTCTTTTCTGGCGACCTTCATGATCCAATGCGCGCGCCGCAGATGAGCGCCTACCGTCCCATCAGACGCTCCGCTTTGGAATTCCAGATAGGCCGCTTCTCCGAGCTTCAGCAGCGCAGGTTCAATGGTTGCGCCGCCTTTGCCGGATTTCACCTGAAGAACGTAGGCTGTGGATTGGGGCTCCAGATTTTGCTGGACCACGTCCAGAAACAAATGTTCATTCAGTTTGACCAGCCGGGCGTGGTAAACGGTTTTCTTGAAGACCTTCATGTCCTTGCTTTTGTCGGTCATCACCAGAAGGTAGCTTTTCTTGCCATCCTGTTCCCGAGCCAGGATTTCCAGCCCACCTTCTTCTCCTTTATCCGCGCCGACCCAGGAACCAAGCAGCGATTCGTCAAAGACAACGTCCTTGTCGGTGTATAGCGGGTTGAGAGAATCCACCGGGACGCAGCCGGTAAGGCACGCCAGCAGCGCAAGCAAGACCAGATATCGCTTATTCATGAGCGCCATTCTAGGACTCTTGCGGCGGAGAAGCTACAAAGTTCGGCAGTGGGGCGAACTCTATTCGATTTTGCTCATGGCTATACCGCCGCTGAATGCTCCCGGCTCATCCGCGTTCTGCACGACAAACTGCTGTAGTTCCGCGGTTGAGCCGGAAAGTAACCACTCGGGGCTGTTCTCGCTCCTGGCTTTCAGATGTTCCGCCTGAAGCAGCTTCTTCTTGATTGCCTCTTCCACCCACTGCTGATCGAGATAAGAAAGCGAGAGTGTCTTTTCGTTGAGATAGACCTTGAAGATCCAATGCGCGGAGCGCAGCTTCAACTGCAACTCCTGGGAGTTCCCTTTGCCGGGAGTAGGTCCACGCACTTCCAGATACACGCCATCGGAGATTCTTTCCAGGGCAGGGCGAAACATGGAGCCTTTTTTCGAACCATCGGTGAGAAACAGATACTGTTGAGCTGTTCCCTCAAACTGCTTAGGCGATACATCCAGATACTTCTCTCCCCCCAGGCTGACCAGGTGCGCCACAAACACCGTTTCCTTGGAATGGCCGGAGGCCGTCTTTTCCGTGATGACCATTTGATAGGCGCCATCCTCAGCGCGATCAAAACGCATGACACCTTCCTCAGGATTGCCGCTGACCCATTTGCCCAGCAGGGCAGGATCAAATACGACGTTCCGGTCGGTGTATAGCGGGTTGATGCAATCCACCGGGACGCAGCCGGTGAGACACGCCAGCAGCGCGAGGAGAGCAAGATGTCTGTTTTTCATACGGGCATTGTAGTTCAGCATCGCCGAAATCGCCGGAAATCGGAATTTTCCACCGCAAAGGACGCAAAGAGCGCAAAGGATAAAAAAAATTACCGCAGAGATCGCTGAGGGCGCAGAGGAAAAGATAACCCGGCTGATCTAAATCAGGAACCCATTTTTTCTCTGCGATCTCTGCGTTCTCCGCGGTGAAACCATTTTCCTTGGCGCTCTTCGCGTCCTTTGCGGTGAAATTCTGCTCCAGCATTTGGCTGATTGCTGACGGCTGAGCGCTGAATGCTAAAATAAAGGTATTCATGTCCCTGACCAAACAACAAGCGCTGGACTTTTTCCGCTCGGATGACCTGATCGGCCTGGGCATGGAAGCCGATTCGCTGCGCCGCAAGCTGCATCCCGAGGGCGTGGCCACATACATCATCGATCGCAACATTAATTACACCAATTTCTGCACCGAATACTGCACCTTCTGCGCCTTCTATGCTCCGGTAAAAGGGCCGGGCCGCGTCAAAGGTTACGTGCTGGAGCCGGAAACGATCTACGAGAAAATCCGCGAGACCGTGGAGCTGGGCGGCACCGGCGTGCTCATGCAGGGCGGGCTGCATCCGGATTTGAAGATCGAATGGTATGAGGACATGCTGCGCGGCATCAAGCAGCGCTTTCCCCAGGTCCATCTGCACTGCTTCTCGGCTTCAGAGATCATCCACTTTGCCGATGTCAGCGGCCTTTCGATTGAAGACACGATCAAACGGCTGCGCGATGCCGGACTGGACTCGATTCCCGGCGGCGGGGCGGAAATCCTGGACGACGAAGTGCGCTACAAGATCGCTCGCCTGAAATGCCTGACCGACGACTGGCTCAACGTCCACCGCACCGCCCACAAGCTGGGCATGCGCACCACGGCGACAATGATGTTTGGCGTGGGCGAGACGTTTGAGCATCGCATCAACCACTTCCAGCGCGTGTTTGATTTGCAGGAAGAGACCGGCGGCTTCACCGCGTTTATCCCATGGAGCTTTCAGCCGGGCAACACGGCGCTGGGCGGTCGCCATTGGGAAGAGGCCACAGCGGTCGAGTACCTGAAGGTGCTGGCCATCGCGCGGCTCTATCTTTCGAATTTCCAGAACGTGCAATCAAGCTGGGTGACGCAGGGACTGAAAGTCTGCCAGCTTGGTTTGCGCTTTGGCGGCAATGACGTTGGCTCGGTGATGCTGGAAGAAAACGTGGTGCGCTCTGCGGGCGTTGCTAACTGCACCACGGAAGAAGAGCTGCGCCGCATGATCCGCGACGCCGGATTCGTGCCCAAGCGAAGGGATACGCTGTATCGGCAGTTGTTTTTGAATTAAAAAGGCAAGTCTAGCCGCGAATTTACGCGAATTTACGCGAATCTTGTACAGTTGATTTACTCCATGTTTTGCGTGGATTAGGCCGGTAAATCAGGATGTTTCCTTCGTCCGCGCCAAAAATTACAGCGTCAAGAAATTATTCACTCTTTCTTCGCTCCGCATGATTTACAATCTAACCCTTCGAGCCTGAGTTCTTTGGGGAGCCTGTATTTGAACGCCTGTTTCAATCTTGCGCTGATGCTCTTTGCCAATTCGCAGAAGGGGCTGATCCACTATTTCAAAAGCCAGTTCATGGACAGGACTTTCAAGGGCCTCTATTCCCCCAATGGCTTTGATCTGGCGCTGCTCATTCCCTACTTCATTGTGATGGTGATCCTGGCCGGCTATGGCATGCATCGGTACGCGCTGGTTTACATGTATTACCGCAACCGCAAGAATCGGACCACCGATCCACCGGGAAAATTTGCCGAGCTTCCGCGCGTGACCATCCAGCTTCCGATTTACAACGAGCAGTTCGTGGTGGACCGCCTGGTGGAATCCATCTGCAAGATCGACTATCCCAAGGACAAGCTCGATATCCAGGTGCTGGACGATTCCACGGACGATACGGTCAAGGTGGCGCAGGCCGTGGTGGAGCGTTACGCGACGCTGGGCCATCCCATCACCTATATTCACCGCACCAATCGTGAGGGCTTTAAGGCCGGAGCGCTGCAGAACGGACTGAAGACGGCCAAGGGCGAGTTTGTGGCGATCTTTGACGCCGACTTTGTTCCTCCGGAAGACTGGCTGATGCGCGTGGTACACCACTTTACCGATCCCAAGATCGGCATGGTGCAGACGCGCTGGACGCACCTGAATCGCAATTACTCGTTCCTGACCGAGGTCGAGGCCATCCTGCTGGACGGGCACTTTGTGCTGGAGCACGGCGGCCGCTCGCGCAGCCAGGTGTTTTTTAACTTCAACGGCACGGCGGGAATGTGGCGCCGGCAGGCAATCGCTGACGCAGGCGGCTGGGAACATGACACGCTCACCGAAGACACAGACCTTTCTTATCGCTCGCAGCTTGCAGGATGGAAGTTCAAATATCTTCAGGACGTGGAATGCCCCGCGGAACTACCGATTGAGATGACAGCGTTCAAGACCCAGCAGGCGCGGTGGGCCAAAGGGCTGATCCAGACCGGCAAGAAAATCCTGCCTAAGGTCTTCAAGAGCAAAGCTCCGTTCCGGGTGAAGGTGGAAGCCTTCTATCACCTGAGCGCGAACCTGAGCTATCCGCTGATGATCGTGCTTTCCACGCTGCTCATGCCGGCCATGATTATTCGCTCGTTCGGCGGCTGGTTCCAGATGCTGGTGATCGACCTGCCGCTCTTTCTGGCGTCCACTTTTTCCATTTCCAGTTTTTATCTGGTTTCGCAGAAAGAGCTTTTCCCGCGGCGATGGCCGCGCACCTTCCTGTTCCTGCCATTCCTGATGGCGCTGGGGATCGGCCTGACGCTGACCAATACCCGCGCGGTGATTGAAGCGCTGTTGGGAATCAAGTCGGCGTTCAAACGTACGCCTAAATATCGCGTGCAATCGAAGGCCGATAAGGCCCTGGGACAGCAATATCGCCGCCGGCTCGGCATTGTTCCCTGGCTGGAACTGCTGGTGGGAACATATTTTGTGGCCATGTGCGCTTACGCATTCACCAGCGGCAATTACTGGACGATCCCTTTCCTGCTGCTTTTTGTGCTGGGATACTGGTACACGGGGCTGATGTCGTTGTTGCAGGGCCGGTTTGAACGCCGCGGCGCGGCTGCGCGTGAACCGCATACTAAGCCTTTCCCAGTGGGCGTCTAAGAGCTTTTTCCGCCGTCGGCGGCGGGCAGCTCTGGTATGCTAGCCGCAAATGCTGATGAAGGTCCTGTACGTGTTGCTGGCGCTTTCGATAATGGCCATTGTGACGGCCGTTGGCGCCATGCTGTGGCGGCTGCGCTGGCACCTGCGGCGGCCGCATATCACCCCGCCGAGTCCAGTTCTGGAAGTCACTCCTGAGCAGGAACAGGAACCTGTCGAAAAAGCTTAACCCTGATTACGAAGCTGTTTGGAGCCTCATGCTGCATGAAAATTTTACAAGCCCGATAGATTATTGCTCTGCTCCGCATGAAGGCCCAGAGTGTTATAGGATTTGAGATATGTCATCTTCGTCTGTTTCTACCGCCATCCGCGAAATCAGCATCGCCCACAGTCCCGACTCTGACGACGCGTTCATGTTCTATGCGCTGGCCACAAATAAAGTCCGCGTGCCGGGCTTGAAGTTTTCGCACACGCTGACGGACATCGAGACCCTGAACCGCAAAGCCATAGAAGGGTTCTATGACGTGAGCGCCATTTCCTTCCACGCGTATCCGTACGTCCAGGACAAATATGCGCTCATGCCGTGCGGGGGAAGCGTGGGCGAACAGTACGGACCGATGGTAATTTCCACGCGCATGGTCGGGCTGGAAGAGCTCAAGACCATGAAGGTTGCCGTGCCCGGAACCATGACGACGGCATATCTCGCGCTGAAGCTGTTCGCGCCCAAGATCGAAACGGCCGTTGTGCCGTTTGACCGCATCATTCCCGAAGTCGTTGCCGGCAAGTATGAGGCGGGTTTGATTATCCATGAAGGTCAGTTGACGTATGAGCGGTCAGGGCTGAAGCGCATCCTGGACCTGGGTAAGTGGTGGCATGAGCTCACCAGGCTGCCGCTGCCGCTGGGCGGAAACGCAATTCGCCGCGAACTGGGACGGGAGTTGATCGCGCAAGTTACACGCGCACTGCGCGACAGCATCCAGTACGCGCTGGATCATCGTGAGCCGGCGCTGGCCTACGCCATGCAGTTTGCACGCGATCTGGATCCGCAGATGGCAGACCGCTTTGTGGGCATGTACGTGAATGATCGCACGCTGGATTACGGCGAAGACGGCAAGGAAGCCGTAGTGAAACTTCTGGACATGGGATACAAAGCCGGCATCATTCCCCACAAACCGAATGTAGAGTTTGTGTAGTCGAAGTTTTGGTCAGGGGATTTGTGGTTTGAAAGACAAAGACGCAGGCCAACGCCTGCGTCTTTTTTTCACGATCTTAGTATTTGCGGAAGCCGCCGCCACTGCCACCGCGGCCACCACCGCTGCCGCGATTGCCGCCACGCCCCCCGCCTCCACCGCCACGCCCAAACCCGCCGCCACCACCGCGGCTAAAGCCTCCGCCACCGCCGCCGCCGGTTTTGGGCCTGGCTTCATTCACGTTCAAAGCGCGCGATCCCAGTTGGTATCCATTCATCGCGCTGATGGCTTTTTCTGCTTCCTCGTCGTTTGCCATCTCCACAAAGCCAAAGCCTCGTGGCTGGCCGGTATCGCGGTCTTTCAAAACAGTGACGTTTTCGACCTGCCCGTAAGCTGCAAAAGCCTGCCGGAGTTCATCTTCACTGACGTTAAAATCCAGATTGCCTACATAAATATTCTTCATGCGATCCTTCTTTACTGGAGTGCAGGCGCATTGCTACGGGCGATCATGAGTTTGGTTGACATGGACTAAGACAATCAATCTTTCCTGCCATTCGCGCCTGTTGAACCCCATAAGCGTACGCCTGCAGATGGCAAGATGCAAATTAGCTGCGCATTCTTCCACACAATTTCCCAGCTTTTTAAATCCCAGTTCAGATTTGAAACAAGTCCTCCTCCAGCGACTATAATTCCCTCCAGGAGGACTTCTCTATGTGGCCTCTAAGTGTTTTCTTATTTTTGGCCGCCGCCGCGGCCGCCCCGCCGCAACAGAAACCACTCGATGTATTCCAGGATTTTCATCACCTGAAGCTGCCCGTGATGCAGCCCAGGCAGTTCGACAATACAACAGCGCGCAGATTACTTGATGAAAGCCGCCGTAATACCTGCTTTACCATGCGCAGCTATTTCTTTCGCCGCCAGGATGGACAGGCCCCCGTACCCGCCGGCATGACTACCTGCACCCCTGCCAGCGTTTTGCAGCAGCGGCAGGTATCGCCTGAGCCCGACGTAAAGTTTGTTCCGCTTGGTGCGCAGCAGAAATAAAGCCCGCAGCAGAAAGAAAGCCCGCGGCAAAAAGAAAGCCCGCAGCAGAAAGAAAGCCCGCTGCAGGAAGAAAAATCGCAGCGGAAAGAAAAGTAGCGACCAGCACGTCTAACCCGGCTGGCGTTCCATCTGGATATACATCTGGTCTTCTCCGGAGGTGGTAAAGCCCAGGCGCTGGTACAGTCTCAGGGCGGGATTGGTCTTCAATACCTGCAAACGCAGTGGCACTCTTTTGCGCGCGCACTTCTGGATGAGGTCGCGAAGCAACTCGCCGCCAATTGTCCGGCCGCGATGCTCCGCCAGCAATGCGATATCCACCAGCAGGGCAAAGTCTTTCTCCCACAGCACCATGATGCGGCCAACCGGATTGCCATCCTGCTCCACGATCTGGTGCTCCGCCCGCCCATAGGCCGCCTCATACGAGCGATACTGCGCGTTGAATTGCATCCGCAGAAACATTTCCTGTTGCGCGGCGGGCCAGCCAAAGCCGGCTATTTCATGCAACCGCGTGCCGGCATAGAGCTGGTAGAGAAACTCCTGGTCGTCAGGGCGGAATGGCCGGAGTGAGATTGTCATACCTTTCGCATGCATTCTAGCTGAGATTTCACACTCTCTTAACATTTCGTCTGTAGTCTGGGAGCGTTATGGGCGCATTCAACAGAGCGTTGCCGGGCATGGATCGAGCGCTGGAGGGAAAGCCCGCCGCCGCTGAGACCACGGTAAATGACAGGCAGAAAATCTTTGTAGTCGAAGACGATACGGACATCGCGCGCCTGGTGCGCCACAATCTTGAAGCCGCCGGGTACCGTGTGCGTTGCTATTCCAGCACCCAATCCGTTCTCGCCGATGCGCTGAAAGAGCGCCCTTCGTTGCTCCTGCTGGACATCATGCTTCCCGGTGGAGACGGCATCGAGCTCTGCCGCCAGGTGCGTCAATCAGGCCATGCGCTGAGCGCAACTCCCATTGTTTTTCTTACCGCCCGGACCAGTGAAGCTGACCGCATACGCGGCCTGGAAACCGGCGCGGACGATTACATTACCAAGCCTTTCAGCCCTCGCGAGCTGGTGGCTCGCGTGAAGGCGGTTTTGCGCCGTTGTGAAGCGCCTCTCCTCCCCGGCGTCATCCACGCGGGCGACCTGGAAATTGACACCATGGCCATGGTGCTCACCGTCCGCGGCATGGCGGTCACTGCCACGGCCACGGAGTTCCGCCTTTTGCATTTTCTTGCCCAGCACGCCGGCCGCGTATTCACGCGCGACCAGATCCTGGATGCAGTCTGGAAAGAGACCGCCTTTGTGAGCCCGCGCTCCGTGGACGTTTATGTAAGGAAATTACGCTCAAAAATTGAAGTTGACCCGGAAGAGCCCCGCTATCTGCGGACCGTCCGCGGCGCCGGATACCGTTTTGAAGCTCCGAAAAAGTGAATCCCCCTCCACCATTCCCTCATCTACAGATGTGAAAATAAGCGCTTTATAACTTTACTGGCAATTTACTTTTACTTCATGCCTCGTTAACCGTCGGCAGGTATATTTCGTCTAATAGAGTAACGCTTACGCAAAGGTGTTTTTATGGCGATCCGGGCAGTAAAGGCGCAAACCACTGAAAATCGGTTCAACAATCTTCTTGTCACCATGGGACTTACGGTGGATGAAGCTGTGGGCAAGGCGATTGCGGCGTTGCTGCATTCGAACTCGCACATTGTCGCCGGCGTAATGGAAAGCGCAGTGGCCATTCAGGAGCTGGAGCTTGCGCTCGATCACGCTGTCTTCTCCGCTCTGGAGCGGGGCGACCTGCCGCGCTCGGAGGTCAGGCGGATGACCTCTATTGTCAACATCAGCAAAGACCTGGCGCGCCTGGGCAAGCTTGCCTCCAACCTGGGACGCAAAGTGACTGAAGTGGGAAAACACAACGAGCATGAAGACTTCTCCCGCCTTCAGCCGCTGGCCATTGCCGTCTCTCATCTTTGCCGCCAGACCCTCCGTTCCCTTACCCGGCTGGACCTGGTCCTGGCACGCAGTGCCGCCGCGGGCGGCGCATCGGTGGATGCCTATCGCGATTATGTTCTGCGTAACCTGAACGGCCAACCGCAGCGCGCCACAGACGAGCAGGACGACCTGCATCTCATCTTTGCCTCCCGCTGCCTGGAGCAGATCGCAGACCACGCGGCGCACCTGGCGGAGACCCTGGTGGACTTTCTTGGCGGCGAACACGAACCGGAACAAAGCCATAGCATGGCTTCCTGATTTTGTGAGCATCTAGCACATAGCAATTAGCAATAGCAATTAGCAATTAGCACTTAGCAATTAGCACTTAGCAATTAGCCAGACCTGCCTCCTCTGCTATCAGAGGTTTTCTCCGTGTCTCCGTGTCTCCGTGGTGAAAATTGCTTTTCCGATCACGGCGATGTCGCGCGATGACGGCGATTACGGCGATCTCCTCCTCTGCCCTCAAAGGTTTTCTCCGTGTCTCTGTGCCTCCGTGGTGAAAATTGCCTTTCCGATCACGGCGATTCCGCGCGATCACGGCGATCTCTTCCTTGCTCGGCGGATTTTGCACAGGATTCACGGCGTTTTAACCTTGCCTTCACAATCAGTCGTTATAACTCTGCAAGATGGCGGAAACGCCCATTCAGCCACGCTTCCCATGTCGAAGCGCGGCGGACAAGGTAAGCAGCAGCCCATGACTTCCCAGGCGGTACTCCTTCCCCACCAGGCTTCAGCGCAATCCCACCTGGTGGACCTCACCGTCAGCGCCTTTTCGCTGGCGAAAGACGAGGTTACGCACGCGATTGATGGCCTGATCAACGGCTCACAACTGGCGCTGCTGGCCGTGCGCAAATGCGAGGAGCGTCTAGACAACCTGGACCGCGAAATGGACCAGGAGCTCGCTACGGTGATCACCCAGGTCACGCCGCCACAGGCGCGCGAACTGCTGGCCTGCATGAAGCTGATGATCGACCTGGAACGCCTGGGCGACCTGGTGGCCAGCTTTGCCGAGCGTTCCGCCATCGTGCGCAACCGCATTGATATGGACGATATCGAGCAGCTCACCCGCATGGGCTGCCTGCTGGAAAACATGCTTGCCACCATGATCAAGGCATTTGCGGCGCGCAATATTGAGCAGGCCCTGCAAGTGCTGCGCGCTGACTCTGAGATTGACCGGCTGCGCAACCTGATTGTGGTGCGCCATACGGAAGATGCCGAAGGGCTGAAAGGGCCGGAAAGTCTCCACGTGCTCGCCATGGCAAATGCGCTGGAGCGCGCCGGCGATCACACCAAGAACATGGCCGAGGAACTCTGCCACCTGGCCACCGGCCACACCATCCGCCACTTGGTCCGGGCCAAAGACAAACCTATCGAACAGCTCTTCCTGAGCTGGTTGGCCAAACAGAACGCGGCCACGTAACTCAGCTCCAGGTAAAACAGGCTTGCCGAAACGTAAGACAGGCTTGCCGACAGCATTCCTTCAACTTCGGCGCCAGAACCGTGAATACCGGCCTGGGCTGTTCTCCGTGCCTCCGTGTCTCCGTGGTAGGTTCTCCGGCTCCTGCGTCAGAACTCAGCGCCCCCGGACCAGAGCTGCTGGCCAGCAGTTTCCAACCTTCAATCAATTGCATCACACTTACTGGAGCAGGTGCGTCCAGAACGCGCCGGCCCAAAGAGGAGATCGATATGCGTTTGGTAGACAATCTCCGTAAAGCTGAGGAAAAAGGCGTCATGAGCATTCGGCGGGGCATGGAACGCGCCCGCGAGGAATGGTCTGATGTTGAACGCCGGATTCGGCAGCGCATGCGTATCTATCCACATAAACAAAAAGCTGCTGTGGCAGGCGCCGGACAGACGAACCTGGAACACGATGTTCCAGAGCAGTCATCCGGCGAAGCGCGCAAGCCGATTGTTTCAATCCATGGACAGGACCTTTAAGTAAGTCAGCGTTCGCTCTTATTACGGTTCTTCGTCCGTCCAACACAAAGGCCGGTATGCCTGACAGGTTACCGGCTTTTTGTCCGTCCATGCCTGGTAAGCGGGATGATCCAGGTGGATGCTACGGCAGTTTTATGGGATGTAGTCCGGTCCGGTGGAAGAGCGGCTCTTTAGGGCCGCGTTAAGGGCTTTCAAGACGTGGGCTGTAGCCCCGGTGCCAAGCCCGTCGGGGGACTATATCAAATATAAAACTGCTTTATTTCTTTCGATCTCGCGGCGCTACGTTGATGGTGGGTTTGCGCAAAGGGATGATGGCGCCTTTGCTGGGATCGGCATGGGCGTTGCTGGCGCGGAATGCGACCTCATCCTGCACAAAGCGCACAAACTCCTGCATCTTGCGGTTCATGTCTTCCATGCGCTCGCGCATCTGCAAAATAATGGCGATTCCGGCGATGTTCACGCCCAGGTCGCGCGCCAGGTTCAGGATAAATTCCAGCCGCTGCAGGTCTTCCTCAGTGTAAAGACGCGTATTGCCGTCGGTACGCGAGGGCTTCAGCAGGCCTTCCCGCTCGTAGAGACGTAACGTCTGCGGATGGATGCCATACATCTCCGCCACGGCGGAGATCATGTAAGCGCCCTTGGATTTGCGTTTAGCCGTCATAAATAATTTCTACCACGACACTCTAATGCGGGATTCATGCAGATTTTCCGCTCTCCGATTCCCACGACCACCTTATGCGAGATTCATAACGTGCGCCGTAAACTCTACGCTGTCATTGTCGATTACGCCCGGGTTCCGCTCTTCTCGATTCCCACGACACTTTATGCGAAATTAATAACATTCGCCGTAGAGACGCGGCACTGCCGCGTCTCACTGCTTACGCTACATAAAATGTGTCCTTACGCCAATTGGCCGGATTGTTCCGAATATATTCCCTTACCGCCTTCAATGAATTCTCTCCTCGAATGATTCGATCATGGAACCGCGGCTGCCACTCAAACTCCATCTGCTGTGCCTCGCACCATTGTGTAACCGCGGACTTGAACGAACCAACCACCGACCCCAGAGAATTGGCCTTCTGACGGACGCCATTCAACTCCGCAACCCGCTTGAACTTCTCCCGCCTTTGCAGCTCCGGCAATCGTTCTGGGCCGCCAATGATCACGATAGCGTGAATATGGTTCGGCATCACCACAAAATCATCAATCTCTATGTGCTGGTGATGTTGAGGAACTTCCTTCCAGCAAGCGTCAACATATTCACCGATGGGTGAAAGATCCACGGTTGCATTCGCCACCCGGCCAAAATAAGGCTTCCGCCGGTGCGTACAGATCGTGACAAAATACGAGCCCGGCAGCGTGTAATCCCAACCGGGCTTGCGCGCGGATTCAATTCGGTATTTCTCACGAAATAACGTCATCGTGGATTTGAGTTAGAGACGTGGCAGTGCCACGTCTCTACGCCGTCATTGTCGATCACGCCAGATCTTTCGTTCTCCTCGATTCCCACGACACTTTATGCGAAATTAATAACATTCGCCGTAGAGACGCGGCACGTCTCCATGCCATCTTTGTCGATCGCGCTGGTTCCGCTCTCCTCGATTCCCACGACACCTTATGCGAGATTCATAACGCGCGCCGTAGAGACGCGGCACGTCTCCATGCCATCATTGTCGATCACGCTGGTTTCCGCTCTCCTCGATTCCCACGACACTTTATGCGAAATTAATAACATTCGCCGTAGAGACGCGGCACTGCCGCGTCTCACTGCTTACGCTACATAAAATGTGTCCCACTCACACTTTGCTCCACAGCTCCGCCCGGGGATCGTCCTTGTGCAGCTCATGCAATTCCTGCCACAGCCCGCGCGCCTTTAAGTCATGGGCTTCCGGGACCACAATCTTGATTTCCACGATTTCGTCGCCCCGCTTGTCGTCGCGCGTGGCGGAAGGCACGCCTTTTTCGCGCAGCCGGAGCTTCTGCCCGCTCTGCGTGCCCGGCGGGATCTTCAACTGCGAGCGCCCGTCGACGGTCGGCACCTCAATCTTGGCCCCCAGCGCGGACTCCCACGCAGCCACCGGCACCGTGACATAAATATCGTCGCCTTCGCGGCGAAACACCGGATGCTCGCCCACACGGATGATCACGTAAAGATCGCCCGCTGCTCCGCCATGGGTCCCGCCATTGCCCTTGCCGGCGATGCGAATGCGCTGGCCGTCGCGCGTGCCCGCTTTTACCCGGACCTCCAGCGGCTCTGTGCGCTCCACTGCGCCTTCGCCGTGGCATACCGGGCATGGCGGCTGCACCTTGCCGGCCCCGCCGCAGCGCGGGCAGGTAACGTTGAATTTCATTCCGCCGCCGGATTGCGTGATGTGGCCGCTGCCGTGGCATTGCGGACAGGTTGTGGGCGTGCCCACCACGCCGCTGCCGTGGCAATTCGTGCAGGTATCAAGGCGCGTGATGTTCAGGCGCATTACCGCGCCGCGGATCGCCTCCCAGAAGCCGACGTTCACCTGGTATTCAAGATCGGTGCCGCGTTCAGGACCCACTTCCGTTGCGGCGCCGCCGCGCCCACCGCCGCCAAAAATGCTGGAGAAAATGTCGCGAAAGCCGCCTCCACCCCCCGACCGTCCCCCGGCTCCTCCAAGATCGGAAAAGTCAAAGCCGCTGAAGTCGAACCCCTGGCCGCCTCGTCCGCCCGGAGGCGTGGCTCCAAAGCCGCCGGCGCCAAAGCCGCCGCCACGCGAGTATGCCTCTGCCGCCGCGGGATCGATATTGTCGGAGTAAAAGCCGAGCTGATCATAAATCTTGCGCTTCTTGGGATCGCTCAGCACGTCGTTGGCTTCAGAGATTTCCTTGAACTTTTCTTCCGCTTTTTTATCGTTGGGATTTACGTCAGGATGGTATTTCCGGGCGAGCTTGCGGAAGGCCTTGCGGATCTCCTCCGACGAGGCGGTTTTCTTGACGCCTAACGCGCCGTAATAATCTTTTTGTTGTGTGCTCGCCATGAATCCGATTTTAAGTTACTGGCTGCTGCAAAGCGCTTTTGGCTCTTTGGCTTTTCGCTTTCGCTCTTGGCTTTTCGCTTTTGGCTCTTAGCCTTTAGCCAACACTGTTTGACCCTTTCAGACAAAGCCAAGAGCTAATAGCCAATAGCGCTATTTGCTATTTGCTGGGTTCGGCTATCTTCGTCGCCTGCCATGCCACTGCCTGCCACTTGCCATTGCGCTTCAAGAAAGTTCCGGTATTGCGATAGTAAACCGTCGTCGGCTTGCCGTTTTCAACGTTGTGCGCGATCAGCCGGAAGTTAACGACCGCCATTTCGCCATAGGGATGGACCGTGAAATCGTCGCCCTCGAAAGTCATCTGCGGATCGTTCGTCGCGCGCACATCGATGTTCTTGAGAATGTCCGCTTTCGTGACGGTCAAACCCGTCGCGCGCGTGTAGATTACGTCATCCGCAAAAAATTCCTGGAAGACCTTGGGATCGTTCTTAGGCACGTTGGCCAGAAAGTCGCGCACTAGCTGCGTGACTTTCTGGGTTGTGGCGTCTTGCGGACCGGCGTTGGGCTTTTGCGCCTGCGCATTGCTTTGTGCCAGGGCCATCATCGGGAGAAGGGCCGCAACGGCAAACATCCGCAGCCCACGACGTCTCATGTATCTCATTAGCTCTCCAAGTACAGCAACTAGTAACTAGCAATTGGTAATTAGCAAAATCCTTTGGCAAT
>Ga0164306_10000473_pt1 | contig 16396 bp, 17 predicted proteins | sample Whisoiple_242_MG_FD_110213 | JGI IMG/M metagenome (GOLD analysis project Ga0164306, IMG submission 110213) | Soil microbial communities amended with fresh organic matter from upstate New York, USA - Whitman soil sample_242_MG | ecosystem: Environmental > Terrestrial > Soil > Unclassified >... | reverse complement strand
GCTGTCATCGGCCCCGAGAATCGGCTGTAGACGCGAGTACGTCGGTCTCGCGGTCACAAACTCTCCGCGGGCAGTCAGTGAGGTCACAGTTTCGTCAGCGATCGTCCGCCGCGGATTAGGCTCGCTGGGGTGGGGCTCGGCGACACATTTCTGGCGCTGGCATCCGAGGCGGGGCCGCCCGGACTGTTTCCTGCGCGCCAGCAGATGGCGGTATCCCTGGGTTGGCACATCGTCCTCGCGTGTTTCGGTGTCGCCTTTCCGACCGTCATCTACGTGATGCACCGGCGCGGCATCGTGCGCGACGATCCCGTTGCACTCGGCCTCGCCAAGCGCTGGGGCAAGGTGTCGGCGGTCCTGTTCGCCATCGGCGCGGTGTCCGGCACGGTGCTGAGCTTCGAGATGGGTCTTCTGTGGCCGGGCCTGATGGGGCGTTTCGGCGATGTGCTCGGGCTGCCGTTCGCGTTCGAGGGCTTGTCGTTCTTCGTCGAGGCGATCTTCCTCGGTATCTATTTGTACGGCTGGGACCGCATGCCGCCGCGGCGGCATCTGGCGATGCTGATTCCGATGGGGGTGGCCGGCATCGTGGGCACGTTCTGCGTGGTGTCGGTCAATGCCTGGATGAACCATCCCGCGGGGTTCGCGATACGCGATGGCGTCGTGACCGACATCAACCCGTGGCGGGCGATGTTCAACGACGGTGTCTGGTTTCAGTTTCTGCACATGTGGCTGGCGGCATTCATGGTTGTCGGCCTTGTGGTGTCGGGCGTGTACGCCGCAGGCCTACTTCGCGGGCGGACAGACTCGCACCATCGCCTCGGTTTCACGGTGCCGTTCGTCTTCGGATCGGTGGCCGCCATCGCCCAGCCGATCGTCGGTCACATACTCGGCATGCGGATCGCCGACACACAGCCGGCGAAGCTGGCGGCGTTCGAGCTTGCCGAGACGACCGAGGGGCCTGCGCCGTTTCGGTTGGGCGGCCTGTTGATCGACGGCGAGGTGCGGTGGGCGTTGGAGATACCGCGACTCGGCTCGATCATCGCGCGCAACTCGTTAGACAGACCGGTGCCCGGTTTGGACACCGCCCCCGCGTCCGATTGGCCGCCAGTCAACATCACCCATCTGTCCTTCCAGTCGATGGTGGTCATCGGCACGCTGCTGGCGGCAGGCGTCGTCGTGTTCTGGCTACTCCGCTGGCGCGGTATCGATCTGTTGAACAACCGTTGGTTCCTTCGGTTTTCGATGATCGCAGGTCCGCTGGCCATTCTTGCGGTAGAACTCGGTTGGGTTGCCACCGAAGTCGGCCGTCAACCGTGGACGGTGTGGCAGATACTTCGCACCAACGACGCGGCCAGCACGAACCCTGGCCTCTGGTGGAGCTACCTCGGCGTCCTCGTCATCTATCTGGGCATGACGATCGGGGCGTACGTCGTGTTGCGTTCCATGGCGAAGCGGTGGCGTACGGGTGAGACCGACCTGCCGAGCCCGTACGGCCCTCCGAAGGAGGAGACGGTTTCGTGACGCTGGCGTCGGTGGTGGCGATGGCGATGTTCGTCGGCGTCGTTGTGTACGCATTGTTCGCCGGGGCCGACTTCGGCTCGGGCTTCTACGATCTCACCGCCGGATTCGACGAACGCGGTAGTGAAATCCGCACTCTCGTCGACAGCAGCATCGGGCCGGTGTGGGAAGCCAACCACGTCTGGCTCATCTACATCCTGGTGATGTGGTGGACGGGCTTCCCCACCACATTCGCCGCCGCGACCACCACCCTCTTCATTCCGCTCCTTCTGGCGCTTGCGGGGATCGTGTTGCGTGGAGCGACGTTTGCGTTCCGCAAGTATTCGGAGACCTTCGCCCAGGCCCGCCTCTTCGGCGCGATCTTCGCGGCGTCGTCGGTGATCACACCGTTCTTCCTCGGCGCCGCGGCGGGCGCGATTGCGTCGGGTCGGGTACCCGCCGGCGGATATGGCGATCTCATCGGATCGTGGATAAACCCGACGTCGATGGTCGGCGGGTGTCTGGCCGCCACCACATGTGTCTTCCTCGCCGGGGTGTTCCTCACCGCCGATGCGGCCCGCGCAGGCAGCACGGCACTGGCCGAGCGACTGCGTATCCGCACCCTCGCCATCGGCGTTGCCACCGGCGTCGTCGTGTTCGCGGGACTTTATCCCGTCGCTCACGACGCTCCCACGTTGAGCCACGGGTTGCGGACGGCCGCGTCACCGTTACTGGCACTGGCGGCGGTGGCGGGTGCGGCGACCCTCGCCCTGCTGTATCGCCGAAAGTACTCTCCAGCAAGGGTTTCCGCAGTCGTCGCCGTCGGGTCGGTGGTCACCGGATGGGGAGTCGGTCAGTATCCGTGGCTGCTGGTCGATCAGGTCACCATCAACGACGCCGCAGGCGCCGACTCCACCTTGGTCGGGCTGCTGATCGTCGTCGGGCTCGCGGGTGTCATCGTGCTGCCCGCATTGACCTACCTCTTCCGACTCACCCAGCAGTGGAACCGCGCCTGAACTTTCGCCTGCCTGCGTCGGCTCCGAGCGCCGCATCGACGAGGCGCGGACTCAGCACGTGGTCGAGCACCATGGTGGCGCTGCCGACGACACCGGAGCGGTCCCCGTAGGTGGTCGGAACCACCTGCAGCACGCGGGTCGCCAGCGCGGTCGCGTTGCCGTACAACGTTTCCCGCAGGCCTGCCACGAACACGTCGTACGCCCTTGCCATATCGCCCGCGACCACCAGCAGCGCGGGGTTGAGCAGGTTCACCGCAGCAGCGAGGACCTCGCCGACATGTCGCCCGCTGTCGCGGATCAACCTGCGCGCCTCGGCGTCACCGCCGTTGGCCAACTCCACGACGTCGCGGATATGGCCGACGGCGTGGCCCTGCTCTGTGAGCGCCCGCACCAGTGCCCAACCCCCCGCGATCGCTTCCAGGCAGCCGGTGTCGCCGCATCGGCACGGCACCCCGTCGGCGGCCGGCGTCTTGTTGTGACCGAACTCCCCGGCAGCCTGCACGGCGCCGCGCTGTAGCGAACCGCCGGCGATGATGCCTGCGCCGAGACCCGTCGAAGCCTTGATGACCAGCACATCGTCGACGGCTTGACGGTCGCCCCGTCGCTCCGCCAGCGCAATGACGTTGACGTCGTTGTCGAGAATGACGGGCGCATCGGTCAACTCGGCGAAATACGGCGCCAGCGGCACCCCGTCCCAGCCGCTCATGATCGGCGAGTCGAGGCTGCAGCCACGCTGCTGATCGACGGTTCCGGGCAGGCATAACCCGACGCCGCGGATGCGGGCATCGCGATGCCCGTCGAGGAGGACGTCGAGCCTCTTGACCACATCGGGCATCAGCTCGTCGGGACCGATGCCGATCTCCTGGTCGATGTCACCTGCAGCCAGGATCTCGCCGGCGAGGTTGCACACCGCGAGCCGGGTTCTGCTGCGCCCGATCGCGGCGGCGAGCACGACTCCGGCGTCGGCGTTGAACGTCAGCAGCGCCGCGGGACGGCCGCCGGTGGACGGCGCTTGTTCACGTTCGACGATCAGACCCTGATCTGCCAGTGCCGCGACGCGCGCAGCCACGGCGGTGCGGGACAGCCCGGTCTGTTCACCGATTTCGGTACGGGTGGTCGCGCCCGCGGCGCGGATCAAGCCGTAGATATCCCCGGCCGTGGTCGCCGTCGAACTTCGGGAAAAGGCCATGTCATCGATTCAAATAGGGTGGATCGGGTGTGTTGTCAATCGTAACCTGCCTCACTTTTACCGTCAAAAAGCGTAAGTGGGTTTGCGGACCTGCGTAAGTCTCGTTAGCGTGGCCAAGGTCCAACCACAGGAAGGTCCACGTTCTTGACCATCTCGCTCGAACGCCACTCGACGACTCCCGTCTCCGTCGTGGCCCCTGCACCCTCGGTGCGATGGCTTGCGGTGCTCGCTCTCGCCATCGGCGGGTTCGGCATCGGAACCACCGAGTTCGTCGCAATGGGACTGCTTCCTGACATCGCCTCCAGCTTCGCCATCTCCGAACCGACCGCAGGCCACATCATCTCCGCGTATGCGCTCGGTGTGGTGGTCGGAGCGCCGCTGTTCGCCGCACTGACCGCACGGATGCCGCGAAAGACGGTGCTGTTGGGGCTGATGGCGGTCTTCACGCTGAGCAATCTGGCCAGCATGTTCGCCCCGACGTACGCGATGCTGATGGCCGCTCGTTTCGTTGCGGGTCTGCCACATGGCGCGTTCTTCGGCGTCGCTGCGATGGTGGCCTCCTTCCTGATGGGACCGCGAAACCGGGCCAAGGCGGTGGCGCACGTCATGACCGGGTTGACCGTCGCAACCGTCGTCGGCGTGCCGATGGCCTCCTGGCTGGGCCAGGCCCTTGGCTGGCGCAGCGCATTCGGTCTGGTGGTGGCGGTCGGTGTGGTGACACTGACCGCGATCGCGTTCTGGCTCCCTCCGCTGCGGTCGATGCATGTGACGAGCCCGCTGACCGAGCTCGGCGCGCTCAAGCGCGTGCAGGTGTGGTTGGCGATGCTGGTTGGCATGATCGGTTTCGGCGGGATGTTCGCCGTGTACACCTACATCAGCACGACGATGACCGACGTCTCAGGGCTGCCCCGTGCGCTTGTTCCGTTGGCGCTCATGGTGTTCGGGCTCGGCATGGTGGTGGGCAACCTGCTCGGCGGCAAGATGGCAGACGTCGCGGTCGTGCGCAGTCTCTACCTGACGATGACCGCCCTCGGCGTCGCGTTGACGGTGTTCGTGGTGGCTTCCCACAACCCGTGGACGGCGTTGCTGGTGTTGTTCGCGATCGGCACGGCCGGCTCGGCGATGGGGCCCGCGCTGCAGATCCGGCTGATGGACGTCGGACACGACGCGCGCACGTTGGCCGCCTGCCTCAACCACTCGGCGCTGAACATGGCCAACGCGATCGGCGCTCTGGTCGGCGGGCTGGTCATCGCCGCCGGTTACGGCTATACCGCTCCGGCGGCCGCGGGCGCGTTGCTCTCTGCCGCGGGAATCCTGATTCTCACCGGCTCGCTCGCGTTGCAGCGTCGAACCGACGCAGCAAAAGGATGAATCGCTGATCGTGACGGGGCGACGCCTTCTACCGTGAGCGAATGCTCATGTCCCGGAAACTGTTATGCGCCGCCTACGCCGCGATCGCTCTTGTCGCACTAGCTGCCACCTGGAGCCAGAACATCCTCTTCTTCGGCGGCGGCGGGAGCTTCTTGGGTTTCTGGGACGCCACCAAGGCCAATCACGCAACCCGGTCGATCACCGTCGACATCGCGCTGCTGTTGCTCGCGGTGGCGATCCTGATGGTGATCGAGGCGCGCAGGCTCGGTGTGAAATTCGTGTGGGCCTACATCATCGGCGGGTTCTTGATCGCGATCAGCGTGACGTTCCCGTTGTTCCTGCTGGCCCGCGAACTGCGCCTTGCGAAGTCGGATGCGACAGAGCTGAGAAATGTCGACTCGATCCTGCTTGCCGCGCTCGCCGGCTTCACGCTGGCGTTCACCATCTGGGTCGACGTTTTCTGACGGCTAACCGCTGTCGGCGGCGATCCTGGCGCGCTCGGTCATCGAGGCGATCACGCCGCCGTCGTTCAGGATGTCCGTGCCGGTGAGGTAGCCGGCCTTGTCGCTGGCGCAGAACGCCAGCAGGGCGGCCATCTCGTCCGGCTTGCCCCAGCGCGGCACCGCGGCGTCGGCGACCATCGCGCCTGCCCCGGCGTCGGCCTCCAACTGACCCATTTCGGTGTCGATCGAACCGGGCGAGACGGACAGGATGCGCAGGCCCTTGCCGTTGAACCGTTCGCACTGCGCAACGGAGTACCACCGGACGAAGCTCTTGCTCACCGCATAGGCGATCCCGGACTGCATCTCGTCACCGACGACACTGCACGCCGCCAGCATGTCCGCCATGAAGGCATCCTCGTCGTGCAGCGCCTGCGGGAACCGCGCTGTGGGAATCATGTTCTCGGGCAACATGTGTGCCGCCACCGACGCCACGTTGACGATCGCGCCGCCCTCGCCCGCGGCCGCGAAGAAGGCCTCGTTCACGTTGACGGTACCGACCGCGTTGGTTCGCATGATGTATTCGGCCGAGCCCATGGTGGGGCTGACACCGGCGGTGTGGATCACCGAGGCGATCGCGCCGAGCGCGGACGCGGTTTCCAGCAAGCCGTCGACCGCCTTGCGGTCAGTGACGTCGCAGTTGACGGCGGTGGCGGTGATGCCAAGGCCGGCCAGCGTTCTCGCCGCCTCGTCGAGCCGATCTTGCCGGACGTCACAGAGGACAAGGGTGTGGTCGCGGCCGACGACCTTCGCCGTCGCGAGGCCCATTCCGCCCGCACCACCGGTGATCACCGAAACTGAAGTCATGGCGGGAGCCTAGCCCGGCTCAGCCATCGTCAGTCGATCGCTTCGAGCACCGCCGCCACGGCATCGGCGATGGCGGTGCGCGCCGGAGCGAGGTACTTTCGCGGGTCGGTCACCGACTCGTCGGACGCGAGATGTTCGCGCACGGCGGCGGTGAACCGGACATTGAGCAGGGTTCCGACATTGATCTTGGTGATGCCTGCGCTCACGGCCCTGCGAAGGTCCTCGTCGGCCACCCCCGAAGAGCCGTGCAGCACAAGCGGAACGGGCACCGCCGACCGCAGCTGTGCAATGAGGTCGAACTCCAACGATGCGGTGCGCTCCGACATCGCGTGGGAGCTGCCGACCGCGACCGCCAGCGCGTCGACTCCCGTGCCGGCTACGAATGCGGCGGCCTCTGCGGGGTCGGTGCGCACGCCCGGCGCGTGCGCGCCGTCCTTTCCGCCTACCTCGCCCAATTCGGCTTCGAGGAAGATGCCCCGCTGGTGAGCCCACTGCGCGGCCGCCCGTGTTGCCTCGACATTGGCTTCGTAGTCGAGTTTCGCGGCGTCGAACATTGCTGAGCTGACGCCGTTTTCGGCCCCGGCGTGCAGCAGCGTCACGTCCTCGACGTGGTCCAGGTGAACCGACGCGGGGACGCCCGCCGCCGCGGCGACCGCCGTGGTGGCGGCCGCTACCGGTGCCAGACGGCCGTGGTGAAATTTCACCGCGTTCTCGCTCAACTGCAGGATCACCGGCCGGTTCGCCTTTTCGGCGCCCGCGACGATCGCCTCCGCGTACTCCAGCGTGATGACGTTGAAGGCCAGCACGCCCGTGCCGGCCCGATAGGCGGCGGCGACCAGGTCAGCGGTCCGAGCGAGTGGCATCGACGTCCTTCGTGATCGCTTGACATGGTTCCAACGAAACGCAACTATATCCATCACATTCCAATTCGACAAGAAGGGTGGTCGAGGGAGCGACATGCGCGGCACCCTGTTCGTCGGCCTGGACGTCGGGACAAGCACGAGCAAGGCCGTCCTCTTCACCGACGACGGCGAGCCGGTTGCGTCCGGGCGCGCCACCACTCCATGGACGGTGACGGGGTCGGGCGCGGAACTCGATGCGAACGCCTTGCTCGATGCGGTGAAATCTGCCGTGACAGAAGCCTTGGCCGACTGTCCTCCCGGCGCGATAGGCGGGCTCGGAGTGGCAAGCATCGCCGAGTCCGGGGTCCTGCTCGACCAACACGGCGATCCAGTGGCACCCGTCATCGCGTGGCACGACACCCGCGATCATGCAGAGCTTGCCGATCTGACTGAAACCGTTGGCTCACAGAACTCGTCGGCGACCACCGGCCTACCGCTCAGACAACAGTGGTCGCTGACCAAGCACCGGTGGCTGATGGACAACGTACCCGCCGCGCGCACCGCGGTGCGCCGACTCAACGTCGCGGAATGGATTGTGCGGGGGCTCGGAGGCGAGGAGGCCACCGAGCAGTCGCTCGCATCCCGCACCGGATGGCTGCGTCTGGCGGAACGCGACTGGTGGCCGGACACATTGGAGTGGTCAGGAGCCGGCGAGTCGTTGATGCCGCCGCTGGTGACGGCGGGGACGCCCCTGGGCCGGGTCGGAGCCGAGGCAGGGCTACCGCAGTTGGCCGGAGCGGTTCTCACCGTCGCGGGCCACGATCACCAGGCTGCCGTCGTCGGGGCAGGCGCCGACGGACCCGGCGACGAGCTCGACTCGTGCGGTACCGCCGAAGCGCTGGTCCGGACCATCGCGCCGGGTCTGCGCGCCGACGTCGTCGCCGACCTCGCCGAAGCGGGCATCACCACCGGTTGGCACGCAGTCGCCGACCATTGGTGCCTGCTCGGCGCGACGCAGGGCGGGCTTGCGCTGCAACGCATCCTCGCGCTGCTCGGAAAACACAGCGCCGACCTTCCGGCGCTGGACGCCGATGCGATCGCGTTGCCGATGCCCGAAATACGCGTGTCTGCACCGGCATTCGGCAGTCTGGACATCTTCGGCGTCACCGAGGACGCCAGCCCCGCCCGGCTGTGGCGCGCCGCCCTCGAAGCGGTCACCGACCAGGCCGCCGAGATCCACGACGCAATGAGCACCGTCAGCGGTGCACACCGGACGTTGGTGGTCACCGGTGGTTGGTCACGCAGCGCCGGGTTCGTCGCCGTCAAGCGGCGCCGGTTCGGGGACCTCGTACTGTCCGACGTCGAAGAGGCCGGTGCGCGCGGCGCTGCGCTCCTTGCGGCAAGGGCGGCCGCCGCATGACCGACAACCTCGACGCCCGCGCCCCCTATGCCGACCAGCGGAAGAACCACATCATCGACCGCCTCCGCAGCAGCGGCCGCATCGATGCGGTCGATATCGCTGAAGCCCTTGGCGTGACCGGGGAGACGATACGCAAGGATCTCATTTCGCTTGAGCGTCAAGGTCTGCTGCGCCGGGTGCACGGCGGCGCAGTGCCCGTTCAATCGCTGGCCTTCGAGCCGTCGGTGGAGACTCGAACGCAGTTGGCGTCGGAAAAGATCCGCATCGCAGAGGCGGCGCTGAACCATCTGCCTGCACAGGGGTCGGTGCTCATCGACGCCGGATCGACGACCGCCAAATTGGTCGAGCTGTTTCCCGGCGACCGCGACCTGACCGTGTACACCAACACCGTGCCCCTGGCGATGTCGCTGCTGACTCGGCCACGGCTCACCGTGTTCACCCTCGGGGGCCGGCTGCGCAGCGTCACCTTCGCCGAGGTCGGCGACTGGGCGGCGCGAGCGCTGGCCGAGATCAATGTCGACGTCGCATTCCTCGGCACCAACGGAATCTCGATCGAACGGGGACTGACCACTCCCGACCCCGCCGAGGCGGCCGTCAAGCGGCTGATGCTGGGCTGTGCTGCCAAACGAGTCCTGATGGCCGACCACAGCAAGTTCGGGGTGGTGAAGGGCACCAAACACGCCGACCTGGGTGACATCGACGTCCTGGTCACTGATACCGGCCTCGCCGACGACCACTACACGCAATTGCTCGGCGCCGGAATCGAAGTGGAGCGCGCATGATCGTCACCCTCACGCCCAACCCGAGCGTGGACCGGACCGTGCTCATCGACGACATCGTGCTGGGTTCGGTCAATCGCGGCCGACGCAGCTGGACCGAACCCAGCGGCAAGGGCGTCAACGTCGCCCTGGCGCTTCACGCCCACGAGGTGCCTGTCCGAGCCGTTGTGACGGCAGGCGGTTGCTCCGGCGCGCAGTTGCAGCAGATGCTCGGCGCCGCGGGACTGGATACCGTCGTCGTTCCTATCGGCGCCGAGATCCGGAGCAACATCAGCCTCACCCAGCCGAATGGTTCCGTCACCAAGATCAACGAGCCAGGTCCCCGCCTCAGCGACGACGAGGCCGACCGGTTGCTCCGCGCCGTCACCGAAACCATCTGCGGCGCAGAGTGGCTGGTCTGCGGCGGCAGCCTGCCTGCGGGCCTACCCGCAGGCTGGTACGGCGAACTCGTCGAACTCGGGCACCGCAGCGGCGTCCGGGTAGCCGTTGACACGTCGGGGCAGGCGCTGGCCGAAAGTCTCTCCGCGGAACCTGATCTGGTGAAGCCGAACGTGCACGAACTCGCCGAACTGACCGGTCGGGTGCCGCGGACCCTCGGCGAGGTCGTCGAATCCGCCCAGGAGGTATGCCGTCGGGGCGCCCGCACCGTGTTGGCCAGCCTCGGCGCCGATGGCGCGATCCTCGTCGACGACACCGGCGCAGTATGGGGTCGCGCGCCGGTGCACAGGGTGATCAGCACCGTCGGCGCCGGCGACGCCATGCTCGCCGGTTTTCTCAGCTGCCCGCACGACCGCAGTGGCGCGTTGGCCACCGCCTTGCAATGGGGCGCCGCTGCGGTCCAGAACGAAGGAACTCTGTTCTCGGCCAACGCAATCAATACCGGTGTGACGATCAGCACCACGATCGATCCCAACCGACAGCTGACGAGGAGCGTCGAATGAGCTCAACCATGCAGGCCGTGGTCATTCACGGCCGCGAGGACTACCGGCTCGAGCGGATTCCAGTGCCGGTTCCCGGTCCTGGCGAGGCGCTCGTCAAGGTACAGGCCGTCGGAATCTGCGCCAGCGACCTCAAATGCTTTCACGGCGCGCCGATGTACTGGGGCGACGGGCCCATACCGCCCAACGTCGACCTGCTCGTCACACCGGGTCACGAATTCGTCGGCGAGATCGTCACCATCGACGACCTCGGCCGACAGCGGTGGGGTGTGGACACCGGTGATCGCGTCGTGGCCGAACAGATCGTTCCGTGCTGGAAGTGCCGGTTCTGTCGGCGGGGCCAGTACTGGATGTGCGCGCCGCACAACATCTTCGGCTTTCGCCGCAGCGTCAACGGGGCGATGGCGGAGTACATGATCTATCCTGCGGACGCGATCGTGCACAAGGTGTCACACGACATACCGGCGGCGCATGCGGCGTTCGCCGAGCCGCTCTCCTGCGCACTGCACGCTGTCGAACGCGCATCCATCGGCTTCGGCGATGTTGTCGTGGTCGCCGGCTGCGGTCCCATCGGACTCGGCATGATCGCAGGCGTACGAGCCAAGAGTCCGGCCCATGTGATCGCCTTGGATCACATACCGGAGAAGCTCGACCTGGCTGCCGAATGTGGAGCCGACATCACCCTGAATGTCGACACCGACAACGCCGAGTCCGTGGTGCGTGACTTGACGGAGGGCTACGGCGCCGATGTCTACCTCGATGCCACGGGGCATCCCTCCGCTGTCCCGCAGGGCTTGAACCTGTTGCGCAAGTTGGGCCGCTACGTCGAATACGGGGTGTTCGGCTCGCCGGTCACCGTCGACTGGACAATCATCAGTGACGTCAAGGAACTCGACGTGCTCGGCGCCCACCTCGGCCCCTACTGCTGGCCAACGGCGATCTCCATGATCGAAGCGAAAGTCCTTCCGCTGGATCGAATTTGCAGCCACCAACTTCCGCTGAATGACTTCCGTGCCGGAATCGACCTCGTCGGGCGCGGCGATGCCTCCGTCAAGGTGAGCCTGCTGCCGGGTGCAGAATGACCACCGTGGGGAATCAATGACCGTCACCGTCGACGAGCTCGTGGTCACTGATCCGGCGGACGCCTGGACGGCAGCGGGGTTCAGCGTCGATCCCGACGCCGTGTGCCGGGTCGGCGGAGTTCGGATCCGACTGGTCGGACGCGACACCCAAACGGGCATCGTCGGGTGGTCGCTGCGCGGGCTGCCGTCGGACGGCGCGTTCGATGACCTCGACGGCATCCCGACGACGCGGTCGAGCGCGGTCGCTGCTGCACCCGCCGTGCACGCGAACGGCGTCACCGCGATCGATCACGTGGTGGTGCTGTCACCTGATCTGCATCGGACGGTCGAATCGCTGGCCGGGGTCGGGGTGCAACCGCGCCGCGAACGCGAAGGCGAACTCGGTGGTCGGCCGATCCGACAGATCTTCTTCCGGTTCGGGGACGTCATCATCGAAGCCGTCGGTTCGCCGGGTGCGGCGGGCGGGGGTCCGTCGACGCTCTGGGGCATCACCTACGTCGTCGCCGACATCGACGCGACCGTCTCGTTCTTCGGAGACAACACGTCACCGGTCAAGGACGCGGTGCAGCCCGGGCGCCGGATCACCACGCTGCGGCATCACGAGCTCGGGATGTCGGTCCGGTCGGCGATGATCTCGGCGCGTCGCTGAGCCGACTGCCCGACGCTGTTGCCTATCCTCGGCGCATGACCGGAAACGTCGTGGTCATCCACACCGACGGCGGGTGCCGTCCGAACCCGGGCCCCGGCGGCTGGGGCGCGGTGCTGCGATTGCGTGAGCATGTTCGCGAGATGTGCGGAGGTGACCCCGGCGAGACAAGCAACAACCGGATGGAGCTGACCGCGCCGATCATGGCACTCGAGGCGCTCACCCGGCCCGTGGTGGTGCATCTGTACACCGACAGCACTTATGTCCGCAACGGCATCACCAAGTGGGTGCTCGGCTGGGAACGCAACGGCTGGACGACTGCCGCCAAGCAGCCGGTGAAAAACGTCGACCTCTGGCAGCGGCTGCAAGCGGCGTGCGCGCGCCATCAGGTCGAGTGGTTCTGGGTGAAGGGACATTCGGGCGTCGCCGACAACGAGTTGGCCGACGAGTTGGCGACGCGCGGTCTGTTGGAAGCCATCGACGCGTCCGGGTAATCCTCGGCCCGTCGAGTCTGATGTCGCCGCCGGCGCGGCTCCGAGGGTCAGGCAGGTTTGTGGAACGTGTAGACCTTGTATTGGACTAGGCCGAGCTTCGACAGCCATTTCATCCACCGGGTGCCCACGATCATCGTCTTCTGAGCGTCCGCTGACCCCTGCTCGCGAAAGAACTTGATCAGGAACGGATACGTCGGCAACGTGTTCTTCCGGATGTTGCGGTTGGCGCCGAGTTGCAGCCCCGCACGTTTGCCCATGGACCTGTAGGACCGGAGAGGCACGTTGCCGAGCGTTCCGTAGGACTTCGCGATTTGGGTCCGGACCGCCGTCCAGATCGGGGTCTTGCCAAAGAACGACATGGTCGGAACGAAGTCGGACACCGCGAGGTAGCCGCCCGGCTTGAGCACCCGTGCGGCCTCGGCGAGGAACTTCTCACGCGACGGGAAGTGGAAGATGCATTCGACGGCCAGGACGCGGTCGAAGGAGTTGTCTTCGAACGGCAGCGCACACGCGTCGGCTTCGACCCAGTCGATCGTGTTTCCGTTGGTGGGCCTGGTCTGCGCATCGGCTGCTGCGAGCTGGCGCGGGTCGATGTTCAGGCCGGTCAGATCCATGTCGAAATGTGCGGCATTGATCTGTTGGATGGTTCCGCCGAACCCACAGCCGACATCGAGCAGCTTCTGACCGTCGGCAACCTTTCCAGCCTCGAACAGCACGGCGTTCATCTGTTCCATGGCAGCGATGTAGTCGGCCCGCGTGCCTGCGGCAGCCTTGGGATCCTCCCAATACCCCCAGTGCACCTGGTGCTCGAACATCTGGCCGGTCTCGCCGCCATCCTGTCGCTCGTCGATGAGCAAGTCGAAGTAGGGCAGGTCAGTCATCTACGGAAATTATCATGGTAGAAGCTCTCTTTCGGGTAGGCAGCGCCGGTCAGGCGCGGAAAACGTTGGGGCGAAGCATCTCCGGTCAGAGGGTCGGCATGAATTCGGCGAGCGCGAGGATCATGAACACCACCAGCGCCAGCCCGATCAACCCGCCGGCAGGAATCATGATGGCGCACACCGTCACCCAAACGAGCAGCCTCGGCCATTCGAACGGTTGATTCGCCATCACGCCGCCACGCCAATCCCGGAATGCGTGGTAGATCGCCCACACGCCGGCCCCGGCCGCGGCAACCGCGATGATCCGCAATCCGTCCGGCGTCGCCGCCAGGGCGACGCTCGCCATGATCGCTACGGCCGCAAGGCGTCCCCACATCGTCGCCCGCATCTCAACAAGCTGCGGCACAGTTGAGCCCTCGAACAGCCGATTCGGCTCGCCGCGGTAGCGCGGGACGCGGCCATCGATGCCCAACAGCCGCCAGATCCAACGCGACCAGACGGTCCGAAGACCAAGATGGTCTGCCACCCGTCGGGCATCGGCAGCCGACTCCGCCATCAATTGACGCGAATGTCCACTTCGCCAGTAAGCGGACTTGAAAGTCCGGCGCGGCACCCCGAACTGTCGCGCGAATGACCGCGGCGGGGTGAATATCTCGCCCATCAGCCAGCGAAGAAAGAGTGGAAACAGGATCACATACGCCAGCCGCTTAAAGCGCCCCGAATGCTGTATATGCTCGGTCAGGTAGTCGTCAGCAAAAGTAATGTGGCGGGCTTCTTCAGCCAGGTGAATATAGGTGACCTTGTTCAGCAATGGAGGTATCTGTGGCCCCCTCCGTTGTATCAGTGTCTGTTGATAGTGAACTGGCTGTTCGCCACAAAGGACCCCAATGAACAGCATGATGCTCAGGTATCCGCTGAGGAAACCCACGATGGGACCTAAAAACCGCGACATCCGCCGCATGCCAGGTACATCTTGGTCATTGCGATTGATGAACTCCTGGAACATTTGGATGTGGTTGCATTCATCGGTGATCTCATGCAGCAGATACCGGAACATTGGATCGGAATTCCGCAGCTTTCCAGCGTAATGCGCGACGCCGCGGATCAGTATCATCTCGAATTGAATTCCGACCTTGAACGTATTCGCGGTGATCCACCGGCCCATGTCAATGCGTTGCTTCAAGGGCTGTTGGGCGTACCAATCCGTGGCCGCGAGCGGAGCGGTATCCGGCTCCAGCTGCCAACGGGGATCGTTTCCGTCAAAGGCGTTCTCGGGTGCGTCCCAGTCGATGTCACCGAACGGATCGAAACTCAGACGGGCCGTCGCACGAGAGAGTGTTTCCACGCTTTCGACGAACAGGTCGTCCGTCATGTCATCCCCGTCGCTGACGGCTGTCATTTCTCCATCCACGGGTCATGCACGCAAGAACCGAACAGAGGCGGTGTTTTCATGGCGATGAAATGCTCGCACTGGCTCCGGCCTGTTGGCACGCGGTCAACGCGCGTGTCGCGCGTCGATTTGGTAACGCGGACGGCACCTTTCGATATCGCCGACGGCAGTGCGGTGCCGCGCGACGGCGAAACGGCGCTTTAAGTCGCGTCTCTCGGTCGAAGTATCTCCACCCGCCTGTCGGTCAGCAAGGGCCGAATTCGTCCGGCGACGATCTCCTGGTAGTGCGGCGAGCTGAGATGCGCTTCGAGCGCGTCGTCGTCGCGGTAGTGCTCGATCAGCACGAGACTCGTTTCGTCCGAAACACTTTGAAAGGCCTCATAGCCGACGCACCCTGGCTCGCCGAGCGATCGCGGTCGGAGCACTGCGATATCCGCGAGCACAGTGTGTAGTGCGGCCTCGGTGGTTTGCCAGTGAGCGACGACGACAACGGGCTCGTGCGTTCCCATCAGATCTTCTTGAGGGCTTCGACCAGAGCCTCGCCGACGACCGTGCCCGACTGGGGGTTCTGGCCCGTGATCAGCCGGCCGTCGACGACAAGCTTGGACTGCCACGGATCTGTCGCTTCGTAAAGAGCGCCCTCCTCGCGCAGCGCACCTTCAAGATCGAACGGCACGTCGTCCTGTGCGTAACCGTCTTCTTCCGCCGCCGAGAACGACGTGAGCTTTCGCCCACGCACCAACGGCGAACCATCGTCCAGGGTCACACCGAGAAACGCCGATGGGCCGTGGCAGACCGCGGAGACGATCATTCCCGCGTTCCACGCCGTGATGACCGTCGCCTGCACCTCGGGGTTCCCGGTGATGTCGACCATCGGGCCCAGGCCGCCGGGGAAAAAGACCGCGTCGTAGTCGAGAACGTCGACGTCCGACAGTTTCCGGCTTCGGGACAGGCGGCGGTAAGCCTTGCTGTGCAGGAAAGCCGTCTGCTCCTCGTCATCGGCGTCGAACCCGTCTTCGGGTGGCTTGCCGCCCAACGGTGACGCGAACTCCACGGCAATGCCTGCGCGGTCGAGCACGCTCACGGGGTGCGCGATTTCGGGGAAGAAGAATCCCGTTGGCCGGTTGTGCGGGCCGATCACCGCGGCGTTCGTTGCGACGACAAGGACGTAGGGGACACTCACGGGAAATATTCTCCACCCTCAAACGGTTCCAGGCATTGCGATGCTTATGTAACGTCGTTCCATAAGAACTGTCATCGCCCGAGAGACAGGAACCACCATGACCAACGTCGTCTTCATCCACGGGCTGTGGATCTCCCACACCGCGTGGCAGCCGTGGATCGAACACTTCGCCGCACAAGGCCATCACGCCATCGCCCCCGCATGGCCCGGCGAATTCGACACCGTGGACGAGACGCGCCGTCGAGCCGCGGACCAAGCGGGGTTCGGGATCGATGAGCTGACCAAACACTTCGCCGAAGTCGTGGAACAGTTCGACACCCCGCCGGTGGTGATCGGACATTCGTTCGGCGGCCTCATCGCACAG
>Ga0164306_10000471_pt1 | contig 16404 bp, 13 predicted proteins | sample Whisoiple_242_MG_FD_110213 | JGI IMG/M metagenome (GOLD analysis project Ga0164306, IMG submission 110213) | Soil microbial communities amended with fresh organic matter from upstate New York, USA - Whitman soil sample_242_MG | ecosystem: Environmental > Terrestrial > Soil > Unclassified >... | reverse complement strand
CTAACGGTATGTCAAAGCGCTATCATGACTGACATGGCCCGCATGACCCGCGCCGAGAGTCAGGCGCAGACCAGGTCGCAACTGATCGCGACCGCCAGACAGATGTTCTTCACCGACGGCTACCACCCGACGTCGTTGGAGAAGGTCGCCGACGCCGCGGGCTACTCGAAGGGCGCGGTGTACTCGAACTTCCGCAACAAGGACGAACTCTGCGCCGCGGTGCTCGACCAGATCCGCGCCGAACGGTTCGCCGACGTCCTGGGCTTGTTATCGCAACCCGACAGGTTCGATGCGATCGGCGAATGGGCACAGCGTGTCATCGGTGACCCGGGGTGGACGCCGTTGGAGGCCGAGTTCGCCTTGCATGCGCGCCGAAACGTTCAACTGCGCACCGAACTGGCGGGGCGACTGGACAACATCATCGGGATGCTCGCCAACGGCATTGAATCCACCGATGATCTCGACGTCAGATTGCCGAGTCGGGAAGCGGCGACCGTCATGCTCGCGCTCGGTGTCGGACTTGGCCTGATGCGGTCGATCGACCCGTCCATTGCTGTGAACGGGCTGACCGACACTCTTCGACTTCTGGCCGGGCAACCTATCTAGCAACCGTCTGGTTCTGGCATGCTTGGCGCCATGACTGAGCCGCATTTCGGTGGCACCGAGGGACCTCCGCCTCCTCACCAACCGCGTTATCAGCCGCCACCTCCGGGATATGCGCCTCAACCGCCCGGGTATCCGCCGCCGGGTCAGCAGTACGGCCAGTACCCGCAGGCGTATCAGGATCCGTCGGCGCCGTACGGCCGCCATCCGCTGACCGGCGAGCCTCTTTCGGACAAGTCGAAGATCGTGGCCGGACTCCTGCAGCTGATCGGGTTGTTCGGTCTCGTCGGCATCGGGCGCATCTACCTGGGCTATACCGGGCTGGGCATCGCGCAACTGGTCGTCGGCCTTGTCACCTGCGGCATCGGTGCGGTGGTGTGGGGCATCATCGACGCCGTGCTGATCTTCACCGACAAGGTGCGCGACACGGAGGGACGTCCCCTTCGTGAGGGCACCTAACGCCGCGCTCAATGACCGGGCGCGGCTGTGCGGCGCACTCGGCGGCGGCGCGCTGCTGGCCGGTGGGCTGGCGTACGTCGGCCTCGCCGATCCCCACAGCCCCGACTTCGCCTTTCCGGGCTGCCCGTTCAAACTGCTGACGGGGTGGAACTGCCCGGCGTGTGGCGGGCTGCGAATGACGCACGACCTTCTGCACGGCGACCTGGCCGCCGCCCTGGTCGACAACATCTTCCTTCTCGTCGGGCTGCCCGCTCTGCTGGCATGGGTTCTGCTGCGCAGGCGCGCAGGACGGCCGGTCTTCACGACGTCCGCGATCGCCGTCATCGTCGCCCTCGCGGTGACCTGGACGGTGGCGCGAAATCTGCCCGGATTCCCGCTGGTCCCCACGCTTCTCACCGGGTAGTCGCCCAGCTGCGCTGATACAATTGCATTTCGGGCCGCTGCAGTCCCGGACGAATGATTTCGCCAGACTGCGGAGGTACATTCCCAGTGCTGTTCTCGGCATTGCCGCGCGCCCAGGGCCTGTATGACCCGAGCAACGAATCCGACTCCTGCGGTGTCGCGATGATCACCGACATTCAGGGCAGGCGTTCGCATTCCATTGTCGCCGACGGCCTCGTCGCCCTCGAGCACCTCGAACATCGCGGCGCGGCGGGCGCCGAAACCAACAGCGGTGACGGTGCGGGGATTCTGATTCAGCTGCCGGTGGAGCTGTTCGCCGACGTGGTCGAGTTCGAGCTGCCCGCGCCAACCACCGACGGCGCCAACACGTACGCCGCCGGCATCTGCTTCATGCCGCAGAACGCCACCGAGCGCGCGGCGGCGCGCGAGGCGATCGAGGCCATTGCCGCCGAGGAGATGTTGGAGGTCCTCGGCTGGCGCGATGTACCGGTCGATCCCCATGGCGCCGACCTCGGTGCGACCGCGCTGGGCTGCATGCCTTACATGGCGCAGATCTTCGTGGCATCGCCCGATCGAGCGGGCGGCATCGACTTGGACCGGCGAATCTATCCGATGCGTAAACGAGCCGAGGCGGGAAACGTCTACTTCCCATCTCTGTCCAGCCGGACCATTGCGTACAAGGGCATGCTGACGACGATGCAGCTGCCGCAATATTTTTCAGATCTGCGTGACGAACGATGCATGAGCGCGATCGCCATCGTGCACAGCCGCTTCTCCACCAACACGTTTCCATCCTGGCCGCTGGCGCACCCGTTCCGCTTTGTCGCCCACAACGGCGAAATCAACACCGTGCGCGGCAACCGCAACCGCATGCATGCCCGCGAAGCCATGCTGGCGAGTTCCGACATCCCCGGCGACATCGCGCGGCTCTCGCCGATCTGCACGCCCGACGCGTCGGACTCGGCGTCATTCGACCAGGTTCTCGAGCTTCTGCACCTCGGTGGACGCAGCCTCCCGCATGCCGTGCTGATGATGATTCCCGAAGCGTGGGAGAACAACGCATCGCTGGCCCAACCGCGCCGGGACTTCTGGCAGTTTCACGCTTCGCTGATGGAGCCCTGGGACGGGCCGGCGTGTGTCACCTTTACCGACGGCACAGTGGTCGGAGCGGTGTTGGACCGCAACGGGTTACGACCGGGCCGCTGGTGGCGCACCATCGACGACCGCGTCATCCTGGCCAGCGAGAGCGGAGTGCTCGACGTGCCGTCGGCGCAAATCGTCGCGAAGGGCCGGCTCGAACCCGGCAAGATGTTTTTGATCGATACCGCAGCCGGACGCATCGTCGCTGACGACGAGATCAAGGCCGAACTGGCAGGTGCACGCCCGTACGGAGAGTGGCTGCACGCGGGCCTGCTTGACCTCAAGACGCTGCCTGACCGAATCCGCACACAGCCCAATCACGACTCGGTCGTCCGCAGGCAGGTCGCGTTCGGCTACACCGAGGAAGACCTGCGAATCCTGTTGACGCCCATGGGGGCAACCGGTGCCGAGCCGCTGGGCTCCATGGGCACCGACACCCCAGCGGCCGTATTGTCACACCGCGCGAGATTGCTCTACGACTATTTCGTCGAACTCTTCGCCCAGGTGACCAATCCGCCGCTGGATGCGATCCGCGAGGCGGTCGTCACGTCGATGGAGCGCGTGATGGGGCCCGAACAGAACCTGCTCGAGCCGTCCGCGGCGTCCTGTCGTCAGATCCAACTTTCCTGGCCCGTGCTCGACAACGACGAGCTGAACAAGATCGTCCACATCAACGACGACGGGGAACAGCCCGGGCTGCGCACGGCCGTGCTACGAGGTTTGTACGACGTCGAACGTGGCGGTGAGGGCCTGGCCGACGCCATCGAGGACCTCCGTCTTGCGGCCTGCGACGCGATCGCCAAAGGTGCTCGCACACTGGTCATCTCAGATCGGGACTCCGACCACACCCGCGCACCGATTCCGTCCCTGCTCGCGGTGTCCGCGGTGCACCATCATCTGGTGCGGACCAAGCAACGCACCACCGTCGCTCTGGTGGTGGAAAGCGGCGATGCCCGCGAAGTGCACCACATCGCGATGCTGATCGGATTCGGGGCGGCCGCGGTCAACCCCTATCTGGCTTTCGAGTCCATCGAGGACCTGGTCCGCGAGGGCGAACTCACCGGCATCGAGGCCGCCGCAGCGGTTCGCAACTATCTGACCGCACTCGGCAAGGGCGTCATGAAGGTGATGAGCAAGATGGGCATCTCCACGGTCGCGTCCTATACCGGTGCCCAGGCCTTCGAGGCGATTGGCCTTGACCGCGACGTGGTCGGCGAATACTTCACCGGCACGCCGAGCCGACTGGGGGGAGTTGGGCTCGACGTGATCGCCGAGGAGGTCAAGCAACGACATCGCCGTGCCTATCCGGAGAACCCGACCGAACGGGTGCACCGCCGCCTCGACGTCGGTGGCGAGTATGCGTTCCGCCGGGAAGGTGAGCTCCACCTGTTCACGCCCGAAGTGGTCTTCCTGCTTCAGCATTCCACCCGCACCGGGCGCTATGACGTCTTCAAGCAGTACTCCGACGAGGTGGACCGGCTGTCCCGCGAGGGCGGCACGCTGCGCGGCCTCTTTGCGCTGAAGACGGGAGTGCGACCCGCTGTGCCTCTCGACGAGGTGGAATCGGTCGACTCGATCGTCACCCGGTTCAACACCGGAGCGATGAGCTATGGCTCCATCTCGGCCGAAGCGCACGAGACGATGGCGATCGCGATGAACAACCTCGGCGGGCGGTCCAACTCCGGCGAGGGCGGTGAAGATGTCGACCGGCTCTACGATCCGCGCAGGCGCAGCGCTGTCAAGCAGGTGGCATCGGGGCGCTTCGGTGTCACCAGCGACTATCTGGTGAACGCATCGGACATTCAGATCAAGATGGCCCAAGGCGCCAAGCCAGGTGAGGGTGGGCAACTGCCGGGCTACAAGGTCTACCCGAACATCGCGAAGACCCGCCATTCGACACCGGGCGTCGGCCTGATTTCGCCTCCGCCGCACCACGATATCTACTCGATCGAAGACCTGGCACAGCTCATTCACGACCTGAAGAATGCCAACTCCGACGCCCGCATCCACGTCAAGCTGGTCAGCTCGGTCGGCGTCGGCACCGTCGCGGCCGGGGTGTCGAAAGCGCACGCCGACGTCGTGCTGATCTCCGGGTACGACGGCGGCACCGGTGCCGCGCCGCTCACGTCGCTCAAGCATGCGGGCGCCCCGTGGGAGATCGGCCTCGCCGACACCCAGCAGACATTGATGTTGAACGGCTTACGTGACCGGATCACGGTGCAGTGCGACGGTGGTATGCGCACCGCACGCGACGTCGTTGTCGCGATGCTTCTCGGTGCCGAGGAATTCGGCTTCGCCACCGCACCATTGGTGGTTTCCGGCTGCATCATGATGCGGGTCTGCCATCTCGACACCTGTCCGGTGGGCGTCGCCACCCAGAACCCCGAACTACGGTCGCGGTTCAACGGCAAGCCGGAGTTTGTGGAGAACTACTTCCGGTTCGTCGCCGAGGACATCAGACGCTACCTCGCCGAGCTGGGTTTCCGCACCATCGACGAGGCGGTCGGCCAAGTCGACATGCTCGACACGGCGCACGGCGTCGCCCATTGGAAGGCAACGGGTCTCGACCTGACGCCGATCTTCGCGAAGTCGGATAACGCCCACGATCCCGACCAGACGGTGCGCAGGCGCGTCCGCGACCAGAACCACGCGCTGGACCAGGCGTTGGATCAGACACTGATTCAACTCGCCGAGGGCGCCTTGGAGGATGCTCACCCCGTCCGACTGGAACTGCCCGTGCGAAACGTCAACCGCACGGTGGGCACCATGCTCGGCGCTGAAGTCACCCGCCGATACGGCGCCCAGGGGCTGCCGGACGGCACCATCCACATCGAGCTGCACGGCTCCGCCGGCCAGTCCATCGGTGCCTTCCTGCCGCCCGGCATCACCCTCGAGCTGGTCGGTGACGCCAACGACTACGTCGGCAAGGGGCTCTCGGGTGGACGGGTCATCGTCAAGCCGCCCGACGACGTGCTGTTCCTCCCCGAGGACCACGTGATAGCGGGCAACACGCTGCTGTACGGCGCCACATCCGGTGAGGTCTTTCTCCGCGGTCGAGTCGGAGAACGCTTCTGTGCCCGCAACTCCGGTGCGCTCGCGGTGTCCGAAGGCGTGGGGGACCACGCCTGTGAGTACATGACCGGCGGACGTGTCGTGGTGCTCGGTGAAACCGGTCGGAACATGGCCGCGGGCATGTCGGGTGGCATCGCTTTCGTGCTCGGCCTCGATCAGGCGATGGTCAACACCGAGATGGTCGAGTTGCAACGTCCCGACCCCGAGGACTTCACCTGGCTGCACGATGTGGTGACCCGGCATGCCCGGTTCACCAGGAGCACGGTAGCCGCGTCCTTACTGTCCGACTGGCCACGGCGCAGCGCCCAGTTCACGAAGATCATGCCGACCGACTATCAGCGCGTCCTGACCGCAACCAGGATGGCCAAGGCGCAGGGCCGCGACGTGGACGCCGCGATCATGGAGGCGAGCCGTGGCTGATCCGCGCGGATTCCTGGAGGTACACCGTGTCGAGGCGGCCAAGCGGCCGGTAGACGAGCGGGTCGGCGACTGGCGCGAGGTCTACGAACAACAGGATCCGCTGCAGCGCGCCGGCGAGGTGTCCCAGCAGGCCCGCAGGTGTATGGACTGTGGAATCCCGTTCTGCCACTCGGGAACCGCCGGTTGTCCGCTGGGCAACCTCATCCCCGAATGGAACGACCTCGTCCGCCGAGGCCGGTGGGATGCCGCGAGCGACCGACTGCATGCCACCAACAACTTCCCTGAGTTCACCGGCCGCCTGTGCCCCGCCCCGTGCGAGTCGGCCTGTGTGCTGTCCATAGGCGACGACAAGACCGGCGGCAGCGTCACCATCAAACGCATCGAACAGACCATCGCCGACCACGCGTGGATGGACGGCATCGTCGAGCCTCAACCGGCCGCCATCTCCACGGGCAAGAGCGTCGCGGTCATCGGCTCCGGTCCCGCAGGTCTGGCGGCTGCCCAGCAGCTGACCCGCGCCGGACACGACGTCACGGTGTACGAGCGCGACGACCGGTTGGGCGGCCTGATGCGCTACGGAATCCCCGAATACAAGCTGGAGAAGGCGACGCTGAACCAGCGATTGGCCCAAATACGCGCCGAGGGAACACGTTTCGTCACCGAATGCGAAGTCGGCGTCGACCTGTCTGTAGAGCAGCTACGCGAGCGCCACGATGCGGTGGTATTGGCCGTCGGGGCGCTGCGCGGCCGGGACAACGATGTCGAGGGACGGCAGCTCGACGGTGTGCATCTCGCGATGGAGCACCTGGTGCCTGCCAACAGGGAGTGCGAGGGCGACGGCCCCTCGTCGCTGTCGGCGAAGGGCAGGCACGTCGTCATCATCGGCGGCGGCGATACCGGCGCGGACTGCCTCGGCACGGCGCACCGTCAGGGCGCGGCCTCGGTCACGCAGCTCGACTACAACCCCGAGCCGCCGGAGGACCGTGACGAGTCGCGCTCACCGTGGCCGATGTGGCCCCTGGTGCTGCGCACGTCGCCCGCGCACGCAGAGGGCGGCGCGCGGCGCTACGAGGTCGCCGTGCAGCGTTTCGTCGGTGACGACGACAGCCACGTCCGCGCAATGGAGATCGCCGAGGTGCGGGTCACCCGTGACGCCGAAGGCCGCAGGCGGATCACCCCCGTCGGCGACACCCTGGAGATTCCGTGCGACCTCGCCCTGCTTGCGATCGGGTTCGACGGTGTCGAACACATGGCCCTGCTGGGCGACCTCGGGCTGGCAGTGAACGGGCGAGGGGCGTTGTCGTGCGGATCGGATTGGCAGACGGACGCCCCTGGGGTCTTCGTCTGCGGGGACGCCCACCGCGGGGCGTCGCTGATCGTGTGGGCGATCGCCGAGGGGCGCAGCGCGGCGCACGCCGTCGACTCCTACCTGATGGGCGAGTCCGACCTACCTGCGCCCGTGTTGCCCGGCGCATTGCCGCTTGCCGTCGCATGACGGACACCTTTCGGGACTATGCTGAGAAGTCGTGACTAGACGCGGAAAGATCGTCTGCACTCTCGGCCCGGCGACCAGTGAAGACCATGTTGTTCGGGCGCTGGTCGAGGCCGGAATGGATGTGGCCCGGCTCAACTTCAGCCATGGCGAGTACGCAGATCACGAGGCCCATTACAAGCGAGTACGGGCCGCATCGGATGTGACGGGCCGGGCGGTGGGCATCCTCGCCGACCTGCAGGGTCCCAAGATCCGGCTGGGTCGGTTCGCCGCAGGACCCACCTACTGGGCGAACGGCGAAACCGTTCGCATCACCGTCGACGACTGCGAGGGCACCCACGACAGGGTGTCCACCACCTACAAGAATCTCGCCGCCGACGCCGCAGCCGGGGACCGCTTGCTCGTGGACGACGGCAACGTCGGTTTGGTCGTCGAGCACGTCGACGGCAACGACGTCGTGTGCACGGTGACCGAGGGCGGACCCGTCAGCAACAACAAGGGCCTTTCGCTGCCCGGCATGAACGTGTCGGTGCCCGCGATGTCGGAGAAGGACATCGACGACCTCGAGTTCGCTCTTCGCCTCGGCGTCGACCTCGTCGCGCTGTCATTCGTGCGGTCGCCTGCCGACGTCGAACTCGTTCACGAGGTGATGGACCGCGTCGGGCGCCGGGTACCGGTGATCGCCAAGCTGGAGAAGCCGGAAGGCGTCGATAACCTCGAGGCCATCGTGTTGGCGTTCGACGCCATCATGGTCGCCCGCGGCGACCTTGGCGTCGAGTTGCCGTTGGAAGAGGTGCCGCTGGTACAGAAGCGGGCCATCCAAATGGCAAGGGAGAATGCCAAACCCGTCATCGTTGCCACCCAGATGTTGGAGTCGATGATCGAGCACTCCCGACCGACCCGCGCGGAGGCTTCCGACGTCGCCAACGCGGTGCTGGACGGCGCCGACGCGGTGATGCTGTCGGGCGAGACATCGGTCGGCAAGTACCCGCTGGAAGCTGTCAGGACCATGGCCCGCATCATCTCGGCGGTCGAGCAGAATTCGGTGGTGGTGCCGCCGCTGACGCACGTGCCGCGGACCAAGCGCGGTGTGATCTCCTATGCGGCCCGCGACATCGGCGAGCGGTTGGACGCCAAGGCGCTGGTCGCCTACACGCAGTCCGGCGACACCGTCCGCAGGCTGGCCCGGCTGCACACCCCGCTGCCGCTTCTGGCTTTCACGTCGTTGCCCGAGGTGCGAAGCCAGTTGGCACTGAGTTGGGGCACCGAGACGTTCATCGTGCCGCACATCGATACCACCGACGGAATGATCCGCCAGGTCGACAAATCCCTGCTGGAACTCGGCCGCTACAAGCGCGGTGACCTGGTGGTCATCATCGCAGGCGCACCACCGGGCACAGTAGGCTCGACCAACCTGATCCAGGTGCACAGGATCGGCGAGGACGACGTCTAGGGAGGGGCTGCAGTGCCGGTAGGCGACCTCGAAGAGTTGCTGGCGGTTCTGGGCCTCATTCGGATCGACGACGACACGTTCGTCGGATCTCACCCGAGTAAGAATCCGCCCCGCACGTTCGGCGGGCAGATGATGGCGCAGGCCCTCGTGGCGGCGGGTCGGACCCTGGTCCGGGATTGCCCGCCCGGAGCCATGTCGACGCACTTCATCGCGGGCGGCAACCCCGAGAAGGACCTCGAATTCCGGGTTGTGCGGTTGCGCGACGAACGCCGGTTCGCCAACCGCAGGGTCGACGTCGTGCAGGACGACGTGCTGCTGACCACCGCGATGGTCTCGTTCGTCGACGGCGGCCGCGGCCTCGAACACGGAATCGACGCACCCGTGGTGCCAGATCCGTTGTCGCTGCCCAAGATCGACGATCTGCTCGCCGGCTACGAGAAGACGGTGCCGCAGTTCGTCGAGGCGTTGCGACCCGTCGAATGGCGGTACACGAATGACCCGGCCTGGGTGATGAGGAGCAAGGGCGAAACGCTCGGTCACAACCGGGTGTGGCTGAAGGCCGACGGGCCGATGCCGGGAGACCCGCTGCTGCACACCGCCGCCCTGGTGTATGCATCGGACACCACGGTGCTCGACTCGATCATCACCACTCACGGACTGTCGTGGGGCTACGATCGCATCTTCGCAGCGACGGTCAATCACTCGGTGTGGTTCCACCGCCCGATCCGGTTCGACGAGTGGGTGCTGTATTCGACCACCTCACCGGTGGCGGCCGACTCCCGAGGGCTGGGAACCGGACACTTCTTCGACCAGTCCGGGCAGATCGTGGCTACCGTGGTGCAAGAAGGAATCATCAAGTACTTCCCGGGTGCATAGCGATGGAGCAAGCAACGGGGCTTCGGGCCCGCGAGCGTGTCGTCGTCCACGCCGACTCGACGGCCGCTCGCTGGATCAGCGCGCTCGCGGTGCTCAGCCTTTCCTGTTGGGTGCTCTTACTGCACAAGGATCTGGCCTGGTCGACGACCATCCTGAGCACCGTCGTGCTCATTGCGCGCGGCATCTTCCTGGGAAGGCCGGTCACCGCCGGGCACGCCACCGCGGCAATGGTGGTGTGCATCGCGGGCATCGCGGCGGTGTTCCTGGCTTTCGATATGCCCGGCGACGTGTTGTTGGTGACATCGGCTGTGTTGCTGATGCGGCCGGCTCCGGCGCACCCGAACCCGGCGGATCTGCCCCGGGTATTCGCGTTGGTGAACGAGACGGCGGGTGACCCGCTTGCGCCGTTCGCGATGCAGGCGTCGAAGTGCTATCACTTCAGCGGTGACGGCACCGCCGCGATCGCCTACCGCACCCGGCTCGGCTTCGCCGTTGTCAGCGGCGATCCCATCGGCGATGAGGCCCGGTACGCCGCTCTGGTCGCGGACTTCGCCGCGATGTGCCACACAAGGGGGTGGCGCATCGCCGTCCTCGGCTGCAGCGAGCGGCGCCTGAACCTCTGGGCGAACCCTGCAGTGCTGGGCCGCAAGCTCACCCCCGTTCCCATCGGGCGCGATGTGATCATCGACGTTGCGGCGTTCGACATGGTCGGGCGGAAATATCGCAATCTCCGTCAGGCCGTGCAGCGCACCACCAACTTCGGCATCACCACCGAAGTGGTTGACGAACAGAGCCTGCCCGACGATCTGCTTGCCGAGCTGACAGACGTGATCCTCGAGTCGCCGAGCGGTTCTCGAACCGAGCGTGGCTTCTCGATGGCGCTCGACGGCACGCTGGAGGGCAGATACCCGGGTGTCACCCTGATCATCGCGCGCGACAAGGCCGGTCGCGTGCAAGGGTTCCACCGCTACGCCACCGCAGGCGGCGGCACCGAGGTGACCCTTGACGTGCCGTGGCGTCGCCGCGGGGCGCCCAACGGTGTCGACGAGCGGCTGTCGGTCGACATGATCGAAAAGGCCAGAGAGCAAGGGGCGCAACGGTTATCGCTTGCCTTTGCGGCGTTTCCCGAGATCTTCACCGACAAGCACCGCACCCTGCCCCGCAGCCTCGTCTTCACGGCGGTCCACCTGGGCGACCCGCTCATCGCGCTCGAGTCCCTCTACCGCTATCTTCGGAAGTTTCATGCGCTGGGTGACCAGCGATACGTGATGGCGACGCTCACACAGGTGGTGCCGCTTCTCATCGTGCTGTTGTCGCTCGAGTTCGCCCCGAGGCGACGGCGTCTGACTAGGGCGTCGGTGCTGCGGGCGTCGTGACCGTGACGCTGAACTGATCCTCGACCTTCTTCTGGAACTGGTCGACACAACGCTGCACGGCTTCCTGGTCCGAGCCCGCCCTCGACACGCAGTCCATGTAGTTGGTGCCGCCCACTTCGTTGAACACCCACACCGACAGCACGATCACGACGATTGCCTCGATGATGCTCAGAATTCCGAGCACGATGCCCGCGATCGCGACGCCACCGTTGGTGGCTTCTCCACGCTTGGCGCGCTGCCATCCGAGGAAACCGAGTACTACTGCGACGATGCCGAGCACCACGCCACCGACAACCGAGATCAACGCAATGATCGCCACGACCAGCGCAGCGATGCCCAACCCGTTTCGCGGCCCCGCGGGGGGCGGGTTGTACCCCGAGTAGGGCTGAGGCGGTGGTGGGGGATAGCCGCCCGGGTAGCCACCACCTGGCGGCGGTGGGGGCGGATACTGCGGATATTGCGGGTACTGGGGGTAGTGCGGCGGCTGAGGTTCGGTCATGACGCCGAGGAGCCGGCAGGCGCAGGCGGTTCAGCGGGTGCGGCGGGCGCGGTGCGTGCCTTGGCGGCCTTGCGGATCCCGAACGCGGACACGACTTCGAACACCCCGATGACGATCAGCCAGACGCCGACGACGATTGCCAGCGTCAGGATGGATTCGAACGGCGAGGCCATCACCACGACACCGGCGATGAGACTGATCAGCCCGATGAAGATGTTCCAGCCCCTGGCAGGCAGGGTGGGATCGCTGACCGCCGCCACCGTGGTGGCGACCCCGCGGAAGACGAATCCGACCCCGATCCAGATGGCCAGCAGCAAAACCGCGTAGCCCTCGCCGAAATGCCGAAAAGCCAGAACGGCAAGGATCAGCGCCGCCGCCCCGCTGATGAACAGCATTACTCTGCCACCTGCCGTGACATGGAGGCTGAACGCCATGATGACCTGCGAGATGCCGGTCACCAGCAGGTACGCCCCGAACAGGATGGCGGCAACCAGGATCGAGATTCCCGGCCACGCGAGCACGGTGATGCCGAGGATCACAGCCAGAAGGCCGGACAGAAGAGCCGACTTCCAGAGGTGCGGCAACAGGACTGGAGGAGCTTCGGTAGTCATGATCGAAAGTGTTTCACAGCGCTAACCGCGTGGATGAGAGTTTGCAGCCAACGCGCGGGAATTTGAGTCCGACAGCACAATAAGCGGAAGCGCGGCGCAACGTCGTCGTCACCATTAACCTTCCGTACGTTAACTGCCCAATGCAGAAAGTAGAGGCAACCGTGTCAGGTGGATGGGAAACCCGTCGGGGGAACATGTGGCGATTGGCGGCGGTATTCGCTGCGGCCGCCACCCTCGCCGTTTCAGGCTGTTCGGCCGGTAGCGATTCCGGATCGAGCGAGTCGACAAGCGCAACCTCGGGGGTGTCCGCGGAGAAGGTCGATGCCATCGCGAACACCGTGCCCGAGGCGATCAAGTCGTCGGGGAAGTTGATCGTCGGCGTCAACATTCCGTACGCGCCAAACGAATTCAAAGATCCCAGCGGCAAGATCGTCGGCTTCGACGTCGATCTGGTGAACGCCGTTGCGGCCACCCTCGGCCTGACCCCGGAGTATCGCGAGGCGGACTTCGCCAAAATCATCCCGTCAATCCAGGGTGACACCTTCAACATCGGGATGTCGTCGTTCACCGACACCAAGGAGCGCGAGCAGACGGTCGACTTCGTGACCTACTTCTCGGCGGGCATCCTGTGGGCGCAGCGGCCGGGTACTCCGATCGACCCGAACAACGCGTGCGGCAAGAAGGTCGCGGTGCAGGCCACCACGACCGAGGAGACCGAGGAGTTGCCCGCCAAGAGCAAGGCGTGCACCGATGCAGGGAAGCCGCCGATCGACATCCTCAAGTTCGACGGTCAGGACGCCGCGACCAACGCCGTGGTGCTCGGGCAGGCCGACGCCATGTCGGCGGATTCGCCGGTCACCGCGTATGCGATCAAGCAGAGCAACGGCAAGCTGGAGGCCGCGGGCGAGATCGCTGATGCGGCACCCTACGGCTGGCCGGTGAAGAAGGGCTCGCCGCTTGCGCAGTCGCTCAAGCAGGCGCTCGAGCACCTGATCGAGACCGGCAAGTACAAAGAGATCGCCAGCAACTGGGGTGTCGAGGCGGGACTGATCGACAAGCCGGTCATCAACGGCGCGATCAACTAGGTTCAGGGATTCAACAATGACTGATGTCGACACGCCGCCAGCCACCACTCCAGCCGCGATCGATGCTGTACCGCTGCGTCATCCGTGGCGGTGGGTGGCGGCGGTCGTCATCATCATCTTGTTGGCCCTGTTCCTCTACGGCGCTGCCACCAACGACGCGTATCGGTGGCACGTCTTCGGGGAGTACGTCTTCAACGAGCGGGTGCTCAGTGTCGGTCTGCTGAACACATTGCAGCTGACCATCTACTCGATGGTGCTCGCGATCGCGCTCGGCGTGCTGCTCGCAGTGATGCGGCTGTCCCCGAACCCGGTTTTCAAGTCGGTGTCGTGGGTGTATCTGTGGATCTTCCGCGGCACGCCGGTGTACGTGCAGCTGGTGTTCTGGGGTCTGATCCCGACGATCTACGCCAACATCCAGCTGGGGGTGCCGTTCGGGCCGTCGTTCTTTCATCTCAATCTGCAGGCGCTGTCGATCCCGTTTCTGTTGGCGATCGTCGGCCTGGCGCTCAACGAAGCCGCCTACATGGCCGAAATCATCCGCGCGGGAATCAGTTCCGTGCCGGAGGGCCAGCTCGAGGCGTCGACCGCACTGGGCATGTCGTGGGGGATGGCGATGCGCCGCACCGTCCTTCCGCAGGCGATGCGGGTGATCATCCCGCCGACCGGCAATGAGGTCATCAGCATGCTGAAGACCACATCGCTGGTCACCGCCGTGCCGTTCGCGCTCGACCTGTACGGCATCACCTCCCGCGAGATCGCCGCCCGTGAGTTCGAGCCGGTTCCCCTGCTACTGGTGGCGGCATTCTGGTACCTGGTGGTGACGAGCATCCTGATGGTCGGCCAGTACTACCTGGAGCGGTATTACTCGCGCGGCGCATCGCGCAAGCTGACGAACAAGCAACTCGAGGTGCTGGCCAAGGCGCAGGGAACCGGTGCGCCAGGAGGAGGAGGTGAGGGCGCGTGACCCCGATGGTGAAGGCCGAAGAGGTCTGTAAGAGTTTCGGGGCCTTGCACGTCCTCAAGGGCATCACGCTCGAGGTCGGCAAGGGCGAGGTGATGTGCATGGTCGGGCCGTCCGGCTCGGGCAAGTCGACGTTCCTGCGATGCATCAACCATCTGGAGGTGGTCAATGCGGGCCGCCTGCATGTCGACGGCGACTTGATCGGCTACCGCGATGGCGGTGCCAAACTCTACGAGATCTCACCGCGGGTGGCAGCAAAGCAGCGACGCGAGATCGGCATGGTGTTCCAGCATTTCAACTTGTTCCCGCACCGCACCGCGTTGGGCAATGTCATCGAGGCGCCCATCCATGTCAAGGGCGTCAAGAAAGCCGAAGCGGTGGCGCGCGGGGAGGATCTGCTGGAGCAGGTCGGGCTGGCGGACAAGGCGCACGCCTATCCAGCGCAGCTGTCCGGCGGCCAGCAGCAGCGAGTCGCGATCGCCAGAGCGCTGGCGATGAACCCGAAGCTGATGCTGTTCGACGAGCCCACCTCCGCACTCGACCCAGAGCTTGTCGGTGAAGTCCTGGCGGTGATGAAAAAGCTTGCCTCAGAAGGCATGACGATGGTGGTGGTCACCCACGAGATGGGTTTCGCCCGCGAGGTCGCCAATCAACTCGTCTTCATGGACGGCGGTATCGTCGTGGAGAGCGGCCCCCCGCGCGATGTGCTCGCCAACCCGCAACACGAACGCACGAAGGCGTTTCTGTCCAAGGTCCTCTAGCACTGATGCCGGCAAGCACACCGGACCCGGTCACCCCGCTGTGGCGGGCGGCGCAGGTCTTCCGGTTGCTGAGTTGCCTCTACGCGCTCGGTTTTCAGATCGCCATCACCCATGACCTGGACCGACCCGCGATCGGATGGCTGCTGTTCGCGGTCTTGGTCGGCTGGAGCATCGCCTGTGCGATCGCCTACCTGAACGGGTTCGGTCGCAGGCCCGCCTGGGTGCTGGCCGAACTCGCCATCGTGGTCGCGCTGATGTTGTCGACCGAGTTCGTCGCGTCCGACCAGTGGGCGCTGAACAACCAGTCCTGGCCGACCACGCTGTGGGCCACCAACGCGACGATATCGGTGGCCATCCTGCTCGGTCCGATTTACGGGATGCTCAGCGGTGTAGTGATTGTCGCCGCCAGTACGTTGGCGAAGGGTGTGCTGAACTACGACCTCGGCCGTAACGCGACGGTGGTGATCGAGCTTGCGGTGGGTCTCGGTGTCGGCATGGCCGCACAGACGGCGCGGCGCGCCCATACCGACCTGGAACGCGCCGCGCGGTTGGCGGCGAGGACTGAGGAAAGGGAACGGCTGTCCAGGCAGGTGCACGACGGCGCCATTCAGGTTCTCGCACTGGTATCGCGCCGGGGCCGCGAGATCGGCGGTGAGACAGCGCAACTGGCGGAGCTGGCAGGGGAGCAGGAGCGCGCGTTGCGCCGTCTGGTCAGCTCGGCGGACGCCGAACCGCGCAACGGCGAGCTGACCGATATCGGCGCCCTACTTCGTCAACGGGCGTCGGACCGGGTGTCGGTGAGTGTGCCTGCCGATCCGGTGCTGCTGGAGGCGACGGTCGCCGAAGAACTCGCGGCAGCCGCAGGCAACGCGCTCGACAACGCCGCCGCCCACGCTGGACCCGACGCCAGGGCGTATGTGCTTGTGGAGGATCTCGGCGATACCGTCACGGTGAGTATCCGCGACGACGGTGTCGGGATCTCGGACGGTCGGCTCTCCGCAGCTGTCGGTGAAGGTCGATTCGGAATCGCCAAATCGATTGTGGGGCGGATGGATTGGTTGGGTGGCAGCGCCAAGTTGAACACCGGGCCGGGATGCGGGACGGAATGGGAACTGACGATACCCCGACGGTGATGGTGGTCGACGACCATCCGATCTGGCGCGACGCGGTTGCTCGCGATCTCGCCGGGGACGG
>Ga0164306_10000469_pt1 | contig 16417 bp, 11 predicted proteins | sample Whisoiple_242_MG_FD_110213 | JGI IMG/M metagenome (GOLD analysis project Ga0164306, IMG submission 110213) | Soil microbial communities amended with fresh organic matter from upstate New York, USA - Whitman soil sample_242_MG | ecosystem: Environmental > Terrestrial > Soil > Unclassified >... | reverse complement strand
GGCGCGCTCGCGCGCGTGCGCTCGGTGGCGGAGCTCGGCGCCTGGTGCTGGGAGCTCGGCTTCGGCCTGGGCTTCGCGTTCGCGCGCGTCGACACCCCGAGCCCGGTGGTCGTGACCCGGGTCGTGCCGGGCGCGGCGGCCGCCGTCGCGCTGCCCCCGGCGGACCGCACGGTCCCCGCCTGATCCGCGGCGTCGGGCCCGCGCCCCCCTCGCGGCCCGGCGCCGCTGCCGCGCGTCGCTGCCGCGCGTCGCTGCCGGGTGCCGCTGCCGGCTGCCGTCCCGGCGTCGTCGCCGAGTCTCCGATCCCGGACTGGGTCGCACCGGTCGCCGACAGGCGCGGGACGGAGACTCGGCGCCCGGGCGCGCCGCCGTCAGGCCGCGCGCGCCGCCGGGAGCGCCGCGTCGAGCTGCCCGACGATGTGCCGCGCGATCTCCAGCGACGCGGTGGCCGCCGGCGACGGCGCGTTCAGCACGTGCACCTGCCGCCCCTCGCCCTGCAGCAGGAAGTCGTCGACCAGCCCGCCGTCCCGGCGCAGCGCCTGCGCGCGCACCCCGGCCGGCGCGGGCACCAGGTCGCCCGCGGTGATCCCGGGGACCAGGCGGGACAGGCTGCGCGCGAACGCCCGCCGGGACAGCGACCGGCCGACCTCGGCGGCGCCGGGCACCAGGTTGCGCGCGGCGAGCCGCCACAGGCCCGGCCACGCCAGGCTGTCGGCCAGGTCGCGCGGCGAGACGTCGGTCCAGGTGTAGCCCTCGCGGGCGAGCGCGAGCACGGCGTTCGGCCCCGCGTGCACGTGGCCCTCGATCCCGCGGGTGAGGTGCACGCCGAGGAACGGGAACCGCGGGTCCGGGACCGGGTAGATGAGCCCGCGGACCTGCGCGCCGGCCTCGGGGGTCAGCTCGAAGTACTCGCCGCGGAACGGCACGATCCGGGCCTCGGGCTCCAGCCCGCACGCGCGGGCGAGCCGGTCGGCGTGCAGGCCGGCGCACACCACCAGCGCGTCGGCCTCGCGGTCGGCGCGGGAGGTGCGGATCTCGACGCGGCCCGGCGCGCCCGGGGTGTCCGGGACGGTGCGCGCCGCCAGCACCTCCTCGCCGAACAGGATCCGGCCGCCGGCGGCCTCGACGTCGGCGGCGAGCGCCCGGCACACGCCGGGGTAGTCCACGATGCCGGTGCTCTCGACCCGCAGCGCCGCGACGGCGCGGACGTGCGGCTCGTGCTCCCGCGCCTCCTCGGGCGTGAGCCGGCGCGCGGGCACGCCGTTGGCCTCCGCGCGCCCGGCCAGCTTCTCCAGCTGTGGCACCTCCGCGTCCGAGGTGGCGACGACGAGCTTGCCGCACACGTCGACCGCGACGCCCTTGGCGCGGGCGTAGTCGACCATCGACCGGGCGCCGGCCGCGGCCATCGTCGCCTTGAGGCTCCCGGGGGCGTAGTAGAGGCCCGAGTGGATGACGCCGGAGTTCCGGCCGGTCTGGTGCAGCGCCAGGCCGTCCTCCTTCTCCAGGACGGTCACCTCGTCGCCGCGCGCGGCGAGCCGGGCGGCGACCGCCAGCCCGACGATGCCGGATCCGACGACGACGACGTGGCTCATGGCGCGCTCCTCGGTGCTGCGGGGCCCCGTGCGGGGCGGTGCGGGCGGGCCCGGGTGGCTCGTCCGCACGGCGAGGCTAGTCGTCTGATCTGTCCCCTATGTCGTGTTTCACCCCAATTCACCCTTCGGGCGGTGCCCCCGGCGGGGGACGCCGACCTACGCTCGGGGCCATGACCCCCCCGAGCACGGTGAGTGCCGTCGTGTACTCCCGCAACGAGGCCGACCAGCTGCGCGACTGCCTCCCGCTGCTGGCCGGCTTCGACGAGGTGCTCGTGTGCGACATGGGCTCGACCGACGACACCCGGGCGGTCGCCGCCGCCCACGGCGCGCGCGTCGTGCCGGTCCCGGACGCCCCCGTCGTGGAGGAGGTCCGGCAGCGCGGGCTGGACGCCGCGACCAGCGACTGGGTGCTGTTCGTCGACGCCGACGAGCACCTGCCCGCCGGGTTCCGGGACGCGCTGCAGCCCGTGCTGGACCGGCCCGACGTCGCCGGCGTGCGGCTGCGGTACGACAACGTCGCCTACGGCCGGATGCTCGAGCACTCGCTGCAGGGCAGCGCGAAGTACGCCCTGCTCCGCCGCGGCCGCGCGCACTACGCCGAGCCCGCGCTCGCGCACGTGCCGCCGGTGCTCGACGGGCCCGGGATCGACGCGCCGGGCTCCGTGCCCGCCATCGCGCACCTGAACTTCCGCTCGGTCGGGCAGACCACCGAGAAGGTGCTCCGGTACGCCGCCAACAACCCGGGCCGGTTCACCCGGCTGGACGACCCCGTCCGGCTGGTCCGCGAGCTGCTGCGGTCCACCGTGTTCAGCGGGGCGTGGCGGGACGGGCGCGCGGGCTTCGCGGTCGCGGCCCTGCACACGTTCGGGCACCTGTACGGCTCGCTGCTCGAGGCCGAGCGCGCCGGCACCCTGACCCAGGACGTCCCGGCGCGGGACGCCCGGCTGCTCGGCGCCGTCGAGGGCGTGCAGCGGGCCGGGGTCGCCGCGCGCGACCGGGTGCGGCGCGCGGGCCGGGGGCGCCGGTGACCGCCCGCCCTGCGGCGGCTCCGCGGTTCGTCCACGTCACCCGCCTCCCGCCCAGCCCCAGCGGCGTCGCCGCGTACGCCGCCGCCTTCCGCCCGGTGCTCGACGCGCTCGGCCCGACGGACACCGAGGTGCTGCCGCCCGCGCCCGAGGCGTCGCAGTCCGCGGTCCTCGCCGTCCGGCTGGCGCGCCGGCTGGCCCGGCGCGACCCGGGCGCCGTGCTCGTCGTCGAGCAGGCCGGCCGCGGGCTCGCCGAGTTCTGGGCCGCGTGGTGGGCCGCGCGCCGCGGGCGCCGCGTCTGGCTGATGGTGCACGACGTGCCCGAGCTGTCGGGCGGCGCGTTCTTCACCACGCTGCTCGACCGCCGGGGCGGCCGCCGGGTCGCGGCGGCGCTGTCCGGCACCCTCGGGCGGCGCGCCGAGCGCGACCTGCTGCGCCGCGTCGAGCGGGTGCTCTGCCTGTCGCCGTCCGGCGCGGCGGCGCTCGCGGCCGCGCACCGGCTGGACCGGCCCGTCGAGGCCGTGCCGCACGTCGGCGCGGCGACCGGCGACCCCGTCGACGGGCGCACCGAGGTGCTGCTGCCCGGGTACGTGGCGGCCGCCGAGGACGTGCTGCCCCTCGTGCGCGCCGCCGCCGACCTGCCGGACGGCTGGACGCTGGCGGTCGGGGCGTGCGGCGACGAGACCGCGCGCGAGATCCGTGCCGCGGCGGAGGCCGCCGGGACCGCGGACCGGGTGCGCCTGCTCGGGTTCCTGCCCGAGGCCGGCGTCCGCGCGGCGTTCGCCCGGGCGGCCGTGGTCGTGCGCTGGCGGCGCGGCGGCTGGGGCGGGGGCGGGGCGCATGCCGTCAGCGGGCCGCTGGTGGCCGCCCTCGGCCACGGCTGCGCCGTGGTCACGAACGACTCGCGCGGCGCCGGGCACCTGTTCGACGAGGCCCGGGTGGTCGTCGTCGGGGACGGCGACGCCGGCGGGCGGGCGCTGCTCGACGCCGTGCGCGCGCTCGCGGCCGACCCCGCCGACCGGCGGGCGCGCGGCGAGGCCGGCCGGGCCCTCGTCCGGCGGGAGCACACCGTGGCGGCGCTCGCGGCGCGGCTGCGCTGCGGGGCGGACGCCCCCGAGCACGAGCACGCGGGCGCGGCCCGCGGGGAGGACGGCTGACGTGGGGCGACGGGGCGAGCTCGTCTTCAACCGGGCGCTGACGCACGTGCCCAGCAACGAGCTGCGGATCCGCACGCTCCGGCGGCTGGGCGCGGACCTCGGCGAGCACGTGTACCTGTTCGGCGGCTCGGAGGTGCTCGAGCCGGGCAACCTGCGGATCGCCGGCCGCTGCCACGTCGGGCGGTTCTGCCAGATCGACGCGCGCGGCGGCATCGACATCGGCTACGACGTGGTCATCGCGAGCCACGTCCTGCTGGTCACCGCCGACCACGACCTGCGCGACCCCGGGTTCGCCGGCCGGCTCGGGCCGATCACCATCGGGGACCGGGCATGGCTCGCCAGCCGGTCGACGGTCGTGCGCGGCGTGTCGATCGGCGAGGGGGCCGTCGTGGCCGCCGGCGCCGTCGTCACCCAGGACGTCGACCCGTGGACGATCGTCGGGGGCGTGCCCGCCCGGCCGATCGGGGAGCGGCCGCGGGACCAGCACTACCGGATCGACTACGGGCCCGAGCGCTACTGACGCCGCCGCGCGGCCCGGGCGGGCTCGCGCAGCCCCGCGCCCTGTGATCTGCTACGGGTGAATCGTCCCGGTTCGTGGGCCAGGCAGGGGGAGCCGTGACCGCAGCACGCCCGCACTCCGACGCGCCGCCCGGCCCCGACGCCCACGGTGACGGCGGGCCCGGGCTCGACGTGTCGGTGGTGATCGCCGCCCGCGACGCCGCGGCGACGCTGCCCGCGCAGCTCGACGCCCTGGCCGCCCAGGACCCGGCGTGCACCTGGGAGGTGCTGGTCGCCGACAACGGCTCGACCGACGGCACCCGCGACGTCGTCCTCGACGCCGCCCGCCGGACGGGGCGCGTGCGCCTGGTCGACGCGTCCGCGACCCGGGGCGCCGGCGCCGCCCGGAACGCCGCCGCCCGGGTCGCGCGCGGCCGGGCGCTGCTGTTCTGCGACGCGGACGACGTCGTCGCGCCCGGCTGGGTCGACGCGCTGCATGCGGGGCTGCGCGGGTCCGACGTGGTCGCCGGGCGCCTGGAGTGGGAGCGGCTGAACAGCCGCGCGGCCCAGGGGTCCCGGGCGCTGCCGCAGGTCGACGGCCTGCAGCACACCGACCCGCTGCCCGGGCTCGGCTGCGCGAGCTCCAGCAACCTCGCGGTGAGCCGGGCGCTGTTCGACCGGCTCGGCGGCTTCGACGTGCGGGCCCGCTACCTGCAGGACACCGACCTGTGCTGGCGGGCGCAGCTCGCCGGCGGTGCGCTGGCGTTCGAGCCCGCCGCCGTGGTGCACATGCGGCTGCGCGCCGGGCTCGTCGGTGCGTGGCGGCAGGGGCGCGGCAGCGGGATGGGGCAGCGCTGGCTCGCCGCGCGGTACGCCGAGGTGGCGGCGCGGGCGGCGGAGGACGGCGGCGGTGCCGGTGGGCCGGGCGGGGCGGGGGAGCCGGGCGGCGCGGGGGAGCTCGGCGGGGCCGGTGGGCCGGGCGACGGCGCCGCGGCGCGGCGCGGCTGGCCGGCGCGGATCGCGCGGCGGGCGTGGCTCGTGGCGGGCGAGGCGGCCCGGGTGCGGTCGCGGGGCGACGCCGCGCGGCTGACCTGGAGCACCGGCTTCGGCGTCGGCTACGCCCGCGGCGGCCTCCCGGAGCCCGAGCCGCTGCGCGCGGGGGAGCTCGCGGGGGCCGGCTGCGGGCGCGGGCCGGCCTGATCCGCGCGAGCACCCGCACGGGTGACCCCCGTGCGGCGACCGGGCGACGCGCGGCCCGCGCACCCGGGTGACCGACTCGACGCGGTCCTGTCCGGTTTGCGAGGGTATGTCGACATTCTCGGCCGCACCCGACGCCGAGCGAGCCGGAGGTGACGCGTGATCGACGCCCGGGCCCGCGCGGACGTGTCCGTCGTGGTGGTCGCGCGGGGCGACGAGCACGGCCTCGCGCGCACCCTGCGCAGCCTTCTGGAGTCGCTCGACCACGCGGCCGGGCGCCGGGACCACCGGACCTCGTGGCTGCGCGGCGAGCGGCTGCACGGCGAGCTGCTCCTCGTCGCCCGCGACCTGGGCCGGCTGCCCGCGCTGCCCGCCGACCCGCGGCTGCGCGTCGTCGCCGCCCCCGGGGTGACCGGCGGGCGGGCGCGGAACCTCGGCGTCGCCGCGGCGCGCGGCCGGTACCTGCTGTTCACCGACGCCCAGGTCCGGGTGCCCGCCGACTGGGTGCTGGCGCTCACGGCCCCGCTGCGCGCCGGCCGCGCCGACCTCGCCGGCGGCGCCGTCCGGCTCACGGCGAACCTCGAGCGGCCCTGGCTGACCCCGGACCTCGCCGCCGCCTACCTCGACCTCGTCCCGGACCCGCCCGAGGTGGGCCGCGCGTTCAGCGGCGTCAGCATGGCCGCCACCCGCGCCGTGCTGGAGGCGGTCGGCTTCGACGAGGCGCTGGGGACCGCGCGCTGCCCCGACGGGCTCGACGTCGTGTTCCGGCGCGACGTGGTCGGCGCCGGCTTCCGCGAGCGCGCCGTGGCCGGCGCCGCCGTCGAGCGCGACCTCGGCCCCCGGGCGCTCGTGCGGCGCGCGCTGATCGAGCGGGCCCGCGGGCACGGGCGCGCCGCCGCCTACGTCGACCGCCGGCTGCGCGACGTCCGCCCCGCCGCGTCCCTGGCGCTCCTGCGGCTCGCGGGCCGGTGGCTCGGGCTGCTGGCGCTCGGGCACGGCCGGGGGCACGCGCGGGCGCGGCTCCGGGCGCACGCCGCCGTCGCGTACCACCGGGAGACCCTGCGGCTGCTGCGGGCGCCCGTGCGTGAGCGTCCCGCGTCGGCGGCCGGCGACGCCCCGGGCGGTGGCGGCGCGCCGCGCTCCGCCGTGCCCGTGGCCCTGCTCCCGCGCGACTCGGTGCCGCCGACCGCGCTGCCCGCCGCCGAGCCGGCGCCCGACGAGGCGGCCGCCGCGGCCGTGGTCGACGAGGGCGAGCGCGGCGCCGTGCACCAGTTCTGGGACCGCGGCCGGTCGCGCGGCGCCGAGGCCCGCGCGGGTCGCCCGGCGGCGACCCCGCTGCACGGCACCACCGCCTCCTGACCCCGGGCCGCGGCGCGCGCCCGCTCCCGCGCCGAGTGCCTACCGAACGCGTCGAGCGCCTACCCGCCGGATAGGCGCTCGACTCGTTCGGTAGGCACTCGCGGGGGCGCGCCGGCCGCGGCGCAGCGGTGGCGCGCCGGGGCGCGGGGCCGTGCGGCCGCGTCAGCGCGCGGTGCCGCGCGCGGTTGCGCGCGCCGAGTGTGCACGAGAAGCGTCGAGTGAGTACTCGCCGGATGCTCGCTCGGCGCGTTCTCTACCCCCTCGAGGCCGGGCCGGGCGCCGGCGCGCACGGGCGCGTGGCGGTGGGCCCGGTGTGCAGGCGGGCCGGACCAGGCAGGCCCGGCGAGGGACCCGCTCGGCGGCGGGCGACGGGACGCTCGCGGCGGTGGCACCGGGCTCGGGTGACCGGGTGGCCCGGGCGCGGCGGGTGCGGCGGGTCAGGCGCGGGGGCGCCGGGCCGGGCCCGTGGGCGGACGCCAGGGGGCCGCGACCGGGCGGGGGTCGCCGTCCGCCACCCGGGAGGCCGCCGGGGGCTCCGGCGCCGCCCAGGAGGCCGCGGGGGCGGGCGCCCCGGGGGTGCCGCGGGGCGCCCACGCGTCGTCCGGGCGGGCGGAGCCGGCGGCCGGCTCGGGCGCGGGCCGGCCCGCTGCCGCGACGGCCGCCGCGGCCACCAGGGCGGCGGTGCCCACGGCGCCCGCCGCCGCGGTGCCCTCCGCCGGGGCACCGGCCGACGCGGGCGAGCGCCCGGAGCCGATCGCGGCGTGCGCGGGCGCGGCCCCGAGCGCGCGGGGCACGTCCGCCAGGGCGAGCCCGTGCGCCGTCGCGACGTACGCGGGGGTGGTGGCCGCGGCGTGCGCCGCCGCGGGTGCGCCCGCGCGCGCCGCGTCCGCGCCCGGAGCCGCCGCGCCCGGAACCGCCGCGCCCCGACCCGCCGCGCCCTGACCCGCCGCGCCCGGGCCCGCCGCCCCGGGCGCGCCGGCGCGCTCCAGGGCCGGGCCCGCCGCGACGCGCACCGCGCCGACCCCCGCGAGGGCGACCGCGGCGGCGCCCGGCACCACGCCCGCCGTCGCGACCCCCGCCGGCACCCCCGCCGGCACCGCCGCCGCAGCGGCCGGCGTCAGCGGGAACGACCACGCCACGTCCCGCGGCCGGCTGTGCCGCGCCCGGCGACCGCCGGGGGCGTGCGGCGGCGGGGCCGCCCCGAGCCGCGGCGCCGGCGCCGGCAGCGTCGCGAGGACGCGGGCGCGCGCCGGGAGCTCGACGCCGCGCCACAGCAGGAACGCCAGCCCGGCCGAGACCAGCAGCACCGCCGCGATCGCCGCGGGCCCGCGGACGGGCGTCGCCACGACCACCTTGATGACCAGCTCGTGCAGCAGGTAGAAGGAGAACGACAGCGCCCCGCCGAGCCTGACCGCCGGGTGCAGCGCCCAGCGGTTCCGCCCGTCGATGTCGCCCCACGCGCACCCGGCGGCGAGCGGCGCGAAGACCACGGCCAGCACCGCGGTGAGCACCGTCGGGTGCACGTCGACCGCGGCGGCGCCGAGCACGCACGCGGCGAGCACGGCCAGCAGCGCCCACGCCGGGACCCGCGGCCGCCAGCCCTCCCGCACCGCCAGGGCGGTGACCATGCCGAGCAGGAACTCCGGCAGCCGGGCGGGCGGCAGGTGGAACAGCAGCGGGATCAGCGACGGCCACGCCAGCGCGACCGCCACCGGAGCGGCCAGCGCGGCCCCGGCGACCAGGAGCCGGGTGCGCGGCCGCACCCGGCGGAGCGCCCAGAGCAGCGCGGGGAAGGCGGCGTAGAACGCGATCTCGCAGGACAGCGACCACGCGACGCCGTTCACCGCGAACACCACCTGGCCGTCCGGGGACCACGCCTGCAGCAGCAGCATCCCGGACAGCAGCGTGACCGGGTCGACCGTCGCGCCCACCACCAGCACCGTCACCGCCAGGCCGAGGGCGAACGCCGTCAGGTGGTTCGGCAGGATCCGGGCGAGCCGGCGGGTGTAGAACGCCCCGAGCGTCGTCCCCGGCTGCGCGGTCCAGGTGAGCACGAAGCCGGACAGCACGAAGAACAGCCCGACGCCGGTGTAGAACGCGCTGGACCCCCGGATGACCTGCAGGTTCCAGGAGTTGACGTGGTACAGCATCACCAGCAGCGCGCCGGCGGCCCGCAGGCCGTTGAGGCTCCACAGGACGGGCAGGCGGTCGCCGCCGTGCGCGGTACCCGTCACTTCGCCCTCCCGGGGTGGCAGTCGTCGGCCGGGGCTGGTCGCGGCTGCGCGGGAGCCCCGCGTCAGGCCTAGAGGTGCAAATTAGGACAAAAGCGTGCAGAACGTGTCAAGAGGGGTACCGCCGTCAGGGTGAGAGTGTCGGTGGTCGCTCGTAGAGTGGTCGCGCACCCCGGATCTGATGGATCCGGGGTTCTCGTGCTGACCGCGCCCCGCCGCCGGCACCCCGGAAGGAACCCATGAACGTCGCCGGACTGCTGCCCGTCCTCCTCACCGACCCCGCCGTCGCGCGCGCCGTCTCCCTCGTCCCGTCCCGCGGGGAGGTCGACGTCGTCGGGCCCGCCGGCATCCGCCCGCCGCTGCTGGCCGCCCTCGCGGGCGCCCGCGCCGAGGCGACCGCCGGCAAGCGCCCCGGCCGCCCCCTCGTCGTCGTGACCGCCACCGGCCGCGACGCCGACGAGGCCGCCGCCGCCCTGCGCTGCTACCTGCCGGACGACGACGTGGCGGTCCTCCCGTCCTGGGAGACGCTGCCGCACGAGCGCCTGTCGCCCCGCAGCGACACCGTCGCGCGCCGGCTCGCCGTGTTCCGCCGCCTGGCGCACCCCGACCCGGAGCCCGGCCACACCGGCCCGATCCGGGTCCTCGTCATGCCCGTGCGCGCGCTGCTGCAGCCGGTCGTCGCCGGGCTGGGGGAGCTGGAGCCGGTCTCGCTGGACGTCGGCCGGCGCGCCGATCTGTCCGAGGTCGCCGAGCGCCTCGTCGCCGCGGCGTACAGCCGGGTCGACATGGTCGAGCGCCGCGGCGAGTTCGCCGTGCGCGGCGGCATCCTCGACGTGTTCCCGCCGACCGAGGACCACCCGCTGCGCATCGAGTTCTGGGGCGAGGACGTCGAGGAGATCCGCTGGTTCTCCGTCGCCGACCAGCGCAGCCTGGAGGTCGCGAACCACGGCCTGTGGGCGCCGCCGTGCCGGGAGATCCTGCTGACCGACGAGGTGCGCGAGCGCGCCGCCTCCCTGGTCGAGCGGCTGCCCGGCGCGGTCGACATGCTCGACAAGCTCGCGCAGGGCATCGCGGTCGAGGGCATGGAGTCCCTGGCCCCGGCCCTGGTCGGGGACATGGTCCCGGTGCTCGACCTGGTGCCCGACGACGCGCTGCTCGTGCTCGCCGACCCCGAGCGGGTCCGCCGCCGCGCGCACGACCTCGTGGCGACCACCGAGGAGTTCCTGCAGGCCGCGTGGACCTCCGCCGCCGCGGGCGCCGCGACCCCGCTCGACCTGTCCGCCGCCTCGTTCGCGTCGTTCGCCGAGGTGCGGGCGCTCGCGGCCGTCCGCGGCCTCGGCTGGTGGACGCTCAGCCCGTTCACGCTCGACGCCGAGGCCGTCGACGCCGCGGACGGCAGCACGGCCCCCGACGACGTCCGCAGCACCGACGACGGCGTCGAGACCGTCGTGGTCGCCGCACGCGACGTCGAGCGGTACCGCGGCGAGGTCGACCGCGCCGTCGCCGACGTGCGCCGCCTGCAGCAGGACGGCTGGCGGCTGCTGCTCGCCACCGAGGGCCACGGCCCCGCGCAGCGCATGGCCGAGCAGCTCCGCGCCGCCGACGTGCCCGCGCGCCTGGTCCCGGCGCTCGAGGGCGACCTCGAGGGCGGCGTCGTCCTCGTCATGCCCGCGCAGGTCGGCCCGGGCTTCGTCTCCGAGGACCTGCGGCTCGCGGTGTTCTCCGAGTCCGACCTCACCGGCCGCCCCGGCTCGTCCACCCGCGACATGCGCAAGATGCCGAGCCGGCGGCGCAACGTCGTCGACCCGCTGCAGCTCCGCCCGGGCGACTTCGTCGTGCACGAGCAGCACGGCGTCGGCCGGTTCGTCGAGCTGGTGTCCCGCACCATCGGCACCGGCGCGGCCGCGGCGACCCGCGAGTACATGGTCGTCGAGTACGCGTCGTCGAAGCGGGGGCAGCCGGGCGACCGGCTGTTCGTGCCGACCGACCAGCTCGACCAGGTGACCAAGTACGTCGGCGGCGAGGCGCCCAGCCTCAACAAGATGGGCGGCTCCGACTGGGCCAAGACCAAGGGCCGCGCCCGCAAGGCGGTCAAGGAGATCGCCGGCGAGCTCATCCGGCTCTACAGCGCCCGCATGGCCACCTCCGGCCACGCGTTCGGCCCGGACACCCCGTGGCAGCGGGAGCTCGAGGACGCGTTCGCGTACGTCGAGACGCCCGACCAGCTCGCGACGATCGACGAGGTCAAGCAGGACATGGAGAAGCCGATCCCGATGGACCGGCTGATCTGCGGCGACGTCGGCTACGGCAAGACCGAGATCGCGGTGCGCGCGGCGTTCAAGGCGGTGCAGGACGGCAAGCAGGTGGCGGTCCTGGTGCCGACGACCCTGCTCGTGCAGCAGCACCTCGACACGTTCACCGAGCGGTACGCCGGCTTCCCGGTCACCGTCAAGGCGCTGTCGCGGTTCCAGACGAAGGCCGAGTCCGAGGCGGTCGTCGACGGGCTGCGCGACGGCAGCATCGACGTCGTCATCGGCACGCACCGGCTCATCACCGGCGAGGTCCGGTTCAAGGACCTGGGCCTCGTCATCATCGACGAGGAGCAGCGGTTCGGCGTCGAGCACAAGGAGACGCTCAAGGCGCTGCGCACCAACGTCGACGTGCTGGCGATGTCCGCGACCCCGATCCCGCGCACGCTCGAGATGGCGGTCACCGGCATCCGCGAGATGTCGACCCTCGCTACCCCGCCGGAGGAGCGGCACCCGGTGCTGACGTTCGTCGGCGCCTGGGAGGAGAAGCAGATCTCCGCCGCCATCCGCCGCGAGCTGCTGCGCGAGGGCCAGGTGTTCTACGTGCACAACAAGGTCGAGTCGATCGAGCGCACCGCCGCCCGGCTCAACGAGCTGGTGCCGGAGGCCCGGATCGCGGTCGCGCACGGCAAGATGAACGAGCACCAGCTGGAGCAGGTGATCGTCGACTTCTGGGAGAAGCGGTTCGACGTCCTGGTCTGCACGACCATCGTCGAGACCGGCCTGGACATCTCCAACGCCAACACGCTGATCCTGGAGCGCGCCGACCGGCTGGGCCTGTCCCAGCTGCACCAGCTCCGCGGGCGCGTGGGGCGCGGGCGGGAGCGCGCGTACGCGTACTTCCTGTACCCGCCGGAGAAGCCGCTCACCGAGACCGCGCACGACCGGCTCCAGACGATCGCCGCCAACACCGACCTCGGCGCCGGCATGGCCGTCGCGATGAAGGACCTGGAGATCCGCGGCGCGGGCAACATGCTCGGCGGCGAGCAGTCCGGGCACATCGAGGGCGTCGGGTTCGACCTGTACATCCGGATGGTCGGCGAGGCCGTCGCGTCCTACCGCGGCGACCAGCCCGAGGAGCTGCCCGACGTCACCGTCGAGCTGCCGGTCGACGCGCACATCCCGCACGACTACATCGCGCACGAGCGGCTGCGCCTGGAGGCGTACCGCAAGCTCGCGGCGGCGGGGGACGAGACGGCGCTGGCGGAGATCTCCGCGGAGCTCGTCGACCGCTACGGCCCGATCCCGGAGCCGGTGACCAACCTGTTCGCCGTCGCCCGGTTCCGGCTGCACGCGCGCACGGCCGGGCTCACCGACGTCACCGCGCAGGGCAAGTTCGTGCGGTTCGCGCCGGTCGACCTGCCGGAGTCCGCCCAGCTGCGGCTCAAGCGGCTGTACCCGGGCTCGGTGCTCAAGCCCGCGCTGCGCACCGTGCTCGTGCCGTTCCCGACGACGGCCCGGATCGGCGGCAAGCCGCTGCACGGCGAGGCCGTGATGACGTGGGCGCGGCAGCTGATCGACGCGGTGGTCCTCGGCGACGTGTCCGCGGCGGCGGGGGTGGGCACCGCGGCGCGCTGAGCCCGGTGCCGCGGTACGCGACCGCGGCACGTCCCGCACCTGCCGCCCCGACCCGGCCCCTACGATGGGCCGGGTCGGGCGACGGAGAGCGACGAGAGGCCAGGTGTGCGGTGACGCGGAAGACGGTCCGGCGGACGGTGTCCGCCGTCGGGGTGCTGGCGGTGGCGGGCGCGCTCGCGGCGTGCGGCGGCGGGCGGCCCGGTGCGGCCGCGGTGGTCGACGGCCGGTCGATCCCGACCTCCGAGGTCGAGACCGCCACCCAGGAGCTCGGCCCGGTGCTGCAGGGCGTCTCGGCCTCCGCGATCCTCGGCGTGCTCATCCAGGAGCCGACCGTCGCCGCGGCGGCCTCGGACGCCGGCGTCGCGGTCTCCGACGAGCAGGCCGCCGACGCGCTCGACCAGCAGGTGGAGGCCGCGGGCGGCGACGCCCAGGAGTTCTCCCCGGCCTCGGTCCGCGTCATGCGCTACCTGCTGGAGATCCAGGGCCTGCAGGGGGCGAGCGACGCGGACACGCTGCTCGCCTCGCTGCAGGAGGACCTCGGGTCCCTCGACTTCACGGTGAACCCCCGGTTCGGCAGCGCGGACGAGCTCGGCACCGTCGGCACGACGACGTACCCGTGGCTCGTGTCCGCCGACGGGGCCACCGCGACCCCGGCCCCGTGACCGCCGCCGACGGCGCGACCGCGGCCGACCCGGCCGCGGTCGACCCGGCCACGGTCGCCGACCCGCTGCGCCGCCTCGTCGCCGTCATGGACCGGCTGCGCTCCCCGGGCGGCTGCCCGTGGGACGCCGAGCAGACCCACGCCTCGCTGGTCCCGTACGTGCTCGAGGAGGCGTACGAGGTCGCGGAGGCCGTCGAGGGCGGGGACCGCGCGCACCTGCGCGAGGAGCTCGGCGACCTGCTGCTCCAGGTGGTGTTCCACGCCCGGATCGCCCAGGAGGACGCGGCCGAGCCGTTCGACGTCGACGACGTGGCGGCCGACCTGGTCGCCAAGCTCGTCCGGCGGCACCCCCACGTGTTCGCCGACGCGCAGGTCGCGGACGCCGACGGCGTGAACCGGCAGTGGGACGCGATCAAGCGGGACGAGAAGCAGCGGGAGTCCGTGCTCGACGGCGTGCCGCTGGCGATGGGCGCGCTCGCGCGGGCGCAGAAGGTGGCGTCGCGGGCGGAGCGGTCCGGGCTCGCCGCCGTGGCGCCGGCACCCGCCGTCCCGCCCGCCGGCCCGCCGGACCCGGGCGCGCCCGCCCCCGGCCCGGCCGCGCCCGGCGACCTCGGGGCCCGGCTGCTCGCGCTCGTGCAGGAGGCCCGGGCGGCCGGCCTGGACGCCGAGGGCGAGCTCCGCCGGGCGACGGCCGCGTGGGAGCGGGACCTGCGCGCGGCCGAGCGGGGCTGACCCCCGCCCCGCACCGCCCGGCCGGCGCCGCCCGCGCCGCGCCGGGCCCAAGGTCCGGGACGCCGGCGACCCCCGGGCAGCAGGATGGGCGAGGCTGCGGTGCACCCGCGGCCCGGTGCCCCACGCCCGGCGAGGGCGGGCGCACCGCGACACCGGACGAGGAGGGGTCGATGCGGATCGGCGTCCCGAAGGAGGCCCGGCCGGGCGAGCGGCTCGTGGCCGCCACGCCCGCCACCGTGGGCCGGCTGGCGAAGCTGGGCTACGAGGTGGTCGTCGAGCACGGCGCGGGCGAGGGGGCGAGCTTCCCCGACGCGGCCTACGCGGAGGCCGGCGCCGCCCTCGGCGACGCGGCCGAGGTCTGGGCGAGCGACGTGGTCACGACCGTGAACGCCCCGGCGGACGCCGAGGTCGCCGCGCTGACCCCGGGCGCGACGCTGGTCTCGATGCTGGCGCCGGCCGCGCACCCGGAGCGGGTCGCGGCGCTGTCCGCCCGCGGCGTCACCGCGCTGGCGCTCGACGCCGTGCCGCGCGTGTCCCGCGCCCAGGCGCTCGACGTGCTCAGCACGATGTCGAACGTCGCCGGCTACCGCGCGGTCATCGAGGCCGCCGAGCAGTTCGGCGGGATGTTCACCGGCCAGGTCACGGCCGCCGGCAAGACCCCGCCGGCCACGGTGTTCGTCATCGGCGCCGGCGTCGCCGGCCTCGCGGCGATCGGTGCGGCGGGCAGCCTCGGCGCGCAGGTCCGCGCGTACGACGTGCGGCCCGAGGTCGGCGAGCAGATCGAGTCGATGGGCGCGTCCTTCGTGCAGGCCGCCGCGGCCCAGCAGGAGGTGAGCGCCGACGGCTACGCCCGTGAGCTCACCGCCGAGCAGGAGCGGCTGACCGCCGAGATGTACGCCGCGGAGACCGCCAAGGCCGACATCGTCATCACCACCGCCCTGGTCCGCGGCACCGCGCCGCGCACGATCAGCGCGGACATGGTCGCGGCCATGCGCCCGGGCAGCGTGATCGTCGACCTGGCCGCGTCCGGCGGCGGCAACTGCGAGCTGACCGTGCCGGGGGAGAAGGTCGTCACCGCGAACGGGGTGACGATCCTCGGCTACACGGACCTGACCAGCCGGATGGCGCGGCACACGTCGCAGCTGTTCGGCACCAACGTGGTCAACCTCCTCACGCTGCTCACCCCGGGCAAGGACGGGGCGCTCGTCCTCGACCTCGACGACCCGGTGCAGCGCGGCATGGCCGTCACGCGGGCCGGCGAGGTGCTCTGGCCGCCGCCGCCCGTGCAGGTCTCGGCGGCCCCCGCCGCGGACGCGGCCCCCGCGGTCGCACCCGTCGACCCGGCGGAGCGGGCCCGGCTCGCCCGCGAGGCGGCCCGGCGGAAGGGGCAGCGGCAGATGGTCGGCCTGGCCCTCGGCGCCGTCCTGCTGGCCCTGGCGATCACGTTCTCGCCGGCGGCGTTCCTCGGGCACTTCACGGTGTTCGTGCTCGCGGTGTTCGTCGGCTACTACGTCATCTCGAACGTCAGCCACTCGTTGCACACGCCGCTCATGGCCCAGACCAACGCCATCTCCGGGATCATCCTGGTCGGCGCGCTGCTGCAGATCGGCAGCGACAGCTGGGTCGTGTCGGCGCTGGCGTTCGCGGCGGCCGCGGTCGCCTCCATCAACATCTTCGGTGGCTTCCTGGTGGCCTACCGGATGATCGGGATGTTCCGGAAGGAGGAGGCCTGAGATGCTCACCTCCGCAGCCCAGGGCGTGTACCTCGTCGCCGCCGTCCTGTTCGTCCTGAGCCTGGCCGGGCTGTCGAAGCAGGAGACCGCCCGCCGCGGCAACCTGCTCGGCATGGTCGGCATGGGCCTCGCGCTCGTCGCGACCGTCGTGCTGAGCCTCGACGTCTCCGAGCGCAGCCCGCTGACCACGCTGCTGCTCATCGCGCTGGTGCTCCTCATCGGCATCGCCGTCGGCACCTGGCGGGCGCGCTCCGTCGAGATGACGCAGATGCCCGAGATGATCGCGATGCTGCACTCCTTCGTCGGCGCCGCGGCCGTCCTGGTCGGCGCGCTGCTGCAGATCGG
>Ga0164306_10000468_pt1 | contig 16438 bp, 13 predicted proteins | sample Whisoiple_242_MG_FD_110213 | JGI IMG/M metagenome (GOLD analysis project Ga0164306, IMG submission 110213) | Soil microbial communities amended with fresh organic matter from upstate New York, USA - Whitman soil sample_242_MG | ecosystem: Environmental > Terrestrial > Soil > Unclassified >... | reverse complement strand
AGGATTTCAATTCCTTCTGCTGTTTTTAATCCAATCGCATGTTTTGTTGGGAATACGGTCATCACTTCACCGTCAATCGGTGATACGAGCGTTCCTTCAATAGGTTCAATCGCAAAACCGTCGCCCATCATTTTTTGTGAAAACACTTGATCTTCTACTTCACTAAGCGGCTTTACAACGCCTTCAAACGGTAACACAAACTCTGTGTGTGCGTCTGCTTGGACAGCCTGTTGTTCAACAGGTGCAGCGGTTGACGCTGTGCCGTATTTAACTAATTGATTCATTGCGTCTGCAACAAACTCTACTTCTGTTCCGACAATGACTTGAACATTTGTTTTGCTGAGCTTCATGATTCCTCTCGCTCCGTGACGCTTTAAGGCAGCTTCGTTAATGTTGCCGGCATCAGCTACTTGTAAACGAAGACGAGTCGCACAGTTATCAATTACGGTTAAGTTTTCTTTTCCGCCTAAATCTTCAATAAAATAAGACGCCATATCCACATATTTATCGCCTGTTGCCACAACCGTTTCGTTTGATGTGTCTACTTCTTCATCATCTTCACGTCCCGGTGTTTTTAAATTTAATGCTTTGATCAGCGTGTAGAAAATGACAAAGTAAATGACTGCATACACAATTCCAATTCCTGCTAACAGCAGCGGTTTTTGTGAAATTCCGTAGTTTAAGAAGAAATCAATAGCCCCTGCTGAAAATCCAAATCCAGCGTGAATACCAAGTGCAACGGCTAAAGCCATCGAAATTCCCGTTAAAACGGCATGAATAACGTATAATAGCGGTGCTACGAACATAAATAGAAATTCAATTGGTTCCGTAATTCCCGTTAAAAAAGAAGTAACAGCAAGTCCGATTAACATACCGCTGACTTGTTTGCGTTTTTCTTTTTTAGCTGCTGCAACCATCGCAAGCGCAGCTGCCGGTAAACCAAACATCATAACCGGGAAGAATCCAGACATAAATGTTCCTGCCGTTGGATCGCCTTTAAAGAAGCGGTTCAAATCTCCCGTTACGCCGTGATAGTCTCCGAATACAAACCATACTAAGCTGTTTAACACGTGATGCAGTCCAATTGGAATCAACAGACGGTTTAAAAATCCGTATATACCTGCACCAAGCGCTCCTGCTCCTGTAATCCACGTTCCTAAGTTGTTAATTTGATCTTGAATCGGCGGCCAGATAACCCCAAAGATTCCTGCAAGCGCGAGCATAACGACTGACGTAATAATCGGTACAAACCGCTTTCCTGCAAAGAAGCCGAGCCACTCTGGCAGCTTAATGGCTGAGAAACGATTGTATAGTAAACCAGCCGTTACCCCCGAGACAATCCCGCCGAGTACACCCATGTTAATATCTTTATCAATAGCTACAGTCCCTTTTGTTAACACAAAATAACCGACCACTCCGGCAAGTGCTGCTGCGCCGCTTCCATCTTTTGAAAGCCCTACAGCAATTCCGAGTGCAAACAGTAGTGCTAAATTCGCAAAAATCGCATCTCCGGCTTGAGCCATAAACGGAATATCCAATAAGTCTTTTTGACCCAAACGAAGAAGCAATGCCGCAGCAGGTAATACTGCGATTGGCAGCATAAGCGATTTACCAATACGTTGTAAAAAATTCAGCATGTTTCTATCCCCTTTGTATAACGTATTTAACCCGATGTTACGAGCAAGGATTTTCGTAACAATATTTATCGGATGACAAGTTACCGCATTCATCCCGGCCTATGATTACATCATCAGCTGACATAACGGCGGTTTTACTGCATGGACTCATACTAGCACATAAAATATATAGTTGTCTATACCAATTTTCTTTTTAAAAACCTTTCTATATCAATGTTAAAAGCCCTTACAAAACTTTCTAGTTCACAAAAAAGAATCAACTGGTCTAGACAACTATTCCAAAAAGCGTTACACTTAAATCAATACAACGAGCAAAGGAGTGTATGTATGGATACACATTCATCCATCATTATTTATAATGTAACCGTTTATAGTGAAAATCAGACATTAAAAAATGGGTATATTAAACTAACGAACAAAAAAATCACTGAAATCGGAGAGATACATCAATACGTACGTCAGCCAAAAGACCATGTAATTGAACTTTCTCCTTCCTATAAAGTTATTCCGGGTGCCATTGATGTGCATATTCATGGCGTTAACAATGCCGATGCGATGGACGGTACAGCAGAAGCATTAAAAACAATGGCGCGCACGCTCCCAAAAGAAGGTACAACAAGCTTTTTAGCAACCACTATGACGCAGTCGAATGAAGCGGTTGAAAAAGCGCTTCGCAATGCCGGCACTTATATCGAAGAGCAAACAGATGCGGATGCTGAAGTAGTTGGTATTCACTTAGAAGGTCCGTTTATTTCACCAAAACGTGCGGGCGCACAGCCGCCTACTCACATTCAAGATCCGAATGTGACACTGTTTCAAGAGTGGCAAAAAGCAGCCGGAGGACATATTAAACTTGTTACATTAGCTCCGGAGCAGCCAAACGGCTTAGCGCTTACTTCTTATTTAAAAGAAACAAACGTCGTCGCTTCTATTGGCCATTCCGACAGCACATACGATCAAGTTGGTGAAGCCATCGAAGCAGGAGCGTCTCATATTACGCACTTATATAACGGCATGCGCGGTCTTCACCATAGAGAGCCGGGCGTATTAGGGGCCGCGTATTTGAGAGATGAATTATTTGTAGAGCTGATTACAGACGGCATCCACTGCCGACCTGAAATGGTCAAGCTTGCGTACGATCAAATTACAAGTGAACGCATGATTCTTATCACGGATTCTCTTCGTGCCAAATGGCTAAAAAACGGTACGTATGATTTAGGAGGGCAGCCTGTTCACGTAAACGACACAACCGCTACACTTGCAGATGGAACATTAGCAGGAAGCATCTTAAAGATGAACGATGCGATTAAAAACACGATGAGCTTTACGAACTGTTCATTAGAAGACATCGTAAAAATGACTGCTGAAAACCCAGCAAAACAGCTTAATCTGTTCGATACAAAAGGAAGCATCAAAATTGGAAAAGATGCGGATATCGTGGTGTTAAATGAAAACTTAGATGTTGAAATGACATTTTGCCGAGGCACATTGAGCTTTAAAAAGGAGGACTAACAATGAATATCATCCAAGTGAAAAATTACAGTGAAATGAGCGCAAAAGCAGCTGATATGCTGATTAGCAAACTTCATGAAAAACCAAATATGAATCTGGGACTTGCAACGGGAGGCACGCCGAAAGGATTATATGATCGTTTAATTCAAGATCATAAGGAGCACGGCACGTCTTACAAACACGTTACTTCATTTAACTTAGATGAATATGTCGGAATGAAGCCGCAAGATCCAAACAGCTATCACTACTATATGGCAGATGCGTTATTTAATCATATTGATATTGACGTAAGCAACACGCACGTTCCTAACGGCCTAGCTGATACGCCTGAAGAAGAATGCCGCCGCTACGATGAAATGATTCAAAATCACGGAGGCATTGACCTTCAGATTCTTGGAATCGGCCAAAACGGACATATTGGCTTTAACGAACCTGGTACGTCATTCAACTCTCCTACTCATATTGTGACGTTAGAAGAGTCAACGCGAAAAGCGAATGCGCGCTACTTTAATTCTCTTGACGAAGTGCCTACTCAGGCCATTACAATGGGAATTGAATCGATTATGAAAAGTAAAGAAATTTTACTGCTTATCTCCGGGGAAGCCAAAGCAGAAGCGATGTATCAGCTGCTTAACGGAGAAATCACAGAAGACTTTCCTGCTTCTATTTTAAAGAAGCATCACTGTGTTACAATTATTGCGGACCAAGAAGCTTTAGCTAAAGTGAGCCTTTGAAAGAATAGTCAAGTAGGCTGTCCCGACTATAATCAATCCGTCTTTATGAAAGAAAGGTGTCTGGCTATTAGTTAGAGTATATATAGATAACATACCTCCTCGTCTTTTTTAGATGAGGAGGTTTACATAAAGGAGAGAACTTAAGTGATTGATAAAAGCTCACCTCTTCCGATTTATTATCAAATTGAAGAACAGTTGAAAAAACAAATTGAAAACGGAGAGTTAAAACCAAATGATTCGCTTCCTTCTGAACGAGAGTTTGCAGAACGATTTGAAATCAGCAGAATGACCGTTCGCCAAGCGATTAACAATTTAGTAAACGACGGTTATTTATACCGTCAAAAAGGCCGGGGCACCTTTGTGTCTGAAAAAAAACTGGAGCAGCAGCTCGTTGGATTAACGAGTTTTACAGAAGATATGAAAGCGCGCGGAATGGTGCCAAGCAGTAAGCTGCTGAGCTTTGAAATTATTGCGGCTTCAGAAAAAATTGCCGAGCAGCTGCAAATTTCTCTTCATGCACCTGTTTATGAAATCAAGCGTATTCGTTTAGCTGACGACGTGCCAATGGCACTTGAAAGCGTGTATGTATCCGCTAACTTAGTCAAAGGCTTAACAGAATCCATTGTTAATGACTCGCTCTATCGCTATATTGAAGAAGAGCTCGGGCTGAAAATCGGCGAAGCCAATCAAACGTTAGAATCCATTTTAGCTTCTGAAACCGAAGTGAAGCATCTTGGAATCAGCTCATATTCACCCGTTCTATTGATTCAAAGAAATACGTATTTGCAAGACGGCACGCCGCTTGAAGTGGTGAAGTCTTCGTACCGAGCAGACCGCTATAAGTTTACGATTAATATGACACGATCTTAACTAAGGAGTTTTTTTATGTCTAGTTTATATCTACAGGAACTAACAAAACTGCTTGCCAAAGTGGAGGCGCATGAACAGCAGGCCATGGAATCCGCAGCCGAGAAAATCTCACAGCAATTAGCTTCTCATCACCTCATTCATTTATTTGGGTGCGGTCATTCTCATATTTTAACGGAAGAAGTGTTTTACCGTTCCGGAGGGCTTGCGCCGATTCACCCTATTTTTGTAGAAGAACTGATGCTTCATAAAGGAGCTTCGCGCTCTTCGCAGCTAGAGCGTAAAAACGACTATGCCTCTACCTTTATGGAAAAAGAAGATATCGTACCAGGCGATATCATGATTGTAATTTCTACGTCGGGCGTAAATCCCGTTCCGGTTGATGTGGCCTTAATTGCAAAAGAAAAAGGCGCCTTTGTTATCGGGCTTACCTCTCCTTCTTATGCCACGAGCCGGGCTTCGCGACATAAAAGCGGAAAATATCTTCATGATGTCGTGGATCTTGTTATTAACAATCACATTCCAAAAGGAGACGTTCTTCTTCATCAGCAAGACATTTCTTTCGCTTCTGGTTCCACTGTAATTGGAGGCGCTATCCTAAATGACGTCCTATCTAAAGCCATTCAAAAACTGCTCAGCCGCGGCATTACGCCTCCTGTCTTTTTAAGCGGAAACATGGAAGGTTCAGATAAACATAACCAGCGGTTGATTGATGCTTACAAAGGAAGAATTACTGCCCTATAACAGCCCCTGCGGCTGTTTTTTTGCACAAAAAAAAGATGCTTGAAAGCATCTCATCAAAGTCGGACTGTACGATTTGGACTAGATCTCCTCTTTATCAGTAGAAGTCTTGTTCACAGCACCATAACCTACTTATCCGACATAATTACTATGTTTAACATAAGTATACTCTTTTATACCTTAGGTGTCAAATAAGTTATAAGAAATTTTGTAGTGCATTCATTTGAAGATTTTTTTACGGTAATGTTCCAGCTGACTTTTAGCTTCTTTCATAATTGGTGTATGTATTATTTCATCCGTAATGTTAAAATAATTTACCATACATACCTTATAGATTTTACATATAAATTTCTGCCAAAATTTTATATAAGATTTTCTGCCGCATCTCACAAAAAAGAACCTGCATCAAAACTGATGCAGGTTCTTCCCTTCATATCATGCTAATTATTTCATGTTCATTTGCCCTTGTGAGGCCCTTTCGCTACGTATATCGGTTCATAACGAGAGTGCCAATTGTCAGATCAGAATATCTGCTTTTCATGTGAGGTAATACGTTTGCTGAAGTTGCTGTTAAGTATTCCAAAACGAAACCAGTCCCTTCATGAAGCTAAGTATTTACCTTTCACAGTAGCCTTAGAAAAATTTCTATCGGCTCTGTACTATTTGTATACCACGTTTCAATTGAACTAAACTAAAAAATTCATTTTAATCAAAAAATTCTTCCCACAGGGATACAACCATTAACAGCGAATTACAAATGAAGCTTTAATCCTTCGTGAGAAGCTGTGAATCCAAGCTTTTGATAAAAACGCAAAGCCTCTGACCGTTCCTTGTCAGTTGTTAATTGTACTAACTGACAGTTACGTTCTTTCGCTCGTTCAATCGCCCATGTAATCAGCTGATATCCAACCCCTTTTCCGCGCTGTGACGAAGCGGTTCGAACTCCTTCAATCGTTGCTCTCCACCCGCCTTGTCGTGCAATGTGGGGCGTAAAGGTTATTTGTTGAACACCTATTACTTCACTATCTTTACATGCGACAATCAGTTCATTGTTTGGGTCCGCATCAATTGCCTGAAATGCTTGAACATAACAGTCTGGAAGCGGTAATTCGTAGCGCTCTCGTTTGCTTCCAAGCATATCATCAGCGAGCATTCCAACAATTTGATCTAAATCTTCCCGCACTGCTTCTCTAAAGGTTATTTCTCCCATTTCAAACAGCACCTTTCCCGTGTCTATTTATGATATTAAAAAGAACACTGACGAACAAGCTCAGAACCGACGCCAAGAACAAAGCAGCCGCTAAAGCACCAAGACCCATTCCTTCAAAGCCGCCAACTCCAAATATGCTATATAGAAATAGAAATATGCTTATTAGCATGCTGCTAAGTGAAATTCCGTACTGCACGGGCGAGTTCCTTCTATAGAAGAAATACGACGCACCAGCAAGCAGCACAAAGAAAGCACCCATTAATCCAAATAAAGAAATCATTTACACCTTCCTCCCTCTTCAAAAAAGGAATTTATATCCATTATATACTATCATTTTTATTTATTCTATCTAGCCCTGCAGCCACAACTAAATAGACATGACCAAAACGGTCATGTCTATTTTTCTACTATATTAAAAAGAAAGTTCTTTGAACCAAAAAGAATAAGGGGCTAAGCAAGCTTCATCAATTTCATTCATACGTTTTTTGCATCGCTGCAGCACCTCAGCAGGAATGTGTCTCTCTAAGTATGCAGATTCTCCGTTAGCTTGAATCGTTTCTTCTACTAGCTCTTCAAACACATCTAAGCATGCTAAAAACTGCGGAAAAGTTGTATTAATAAAACGCTCACAGTCATCGTTGGACGTATCGAGCAGCACAACCGAACCGTTTTTTTGATGAAGACAAATTGGATCTCCAGCGCCTGTTGTTCCTAAAAACCAATAGTGCTGGTAGCGAGATGATAACTCAAATGTTTCGCATAGCGTTGTTAGCTTTCCTTTGGATGAAACGAACTCTAGAAATGGTGAAGCTTCTTTGGGCAATCCTTTTTCTGTTAGCAACTTCTTTGTCTCTTTATCAATATCAAGGGGTGCAAGCTGTTCGGCATCAAACTTCATTCGTTTTTCCTGTCGTTGCATCACATTTGACAACTTCTTTCACTCCTTTTCACCATTTGCTCTTTCTTTGCTTTTGTTTATTATAAAAGAAATCCAGCTCGTATTATATGCTACAAATGAACTTAATTAGACTGAAAATTTTTCCAATCTTTATTTATATAGCCCGATTTCCTCTTTATAAACACAGGTAAAAAGAAACCGATCAGATTTTCTCCAGTGAATTCTGCTTTGAAAAATAATTCTCATTCCCTTCTTCCCTTTTCAGCGTACTCTCGCCTCTTATAAACAGGCTCAATCTTTATTATTCCAATTTTTTCTACTTTTTGCAACTAGGACTTATCTCACCATTTCTTATGCGAGATTAATAACTTGACAAAATAATAAAATAAGTAACAGTAATTATTTACAATTTTTTAAACTTTATGGTTTAATAGGTATGTAATTCCTGTTTTTTACTATATTTTTTTGGAGGTTTAACATGAAAAAAGGGTCAATTTATCGTTTTATTGCTTTTGCTTTAATGTTCACCTTGTGTTTTAGCCAATTAGGCTTACTGAAAACACAAGCGGCAGGCAATCCTCCTGCTAATGAAAAAACATTAAGCATCGGTAAAGCAGCAAAAGGAACATTTACAGAACCAGAACAAACACATTGGTACAAAATTAATCCTTCTAAGCAAGATGTAGCAAAGTTTTCACACTACCGAATTAAGCTTCAAAGTGATGATGAAGTAAACATCACGGTTTACTCTAGTCTTGAAAATGCCAAAAACAACGTGGCATTTGACCGTTATATGGGATACTCCTACAAAGATGAGCCTGCTCAGCTTGATTTTCCAATCGCTTGGACTGGCCCTTATTACGTGAAAGTTGAGTATTATGGAAGCGAAGACGGCATGATTGAAGAAGATGCGGAAGATGGTTCAACTTCTCCAGAACCACAGCCGGAAGAAAAAACAGAAGTTCCATATACAATCAGCTATGGAGGCGCTTCACTTCCTCCTTCTCAAATGATGGAAGAAGAATGCCCGGCTGAATTAAGTACAAGCCAAAAAGAAAACGGAAAAGGTATTTTAAAAGATTTGCGTACGATTCGCGACGCTGTGCTTTCAAAAACAGCAAGCGGAAAAGACCTTTCTTCTCTTTACTACAAAGCCGCTCCGTTTATCAGCTCTAAAATGATTATTGATAAATCGATGCGCGAACAAGTATACAAAGATTTAGTTCAGCTAAAGGGTCTATTTACAGATGTGGCGAAAAACGGCGCATCAAGCACATATATGATTACAAGTGCTGATCAAAAAGCAATCAATGATTTATACAGCATCGCTTATAAATCCGTTCCAGCTGCTTTAAAGAAAGACTTAGAAAAAGTAGCAGCACAAACAAAATTAAAAGACGTAACGGATTTAAACGTATCGTCTGTATTAGTAAGAGCTAAATTAGTCAGCGCAAACAGCGTTTCAACAAAAGCTGAAACTCGCTATATTGTTAAATTAAAAGATGGTGCAAATGCCAAATCATTCAAAACAAAAGCACAGTCAAAATCAGCAAGCATTGAATCTATTAATCCATTAAAACAATCAGCTGCTTCTTTTGATAATATGTTTGTTATTCAATTAGATGACAGCAATGCAAAAAGCTTCAGCACGTCATCTGCTCAAGGCAAAATGACGGCAAAACAAATTCAGGCACTTCCTGAAACTGAATTTATCGAGCCGGTTCAAGAGTACCACGCTCTTTCAATGGATTCACAATATCCGTATCAATGGTCATTAAACAATACGGGTAAAAATGACGGTACGCAACATGCCGATATTCAATACGAATCGCTTGAAAAATTACTAAACGGTCAAAAATTAAAAGATACGGTTATTGCCGTTGCGGATACAGGCGTCGATTCATCACTAGCTGATTTAAAAGGCGTGGTGGATACAAAAACAGGCTATAACTACGTGGATCGTTCGTCGAATGCAACAGACGACAACGGACACGGAACTCACGTAGCAGGTATTATCGCAGCCTCTGCAAACAATAACTATTCAATGGCCGGCATTAATTCTCACGCTAAAATTTTACCGGTTAAAATTCTAGACGCATCTGGAAGCGGAGATACAGAACAAATTGCGTACGGTATTAAATACGCGGTTGATCACGGTGCAAAAGTCATTAACTTAAGCCTTGGCGGATCTTACAGCCGCGTGCTTGAATATTCGTTAAAATACGCATACGATCATAACGTAACGGTTGTAGCTGCAAGTGGAAACGACGGTATGGAAGAGCTCTCTTACCCTGCTTCATCTGCCTATGCGATTTCAGTAGGCGCATCAAACCGTTTAGATATCGTATCTGACTACTCAAACTATGGAAAAGGATTAGATATTACAGCTCCTGGCTCTGATATTCCAAGTCTTGTTCCAGACGGGAACGTCACTTATTTAAGCGGAACATCAATGGCAACACCTCACGTGGCAGCCGTTGCGGGATTATTACTATCACAAAACCCAGGCTTAAAGCCAAAAGACGTTGAAAAACGCCTAACGGATACAGCTAAAGATATTAAATTCGATGAAAAAGATGCTCCTGTATACGATGATGAAGAAAGTCCGTTAGAGCCCCCTGCTCCAGGCTACGATTACGTATCAGGATGGGGACGTTTAAATGCGTACAGCGCGGTAAGTGCACAACAGCTGCAAGCGCAGGTAAATACATTTGTCAGCACGCAAAAAATTGTTACAGGTAAAGCTCAAAGCGGTTCAACTGTTAAAGTAATGAACGGCTCAAAAACACTTGGCACAGTTAAAGCTGATGCAAAAAATACGTTCTCTGTGAACATTCCAGCTCAAAAAGCTGATACCGTTTTACAAGTGGTTGTCACAAATGGAAAAGCAAGTACGAGCATTCGTGCAGTTGTTCAAAAAGCACCTGCCAAACCAGCGGTAAAAGCCGTAACGAATAAAGATGAGTACGTAACAGGAACGTCTAAAGCGAATTTTACGGTAAATGTTAAAAACAGCGCTAAGAAAGTGATTGCTTCAGCAAAAGCTGATGCAAAAGGCGCGTTCAAAGTGAAAATTCCAAAACAAAAAGAAAACACAGTCTTGTACATCACGGCTACAAACAGCCAAAAACAAGAAAGTGAAGAAGTAAAAGTAACGGTGCGTGACGTTATTGCTCCAAATGCCCCTAAAGTAAATCCAGTCAGCGACGCGGATACAACTATTAAAGGAACAGCTGAAGCAAATGCATCTGTTGTAGCGAAAGTGAACAACAAAGAAATCGGCAAAGCAAAAGCCAATGCAAAAGGTCAGTACAGCATAACAATTAAAAAACAAAAAGCAGGTACAGCAATCAGCGTAACAGCAGCAGACGCAGCCAACAACACAAGTAAAGCTACGACTGTAAAAGTGAGCGATAAAACTCCCCCTGTCGCACCAAGCGTAAATGCTGTCACAACAAAAAGCACGGCTGTAACAGGTAAAGCAGAAGCAAATGCTACCGTAACGGTAACAGTAAACAAAAAAAGCATTGGCTCTGCTGCTGCTAACAGCAAAGGGCAATACTCAGTAAAAATTAAAAAGCAAAAAGAAAAAACAGTCTTAAGCGTAACCGCAAAAGACAAAGCGAACAATACGAGTAAAGCAACAGCAAAAACGGTGACAAAATAAAGAAAAAAGGCGCTTGGCTTATGGCCAAGTGCCTTTTGGTTATAAAAGCTGTTTGTTTTTAAAGTATTTCCACATTCCCCACGTTAACACAATTAACATAACGATAATAACAGCAGTAGCCCAGTGGGAATTTTGATATGGAATCGGTACGTTCATCCCAAAAAATCCGGTTACGAACGTCAGCGGAAGCATAATCGTTGAAATCAGTGTTAAGACGTTCAGCTTTTCAGATGAAGTTGCATTGGTAATAGAATAATACGTATCAAGTGCACTGTTTACGAGGTCTCTAAATGTTTCAGCAGAGTCTACAATACGCTCTAAGTGGTCAAGCAAGTCAATGTAGAAAGGAACATTTTCTTCTCGTATGTCGAATTTCCACTTTCCATTCACCGTTAAGAAAATTCGGCGCTGAGGCAGAATAACGCGACGGATTAAGATAATCGTTCTTTTTAACGCCAAGAACTCTTCCGTCACTCCGCGCACTTCTTTGTTGTAGATTTCATCTTCTAATTCATCAATACGCATGTCAATTCGGTCTAAAATCGGAAAGTATTCGTCCGTGATGCCATCAATCAAAGCATACAGTAAAAAGTCGGCGCCGCGGTTCATAAACTTTGGATAGCGTGAGCACACAGCATCCATTTTGCGAAGCCAGCCCATTTTATGTTTATGAATCGTCACTACGTAATTTGATCCGACAAAGGCATTTAACTCAAGCGTCGTAATCTCATCATCACTTTCTTCGTTATAGCGAAGCGCGTGAAAAACGAAAAATTTATAGTCTTCGTAATCATCCATTTTAGCGCGAGGACTGTCGTGTAAGCAGTCTTCAATCGCCAATGGGTGAAAATCGAATAATTTAGCAATTTGAGCAAGCTCTTGTCCGTGGACATCATACAAATCAATCCACAGCAAATTATCAGGATTGCGCAATTTTTCATGCACGTCTCCTAAATCAAGATTCGTTACCATTTCTTTTGTTTCATCATCATATAAGTATGTTTTAATCATTGATTTTTCACCTCACATCATTGAGGCATTAAGGAGTATTTTCCTTCGTTGAAATGAGAGGAACATATACACCTTTGTTGCCCCTATCTTGTTTTGCAGTAACCTTCATCGAAATGGGGTCATCAGTGCCCATTCATCTCACCTCCTAATTACTTGAAGGAACGCTGACTTGTAATACAGCTACTTCACAAAGTTTAATTTTAACATACAATCTAACTCTAGCGTAGCGCTTTTTTCAAAACCTTTCCCTCTCTATTTAAAGTTTCAAACAAAACTTCCGATACTATAAAAGCAGTTATAATCGGCAATCGATAACTAAGACCGCTTGAATCCTCCCACAAAGGTTCACCTAATCGTAGGCGATCAACCCCGCAAGGGGGATCGCCTACGATTAGGTCTAGAAAATCTCACATGACCGGTCTGTGGTCATATGAGATTTTCTACACCGATAAACATTATATGGGTGATGTGGAAAAACGTGTAGGAATTTTTAGACTTTCATCGAATACTTACTTAACAAACTTAGATTACGAAAAGGACTGATAATACATGCATTTTAAACGTGAAGAACCGTTTCGCTTTTTATTTGAGACCCACATTGTTGGAACGTTTTCCATTGCTAAATACGACAACAAAGAAATCGATTCTAAGCCAGGTCCTTTGTCTGTTATCGACCTTTCACCGAAAGGAATCAAAATAATTACGCCGCTTGATTTACCTATTTTCAACCATCAAATTCAGCTAAAAATCAGCTTTTATTTAAATGAAAAACCCATCCATATTACCGGACTTTGCGTGTGGAAAGAAAAACGGCACACCGAATACCTTTATGGCATCGAAGCGTTTAACGATGTGGAAGAACAAGCGATTTTAATTACAGAGCTCAAAACCTACGCCAAGAAAAAGCGAGATACGCAATAAAAATAGCGCTCATTTGTTTTACTCCCCTTTTAAGATGGCAATACTACGAACGACTTCGATAGAAAAAGGTGAGACGATGAGCAGCAAAGCAAAAAAAGAGTGGATTGGCGGTCTCGTACTATTTTTACTCGTCAGTTTTGTCAGCATCACATTTGCAGGCTATCATACGGTGAAAGCTGCCGTTGATCAAACATATGTACCGCTTGAGCATGGTAACAAAACACACGTCAATTTAAAAAAAGGGCAACCGTTTTCCCTGCTTTTAATTCAAGAAAACCATCAAAATACGTCATTTGTGTATATGACTGTTAATAAACAGCATGAATCAATAAAAATGACCCACTTGCCAGGGTCAACTCAGCTCGGCAATGAAACACTGCGAACCATTTATCACCGAAGAAATATGAATGCTGTCATAAAGAACGTCGAAACGTACGCAAAGCTTCCTGTTGATTATTATGTCAAAATGGATCAGCAGTCAGTCGTCGATGCTGTAAATAAATTAGGCGGCATTATCGTCACAAACAAACGTGCTTTTGAACATAGCAACATTGTTTTTCCAAAAGGATCGATTCGCCTTAACGGAGAAGAAGCGCTTGTTTTTTTAAAGGAGCGTAATGAGCAAGACATCTTTACTGCGCATGAAAGACAGCTGTCCGTCGCGAAAGCCATTTTCAGCCAAGCAGCTACGATTCCCAATGTTGCAAAGCTGCACTCTCTTGTATTTACGCTCGCTGATCACATTGAAACCAACGCAACCTTTAATGATATCAAACGGATTCAAAAAACCTACAAACCGGCCGTTTCTCACGTAGACAAGCAGCAGTTTCCGCAAAACGAATGGAACCAAAAACAAGTCACAACGCGGCTGTACAAGCACTTAGAACGCAACGAGCTGTTTTTATAAAAAACGCCTCACGAAAAAAACCATTGACCGCAGGCTCAATGGTTTTTTATGCTACTTATCTTCAGCACGCACTACTTTTTCATTTATTTTAATAACAACTTTTTCATCACGTTCATAGCCCTTCTTATAAGAAGAATGATCATTAGGCGGCCCAATCACAACCGTATCCGTAATTGGCGCTACGGCTTCTGCTACTTCGCTTGCGCTTACTCCGTATGCTTTTTGAAACACGATCGGAGGCGTTAAGCGCAGCACGTCGGATCCTTCTGTAGATTCGAATTGATCATTGTTAAAAAAGAGATGAAGATGCGCTTCTTCCGATAAGGGCTCAATCCAATGCCACCAGCCCATCGGTATAAACACAACTTCCCCTTGTTTTATCCGGTAATTGTGCATGCTGCTTGTATCAGGATCCAAGACAGACACCTGCACTTCACCTGAAACGACGACATCTAATTCCCACGCGTTTGGATGCCAGTGGGGTTCTCTCATATGCCCTTTCGTCATATATAAATCAACAAAAGCACCTCCAAGCATAGCAGGCAGCTGAGTTGAGGTTAGTTGATACGCTATATTTTGATCATTTCGTTTGAACAGGACGTTTTGCTTATAGTTCACTGACAGATTAGGCGTTCCTGAGCTTTTTTTAATATTTGAATTATCCGGCACAAATCCAGATTTACTCATAGTGTCATACCCTCTTTTCATCAAAAAGTTATATGCACTATCCTATTAAAACTCTTAGCTAAGGGTGTTTTAATTAGGAAAAATAAAAAACGAGCGTTTCCGCTCGTTTTTTATCCGACAAGACGTTCAATTTTCTTTTTCTTCCATACAAATTGATAATAGCTGTACTGCAGGATTAAGCTGACAACAAACGCCGCTGGATATCCAATCCAAATCCCTTTGATTTCAAGAGGTGTAAACTGCGATAACACGTAGGCTACGGGTACTTCTACACACCAAATAGCCATAATACTAAATACCGTAGGCCAAAGCACCGTACCGCTTGCTCGCATTGTAGCGGTAATAATTTGCGCATGACCGAAAATCAAATAGCTCCAAAGTGTTATCACTAAAAGCTCTTCGGCAATATGGAGCGTGTGCTGACTTGTTAAAAACAAAGCTAAAATTTGATTAGAAAAGAGATAAATAAGTAAAATTAATACGCTACCAATAACGTAATTCAGCATAATTCCAGAGCGAATAACTTCTTTTAAACGCTCAAATTTATTGGCACCAATCGACTGCGCCGCAAAAATAGAAACCGCAATCCCTAAGCTGATTGCCGGCATTTGTACATAGCTTGCCACTTGGTTCACCGCTCCGTACGCTGCTGTAGCGTCTGAGCCAAATCCATTTACAAACGTAATGACCGCGATTTCAGAAAGAGAAACTAAAATCATGTTGATACTAGCTGGAATCCCTAAACGCATAAGCAGCTTTAAAAGCGTTCCGTCCATTTTTAATGAAATAGATGAGTCAAACTTTAACGGATGATTTTTCTTGCGTAAATAGATAATCATAATAATGAACGTTAATACGGTTGAAAACACCGTTGCGTACGCAGCGCCGTACACTCCAAGCTTTGGCACTCCGATCCATCCAAAAATTAAAATCGGAAGGAAAATGATGTTTAAGACCGTACTCACAACTAAAAAGTAAAAAGGCGTTTTAGAGTCTCCGGTTCCGCGCATAAACGTCGTATAAACAAAGTATAAAAACAAAACAGGAATTGCCACAAACAAAATGCGCGCATAGTGAACCGTTACGTCAATAATATTAGCCGGCGTTCCCATAATCCGAAGAATATCCGGAGCAAATATGCTTCCCAAAACAGCAAGCACAATCCCGACTAAAAATGTAAACGTGAGCGTGGTACCGATAATTTCTTTGACTCGTTTTTCATTTTGCGCCCCGTACGCTTGCCCGATTAAAATGGAACTTCCTGAACCAATTCCAATCGAAAACGACACGAGCAGAAAAAACAGAGGAAAAAAAGCGGAAATAGCGGCTAACGCATCAACTCCAAGCGCTCTTCCGACAATAATACTCCCCGCCAGCTGCCCAACGGACTGCATGGCATTACTTAACATGAGCGGAATCAAAAACACAAGCATCAGCTTACTGACGGACTTTTCTGATTCCACTACTTCACTTTTAGCATCTTGATTCTTCACACCTATTTCTCCTTTGTATCAGCTTTCGGCGAATGATAGCCTTTTTCGCCGTAAGGCTGCAGCTTCTCTAACCATTTCGCTTCCAGTTTCAGCAAATCCTTTTTTGAAAGTGCTTTTTCTTCTTCTCTTTTAATCGTTTCCAGCATCTCAATT
>Ga0164306_10000467_pt1 | contig 16454 bp, 17 predicted proteins | sample Whisoiple_242_MG_FD_110213 | JGI IMG/M metagenome (GOLD analysis project Ga0164306, IMG submission 110213) | Soil microbial communities amended with fresh organic matter from upstate New York, USA - Whitman soil sample_242_MG | ecosystem: Environmental > Terrestrial > Soil > Unclassified >... | reverse complement strand
TCGGCAAGGGTGAGAAGCTGGCCGCCGAGGTTCTCGGTATCCCCTTCGATCAGTACCGCCAGGGTGGCCTGTTCCCGATCGCCTACACCAAGGGCACCGAGTTCAAGAAGGCCAAGCGCCTGCCCGCAGAGCAGTTCGCGCATTGGAATGGGTGGTAGTCAGACAGCGCCGTTGAACCCGTGTTGGCGCCACGCCTCGTACACGGCGACGGCGGCGGCGTTGGACAGGTTCAGCGATCGCCTGCCCGCAAGCATCGGGATGCGTACCCGCGAGGTGATGTGCGGGTCGGCCAGCGTGACCTCATCCAGCCCGGTGGGCTCGGGGCCGAACATCAACACGTCGCCGGGTTGGTAGGCGATCTCCGCGAACGACGCAGTCGCATGCGCCGTGAACGCATACACCTGAGTCGGTGCGATCGTGTCCCACGCTGTCGCGAGATCGGGGTGCACGGTGACCGACGCCAGGTCGTGGTAGTCGAGGCCTGCCCGCCGCAGCTTGGGCTCGGACAGCTCGAACCCGAGCGGCTCGACGAGGTGCAGCTCGCAGCCCGTCGCCGCGACCATGCGGATCGCGTTACCGGTATTGGGCGCGATACGCGGCGAGAAGAACATCACTTTGAACACAACGCGCTATCCTCCCCGCGAGCAGCCTCCTGCGAGAACGAAAACGCCCCCGGCCACAAGGACCGGGGGCGTTTCGCTCGTACGGTTGTCAGGACTTGCTAGCAGCCTTCTGGCGCGATTCCTGGGCCTTGGCCTTGGTGCGAGCCGCCTCGGCCTCGGCCTCTTTACGGGCCGCCTCGAGCTGGTGCGAGGCCTTGTCGACCTGCGCCCGACCCTCTTCCTGAAGATCGTCGCGGCTCAGGATCAAACCGATGACCTGCTTGGTGAAGCCGATAGCTCCGGAGACGATGCCCCTCACGGCTTCGATCGGGCCGCTGTTGTTCTCTGCCATTGGATGCCCTCCTTCTTCGATGGCTGTTGTTCCTCCGTCGATACTTCGCCGAAGTGCTAGCTCTTGCAAGCACTTGTTAGCATTCCCACAAAGGGTTTAGGACACGGAGTGATCCGTTCACGAAGATTGCAGCGGGCTAAGCGACATTTGCTCAGACGTCGACCAAGAGCGAAATGGCATGTCCTCGAACCTTGGCTGTTCAGTAAGAATTGTGGAAACGGCCGCGCGCTACTGGCATACTCGATCAATTGCCAGGCGATGAACGCCAGCCCGCAAAGGGGCAAAATCAGCAGGAAGCGTTATGAACCTCGCTCATGTAGGAAAAGACCGCGTCACAGCCGCTAGCGCGGTGGTGCAGCAATGACCACGTTCACCCAGCAAGAGCTGGTGGACGGGCTGGTCACCGACGACGATGCGCAGGCGCAGGAGCGGCCTAAACGACCATCTCGGTGGTCGCTGAAGAATTGGCCGGTCCGCTGGAAGGTGTTTGCGATTGTTTTGGTGCCGCTGATTCTGGCCGGCGCTTTCGGCGGGTTACGCATCTACTCCAACGCGACCGATGCGCGTGATCTGCAACGCGCCGCCGACCAGGCCGAAATGGTGCCCGCGGTCGTTAGCTACATGAATGCACTCAACGGCGCGATGTCGGCTTCGGCCGACGGTGGCGACGTGGCGGCCGCGATCGCCGCCTTCGACTCCAGCCGCGCCGAACTGACGCGTCGGCTCAACAACACTTCCGATGTTCCACCGGACGTCCAGAAGGGCGTCGCCAGAATGCTCGAGGGCGGGCAGGCTCAGGTGAACAAGATCGGCAACAGTGTCCCCCTCATTGACAGGGTGACCGCCTACGTGCCGATCCTGCTCACCGCCGAGGACGCCATCACCGGATTGGTCCGGGTCGACGACCAGGGCATCCGCGCCGAGGCGCAGGGCCTCAGCCGCGCGGTCGGCGCCCGCGGGTTGATGATGATGGAGCAGCTGATCGTCAACGCTGGCGCCGAACTGCCCGACCCGGAGCTGCGTTCACGGCTGGTCGCTGTGGCAGGCACCGAGCCGTCGACGCTGTTGGGCATGTCCCAGGTACTGGGCGTCGGCTCGCCGGAGGCCTTGCAGCTGCAGCGCGAGTACATCCATCGCACGGGCCTCATCTCTGATCCGAACGTGCCGATTGTTGCCAATCCCGAGCTCCTGGCGTCGCTGCAGATCAGCGATCAGGTCGCGGCCAAGTTGATCGACAGGACGGGGCCCTCGATAACCGGCGCCGTCGCCGACCAGGCCGCGGCGGCTCGCGCCGAAGCCATCCGTGACTCGGCGATCGTTCTCGCCGCGATCCTGCTCGCGCTGCTCCTGGTCGCCCTGGTGGCCCGGTCGCTGATCCGTCCGCTGCGCACGCTGCGCGACAGCGCCCTGCGAGTGGCGCATGACGACCTCGCTCGTGAGATCGACCGGGTGCGCTCCGGCAAGGAGCCAGGACCCGTCGTGCCGATTCCGGTGCACACCACCGAGGAGGTCGGCCAGGTCGCCCACGCCGTCGACGAACTGCACGAGCAGGCCGTCCTGCTGGCAGGCGAGCAGAGCCGGCTGCAGTTGCAGGTCAGCGACATGTTCGAGACGCTGTCGCGGCGCAGTCGCACGCTGGTCGACCAACAGCTGTCGCTCATCGACCGGCTGGAGCGCAACGAGGAAGACCCGGATCGGCTCGACAGCTTGTTCCGGCTCGATCACCTGGCAGCCAGGATGCGCCGTAACGGGGCCAACCTGCTGGTGCTCGCGGGCGCGAAGGTGCCGCGCGAGCAGGCCGACCCAGTGCCCGTGGCCGCCCTCATCAATGCCGCCGCATCCGAGGTCGAGGATTACACCCGGGTCGTCACCGCGACGGTGCCCGACAGCGAGATCATCGGATCGGTCGCAGGCGATCTGGTTCACCTACTCGCCGAGCTGCTCGACAACGCGCTTCGCTACTCGCCGCCGATATCGCAGGTGCGGGTGTCGGCCGTGCACACAGGGAACGGCGGGCTGGTCATCGAGGTCAGCGACATCGGACTCGGCATGACCGAATCCGATCTGCGAGTGGCCAACACGCGGCTGCAGTCCGGTGGCGAGGTGACTCCCTACACTGCGCGGCACATGGGTCTGTTCGTGGTCGGCAGGCTCGCCCAGCAGCACGGGCTGGTTGTCCGATTGCGCAGCACCATTGCGGGAGAAGCGAACTCGGGTACCACCGCCGGTGTTTACGTCCCCTCGGAGCTGCTTCAGCGCGTCGGCATGCGCGACCAGTCCGACACCGGAGCGCACGGCACCGCCACCGATGAGCATTCGGGCATGGCGACCGCAATGGCCCTGGGCGAAGCCGACATCGACGACATCGACTACAGCGACTTCGGCGATTACAACGACTACGCCGACTACGGCGACGAGGTCGGCGTGGATCAGCTCAACGGGCACTCCGAGCTGCCAGTCACCTTGCTGCCGCAACGTAATCCGGGTGCCAGCGGCATCTCAGGGTCCCCGACCGACGCGGAGCCCGAGCCCGTGGCTGAGGACGATTACGACGACGAGTACGAGGACGAACAGGAAGTCGCGTCCGACGACGGGTACGAGGACGAGCCTGCGATCGCAGAACAGCCGCGGCAGGCTCCCGTCGACACGTCCGCGTTCTTCTCCTCCCGCGAGCAGGTGTTGTCGAACGGAACCAACGGAACCAATGGAACCAACGGAATCAACGGCGCGCACGAGCACGAACCCGAGCCCGACGACGTATTACCGCAGATCGCCGAGGAGGACGCCTCGACGACGGCAGGCGCCGACGATGCGATTTATCAGCGGATGCTCTCGGAGTGGCTGGTCGATCCGACCGATCTCGCGAACAGCAGTGACCTGAACTGGGAGTCGGTCTGGGACCACGGTTGGTCGGCGGCCGAAGCGGCCGAAGAAGCGCCGGTACAGGCGCACACCGACTCCGGGCTGCCGATGCGCGATCCGGGCGCCCGACTGGTGCCGGGTACGGCGGCGGGTCCGCAGGCGCGTCACGCCGCCAACGGAGTGGACTCCAACGGGGGAGCGCACCGCAGTCACGATGACGACGACGAGGTAGAGTCGGCGGCCGAATTCAGTACCGGTGCGCATGCGATACCGGTGCGCGATCCGGAAGCTGTTCGCGCGAGCATGAGCAGCCACTTCGGCGCCGTGCACGCCGCGCGGTCGCATGCCCAGAAGACAAGAGGAACCGATAACGAATGACGTATCCGCCAAGTTCGACGCAGCGCGATTCGCTCGACTGGCTGGTCTCGAAGTTCGCCCGCGACGTATCCGGAGTGACCCACGCGGTTCTGGTGTCTGCGGACGGTCTGCTGATGGCCGCCAGCGAGCACATGCCGATCGAGCGCGCAGACCAACTCGCGGCCGTTACGTCGGGCCTGGCCAGCCTGTCGACCGGGGCGTCGCAACTGTTCAACGGCGGCTACGTGTTGCAGTCCGTCGTCGAGATGGAAAACGGCTACCTGCTGTTGATGCGCGTCGGCGACGGCTCCAACCTGGCGACGCTGGCGACCACCGGATGCGACATCGGCCAGATCGGCTATGAGATGGCGATGCTGGTAGAGCGGGTGGGCAGCGTCGTCCAGTCGTCACGACGAGCACCACAACACTCGTGAGCGATGCGTGGACCATCTCGATTCTTTCGCCCCAGACGACCAGCCAAACCTGGTACGGCCCTACACGCTGACGGCCGGGCGCACGGACTCGCGCGTCAGCCTTCCACTGGAGGCTCCGATCGAGGCCCTCGTTACCGACAAGCCCCGGCGATGGCCGGGAAACGATGTGCGGGCACAGATTTGCGCGATGTGCGGGAGCAGCCCGTCGGTCGCGGAGATCGCTGCCCGGCTATCGTTACCGGTCGGCGTGGCCCGTGTGCTGATTGGAGACCTTGTGGCCGCAGGACATCTCCGGGTGCGCACCACCCTGAGCGAACGGTCGACCGTCGACGAGCGGCGTGAACTGATAGGAAGGACCCTCCGTGGCTTACGCGCACTCTGAGGGTCACGACAAGGCCTCGACGAAGATCGTCATCTCCGGCGGCTTCGGCGTGGGCAAGACGACGTTCGTGGGCGCGGTCTCCGAGATCATGCCGCTGCGCACCGAGGCGATCGTCACCAACGCATCGGCGGGCCTCGACGGTATCGAGCTGACACCCGAGAAGCGGACGACGACGGTGGCGATGGACTTCGGCCGGATCACCCTCGATGAGAGCCTCGTGCTGTATCTGTTCGGCACCCCGGGTCAGCGGCGGTTCTGGTTCATGTGGGACGACCTGGTCCGCGGAGCGATCGGTGCGATCATCCTGGTGGACTGCCGTCGCCTCCAGGAAAGCTTCGCTGCGGTGGACTTCTTCGAGGCGCGCCACATGCCGTTCCTCATCGCGATCAACGAATTCGACGATGCGCCAAAGCATGCGCCGCACGAGGTGCGTAAGGCACTGGCGCTGTCCGACGACATTCCGATCATCACCGTGGACGCGCGCGATCGGCACTCCTCGACGGCCGCACTGATCGCTGTAACGGAGTACGCGCTGAACGTCCTGCCGTCGGTACCCGGCTGAACGCGTGGCCGAAGCTGAAACCGTTTGGACTGAGCGGGAATTCGTCGAGCACGATTTTCGCGACGATGACCTCAGTCGGCTGCGAACAGAACGTGTGGTGTTCACCGAATGCGACTTCAGCGGGGTAGATATTGGTGAGTCGCACCATGTCGGGTCGGCCTTCCGCAACTGCAAGTTTCGTCGGACCACGCTGTGGCACAGCACTTTTCGTCACTGTAGCCTGCTCGGCTCGATGTTCACCGAATGCCGGCTGCGCCCGGTGACGTTCGTCGAGGTGGACTTCACTCTGGCGGTGCTCGGCGACTGCGACCTGCGTGGCGTCGACCTCTCGGACTGCCGGCTGAGCGAGACCAGCCTGGTGAAGGCGGATCTGCGCAAGGCGGTGCTACGTCGCGCGGATCTGCGAGGAGCTCGCACGCAGGACGCCCGACTGGAGGAGGCCGACCTGCGGGGTGCTCGCGTGGACCCCACACTGTGGACCACCGCCTCCGTGCGGGGCGCGCGGATCGACATCGAGCAGGCGCTGGCCTACGCGGCCGCACACGGTCTCGACGTGCACGGCGAATGAGGGCTCTTTAGCCCGGAGCCTGCGTGCAGTAGGTGCCGCGCGCTGCCCTCACGACGACGGCGGCCTGATCGGGGCTCGCGCCGTACTGCGCCGCGGTCCCGTCGATCGCGCCCTGGGTCCCCGAGCCCGTGTAGAGCAGGTGGCATGCCCCGCGACCCGCCATCAGCAGCGTGTCATCGTCTGCCGGCCACGCGCCGCGGACCGCGCCGAGGTAGTTGTCGTCCTCCCAGGTCAACGGGATGGGCCAGGCCGATGCCGTCGTCGCGGTCGCGCCCAGCAGCGCTCCTGCGGCAGCCGCCGCGGCGGCCAGGCGAACGCTCTGCTTCCTTGCAGACATTGCTGCCCATCCCTCCTGTGGCCTGCCGCGGCGGCGTTAGGCACGTGATCAGTGGCTACGTAAATCCAGCCTAGCCCGTGTCCGACGGTGCCAAGTGCGGCAATATTTCTGAGCGATGAAAGGCCTGGTTACCAGTTAGCCAGCGAGGAACGTCAGCAAGCTATCCACCCTTGAGGCGGATCTTGAACCGCACGAAGCTCAGGTAGCCGAGGCAGATGCACCCGAGCATGGCCATGTTGAACCACCACGCCCCTGGGGTGTGTCTCCAGTGCGAGTCCTGTGGCGTCAGCGGGCCGGGTACGAGCCTCAACAGATCGATCGTCGAGGCGGTGCTGGCGAACCCCCACCGCGCAGGCGTGATCCAGGACAGCTGGTCCAGCCCGATTCGGCCCGTCACCGGGATCATGCCGCCCTGAAACACCAGCTGCGACATGATCGCGATCACCAGCAGCGGCATGATCTGCTCGTTCGACTTGGCCAGCGCCGAGAGGGCAAGACCGACCATCGCTGCGGCCACGCAGCAGGCCGCCATGTCGACGAACAGCTCGAGGGTTCTGTTGGGAATCACCGCGCCGCTGGTGACGGCGCCGGGGCCCCACTTCTTGCCGTAGATGTTGATGGCGACGACGATGGCCGACTGCAGCACCGCGAAGCACGCGAAGACCACGACCTTGGCCAAAAGGTATGCGGTGGTGGACAACCCGACGGCCTGCTCGCGCAGGAAGATGGCGCGCTCACCGATGAGGGCGCGGATCGTCAGCGCGGTGCCCATGAAGATGGCGCCGACATTGAGCAGCACCAGGATCTGCCCCGGCTCATTGGGCGCCTCTCCGCCCCGGATCGCGGGGACGGGCACGCCGAAGCCGACATCGCCAGGAACCGACAGCGACAGCACACCCATGATGAAGGGCAGGAATGCCAGGAAGATGAAGTACCCGCGGTCGGAGATGATCAGCCTGATCTGGCGCCGGGAGATCGTCGAGAACTGCTTTCGCAGGCTGGTCTTCGTCGGTTTACCCAAGTCCGTGGGTGTCTGCGCGGGCGGTTGCGGCGGTGCAGGCCCGTTCACGGCGACGTACCGCTGGTAGGCCCCGTCCGGGTCACGCGCGACGCCGCTGAAGATGTCGGCCCAGTTCGTCGTGCCCATCGCCGCGCCGATCTGGCTGGGCGGCCCGCAGAACGCGGTCTTGCCGCCGGGTGCCAGCAGCAGCACCTGATCGCAGACGTCGAGGTAGGACAACGAGTGGGTGACCACGAGCACCACGCGGCCGGCGTCGGCGAGCTGGCGCAGCATCGTCATCACCTGGCGGTCCAGCGCGGGGTCGAGTCCCGATGTCGGCTCGTCGAGGATCAGCAGCGAGGGACCCGTCAACAGCTCCATCGCCACGGATGCCCGCTTGCGCTGACCACCGGAGAGCTTGTCGACGCGGGTTTCGCGGTGCTGCGTCATCTCGAGTTCCTCGAGCACCTGCGCGACGACCCGTTCGCGGTCTTCTTTGTTGGTGTCCGGCGGCAGCCGCAGCTCGGCCGCGAACATCAGGGCCTGGTTGACGGTCAGCTGGCCATGCACAACGTCGTCCTGGGGCACCATCCCGATCCGGGACCGCAGCGACGCGTATTCGGCGTGGATGTCGTGGCCTTCGAAGGCGACGGTGCCTTCCGTCGGATGGGTATAGCCGGCCACCAACCGTGCGAACGTCGACTTGCCTGCACCCGACGGGCCGATGACGGCTGTCAGCGTGCCGGGCCGCGCAGTCAGCGAGATGTTGTGCAGCAGCGTCTTGTTGCCCTCGATGGTCCACGTGACGCCGTGCACATCCAGGCCGCCGGTGCCGCTGGCCGCGGTGGTCTCGGTGCGGCGGACCAGCGTGCCGCCGCGGAACACCAGGTCGACGTTGCCGATGGTGACCGTGTCGCCCTCGTTCAGCAGGGCGCTTTCGACGCGCGAACCGTTGACGAAGGTCCCGTTGATGCTGCGGTTGTCGCGGATCTCGGTGCCCGTGCCGGTCGGCACCAGGGTCGCGTGGTGGCGCGACGCAAGCACATCGGGGATGACGATGTCGTTGTCGGTGTTGCGGCCGATCTTGACCGAGCCGGGCGCCGAGGAGTCCGCCGGGCGGCCGGGTCGCAGGATCTTCAGCATGCTCGTCGCGAGGTTGCCCTCGCTCGAGCGCGGTGCGGCCATCGGGCCGATCGCCGTCACCGACTCCAGAGCAGGTTGCGACAGCGGCTGCGCCGCGTGCTGAGACGCGACGCTCGGCGGCCGGCTCGGATGTGACTGTGAGCCGGTGTAGCTGGGCTGCGGAGCGCTCGGGTAGCGCGGCTGCTGGGTCGATGGGTAGGGCTGTTGCCCGCTCGGGTACGGCTGTGGGCGGGAGACAGGCGGCTGTTGGCTGGGCCAGCTACCGCTTGGCCGACCCGTGACCGGGATCGACGTCGTCGGCGGCCGACCGGCGGCCTGTTGCCTGCCCACCTCGAACGTCAGCAGAGGCCCGTCCGGGTTGCCGATGTTGATGTTCTGGCCGTCTTGGATGTCGGCTGTCGGTACGCGGCGTCCGTTGACGTACATCCCGTTGAGGCTGCCGTTGTCGATGGCTATCCACCGGCCCTGATCGAACCGCAGCACGAGGTGTGCCCGGGAGATCAGTGGGTGGGCGATGCGAACGTCGGCGCGAAGGTCGCGACCGATGACGACATCGTTTCCAGCGGCGAAGGTGCGGGCTGACCCGTCGTTCCGAACGGTCAGCGCGGGCGGGGCTGGTCGGCTCATCGCGGACAACTCTATAGGTAAGCCAATGTTCTACGACGGGGTTAGGGAGGTCGGGCGTCGGTCCGGCGACCCGGTCACCACGCAGTGGGTGTGGCTGTAAATGGTGGCCATGCACTTGTTGCAGTGTGTGCACGCCGAAAGCACACTGTGGGCGTCGCCGTCGTCTCGGATGCGGTTGAGCAGGTCAGGCTCGGCCAACAGCGCCCGGCCCATCGCGACGAAATCGAAACCCTCAGCCATCGCGAGATCCATCGTTTCGCGGTTGGTGATACCGCCGAGCAGGATCAACGGCATCGTGAGTTCGGCCCGGAACTTCTTGGCATCGCGCAGCAGAAACGCCTCCCGGTACGGGTACTCGCGGAGGAACTTCTTGCCCGTCATCCGGATGCCCCACCTCAGCGGTGGCTTGAACGCGCCCGCGAACTCCTTGATCGGGACGTCGCCGCGAAACAGGTACATCGGGTTGACCAGCGAGCTGCCCGCCGTGAGCTCGAGGGCGTCGAGGCCGCCGTCCTCCTCGAGCCACTTGGCCGTCTGAAGCGACTCGTCGATCGGGATGCCGCCGCGGACCCCGTCGGTCATCGTGAGCTTTGCGGTCACCGCGATCGGCGTGCCTTCCTGCTCCACCGCACGGCGCACCGCCATCACCATCCCGCGCGCGACCTTGGCGCGGTTGGCCAGCGAGCCGCCGAACTCGTCGTCGCGCCGGTTGATCAGCGGGCTCAGGAACGAGCTGGCGAAATAATTGTGACCCAGGTGGATTTCGATGGCGTCGAAACCCGCCTCGATCGCGTACCGCGCCGCGGCGGCATGCGCGTCGATGATGTCGCGAATGTCGTCGGGGCCTGCCTTTTTGGCGAACCGCATCGACAGCGGATTGAAGAACCGCACCGGTGCGTAGGCCTTCGCTTTGGTGGTGCGGGCATTGGCCACCGGACCGGCATGACCGATCTGGGCACTGATCGCGGCGCCTTCAGCGTGGATCGCGTCGGTCAGCTTGCGCAGGCCGGGGATGGCCTCGGGGCGCCACCAGAGCACGTTGCCTTCGGTGCGTCCGCCCTTCGACACGGCCAGATAGGCGACCGTCGTCATGCCGACCCCGCCAGCGGCGGGAAGCCGGTGGTAGGTGATCAGGTCATCGGTGACGAGTGCGTCCGGGGTTGCTCCCTCGAAGGTCGCTGATTTGATGATGCGGTTGCGCAGAGTCACCGGGCCGAGCTTGGCCGGGGTGAACACGTTGGGCGCAGTGTCCATGGTCAGAAGACTGCCACATGGACATGTCAGACTGGCTGGCGTGGGTGCGATCACATTGGACGGCAAGGCCACGCGCGACGAGATATTCACTGACCTCTCCGAGCGGGTGGCGGCACTGACCGCCGCGGGACGCACGCCGGGCCTCGGCACGGTTCTGGTCGGCGACGACCCCGGCTCGCAGGCCTACGTGCGCGGCAAGCACGCCGACTGCGCGAAGGTCGGCATCACGTCCATCCGTCGCGATCTGCCTGCCGACATCAGCCAGGCCGAGCTCGACGAGACCATCGACGAGCTGAACGCCAACCCCGAGTGCACCGGCTATATCGTCCAACTGCCGCTGCCCAAGCACCTCAACGAGAACGCCGCGCTGGAACGCCTCGACCCCGGCAAGGACGCCGACGGCCTGCATCCGATGAACCTGGGCCGGTTGGTCCTCAACGAGCCCGCACCGCTGCCGTGCACGCCGCGCGGCATCGTGCACCTGCTTCGGCGCTACGAGGTGGAGATCGCGGGCGCACAGGTGGTGGTGATCGGAAGGGGTGTGACCGTCGGCAGGCCGCTGGGCCTGCTGCTCACCCGGCGCTCCGAGAATGCCACGGTCACGTTGTGCCACACCGCGACTCGACATCTGCCGCAGCTGACCCGCGAGGCGGACATCGTCATCGCCGCCGCGGGCGTCCCACACATGGTGACCGGCGAAATGGTCCGGCAGGGTGCCGCCGTCGTCGACGTCGGCGTCAGCCGCGACGAGAACGGAAAGCTGGTCGGTGACGTGGCGCCCGACGTGTGGGACGTGGCGGGCCACGTGTCCCCGAACCCGGGTGGCGTCGGGCTGTTGACCAGGGCGTTCCTGTTGGCCAACGTCGTCGAGTTGGCCGAACGGTCCGCATGACCGTTGGGGAGTTCGCCCGCAAGGTGTTTCGCGGCCAGTGGCCGATTCTCGTGGTTGGCGCCATCTTCCTGGCCGCGTTCGGTCTGGTGGTCGCCGGCTACTGGCGCCGCGGCGCTCTGGTGCTCGGCATCGGCGTCGCCGTCGCGGCGGCGCTGCGGCTTGCGCTCACCGACGACCGGGCGGGTCTGCTCGTGGTGCGCAGCAAGGGCATTGATCTCGTCACGACAGCGACGGCCAGTGCGGCCGTGCTGTACATCGCCGCGACGATCGACCCGTTGGGCACCAGCTAGTTCACAGAATCTGCCCGCAAGGCAAGATTGCCCACCGTGCAACTTCCGCCTACAGTGGTGGCATGACCGGACTTCGGGAGCGCAAGAAGCTCGACACCCGCCGCGCGTTGAGCGACGCCGCGCTGAAACTCGCATTCGAGCACGGCCTCGAATCGGTGACACGGGAGGCGATCGCAGATCTGGCGGGCGTCTCGTTGCGGACGTTCAACAACTACTTCACCGGCAAGTACGAGGCACTGGCCTACCGACAGACCGAGCGGCTGCGCCGCAGCATCGCCGTGCTGCGTGATCGTCCCGCCGACGAGCCACTGTGGACGTCGATCGCCGAAGCCGTTATCGCTCCGCTCGAGGAGGACTTCCGCGACGCCACCGGCGAGGAGAACAAGATTCCGAGCCGAACCGAGCTCGCGGAGGTCCGAAAGCTGTTGATGAGACCGGAGATCCGCGACGCCGCGAACAAGGAGCTGTTCGACGAGTGGCTCGAGGTGATCGCGGAGCGGACAGGCACCGACGCGGAGCGCGACCTCTACCCGCGGCTCGTCAGCGCCGTGGTGCGTGCCGTCGGTGACGCCGCGACGGAGCTCTACGTGCGGTCGGATCCCCCCGTCCCGATCACCACGCTGATCCGCACCGGCTTCGCCGAGGTGGCCGCCGGTCTCCCCGAACCTGTCACGAACACGAGGAGAAAGAAATGACGGTCGAATCCGCTGACGTCGTGATCTCCGGCGCCGGGCCCAACGGCCTGATGCTGGCGTGCGAGCTGGCGCTTGCAGGCGTGCGGCCCGTCGTTCTCGACAAACTGTCCGGACCCAGCGACGAGCCGAAAGCGAACGGCCTTGTCGGACAGGTGATCCGGCAGCTCGACATGCGCGACCTCTATCACACCTTCGGCGGAGACGAGGGACCGCCGAAGCCTGCGTACGGCTGGATGTTCGCGGGTCTGTCGCTGAACTTTCTCGATATCGAGGACAACCCGATGTATGCGCTTCTCATCCAGCAGCCGCGGGTGGTCCGGCTCCTGGAGAAGCGGGCGCGTGACCTCGGCGTCGACATCCGGTGGGGCCATGAGCTGACGGCACTGCGCGCGGACGACGACAATGTGGCGCTGACCGTTGCGACGACGGGTCGGGCATATCGGCTGGACGCCGCTTACCTGGTGGGCGCCGACGGCGGCCGCAGCACGGTGCGCAAGGCGGTGGGCATCGGCTTTCCCGGTCATACGTCGCCGATCGTGAGCAGGGTCGCCCATGTGCATCTGCCCGAGGAGCTCCTGGTGCCGGGCCGTGGGTATCGGATCCCCGGGTGGGGCCTACTCCCGTTTGGCCACAACAGGTTCGACGACGGCACCGTCATCGCCTTCCCGCTCGATCCGGCCCGGCCGGTGCTCGGGTCGATCGAGTACGGCTGGACTGTCGGCAGCGCCGACGGACCGATGACGCTCGACGAACTACGCGAAAGCCTCCGCCGCATCCTCGGCGTCGACGTCCCACTGGAGCCGCCGAAAGGGCCGGGCCCGCATGCGCTGCGCAGGCTCGACGGTACGAACTCGCGACAGGCCGAGCGGTATCGGGAAGGCCGGGTTCTTCTGGTCGGCGACTCCGCTCACGTGCACTCGCCGATGGGCGGTCCCGGGCTGAACCTCGGCATGCAGGATGCCGTCAACCTCGGCTGGAAGCTTGCCGGCGCCGTGAACGGTTGGGCGCCAGGCGATCTGCTCGACACCTACGAGTCCGAGCGCTATCCGGTGGGGGAGCGGGTGATGCTGCACTCGCAGGCACAGCTTGCCTTGTCTGCGCCAGGACCGGAAGTCGATGCGCTGCGCAGGCTATTCGCCGAGCTGGTCGACAAGCCGGGAGTGACGGATCACCTGGGGCGTCTACTCGCAGGGTCCGACGTCCGCTATGACGTCGGTGACGGCCATCGGCTGTCCGGCCTGATGGTGCCCGAGCTCGTGCTCGACGACGGCCGCCGGGTCGCCGAACTGCTTCGCGACGGCCGGCCCGTGCTGCTCGACCTGTCCGGCGGCCCCGCACAGGCCGCTGCGGCCGCGTGGGCCGACCGGGTCGACGTCGTGACCGCCTCGATCACCGACCGGCCGGCCGACGCGCTGCTCATCCGGCCGGACGGCTATATCGCCTGGGCCACAGACACATTCGGTGCCGCCGACGCCGAGAGGCTGCGCGCTGCGCTGACCCGCTGGTTCGGTCCGACCGAATGAATGGTGCTGCGGATCATTGATCGGCGGGATACAGGATGGTCTTGCCGGGCAGCCGACCCCCATCGGCGGTGGCGTGGACGGCAGCGACCTCGGACAGCGGGCGGCGGTCGGCGACGTCGATGTGCAGTGTGCCTGCGTCGACGCGGTTGACGAGGTCGCCCAGTTGCGCGGCGTCGCTGTGCACGAAGATCCGCTGCGAGCGAATGCCGCGCGGCGGATTCTCCGGGCCTGACGTCATGGTGCCGATGTGCAACCCGCCGTCTGCCACGAGGCCTACGAGGGCCGCGGTCTGCTCCGGTGAGGTACTCACCAGGTTGAGCACGATGTCGAACGGCGCTCCGTCGACGGCGATCGGGGTGGCGGCATAGTCGATGTAGTCGATGACCCGGTCGGCCCCGTAGCGGCGAAGACGGTCCGCACCGGCCTCCTTTGCGGTCGCGGTGACGACGGCGCCGCGCTGGTGGGCGAGCTGTACCGCGTAACCGCCGACCGCTCCGCCCGCGCCGTTGATCAGGATCGACTGCCCGGCCTTCACTGCGGCGACGTCGAACAGGGCCTGCCACGCCGTCAACCCGACGGTCGGCAGCGCGGCGGCGTCGGCAAGGGCCACCGACCGCGGTGCGGCGGCCAGCACATCGGCGGGTGCGACCACGTACTCCGCGGCAGCGCCGTCGGCGTCCATCGGAAGAAAGCCGACGACCGCGTCGCCGACGTTCCACCCCGTCACGCCGTGGCCGACTTCAGCGATCGTGCCCGCGACGTCGATTCCAGGAACATGCGGGAATGCGATCGCGTACACCTCGGATAGGTAGCCGCCACGGATGCCGGCGTCGACCGGGTTGAACGACGTCGCGGAGACCTTCACCAGGACCTGCCCTGTGTCAGGCGTCGGCCGCTCGACCTCGTCGTACTGCAGAACCTCGCTGCCGCCGTAGCGGTGGTAAATCGCTGCCTTCATGACCTCTCCTCGAGTGGTTGCTTCGATTTCGAAGCAGTTACCTATCCCATAACTGCTTTGAGATCGAAGCAATTCCGTGCGAGAAGGTGATCGTCGTCTCATTGCTTCGAGATCGAAGCACTATGCTGGCGGCGTGGCCGAATCGCTCAAGCCCGACCAGATGCGCACCTACTTCGCGCTCACCGAGGCGGCCAGCCTGCTTCAGTACGCCGTACGACAGCAGCTGCAGACCGAGGGCAACCTGAGCTACGTGCAGTTCGAGATTCTGGCCAAATTGGTCGACGCCGACCGGCCGTTGACGATGACCGAGCTGGCCGATGGCGTCGTCTACAGCCGCAGTGGTCTCACCCACCAGGCCGGGCTTTTGCAGACAGCGGGGCTCATCACCCGCGAAGGCAGTACGCGTGACCAGCGCGCCACCGTCGTCGAGATCACCGAGGAGGGCCGCGCCCGCGTCGAAAAGGTCCTACCCGGCCACATCCAGGTCGTCCGGGAACTCCTGTACGGCTCGCTGTCCGATGAGGATGTCCGCGTCCTCGGTGACCTGATGAGTCGCATCCGCGACCACATGCGTGACCGGCCGCCGCGGTCGGCCGCTCCGCGTGCCGCCTCGCGACGCGACTAGGGCAGCGTCGCGCGAATGCTCACCGTGACATACGGCAGTGCGAGCCCGGTGCTGTTGGCCAGCGCTGGGTGAGTGCCAAGCAGCTCGCGCACCCGCTCCAGCGTCTGGGTACGCACGTCGGTCGGTGAGGTGATGCAGTAGCTGCGGGATGCGACGAGGTCGATGAGCGCCTGCGGGGTCAGATAACTCGTCCACTCCACCTGGTGGCGCTCGATGTCCTCGAACGGCTCAGCGAGCGTGACCTTATGGCTGAACGGGTCGTCCTCGTGGCCGATGATGCGGCCGAGGTCCTTGACCCAGCCCATCCGCTCGTCGCGGGTGTTCCAGACCAGGCCCAGGCGTCCGCCTGGCCGAAGTACGCGGGCGATTTCCTTTGCGGCGCGTTCGGGATCGAACCAGTGCCAGGCTTGCGCGACGAGCACCGCGTCCACGCTGTCGTCGGGCAGCGGAATCTCCTCGGCGGTGCCGAGCAGCGCAGGCGTGTCGGGCAGGGAGTGGCTCAGCAGCTCGAGCATCTCCTGGATGGGATCGACCGCGACCACGTCGAGCCCACGCTCGACGAGCCGGGTGGTCAGCTTGCCGGTACCGGCACCGAGGTCGAGGACATCCCTGGCGTTGGCCGGCAAGAGCCAGTCGATGGCCTCGGGTGGATAGGACGGTCTGCCGCGCTCATATGCCGCGGCTTCCGCGCCGAACGACAGGGAACGCTGCTGTCTGGATCGGGTCACCTGGATGCCAGCTCCAATGTCTCGCGGATCAGGGCGCCGACCGCCTCGGTCTCGACGAGGAACCCGTCGTGGCCGAAGACGGAATCGACAACCTTGCACTCCGCACAACCCGGCAGCAGCTCGGCTAATTCCTCCTGAAGCCGCAAGGGATACAGCCGGTCGGAGGTGATGCCGCCGACGATCACCGGAACGCGGCACGAGGCCAGGGCCGCCGCGATGCCGCCGCGGCCCCGCCCGACGTCGTGACTGGACAACGACTCGCT
>Ga0164306_10000466_pt1 | contig 16462 bp, 13 predicted proteins | sample Whisoiple_242_MG_FD_110213 | JGI IMG/M metagenome (GOLD analysis project Ga0164306, IMG submission 110213) | Soil microbial communities amended with fresh organic matter from upstate New York, USA - Whitman soil sample_242_MG | ecosystem: Environmental > Terrestrial > Soil > Unclassified >... | reverse complement strand
TTTGCCGGTATGCTGGTGGCGGACAAATGGCTGGGCAACGCGAACGGCCGGCAGGCCGTGTTCTGGAAAAAATCCAATGCGCGGAAATACACGGCCACGTTCATCGACCAGGGCTACTGTTTCAACGCGGGCGAGTGGACTTTTCCCGATTCGGCGCTTCGCGGGGTCTACGCGCGCAATTTTGTATATCAGCAGGTAACCGGCTGGGAATCATTCGAGCCCTGGCTCTCGCGCGTGGAAGATTGCTCTCCATCGATGATTCAGGGGATTGCGGGGGACGTCCCTCCGGAGTGGACAGGCAACGACTGGGACAGCCTGCGAAATCTCACGGAAGCAATTGTGGAGCGCAGAAGCAAAGTACGCGAGTTGATCACGGCGTTTCGTAATTCGACGCGCCAACCTTTCCCGGCCTGGGGACAACGCGCGGCGATACAGGAAGCATCGGCGAATGTAATGTGAGCCGAAATGAAGCGGCGAAGACGGCTTGCGCCGGCCGCTTTGCCTCGGGAGCAAAATGATGAGCCCGGCCGAAGAAAATGCCGGGCGGGTTGGAGCGCGGCGGCACATATGACGGAAAAAACTCAATGCCGATTCTTTGTCCTGCGCTACGCGCCCGACGCGGTCAAGAACGAGTTCGTGAACGTGGGCCTGGTGCTGATGCCGCCGGCGGGCAGCGCCCAGGTACGCTTCACCCGCGACTGGTCCCGCGTGCTCTGCCTTGATCCTGAAGCCGACGTGGAAGTGCTGCAAGCCCTGGAAGCCGATTTGCGCGACAAGCTGCGCGAGATGAACGGCGACCATGATTTCATTTTGCGCCGCATCCAGGATTCATTCTCCAATGCCGTCCAGACCACAGAATTTCAGGCTTGCCTGGCGGATTCGCCCGCGGCTGAGGCCGACGAACTGGCGCGGCTTTACCTGGACCGCCCGCGCCGGCGGCAACCAACCCGCGAACCGGGCGCGCGCGCGGCGGTCATGGCGCGAATGCGTTCAGAATTTGAGAATGTTGGCGTGTGGCCGCTGATGTTGAAGAACGTTGCCGTCTCGCAATACACGCGCAACGGCGATCCCCTGAAGATCGATTGCGGCTACAGCCCGAACGGAACCATCAAACTTTTTCACGCCGTGGCCCTGCGGTCCGACGCGAACACCGCGAAGGTGCTGGCGTACAGTTTCCCGCAACTGGCGGAAGGAATTAAGAAATCGCTGGGCAAGCAGGCATTGCTTACAGCGGTGGTGGAAGATGATTTGCCGGCCGATGATGAAGCGGTAAGCTTTGCCCGGGAGACGCTGGAGCTAAACGCTATCCGGATCGCCGCCATAAATTCAATGCCGGGAATCGCTCGCGAGGCTGCGCGGGAATTGGGTATCGGGTAAAAGGAAAGCCCCGGATTTGCGCCCGGGGCCAATGGACCAACGCTTGCTAAATCAGTAGGCCCTGAAGCGATCGCCTTCGAAGATTCGCGTACGTACTCCGTCGATGACCGCGGGAATCGGCGCGTGTGCTACGCCTTTGACTACATAGATGGAAACCGCGGTTTCAGCCGGGTTGTCCGCGCTCATTGAGACGCCTACGCCTTGAATCCCGGGTTGTCCCATCAAGCTGCCGACGTGAGCTTCCTTGACGATCGTGGCGCGTTCAACCTCCTGAGCGCCGATCGAAAAGTGCGGATTGGCGCCAGCATCGAATACCAGGCGCGTGCGAACCCCATCGATGCTCGGCGGAACATGCGGGATCATGCTGCCTGATACCTGGATCAATAGAGCACCCTCGTTCGGATTGTCGGCGCTGGCGCCGACGGTCACTGACTTGATGGATGCATCGTGCATCAATTGCGCAGCGCGCCTTTGCTGGACCGCGGCAACCCGTTGCCGTTCCTGCGGAAGCAAAGCTGCCTGGGTGGTTCCGACCTGCGCCGCGCTGGCTGTAGCCGTGTGCGCGCAGCTCACCCCATGGTCCGCGCCGCCCACAATGTTGAAGGCTGCCGGGCCGCCGAAAGCGGCAATCACATCCTGAATTGGATTGGCGACCGTACTGGTGCTGTTGCCGCCATAGAGTAGACCTACCGCCCTGGAGGTGCCGGTGTCCACGACCAGGGAACCGGAATCGCCGCCGGCGCTGAAGGTCCCGCCACTGATGGTGACCTGGTTGGTGAAATATGCCGTGAACGCCGGGGATGCGGCGCCACAAACCGAGTCATAATTTACCAATATCGTCAGATTAAGCGATTGAATGTTGGAACAGGTAAGACCGGTGGTCCTGCCGCTCTTGCCCACAGCTTCGCCCAATGAAGGAATGCCGATGGTGGCCGAAGGAGGCGCTGCGGCAATGGTGGTGGTGCCAACAGGACCAAGATCGAGGATGGTGCCGGAAGTATCAACCTGCCCAGCTACGATCTCGGCGTAAGCCGCATCTACATTGCTGGGAGAATGGCCGCAGAGCGGCGTGGTGCTGCCCTGGCAGGGCCCCGTGGTCTCATTGGCGACAGGCTTCAGCGCTGCGGCTTGAGTGAGGTTCGCAACTGTAAGCGGAACCGGATGGCCCGCACGGCAGATGGCTTGCAACGGCTGAATAATGGCTTCACCGGCTGTTCCGGTTCCAGACTTGTCGAGAACGTGGTTATTGCTCAGAATCACAGGATTCGTTGTTCCGACATGCGTCCAGAGGCTGCCCAGAGTACCGATGCAGCAAACAGTCGGGCCAATGTCACCATCATTTCCGCCCGAGGTACCGAGTTTCACCGGAGGAGACTGGGCAGAGGCGGTGTCATTCGGGAAAATCTGGCCCGGTATTGGCGTGGGAGTGGGAGCGGGCGTGCTTGAGCCGCCGCCGCAGCCGATTGCCGCAATCAGGATAATGGACCCAATTAAAATGCCTGCAATTTTCGCCATGGCGATAAACCTCTTCAGTAAAAACTGGCGACGCGGGAGGATTAGAGCGTCTAGGAAATTTTACGCCGTTGACTGGCCGGTTAACCAGAGTAACGGCACGTCCGTAACGTTGGATGCAGAGTCTCTGCCGGGAGATGGACGCCTGTAAACATTTGAATTTAGTAGTGGTTGCGAAATTGGGTGGGCAGGGCGTGCGGTTCAGGAACCATTTGTAAAATCGGGGTAAAAAGAGCAGGCGGAAAGCCTGATCAGCTCCCCGCCGCCGATTCTTCTGGACCACGCTGGTTTGGCTATCCGATATCCTCGTTAAAGTTCTCCAGGTACTCGCGCACAGCCACCATGAACTGGTCGGCGTCGGCGCCATCGATAATGCGGTGATCGTAGCCCACGGAGAGCCGGATGATGTGGCGAACGGCGATTGAATCGTTGCCGTCTTCATCGGTCACGACCACCGGCTCCTTGAAGATTCCCCCCATGCCCAGGATCGCCACCTGCGGCTGCAGAATGATGGGCAGCCCGAACTGCGGCCCGTAAATCCCTGGATTTGTGATGGTGATGGTGCCGCCCTGCACGTCGTCCGGTTTCAGTTTTTTGGTGCGCGCGCGTTCGCCCAGGTCAACGATGGCGCGTTGCAATCCGACGAAGCTGAGGTTCTCCGCGCCCTTGACCACCGGCACGATCAGTCCCCAATCCAGAGCCACGGCAATGCCGATATTCACATTCTTGTGATACAGGATTCCATCACCCACAACAGACGAGTTCATGATGGGCTTTACGCGGATACCATGCAGCAGCGCCTTGGCGATGAATGGCAGATACGTGAGCTTCACGCCGTTGCGCGCTTCCCAACCCTTGCGGTTCTTCTCGCGGAACCGGGCAATGCGCGTCATATCGACTTTGAACACCGAGTGAACGTGGGCGCTGGTACGCTTGGATTCCACCATGCGCTCGGCAATCTTTTTACGCATCGGCGTCATGGGGACAACTTCGCCGGGCACCATCTGGATTACCGGAGGCGCGGACGGGCGTGGTACGGGCTGGGTTTGAGTTTGTTGGTCCTGTGCCTGTTGCTGCCCGGTCTGCTGTGTTGGTCGCGCCGGCTGCGCGGAAACAACCTGCGGCCTGCCTCCACCTGCGCCATGCTGCTGGATAAAGTTCTGGATATCGGTCTTGCTGATGCGTCCGCCCAGGCCGGTGCCGGGGACCTGGCTAAGATCGACGTTGTTTTCGCGCGCCATGCGTCGCACCAGCGGTGAAGAGCGAAGGCTCTGCCCGTTGCCGCCGCGATCGCCAGACGGTACGATGCCGATCCCTCGATCATCCTCCGGTTGCGGCTCCGGTTCTGGTTTTACCGCGGTGGGCTTTGGCTCGGGAGCGGGCGCCGGCTTTGCCGGAGCGGCCTGTGCCGGAGCCCCTGCTCCGCCGATCACAGCCACCACGGTATTCACCTGTACGGTGGTCCCTTCTTTCACTTTGATTTCGCGCAGCACACCCGCCGCGGGCGCGGGGATCTCGGCATCGACTTTGTCCGTGGAGATTTCAAACAACGGCTCGTCGCGCTGGACCTTGTCGCCGGCTTTCTTCAGCCACTTGGTGATGGTGCCTTCAAAAATCGATTCCCCCATCTGCGGCATGACTACATCAATGCCTGCGCCGCCATTTGCGCCGGAGGGGGCAGAGCTCTTTTCTTCCTGTACCGGCGCTGATTTTTCCGTGGCCGGAGGCTGCTGCGCCGCGGGAGCTCCGTCGGCCTGGGGTGACGATGAAGCGGGCGCTGATGGAGAAGCCGCCGGTTGAGCGGGAGCAGCCTTGCCCTGTGCGGGAGCAGGCGCCGAAGTTTTGGCGGCGCTGCCTTCAGCGTCAATTACGCCAACCACGGTATTCACCTGCACGGTGGCGCCTTCCTTCACCTTGATCTCTTTCAACACGCCGGCGGCCGGCGCGGGAATCTCGGCGTCCACTTTGTCGGTGGAGATTTCAAACAGCGGCTCATCACGCTGGACCTTGTCGCCGGGCTTCTTCAGCCACTTGGTGATGGTGCCTTCAAAAATCGATTCCCCCATCTGGGGCATGAGTACGTCAGTTGCCATGAGTTCCTTCCACAGGTGTGTTCACGCTGGTTAGATCAACCTTTGATTATAAATCAGTGGATGGCATTTGGGCTTTGACGGTCGAAACGTGGCCTCGTGCTCGCCCGGGCCGCCAGTGAACCGCTCAGACAGAAGAATGTCCCACTACGATCTGCGGTGAAGACTCCATCGAAATCCTCTCCGCGGCGGGGCGCCGGCAATGCGATGTTCTTTCAGTGTGAGACTCGTCCAATGCAGATCATTTTTGCGGGTGAGCAACTCAACAAAGGAGGAACGGCGAAGCCACGAGGGCTTCGCCGTTTCACTTCTCAGGGCGAGCTCAATTCTCAATCCGCTACCAAAGGAACGAGCCGCACACCCATGAAGCGATAAATAGAAAGCAGCTTTTTACTGCGCCGTCGCCTTACAAACACGGCCGTCGCCGGCAGGAACGCCCATGGTGAAGTCGTCTCCAATGTGGATCTTTCTTCCGGCGTCAATGGCAAAGGCTGACACGTTGGAAAGATTGACGGGATCGTTGGTGTTGGGATCGCTGTTGCACACATTGGCAAAGATGGCGATTACACCTGTGGAAGCTGGACGGATCCAGGCGGCGGTGGGGTTGCCGATATACAGGTTTCCGGTAGTCGCGTCAATGAAAACGGCAAAAGGCGCGCCAGCTACGCTGGATCCTGGAAGCTGCACGCCAACGCAGGCGCCGGTGCAGAGGTTGATACTGGTAATACTTGTAACAAAATTGCCCTCTGCGAGGTACAGCGTTGTACCTGACGCTGCAAGATTTCGCACGCGCTTACCATCAGACGAACGAGCAACGTTCGTGGCAGTCTGCGTGGCCCCTGCTGGAGTGGTGAAACGTGTGATATTACCGTTAGTCAGATAGCTGACATAGAGGTTGCCATCCGAGGCAACAGCGGCGCCCACCGGGCGGTTCCCCGCGCCGAAACCAGCCGCCAAAATATTAGCTGCGGTGATGGTTTCCGTAGTGGTGTTGATGGAAAAACGCAGGACGCCCTGGCTCTTGGATCCGGAATCGGGGACGTATACGTTCTTGGTTGCAGCCTGATAGACCGGCTGGCCCGGCTTGGTGGCAGCCAGCACGCACGTGCCGAGGTTTTTTCGCAGCTGAGGGTTTGGCAAAGGCAAACCAGTTGGGTCCAGACGGCAGAAACCACCGGCCTGATCAGATAGCCAAAGATGCCCGCCGAGGCTGCCAGGAATAAAGACCATTCCCGGAGGCGCTGTTACTCCGCCTATCTCCCACGTGGCAGCGACTGCGGCGGGTTGCGCGGCTGCGGCCGCGATTGTAGCGCCTGCAGCGTCAATGTCCGTAGCGCTCGGTGCGGGAGGTGAGTTTTGTGCCTGCGCGCTGTTGCTATATGCAAGCATGAATAGAGCAAAGACGACTGCAATGGCGAGCCGCGTGAATCCGTTGAATGACTGGCTATAGTCTGTATTCTTCAGTTGCTTCATAAAATCCTCTTTTCGGTTAGTACAAAAATGCATGGTTTGAAGCGCGCGCAACCTGCTACGCGTGCCTCCGCTAAGACTGAGAGGCGGACGTATTTCCACATGCACCCTTTACCGAAGAGAACCTTGGAGTTGAAAATCCAATGAAGTTTCATTCTGGAATGGAGTCGTTCCAAAACGGGACTAGCTTCACTTTGAACGTCTTATTGAGATAGTGGCAGAGAGATTGGAAATAGATATAGATGTAAGAAAACTTTTAACTATCGCAAACTAGATAGTTTCTTCTTGAGCAGAATGCCCGCGATGAAAACAGCAGCGGCAGCCCGGCGGAAACACGGCAGATAACAATTGAGCGCTACCTATCGGCATTAAGGTGTAACGAAATCCCAGCAGCTAGCAGTGCCATCGCTTTTAGACAGTAAAGCTTTATCTTCCTGTAAGCCACTCATACTGTTCCTTGTTGAGCGGCACCACGGAAAGCCTGCCCTGGCGGACCAGCGGAGAGTCTTCAAAAAGTTTGCTCACCTTGATTTCCGCCAGCGTGACTGGATGCGAGATCAGCCGGCCCGCTTTGATCCTGACCTGCGGGTTTTTGGGATCGTCCGCGCTTACGGACTCCACGGCGGCGGTTCCCACCGCGCGCTTTTCGTCGCCCGTGTGATAGATCACCAGCTTGTCGCCCTTTTGCATGCCGCGCAGGTTCTTCACCGCGACTGGATTGGTCACGCCGTCCCAGATGGTGGACTGCTCTTTTTGCAGATCGGCAAAGCCGTACACGGTAGGTTCGGTTTTGAGGAGATAGTACATAGGACAACTATTATTTCACCACGGAGGCGCGGAGACGCGGAGAATCTTTCTTTCAGTCAGGCAGCGGCTCCAATGCCGCGCAGGAAACGTCTATAATCGCGGGCATCATGACACTGACCAACCGCGTGAGGACCACCACGTTGCTCGCATTCGTGCTTTTCAGCCTGCTCTGCGTTTCCTCTTTGTCCGCCCAGACGAAGGAACCCACCGCACCGCCCAAATATCCCAACTATCCCAGCGAGATGCCTGACAACCTGAAACCTGCGACCGCGACGTTTGACCATGAGCGGCGTGAAGTGATGATCGCGATGCGTGACGGCGTGAAGCTGCACACGGTGATCCTGGTTCCGCGCAGCGCCACCAAGGCAAAGCCCGCGCCAATCCTGCTGACGCGCACGCCCTATAGCGCGGACGAACTCACCACGCATGCTCAAAGTTCGCATATGGGTCCCGCGCTTTGGGGTTATGACAATGCCACTGAGGTGATCGTGGAGGGCGGTTACATTCGCGTGGTGCAGGACGTGCGCGGCAAATACGGCTCCGAGGGCGATTATGTGATGAACCGTCCGCTGCATGGCCCGCTGAATCCAACGCCCGTGGACCACGCGACTGATACGTATGACACGATTGACTGGCTGGTGAAGAACCTCCCCGAGTGCAACGGCAAGGTGGGCATTCTGGGGATTTCCTATGACGGATTTCTGCCGCTGATGGCGCTGGTGAACCCGCATCCGGCGCTCAAGGTTTCGGTGCCGATGAATCCCATGGTGGATGGCTGGCGCGGAGACGACTGGTTCCACAACGGCGCGTTCCGCCAGCAGAACATGCCCTACATTTACGAGCAGGTAGCCACGCGCAAGAATGACGCAAAATGGTGGACCGACCATTTCGATGATTACGACGTTTATATGCAGTCGGGATCGGCGGGCGAACTGGGAAAGCTGCACGGGCTGGAGCAGATCGGATTCTGGCGCAAGGTGCTGGAGCATCCCAGCTATGACTCGTTCTGGAAAGACCAGGCCGTTGACAAAATTCTTGCTGCTGAGCCGCTGAAAGTCCCGGTAATGCTGGTGGACAGCCTGTGGGACCAGGAAGATATTTACGGCGCGATGGCCGTGTACAAGGCGATCAAGCCGAAGGACAAAGATAACGACAAGGTTTTTCTGGTGATCGGCCCATGGCACCACGGGCAGGAGATTGGAGATGGCAGCACGCTGGGCGCGTTAAAGTTCTCGAGCGATACTGGATTGTATTTTCGGCGGCAGATCCTGCGCCCGTTTCTGGACCATTATTTAAAGGGCGATGGCGGCGGCAAGCCTGATGTGCCGGCGGTATCGGCTTTTGAGACCGGGACCAACGCCTGGCGCAAACTGAATTCGTGGCCTTCAGGTTGCGACAGCGGATGCGTGCCTAAACCTACACCGCTTTATCTTGATGCCGGACTCAAGCTGAGCTTCGAGGCGCCGAAGCATGGCGATGCTGCTTATGAAGAGTACGCTTCCGATCCGGCAAAGCCTGTGCCGTTCCGCAAACGTCCTACTCGGCCCGTGGGCTACGACATTGAAAAAGGCCTGACATGGCCGCTGTGGCTGGTCGATGATCAGCGTGAAGCTTCTGGCCGGCCTGACGTTTTGGCGTTCACGTCAGAAGTGCTCACCGCACCGGTAAAAATCAGCGGACAGCCTGTGGCCAACCTGGTGGCCTCCACCAGCGGCACGGACGCGGACTGGGTGGTGAAGTTGATTGACGTCTATCCCGACGAAGTTGCGGGACAGGAGCAGATGGGCGGCTACCAACTGGCGGTGTCGATGGACATCTTCCGTGGACGTTATCGTGAGAGCCTGGAGACGCCAAAGCCGATCAAGGCTGACACGCCGCTGGTCTATCGCTTTGAGCTGCCGACGACGAACCACGTCTTTCTGCCGGGACACCGCATCATGGTGCAGGTACAGTCAAGCTGGTTCCCGCTCTACGATCGCAACCCGCAGACTTTTGTGCCGAATATTTTCTGGGCCAAGCCGGGCGATTATAAGAAGGCCACGCAGCGGATTTACCATCAGCCGGGACAGGCGAGCTTTGTGGAGCTGCCGGTTGTGAGCCAGTGAAAACCAGAACTTAGCCGCGAATGAACGCAAAAACGCGCGAATCATTTTTTGCAGGTATTTTTTGATTCGTGTTCATTCGCGTAAATTCGCGGCTAGATTTTAGAATCAATACGCGTGCAGCTTCCGCGCTTCCCGCACCACGTCTTCCACCTTGGGCAGGAAGAAATGCTCGAGCGGCGGTGAGAACGGCACAGGCGTATCTAACGCGGTGATGCGGACGATTGGGCCATCGAGGTCGTCAAAAGCTTCTTCATTGATGATGGCGGCGAGTTCGCCGGCCAGTCCGCCGGTCTTAGTGTCTTCATGCAGAAGGATGACCTTGTTCGTCTTCTTTACCGCCTGCGTGATGGCTTGGCGATCAAGCGGGCAGAGCGTGCGCAGATCAAGAATCTCAACTTCGATTCCGTCTTGGGCAAGGATGCCGGCGGCTTCCTGCGCGGTGTGCACCATGGCGGCGTAAGTAATGATGCTGAGATCGCGGCCTTCGCGATGCACGCGCGCCTTGCCGATCGGCACTGCATAATCTTTTTCCGGCACGTCTTCTTTAATGCGGCGATAAAGGAATTTGTGTTCAAGGAAAAGAACGGGGTTGTTATCGCGAATGGCCGACTTGATCAACCCTTTGGCGTCGCTCGGCGTGGCCGGCGCAACGACTTTCATTCCCGGCGTATGCACAAAATGCATCTCGGGGTTCTGCGAGTGGAACGGGCCGCCATGCACTCCGCCGCCACAGGGCCCGCGCAAGACCAACGGCGCGGGAGCGCCCCAGCGATAATGCGACTTGGCCACCATGTTCACGATCTGGTTAAAGGCGCAGCCGATGAAGTCCATGAACTGGAACTCCGCCACGGGACGCATGCCGGTAAGGGCCGCGCCAAACGCCGCGCCCACAATGGCCGATTCGGCGATGGGCGTATCGATCACGCGTTGCGGGCCAAAGTGGTGGATGAAGCCGTCGGTGACTTTGAAGGCGCCGCCGTAAACGCCGATGTCTTCACCGATGCAGAAGACGGTGGGGTCAGACTCCATCTCTTCCCAGAGTCCCTGCCGGATTGCTTCGAGGTATGTAGCTTGAGCCATATGAGCAATTAGTAATTAGCAAATAGCAATTAGCAAAACCATAAACTTCTCGCAGTGCGGCTTTGGCTAATTGCCAATTGCTAATTGCTAGCTGCTACTTAAAATGTATCGCCGCCTCCGTCTCCTTCAGTTTGCCCTCACTCCGTCGGGCTTTTTGCGGCATGCCGTATTTCGGCTTGATGTCATGACAGCCGTCCTCACAGAAGACGCCTTCAGCGGCGGTGTGCCCTTCCGGCATGGGAGAGTTCTCGGCAAATTCGCGTTCCGCCTCGATTTCTTTCTCAATGGCCGCGATCATCTCTTTGTCCTGCGCCGGCGCCAGCCACTTTTTCTCCAGCAGATATTTCTGGAAGCGGTCGATGCAGTCGCGCTTGCGCCAGAACTCGTGCATCTCTTTGGGGACGTAGGCCGCGGCGTCGTGGATGGCATGGCCCTTCATGCGCATCAGCTTGGCCTCGATCAGGGTCGGCCCTTCGCCGCGATGCGCGCGCTCCACGGCTTCATACGTGGCGTCATAGACCTGGCACGCGTCGGTGCCGTCCATGATCACGCCGGGCATGCCGTAGCCGATGGCGCGATTGGCCAGGTCTTTTACATTGACCTGATACTCGGTGGGCGTGGAGTAAGCCCAGAGATTGCTCTCGATAATCAGCACCAGTCCCAGCTTGCGCACAGCGGCAAAGTTGATGCCTTCATAGCTCACGCCGGTGGATTGTCCGCCGTCGCCAATCCAGGTAAGGCACGCCAGTTCTTTGCCCTGGAGTCGCGCGCCAAGCGAGACGCCGGCCATCACCGGCAGCAGGTCGCCCAGCATGGAGATGGGCGAAACCATGTGACGTTTTTCGATGTCGCCATAGTGCGAGGTGCCGTCTTTGCCTTTCGTCGGCGAGCCGGCCTTGGCCATGTATTGCATCATGATGTCGCGCGAGTGGAAGCCGCGAACAAGCTGCGCGCCCTGGTTGCGGATCATTGGGGCAAACCAGTCGTCAGGGCCGAGCGCGTAGGCTGAAGCGCAGGAGCAGGCCTCCTGTCCCAGACCAAAATAAACGCCGCCCACAACCTTGCTCTGCTTGTAAAGGTTCTCCAGCGCCACTTCCATGCGGCGATTCATCACCATCCAGCGGTAAAGCTCCAGGTGCTGATCTTGGGTGAGGTACTTCGATTCGCGGATGGGCGGCACCGGCGTGTTGAGCTTGCCCTTGATTTCGTAATGGACCTCGGGACCGTCGGAGACTTCGCGGACTTCAAATTCCGGCTGCTCCAGCCGCCAGTCGGGGATGCCGTATTGGTTCACGCGGACCGCGGGAGATTTGGCAGGGCGACCGTTTCTGGATGCGCCATTGGCCACAGCCTTTGCAGTGTGCTTTGCGCTGACGGTCTTGGGGGATTTATTTTTTGTGGTCATACGACGATTACAGTTTATACCGAACCTTATGGCGGAGATACTAGACTGGGTGGAATGCACGAAAATGGAAATGTGATGAAACTCCTCCAGATTTTTGTGCCGCACCTACGGCGCTTCATTTTTTGTTATTCCTACCCCACCCTTCCAGCGCTCGAGCATGTTCCATGCTCGGGCGCTTCCAGAGGTGGGCTAAACTCTTGACGGGCCTCCGGCCCTGAGCCATTTGGAAGACAGTGCTATCCCACCTCATGATTGTTTTAGGGGATTATTAGGAGCCGCCTAAACGTTGTCATCATTCAGACAATGGGCAGCCACGCGAGCAATACTCAGGCAGCTGGGGTTTTCGGCGCCCGCTGCGAATGGGATGTCTCCATCGCGGGAGAAGCCGGCTGTTTCCCGGCGCGGCGCGCCTCGCAGGCCTTACGGATCTTTTCATAGCGCTTTTCCAGCTGGTCCAGCTCTTCGTCGGAAAGCTTCTGGATATCGATGAGATCGTCGCTCGCAGGATGGTGCGAGCGTATGAGCTCGTCCAGCTTCAGGTGTAGCGCCTTGGCGTCACGGTTTTGCGTGTTCTGGATGAGAAAGACCACTAAAAACGTGACGATCGTCGTACCGGTATTGATGATGAGCTGCCAGGTGTCAGAAAAGTGAAAGAACGGCCCGCTTACGGCCCATATCACCAGAACCACAACGGCGAGCAGGAACATATAAGGATGCCCGACCAGCTCCGCGGTACTGCTGGCAAAGCGGCTGAACCAGAGGTTGAGGCCGCCGGATTTCCGGACTTGCTGGTGGGCTTCAAGATAAGGCTTGCGATGATTGGCGGGCATGGCTGTTAGCTAGGATGAAACTTGCTGCCACTGGCGTTGTGCAGTTAGACGATAAAGGTGTCTTTTTCGCCGGCCAGGCGGCGAATCTTCTCTGGAGCGCGGGCCGGCGTATCCTGGTTGGCGGGGGTTGTATCGTAATCCGACGTTGCGGACGAAGCGAAAAGCGCGTCCAGGGATTCCAGCCAGAGTGTCTGGGCTGCAAAGACGCGGCCAAAGTTGCGGGCAACCTGCTGCGCCAGATCTTCGAGCGCGGGCACTTTACGGTCGCGGCTGAGGGGACTCTGGGCGATCTCGTGTTCCAGAGAGGTCACGGGCTTATCTGCGATGCCACAGGGGACGATCAGCTTGAAATAATCGAGATTGGTGTTCACGTTCAGCGCGAAACCATGCGAGGTGACGGCGCGAGAGATATGCACGCCGATGGCGGCGATTTTTCCCGGAGGGTCGTTTTGTGTCCACACGCCGGTGAGGCCGGGGATGCGCTCGGTGACCACGCCGAGATCGCCACAGGTACGGATGAGAACTTCTTCCAGCTTGCGGACAAAGTCCACGGCGCCAATGCGCGGCTCGAAGGCGCGCAGATCAAAGATTGGATAGCCGACCAGTTGGCCAGGACCGTGGAAGGTGACGTCGCCGCCGCGGTCGGTCTCATGCAGCTCAACTCCGTTGGCGGCCAGGAACTCACGCGAAGCGACGATGTTTTGCGCCCCGGCATTGCGGCCAAGAGTGATGACCGGCGGATGTTCCAGCAGAAGCAGCGTGTGGCTGATGCGTCCTTCTTTGACGAGGCGGACAAGCGTCTGCTGCAGCTCGAGAGCGATGGCGTAATCCACGGGGCCGAGGTACAGCGTATTGATCACGCGCAGAGGCATAGATCAATTCTAGCAATTGGCCAACCCATTTACCGCAAAGGACGCGAAGGGCGCAAAGGAAAAGCGCGGACGGAAAAGCAAAACAACAGGCTTAAACCGCGGTTTCGGCTTCCAGATAGTTTTCCGCCAGCCAGGCGGAATAATCATCGTCTGAGGCGCGAGGCAGGGCAACGCTCCAGATGCCGTTTTCGGCTGCACGCAGACCGATCTGTCCTTCTCGTGGGCTGCCCGGTTCGCCCACCCACATCACCATAAAGCGCGCACGCATATTGCCGCATTGCAGGCCGACGATGAAGCCACGTTCCAGCTTTGCTGTGACACCATAAAGGCGCGCTCCGCTGGTGGCGATGTCGAGCGTCTTCACGTTCTGGGAAAAGACCTTGCCGTCGCGATCCAGTCCCCATAGCCTTACGGAGATGGGAACAGTGAGGCGTCTTTCGCGGCGAATCGGCATGAGCGCATGATAGGCCGACAAGGGAATCCCAGGCCAGCCAATTGTTACTTACGACCATCACCTTAGTAACAAGAGGTGGCTTAGAAAGCAGCAATCAGCAGCCGGCAATTAGCAAAACCAATTTCAACCACAAAGGACGCAAAGATCGCAAAGGAAATGGCACATAAAATTCCTCGCTTACTTTGCGTCCTTGGCGCCCTTTGCGGTAAATGGGTTTCTTAATTGCTATTTGCTCTCTTACGCGATGCGCTCTTCGTCGCCCATTTCGTCCATGTAGCCGGCGGGATCGCGTTCAAATTCGCGCAGGCATTCGATGGAGCAGAAATAGAGCGTTTCCGCATGATAGTCGTGGCTGGCGGCAGCATCGGCGATGCTGATTTCCATTTTGCACACTGGATCGATAGGCATGGCAGGGCCCTCCTGATGTTTTGATACCGCAAGAGGAGGAAACGTTTCCCGAGAAAGCAGTTAGCAAATGGCAATTGGCAATTAGCTCAGCTAAAGCCGGGAACTGGCTCTTGGGGGAATCTCGCGCAATAAGGAACTGCCATCGGCGGAATTTGGCCGCGAATCAACGCGAATGAACACGAATCAGAAGAGAAAATGATTTCTGTTCGGATGCACTCGCGACTTTCCAATGCCGCATGCCCGGGACAGTCGTGTGTCTATAGGGATCTCTCGCTCCGCTCGAGACTCCGGAAAAAGCTAATTGCCAATTGCTATTTGCCAGCTGCTCTTACGCGTTAATCGCCTTCCCTTCCACGGCGCTGAAGGCGTCGAGCATTCCTTCTGAAACCGTGGGATGCGCGTGGATGGTAAACATCATGTCTTCAACCGTGGCTTCCAGCTCGAGAGCGGTCACGGCTTCTGCAACCAGTTCCGTCGCCAGAGGGCCGATGATATGGACGCCGAGGATTTCGCCGTATTTGGCGTCCGAGACGACCTTGATGAAGCCTTCATGGTTATTGATGATCGTGGCTTTGGAGTTCGCCGTGAACGGGAACTTGCCGACCTTCACCTGGTGGCCGGCTTCCTTGGCTTTGGCTTCCGTCAGGCCCACACTGCCGATCTGCGGCTCACAATAGGTGCAGCCGGGGATATGATTTTTGTTCACAGCTTTGGCAGGCTTGCCGGCAATGCGCGTAACGGCAACAATACCGCACATGGCGCCTACGTGCGCGAGCTGCGGCATTCCGGCAACGATGTCGCCAATAGCGTAAATGCCTTTTTCTCCGGTCTCCATCCACTCATTGGTGTGAACGAATCCACGCTCTACTTTGATATTGGGCGTCTTCTCCAGCCCGATGCCTTCAGTGTTTGGTCCGCGGCCCACGGCAACCAGCACTTTTTCTGCTTCCAGAGTCTGCGTGGCTTCGCCGTTGGGCGTAAAGCTCACAGAGACGCCATTTTTAGTCTTCTCAACTTTTTCTACTTTAGTGTTGACGAAGCAGTTGATGCCTTTTTTCTTAAACGATCGCAGCAATTCTTTGCTCACGTCTTCATCTTCCACCGGCACCAGCCGGGGCAGCATTTCAATGACCGTGACTTCCGCGCCGAACGAACGGTAGATGGAAGCAAATTCCACACCGACCGCGCCGGAACCGATGATGACCATCGACTTGGGAATGGCCGGTAGGCTGAGCACTTCTATATTGGTGAGAATGCGGTCGTCGGCTTTTAAACCGGGCAGCATGCGCGCGAAAGATCCGGTGGCCAGGATAATGTTCCTGGCCTGCAGCTGGCTCCCGCCCTTGCCGCCTTCAACCTGCACAGTGTGAACGCCGTTTTTAGCCGGGCCAGTAAGCCGGGCGAAGCCCAGCACGCGGTCAACCTTATTTTTGCGCACCAGGAAATCGAGGCCCTTGGTGTGCTTGGTGACGATCTTGTTCTTGCGGTCCTGAATGTTCTTCCAGTTGAGTTTGCCTGCGCCGAGGCCGTCAATGCCGTATTCTTCGGCGGCTTTCAAGTGGTCATACACCTCGGCATTAAACAGCAGGGCTTTGGTAGGGATGCAGCCAACATGCAGGCACGTGCCGCCGAGCTTGTCCTCTTTTTCAATGAGGCAAGTTTTCAGTCCAAGCTGGCCGGCACGGAAAGCGGCTGAATATCCGCCCGGGCCTCCGCCGATGATGGCAACGTCATAAATAGTGTCTGGCAAAATAGCGCTCCCTCTGTATGGAAAGATCGTGAGCAGGCAAACGAATTATTGTAAATGACCTCACGTATCCCAGACCATTAGACGATTTTCACCGTGCCAAGGATTCGAGCGCGTGCGGAAACCGGGGTAGTGGTACAGCTTGAAAGTCTCAATTCATCGCTTACGCGATGAACGTCTGCTAGTGTCTCAGTTAGATGGTAACGACAATCTCTCCTTCTGTCTTCCTGAGCAAGTGTGAGTCCCGCTTGCGGGACGAGCGCGCGTCGAAGGATCCCGAGGATACGTCCTTTGCCCATGCGGTT
>Ga0164306_10000464_pt1 | contig 16488 bp, 9 predicted proteins | sample Whisoiple_242_MG_FD_110213 | JGI IMG/M metagenome (GOLD analysis project Ga0164306, IMG submission 110213) | Soil microbial communities amended with fresh organic matter from upstate New York, USA - Whitman soil sample_242_MG | ecosystem: Environmental > Terrestrial > Soil > Unclassified >... | reverse complement strand
GTAAAGAGGAATTTAAAGACGCTAATTATTGGGATCTATCAGCAGATTAGGGATCCACCTGATCAATTTTGCAATGATTTAGACCTATTGCCGTTTTAGAGATTGGACTTATGAATGTATCTATGTTTTCTTAAATGGTGTCACATTTCTAAAAAGTTGATTCCATAATTCCTATGGTATTAGCATACATTACTTAGAACGAGATGTGTAATAATCCACTACAATTAATTCATAAAGTCGAGCACCATTTGTTTTAAATCAAACACTGAAATTTTCATCAAGCACTTCCTACAAGTTTTCATACATTTTGTAAACCACAAACATGCATTGTACTTTACATGCCCTATTCTCTTTTTTGTAGACGAGGGCAAAAATGCACCTCTAGAGGAGATCTTTGTGGATACCGGCTATTAGATACGAAAATGTTGAAGGTCTAAAAGATAAATTGTAGAGATATCATGCGATATCGGTTGAAGAAATATATCGTTGGACGCATTGCCGCAATCGCACATCTATCAGTCAAGAAACGAGCTATACTTAAGTTAGTTCATGGTCATTAGCATCTTTTATCTTCTTTATCCTAAAGCATAGATCACAATGTTCTGGACACGAATCATGTATACAAACATTCCTCATACTATTGCAATTAAAACACCATATTTGCTTTGAAAACAAAGAGTGCTTAATAGAATAGACTTTGGTATATTTGTTGTCCTGGCAAGTCTTTAACATTTTTTTTCCAAGTTGTACCTAATAGGTTATTCTGATTGTATTCCCATATTATTCATGAATCAAGAGGGATATTTTTAATTTGTCTAATAACTGGGATATGGCTAAATCCTATCAGAACCACATCTCGAAAGCAGTCATTAATTTCACCGCAAATGTCTACTCAAACGGAACTTTAGGTAAAATCATCTCTCAGATATAGGTTCACAAATTAATCTTATTCTCATACATATTCATAACATAACAGTTAGGAAATAATATATTATAAAAAGGTCATATACTGTACATGTATGACTGCATTCGAATACACATGTGATTCTAGTACAATTCATTAACAAAATTCGACTGAGCTGAGTCACAGTATACAAACAAATGTATAGTCTAATCAAATTAGCAAAATTCATATGGTCTTTGATCTTGCGCTTTCTATCTTGTTTTGAGCTAACATAGTATACCGAGTAATTTGTTTCTACTAAATTGAGATTTTCAGATAAAGCAGATGCTGTTCTTTAATACAATGTATCCATACTTATAGTCTGAAGATTAAACAATCAGGTGTGATTTAATGTAATAATCTTGACCATAGTCCATTCTTTCAGAAATTGCACTATGGTATAATTCTAGACATTGTTCTAGGAAATAACACTGTATCCTTTATGTCCTCAATATCGACTAACCATCTCACTAAACGTTCGATACCTAGTCCAAAACCACCATGGGGTACTGAACCAAATCTTCTCAGGTCTATATACCAGTCATATGATGATGGATCAAGTCCCTCAATCTTCATTCTTTTTTTAATAGACGAGATATCATCTTCCCTCATTCCCCCACTAGCAATTTCTCCAAAACCTCCAGGAGCTAATAAATCAGCACTGAGTCCAATCCCCCTATTTTGCTCATCCTCCTTAACATAGAAGGGCTTTATCCGGATAGGATAGCCACTAACAAAAAGTGGATTTAAGGTGGATTTTGTCAGTTCACGTTCTGAGTCAATATTAAGATCATCGCCTATTCTAATAGGTCTTTTGTTTCCCTTCGCGTCTACTACTCTGAAATCCCTTGATTGGAGTGTATCAATTGCCTCATAATAAGAAATTCTATCAAACGGAACTCTAACGTCCTTTAGATTAGTAACATCTCTCTTTAGAAAGAAAAGGGAGTCAGATCTTTCTCTAATAGTATTGTGAATTATATAGGTTATCAGTCGTTCCTCAACTCGTAAAATATCTTCAAGGCTTGTCAATGGCGCTTCTGCTTCTAGATGTGAAAATTCTGCAAGATGCCTTACTGTTCTTGATTTTTCTGCTCTGAACGAAGGGGTAAGGCTCCATACCGGACCCAAGGAGAAGATTAACGCCTCAAGATAGAGCTGTGCACTCTGTGAAAGGAATGCCTCTTCATTAAAGTACCTCAGTTTAAAAAGTGTAGAACCACCCTCTACCGCACCTTTCACTATGATTGGGGGAGTTACTTCTATCCAATCATTTTCTATAAAAAACTGGCGGGCAAACTTTAAGATTGTGGACCTGATTTTTGCAATTTCAATCATTCTTCGAGTCCTTAGTGCTAAATGCCTATTGTCAAGCAATAATTCAGCACTCTGGTATTCTCCTATGGGAAAATCGGAGTCAGCAATATTAAGAACTATTAAACTATTACCTCTGATTTCATAGCCACCTTCTGGCGCTCTATCGTCTGCTATCAATATACCGGTAACTTCAACAGAGGACTCGATGGTTAGATGTGTTATCTGTTGAGTTGGAAATACACATTGAATGACTCCGCCCCGATCGTCTCGGATAAGCAAAAAAGTCTTTTCCTTTTGTTTACGTAATCTATGTACCCAGCCTCTGATTGTTATCTCCTTATCTACATTAATTGGAGTTTTAATATCATTAGCCCGTTGCATACATTCTAGACATCATATGATTCACGTTCTTCTTCTTAAGAATTATGTTAGTACATAATCTTGGATCATCTCGAACATAGAAATGAGGTTTCAGACCTAGTGTCTCTTAAGAAAATGGACCATCTCGATGCTCGTTTTATTTAACCCAAGGGCATTTCTTATGGCATAGAATTATGCATTAATACTCTCATTATTTGTGATTTCCCTGGGAGACGGGTTGAGAACATAATCTTCTGGGGTTAGGCCATTCAATTTATGTTCAAAATTTTTAGTAAGAAGTAGGGAGGCTAATGTTAGATGCAATAACTTTAACCGGGTCTTATTTTGCAAATTTGTGATTACGTTGGAGGCTCTACACTCTTGAAATTCAAAGATCAAATGTAGTACTGCAGACAAAAATTCGCCATTATTTAATAATTACTCGACTATTTAAGTTTGGGAGTTTTTTAATTTGAGAATACATTGCACTTAACATAGCGACACTAGTAAATTTTAAACTTACGGAATAACATCCAGTACATCCAGTACATCCAGTTCATATCAGAAGCTACAAATTTTATGAATTGAACTCCTTTTTGATTTTAATTAAAATCAAATTGGATGACAGATATATTATCATCTCTACATAAATAAAACTAGAAAGAAACTATTACTTACGCTTAGACTAAAGTTAGGGCAAAGAAAATCTGTAGTTGTGAAAAAGGATCTTATAACCCCCTCCGATTGGAGATAAAAAGACACCGAGCATTTTAGTACACCGTTTCGTTTGGTTAATTATGACTGGAATTAGTATTAATTTCTGATTCAAAGTTAAGAAATATGTATCATTGAATTGTGGAGTGTATACAACTGACCAACCAATCTAATCTGTTAAGTTGTCTTGCGTAAATACCTGTCTGAAGTCAGGTTTCGATCGTATTGGTTATTTGTCATAATAGAATCCACAATTCCACCTCCATTATTCTAATCGATTAGGGGAGAGAATACCTCGCAACTTTTTCACAAATGAGAGTCAATCGACTATTGTTGGATCAACTTAGGATATAAAAAACAGGAAACTAAATGGTTAGTCTCTTTTTGTTCTAGGATAGGATCCTCCGAGCATTTGTCCATAGAATAAAGACAGAATTGACAGAATTGACAACCAACATAGGTTTTAGAGGCCCCATGTTTTAAACGAATTATTTTTTCTTTTTGCAAGTTGTTTGGTTCAGGTTCAGAGACTGCATCAATCAATGCCTGGGTATAGGGATGAAGTGGATTCAACAATATTTGGTTGATTGGCCCAGTTTCTACTATTTTGCCAGCATACATAATAGCGATATTATCACCTATATATCTGGACGTAGAAAGATCATGGGTAATGTAGATATATGAAATTTGTAATTTATCCTTTAAGGCTTTCATCAATTGCAATATTTCTGCCCTGACAGATATATCAAGCATCGAGACAGGTTCATCGGCTACAATTATTTTTGGATTTATTACAAGAGCCCTGGCTAGAGCGACTCTCTGTCTTTGACCCCCAGAGAGCATATGTGGAAACATATTCGATATTTCAGACGCGGGTTCTAATCTTACATTTTCTAATGCTTTAATTACTTTATCTTCCAATTCCTTCTTTGAGAAACATAAGTGATGGATAGCAAGTGGTTCTGACACGATATCCTTCACTCTCCAACGTGGGTCAACGGAAGTATAAGGATCTTGCTGTACCATTTGAATTTTGGTCCTAAAATTTTTTAGTTCTTTTCCTCGTTTTCTTGTAATATCGTGCCCTTCAAAGGATATGGAACCACTATCTGGTTCGATAGCTCGAAGTATTAATCTAGCCAATGTACTCTTGCCAGAACCCGATTCCCCAGCAATAACCAATACCTCACCCTTATTTATCTTAAAACTTACATCGTCAACGGCTTTAATGTATTGAGCATCACCGTGTAGATGGAAGGAATCTCTAAGACTCTTTTTAACATGAAAATACTTCCTTAGATTGGATACATTAAGGATTTCGTTCAACACCTAATAATCTTAGTGATTCAAGGAATATATACAATTTCTCAACAAGCGTCTGCAGCAGCTACAAGAGATAGGCGTCAATCTAACTATATGGTATTGGTAATATACGACTATATTCATATAACGGAATAGTATCTTGCAAATTCGTTTAGGTAATACGGTTATAGGAATAAATAAACTATTTAGGATAGTTAAGTTAGAAAGCGATTTGAGATAATATTCATATAGAATTGAGTAATTTTGAAAGAGGCTTTCAAGAATGTCATGCTGATGACGTTTGTTAGAATAGACCATATCTACAATAATAATACTAGAGAGCATTACCTCTACTCGCAAGTTGCTAAGCAATTACGGTAGTATACTTTGAAATTGCAATATTAGAGAATTTAATATTTCACTAATATTAACTGATTTAATTTTCTTCTACTAACAGTTTAGATATTATTCAACGTTTTAATTGTAATACAAGTGGATACCAAATTAGATTTCAATGGTATATTTTTAACACGAACGTATGATCCTCATCTCAGTTGAAGTCAAATCAAGCTTCTTGGTTCACTCTGATATGAACAAGTATCAAATATTGCTTCTATTGGCCTGATAGAAATTTTCTATTTATAAGACCGTAATATCTCGTTATAGTATGAACGTTTAATTAGATAGATAATAATTGATTTTAGTCATTGAGTGGAAAGATTTATGAGAAGGAAATTGAGGTGAGAGGACACCTTATCGATTCGATGGTTCTCACAAAAATATTCGACAAGGTAATGGATCTTAAGGGTGATTTCCAAGTCGTGGAATTCAGTATAGGTAAAATGAAGAAAGATTATAGTTATGCCCGCCTTTTGATTCGCGGTAACACTTCAGAGCATTTAAACGAATTATTAGAATCATTATATATTGAAGGGGCACAGCCTGCGACGATCGAGCAAGTCAAACTTGAACCAGCAAGGAAAAATATGGTAATGCCTCCGAATTTTTATAGTACTACTAATAATACCACTCAGGTTTATTATAAAGGTTCCTGGATTAATGTTGAAAATATGATGATGGATAAGTGCATCGTAATAGATACAAAAAATAACAAGGCTGAATGTAAAATGATACGTGATATTAAAGAGGGAGAAATGATCGTGACTGGAGAGAGCGGTATCAGAGTAATTCCCCAAGAACGACCAAGGGAAGGAATAGACATATTTCAATTTATGAGTAGCACTAGTTCAAGTGAGCGTCCGACTCAGCATATTGCTCGAAAAGTTGCTTCGGATATACACCGAACTAAACATCTAGAGAAAGGAAAAATCATCGTGGTGTCAGGACCAGTACTAATACATTCTGGCGCATCGGAGGCTTTAGAAAAATTAATCCGTATGGGGTATATAGATGGGCTTTTGGCTGGTAATGCCTTGGCTGTGCATGACGTAGAGAATGCATTGATGGGAACATCACTAGGTATGCGAGTAAATGATGGGACCCTCGTGATAAGGGGTCACAGAAATCATATGCAAGCAGTTAACGAGGTATTCAAAGCAGGATCTCTAAATGCCATGATTAAAGAAAAGGCTTTAACAAGAGGAATAATGTATGAGTGCATCACTAGAAGTATCCCATTCGTATTGGCAGGTTCGATAAGAGATGACGGGCCAATACCGGACGTGGTAACAGATATAGTAGAAGCTCAACGTCAATACAAACGAATACTGAAGAATGTTAAAATGGTTTTGATGTTTTCTACAATGTTGCATTCTATTGCTGTTGGTAATATGTTGCCAGCTTCGGTTAAGGTCGTTGCTGTAGATATAAGTCAATCCGTTGTAACAAAGCTCCTTGATAGAGGGACTACACAAGCTATTGGGATAGTAACTGACGTCGGAACCTTTCTGCCGATGATAGTACAACATTTAGAAAAACTGACATAATTTCAGCACACTTGAATAATTTTCGTCTTTCCCTCTTAGAACTATAATCACTTTTTGTAGAGTAATAGCTAAATGATTATTATTATAAATAAATCAGGTTAATTAGGTGCTTTTTTTATGAATGATTTATGATACAATCATACTGCATTATTTCCTGATTATTCATGTTAGGTAGGTTTAATGACTTGCTAAATATATAGGATTGGTCGATTTCATTTCCATATTGGATTGAGACTATTTCGATTAGCCAATTGAAGATTTAAGTGACTTTTGATGAACCATTCTGCTTATTATAATAATTAATCTAAAGGTATCATAAAACTAAATACGTAAATAGCACTTATTTCAAATCTGGCAAACAAAATTGATGTATGGCACAAAAGCAGCATTGTTTAATACTCAAACTCTAAACGTCATAATCATGATATCCTATTAATAACAAAAGCATGCATGAATTCATCTCGAGCATCTCGTTAAAAAAATGACCGTGAATCTTGCCCCCAGCAAGGATTGAATTGAATGCAAAAATGTAGAAATTGTTAGGTTGTCTTTGGGAGAGAAAAAGGTCCAAAATACTGGATATTGGCTGCAAATGTTTAATTCCAACCAAAGGTATCTTCTTTTGAGCAATTAATTGTCTTCCCGTAATAAGTCTATGGTCAACAAAGAAAAAATATCATCGTTATTAACAAAAATCCCTGAGGATAAAAAAATAGTCGATGTGTTTGGATCAGAAAAGGAACCAATTTGCAATTATCTCAGATGTCATCATAAATTCTCATTTCATAGTTCGGATGCTCACAAAAGAATTTGTACATGTAAGCATCCACAAAATTCGATAATTGGTATAGCCAAAAAAAAAATACAAGCGATATAGCATTTATTACTCAACCTGACTTGATAATATATGATTAAGATAGTTGATTTCTTATTATCATAAATTAATAATATCGAATAATCCCAGAATATAACTATGCTAAATTGTATATGCCAAACTTGACATGTCTATTAAGTTGTCCCTACAAGATGTGCAGCATAATTATATGAATTGCTTCGTTCTCCAGATTATTTATTGAAATGCGTAATTCGTGATTGAGATAATAGTTATGGGATAAACATGAAGAATATGAACCGTATTTAATAAACGAAGATTAATGTTTTATTGTGAGTTGCTTCAACAAAAATTTAATTTGTATCGTATACTCCGATGCGATAGCTGTTAGTTTAAATTAAAATGTAATGTCGAGATTACAATATGAGTATAATGTTACTGCTAATTAGAAATTCTATGAGAATGGAAATTGTTTAGGATTTATTCAATAGTAAATGAAGTTCATTAAAGATCAGGACGCATATAAAAGTAGTGTTCAATTAATGTTTGATCATGTAAATCATTAGCTCTGGATTAAAACTTAAATATGACTAAAATGTTTCTATTATAATGAGCAAAGATTCAAACAGAAAATATATAACAATCTCTATGATTGCAATAATAGCGGCATTGATAGGAACTTTGGCGATAAGTCAGGTTTTACAACCTTTGCACGCCCAAAATACTAGTGGTCAAATGAGTCAAAAATTAGGAAACGTATCTGGAGCTGCTGCCAACAAGACCGGTAATCAGTCATCAAATCCACTAGCCAAGATTCCAGTAATAGGAAAGATATTTGGTGGTAAATAGCATACCTCGATCATAGTTTGATCGCTAATCCTGAAAACGAGAGCAAATTTTTTTATCTACTTCGGTAGCTCCATTTCATTCATATCCATAAAAATTGGTCTTCCTCGATTCGTCAGTATACAAAACTTCTCAGGAATTTTATATAACAAATATAAGGCAAAAAATAATAAATGCTCTTAGAGCCCGAGCCTGATTCTTATCTGACACCCATGGTTTAATTTTTGTTAAAATCGATTCTGTGCTGGACCTACAGATAGCAATTCACGTCCATATATGACTATCCGATCTAACCATTGTTTCCAAACAATACTGCATAACCGGTATAGTCAATTCTAAATTCTGTCCAAGGTAATAGTAGTAAATATCCTACTAGATGGACTCACCTTTTTGATTGATTTCTCAAATCAATCAATCATATTGCAGTGCAATCTTCCAGTAAATTGCGGTAGTCTCAAGAATTATCAATCAAAAAGTATAGATATAGGGCTGATCGGATTAGAAGCAGTCTGATTGCGTCCACATACTGATATATTATTCTTAATTCTTAAGCTTCGGTAGTTGCTTTCCAAAATCGAAAATACTGTAATGTTAATAAGCAAATATATACCGACAATTCGGATACAAAGTGCTCGCCAATGTCAAATAGTGTAGAAAATACTGATAACGAAGAATATGGAGAAAGCGAAAACTTGCCCAAATTATCAGCAGACTTCCAATGTTCTGTTTGCGGATCGATCTTCACTACTGATCAAGATAGAGAGCAACACCTGAAAAAAGAAGCTGAGAACAAGTTACATGAGGGTAATACTTCGGAAGATATTAAAATTGCCAGAAATCAGCAGAAACTAAACGAAACTCGCACACACCATGTGTAAAATAAGACCGATTAGTATTGGACAAACAGAATGCTCTGAGGTATAGGATCCGTCTTCAGATTGATCTTTATGTTGGCTTTTACCGCAGTCATGGTTACCGTAGCCTTGATGGTGATGATGTGAATTCGCACTGCTTTATGAGATACTCGACCCTCAATGTGGTTACGTCCGGATTAGACTAGACAAAAGAGGATCACTGTAGACACATTTACTTCTACTTCAGTTTGTGACTTTATAGCTTAAGGTATCATCCATGAAAGGTCATGGATTCCCATTGAGTTCCTGGTACAAATTAAACTTATTTTGTATCAGACTTGGTCTACAACTGTTCCATTAATTGAGCATATTCTATATTATTACTTGAATTAGGATCGAATACCATAAGATAGAATATTTAAGGCTCCATCATGGTATATGAAATTTTAGACACATCTACTGACACAACACGTTCTGGATGAAATAGGATTGTGGCGGCATGGTAATTTTGTCATAACTCTATATATAATGAGCACTGCTTATTGTTGCAATTAGCGGTTCATAGATTTTCGACATCCTGTGTAAAGATAAAAAAGGAGCTTGTGGATGACATCTTTTTGTCGCCATAGACACATGCATTCAATATCCTGGAATCAGCATTGATATTTGATCTTATCTCCACATAAGCAGCTGGGTATAGGAACAACGATACCACAAAAACGATATAGGCAATCACAAAATGTATCTCCCTTATCGAAATTACTGATGTAGATGACAGTGAGATAATTAATAATAGTGTATATAAATTATCCATGCGAATAACGATTAATATTTAATGCGTATAAAATATAAGAACATCAGTCACGTAAATCGAATTTTTTAGTGATTTAAACATAATTTTCTCGTGCCAGGAGATGAGACTGATTATGTTTTTGGCTCCAATTATATTGATTACAGTAAAATTAATAATCATGAAATTCAAACATTTAATTGAAAATGAAAAGCGAGGAATTCGCAAAAGGACAGACAGAGAGATGAATTAATGCAGGGCTTCATCATAGTCGTAAAGAAATCGTTTTCCACATAAGTTGGCACCTATTATCCAGAGCTGCCTCAGCTCAAATAACAAGCATGATTGATATAAAAAAATATTTATTCTGCAGGCTTGAGAAAGTATCCAAATTTACATTTTACCCCCTTGGTTCTATTACGAGAGATCAATAGTAACATTAGGATACAATGTCATACCAGAAAACAATTCCTCGTTAGTCAGTAACGGAAAGTGTGAAATCAACACGGATTAGTCAATAATCCAGCGCATATTGTGGTGTACAATATTAATTTGAAATTAATTATCTTTAGGTTCAGAAGTAATTTATTAAAGTTATAATAAAATTAGGCTTGGATATGTAATATGAATCCTAAAGGAACATTCAGAATGGTTTATACAGTCTTGTGATTTACGCTAATCATTAGAATAGAAATTCATAAAGCGGTATCTAATTCAGCTATTTAATAACAAATAAATAATTCATCTGATCCGAAGCTCAACCGTAATCTGGTGCTTTCTTCGCGCCCCAATTTAGCGATTGAGCGCGATCGCGGTCTATATTGATTATACAATGTTACTTACTCAAATATCATTATAGAACTAAGACCTAGAAAATAAGTTATAGAACTTCCACACAAAATCTAGGCACGTACTATTCTAAATGAGCATTTTTAGTACATTAGGTGTAACTATCCATATATCCATTTGGATCATTTCTATTAGAAACAGAAACGCTTGAGATGTGAACAAAGGTATTTGAAAATTATAGGAAATGATAAACTGAAACTGATAACAAAATACAACTCACAATGATATTGTATCAGGACTTGAACCTAATAATAAATACTCTTTTAAGTTTAATCACACTGCGGCAAATATTATTCCATACTGAACAATAAAGACCGTGGATTTGATTCAATGCAGGTTCTCAAACTTATTACAACAACTCAAAAAATGATAATGACTCATTCTTAATTTATGAATACACAAGGGATTTGGATTATGGCTGAACATGTAAATATCTTAGGAGTCAAATTGTAATTACTAAACAACATTTGACGATTAATGAAAAAGCCAATAATTTATTCGATATGTATTTTCTTGATTAATTTGATAAATAATTCGAAACCGAATTTGAATAGAATAGTAAGGTATAACTTCCTCTGGTTAGTAAATACATTTGTTTGTGACAAGCAACGAGACACAGCAACCAGGACATAATATATGCCCATTATGCGGAAAAGTCTTAACTAGTGGCGAAGAAAAATCCAAATTTGTAGAAGTTTCAATAGATGGGGCTAGTTATAGATTTGACTCCAAAGATTGTGCGATTATGTTCAAAAGATTTTTGAGTGTGTACGGCGACGATTTTAAGCGCTATTCTGGGCAGCATCAATATATTTCAGATCCTTTCTGGGACAGGGCAATCCCTAAAGAAGATGAACTTAAGGAGATAGAGGCAGAGCAATTGAAGAACATTTCTGATACAGTACACGAAAAATCTACACGGGACATTGTAGTTATTTCAGATGCTCTTGAGATACAACAGCTTGGTTTTGATCTTCTAAGATCCGCCAAAGAAGACATCGCGATAATATTCTCCACAGGTAATGCATTTCTAAGACAGGTGCGTATTGGAGGAATTCAGCTGTTAGAAGAAGTAAAGAAAGCCAGGAAGGATTTGAGTATTAGAATAATAACGCCTACAAATGAGGACATTAGAAAGATTTCAGTAGATTTAAAAAGACGACTAGGGGTTGATGTTAAACATATAGTAGAGTTTATGCAATCTAAAATTACATTGGTGATGGTTGACCGAAAGTATTCTTTGGCGGTAGAGCTAAAAGACGATACAATCGATAGTACTTACGAAGCAGCAGGGTTAGGAATTTATTCAAATCATAAGTCAACGGTCTTATCATATATTACAATATTTGAGAGCCTTTGGAAGGAGCTGGAATTAAATGAACACGTAGCTAATCTATGCGAGCAATTGAGATTTAGGGAGAAGATGCAGACTGAATTTATCAATATCGCGGCTCATGAATTTAGAGCACCTATCCAACCGATCCTAGGATTGGCTGAGATTCTCAAAGCTAGAGAAAAAGTTGATATTGAAAAACAACAGGAACTCCTAACTGTTATTATAAGAAATGCGAAAAGATTAAAGACCCTCACTGAGAATATTTTAGATATTACGAGAATTGAAAATCGGCCGCTTATCCTTCATCAGGAACTTCTTAATATCAAAGATGTCATATCTGATGCTATACAGGACGTCGAAAGTCAATCAGAATATAAAAGATCAATTGTTAAAATAATATACAATCCATCTGGAATTAATGATAAAATTGGACTTGTGAGAGCCGACAAAGGAAGAATAATACAAGTAATTTCAAATTTGCTTGATAATGCTATCAAGTTTACTGAAGAAGGAATAATATATATAAATCTAGATAAGAAAGCAAACGAGAATGAAATTGTGGTTAGTATTGTAGATAATGGAATTGGAATTAGTTCAGATATCGAACCACTATTGTTCACAAAATTTATGACAAAAGCAAACAAGGGAACCGGTCTTGGGTTATATATTTCGAAGAGTATCATCGATGCCCATGGTGGAACGATAGGGGCTGAAAACAATAAGAAAGGCAAAGGTGCGACATTTAGATTTAGTTTGCCAATAGAATCCAATAATAGAATTATTACAAATTAATATTAATCTACAGTACAAGTTCGCTAGGTTGATGATATAATGTGTTCATTTCTTATCTTTACTCCCCCCTACCTGATTAATGAAATCATCGCTTACGAATGGATTTGATCCAAAAGGCTTCAAATGGAAATTAGGACTCCTCAACAAGATTTCCCATAATTTCGTTATTGTTTAATCTACAAATAAACTCAACGAGTTCAAGACGTATTTTTTGCATCGCTATATTTCATACGAGGGAAATAATTGAAACACTCGATCCTATTTCTCCTGCACTTCTTTGTCTTTCCTAGGAAGCTTTTTTTGATTGAGGAACAAATAGGATGTTCAATATTCAGGGATCTATATGTGTTTGTATACAATATCATAGCCTATTGAAATATTTTGTATTACGTATCTGCTAATCAGATCTTGCATGTCTAAATCTCTTGTTATTTCGCATGATGAATTGGGACCTCCTAGAACGGGATAGCTGTACTTGTTTACCACATTTTTCTGTATTAATTCTGGTTGCAGAGTTTCTTGTAAATCACCCATATCCAGTACTAGGATGACACACCTGCCTATTTGAGACCTGGTCAAGACGCAACGTTGTTAGAGAATAGATTCATTATAAGGAAATAAAGATTGGGGCAGATCTTTGTTCATTGCCCCTTTTTGTGTCAAGTTTGCCAGGCATATAGCCTGTGTGCCTATAGTAGCACATAGTCCGACAATATGAATTGTTCAGATAGAGGACTGTTTTTGCTCTTTAATTTGTCATATGAAAGGGAGATACGGATATAAACACACTATATTGACTGTGAGTTTCTTTAAAGCACGTAGAAAGATGGATAAATCTAAACAAATAGCATTTAAAATAAATTCCGAAAACATATTGTTCATCTAGGAGATAATACGCAGAATCGAATATCCTAATAATTTTTCATGATGGCGACATTAACGTAGCGAAATCTAAATGGATGATGTTATCAAATTCCTTACTGCATTAAGAAACTGCAGTTGGGTAATTGGTTTTCTTATAATGTTATCAGAGGTCATATCTGGAAATATTTTTACTAGCTCTTCAGCTGCATCAAGTGCAGACACAAACAGAACCTTGACATTGTCGTCTATCGCCTTAAAGGTTTGATATATCTGTAAGCCATTAAACTCTGGTATCCGAATATCCAATACTACAAGATCATAATAAAGGGAATTCCCTACATTATTTTCAAGGAAAGCCTTTAGTGCTTCATACGGATTGGTGTATCCATCTACAAAATACCCTTCATTAATTAGGAAGGACTTGTAGGTGAAAAGTATATCGATTTCATCTTCTACAATCAGGATCTTGGGTTTTTGTCCCTGTTGGTCATTCCTATTAATACTTTGAGAATCTTCTTGAATCGCCATAGTCTTATTTGAGACATGATAATTATCTTCAGTTGAAAGAATTTCCCTAATTATCTGGTTCTTACCTATAATGACATCAATAAACCTTTCTCGATCTTCCTTTGGATATTCATCATATAGTGAATCTATTGCTTTAAGTTTCAAGTGATTATTAGCAGCATTTTCGCCTATTATTTGCAGATAATAGAATACCTTGCCCAATGAAGTTAGGGAATATTTTTTGTTCGTCTTGCTGTTCTTAGTTCTCTTTACTAAACCTGTATCCAGTAATTTTGATAATGTATTATAATATTGCTTACGAGTAAGATTTAGTTTGGTTCTTATAGCTTGACTGTTATATCGCTCATTCTCATCATCGCGTCGAACAAGAGTATTAAGCAGAGTATAAACAACGGGATTAGAGAGGACCTTATAGATATTGGTGATGACAGTGACCGTGTTCTGCATATTCTTCACTCTTGATTATAGCGTAAATAATAGCAATACTATTACATAAGTTAGCGGCTTTCAGACTGCATAATATCGTATAGTAGAAAAATATAGACGTAATAGGATCTTATTTTGGAGATTCACTTACGTTCCCTTGATAAGTTAGGTTACTTCAAATTCTAAATCTAAAGAATCAGGATCCTGAAGTGAAGTAAGAAAAATACTGTAATTAATCGTGCATTTGGCCGATCTATCGAGATCCAAAAGCATTTTGTCGTTTTATAAAATCTGGTTATGCTATGTAGCTAAATGCCCACGCACCAGGTAAGATTAGAAAATGAAAATGGCATTAATTATTAAGAAATAGGCTACAGGCCAACAAGATATAAAAATTTGGTATTTTATGCTATATGGCTATCGTGTTATAAAGAATCATCTCTAATATCAAATACGTTTAATTTATAGGCCGCTAACTACAATATTAAAGGATACCGCCAAAAATTTACAAATTCCAAAATAAAAATGATGGCAGTTTTTTTGGTATCATCTGATATTAATAGGACTGTTAAAGAAGAGCTTTAGAGTCTGATCAAAGGTCTTTTCATCATCCCTGCTAATCCTAAACACAGGTTCGTTACTTGTGGAATAATGTTCATACCATGCAATATATACTCTATCCCTGGACGAACATGCCACCATTTATTGACTCATGCAGAATTACTCATTACTTTATCTCCAAGGCATTCTCCATGATCCGATGCTAGAAGAACAGGTGTTATTGCTCCGAGACAAGAGAGGTAGAGTGGCCTTTACTTTGATTGCACAATTGCACAATCTTAGCAAAGACGTTCTACAATATATATAATCATATCTGTCCTATTATAATTGGTTACAGAGACGACATGAATATAATTGGAAGTAGGTATAGTAAGCTAGGGCTATTGTCAACATCATTATTTTATTCATGTATGCTATTCTATGAGACTTGTTATTACACATACTACTTGTTTTCCCTAGATGTAAATGATATTACAAGACAATTCTAATTCTATACCTGAATCATATGATTCTTTTCAGATAAGAGAATGAAGAAATGTCGAATCCAATACAAATTCATATTTCTCTTTAACTATTTTCCGCAGTTTCGGGTAATTAAAATGTAAGTCGAAAAGACGCCTATGAATCCTACAAGAAGGATCAAAATTGCTGTCCAAAATTTCCTGATCTTTTCTCCAATCTTCATGGTGCTAGTATAGACACAGTTTGATTTGTTTTTGTATTAACACATCCTTATGTCTGTACTAATAAGTTAAATCTGGTAGATTAATAAATTTAGAGTGAATAATGAACCAGTTGAGATATTTACTAATATTGTATTTGTATATTGACCTATTCGAGCATTCGCTGGAACTACGAATCTATAAGGCGCAGGACATAACCTTCATATGAAGAGAACTTATTTATCCTATCAGGATTAAATACAACTTTATATTTGAATTTTTTGCATGGGTAGCCAAACTGCTGTTGTAAAACACCAGCACTTGACCTCAAGTGAACTCCGATGTCATTTTGACCTTCCTATCTTAACACTATAGGTATGATAATACAGAGAAAGTAAATTCTGGTAGAGGAATATCAACCCAGTTAGTAAGATCTAAAACTATCTTAGAGCTATTATTATAAATTACTGTCACATAGAACAACACTCTATATTTATTTGAAGTTATGGAATTGAGATCTAGTGGCAGAGAAATATAATTTTGGTTATCAAATGTTATGCCTTTTT
>Ga0164306_10000463_pt1 | contig 16505 bp, 15 predicted proteins | sample Whisoiple_242_MG_FD_110213 | JGI IMG/M metagenome (GOLD analysis project Ga0164306, IMG submission 110213) | Soil microbial communities amended with fresh organic matter from upstate New York, USA - Whitman soil sample_242_MG | ecosystem: Environmental > Terrestrial > Soil > Unclassified >... | reverse complement strand
CTTGCGCTGCTTGAAAAATTCCGCGCGATTAAGTCCCTGCCAGTCACCGAGATTCTGCTCGGCGAGCGCGGCGACTTGCTGCAGCGCGCAACCCTCGAACTTGTCGCGATCGGCCGCCCAGATCGCCCGCGCCGTCTCGTGCGTGCGCCGCAGATTGCTCGCGACCCACACCCCATCACGCGGCAGGACGCGCGCCAATGCGACAAAGACATGGCTGTCGCCGCAATCGCAGGACAGATCGCGCTGGCCGTAAATGCGGCCGCCGCCTTCACGCACCGGCGCGTGACGCACCCAGAAGAAGCGGGTGCGCAGGAATCCGATTTCTTGCATCTTCGTCATTCGGCTGTGTGACCCAAGGGTTGGCGGCGCTTCTCTAGCGCGCTTTCGAGCGCCTGGGCACCCGTGTATTGTCCCCGCAACGCGAGGAGGAAACATGGGACGTCTCGAGGGGAAAGCCGCCATCGTCACCGGCGCCGGCAGCGGCATCGGCCGCGCCAGCACGATTTTATTCGCGAAGGAAGGCGCGAAGGTGCTCGCGGTCGACCGCGACGAAGCCGGGCTCGAGCAGACGATCAAGGACGTCGCAAATGCCGGTCTCCAGGCCCTTTCTCAGCCGGCCGATGCGGGGCTAGAATCCGACGTGCGAGCCTACATCGACGAGGCGCTGCGCCGTTTCGGCAAGCTCGACGTCGTCTACGCCAACGCCGGCATCAGCGGCGGCCTCGTACCGCTGTTCGAGCAATCGGTCGAGCATTGGCAGGAAATCCTGCGCATCAATTTGATCGGGCCGTTTCTGGCGATCAAGCATGCCGCGCCGCACATGATCGCACAGAAGCAGGGCTCGATCGTGCTCACCGCATCCGTTGCGGGCCTACGCGCCAATGCCGGCGGCAATCCCTACAGCGCGAGCAAAGCCGGCGTGATCTCGCTTGCGCAGACCGCGGCGAATTCGCTGCTCGGCACCGGAGTGCGCGTCAACGCGGTGTGCCCTGGACTGATCGAAACAGGCATGACCAAGCCGATTTTCGACATGGCGCGCGAGCGCGGCACGCAGGACAAGATCGGCCAGCTCAATCCGCTGAGCCGCTACGGAATCCCACGCGAAATCGCCGCCATGGCTTTGTTCCTGGCGAGCGATGATGCGTCCTACGTCAACGGGCAGGCATTTGCGGTCGACGGGGGGTTATCCAGCACGCATCCCTTCACGCGGCCGCGGCGATAAACCAGCTCGAGCCAAGAATCCTCTCATCCTGAGAAGCGCCGGAAGCGCGTCTCGAAGGATCGCCCCTTCGAGACGCGTGCTTACGCACGCTCCTCAGGGTGAGGGTGCCGTCACCACGCGCCGGCGCCGACCTCGCCGCCGGTGAAGACCTTGCGCAATTCGTTCTTCATGATCTTGCCGTTGATGTTCCGCGGCAGCACTTCCGGCCAGAAGACGACGCGCGTCGGCACTTTGAACGCGGCGAGATGCTCGGCAACGAAAGCGCGGATTTCGTCTTCGGTCGCCTGCGCGCCCGGTGCAAGCGTCACGATCGCGCCCGGCTCTTCGCCGAGCGTGCGATGCGGGATCGCAACAAGCGCGGCGTCGACGACAGCGGGATGTTGGTACAGGACGTTTTCGACCTCGACGCAATAAATGTTTTCACCGCCACGGATCAGCATGTCCTTGGCGCGGTCGATAATGTAGCAGAAGCCTTCTTCGTCTAACCGCGCGACGTCGCCAGAGCGCAGCCAACCCCCTTCCACGAACGTTTCGGCGGTCGCTTCGGGCTTGCGCCAATATTCCTTCACCACGTTCGGACCCTTGGCCCAGAGCTCGCCGACTTCGCCGGGCGGCAGCGTGCATCCGTCTTCCGAGACGATCTTCAATTCGCAGACCGGCAGTGGCGGCCCGCAGGAATCGGGACGATGCTGGTAATCCTCGGCCTGCACGTGCGTAAACGTTGAAGACGTCTCGGTCATGCCCCAGCCGGTGCCAGCACTCGCAAACGGGAAGACTGCTTTTATGCGTCGCACCAGCTCGCCTGCGGCCGGCGCGCCACCGTAAGAAATCGATTCGAGCGACGACAGATCGTATTGCTTCAGCGCTGGATGCTCGACGAGTTGCCACGCGATCGTCGGTACGCCACCGGCGCTGGTGCAGCGCTCGCGCTCGATCAATTGCATTGCCACTTCCGCGTTCCAGCGATGCATGAGCACGAGCTTAGCGCCGCCGGCCACTGCGACATTCGCAATCGCATGACATCCCGTGACATGAAAGAACGGCACGGAGACAAGCGAGGCCCTTTGCGGCGCGTTCGGATTGGGCGTCGGCACGGGCTCGCCGCGCCGGAGACACGAGCGCGCCAACGAGACCGGATGCGCGAGCAAAGAGGAGATCGAGTTGCGATGCGTGCCGAGCGCGCCTTTCGGGTGGCCCGTCGTGCCGGATGTGTAGAAAATCGTTGCGTCGTCGTCAGGCGCGAGCGGCACGTCCGGAACGGGATAGTCCGGAAGATCGACCCAGCGGTTGACCACGCCGACGACGCTTTCGAGCTTCGTCACATGCGGATGTGCGATGGGCTCGGCGGAGCGGCAAACGATGACGCGCTGAAGATCGGGCAGATTGTGCAGGTGCTCGGTGAGGCGCTCGTAACGCTCCGAATCGAGGAAAGCGATCTTGGCGCCAGAATCCTGCAGCGCATATTCGAGCTCCGGCCCGGTCCACCACGCATTGAGGGGTGTCGCGATCGCACCGACGAGGATCGCGCCGTAGAAGGCCGCCGGCCATTCCGGCAGATTGCGCATGGCGATCGCAACGCGATCGCCTTTTGTTACGCCTTCCTGCAGCAGCCGGTGCGCGATCGTAAGCGCGGCGCGCGCAAAACCTTCGAATGTGGTGCGGTCGTCCTGGTAAACGAGGAACGTTCTTGCCGCAAAAGCGGCGCGGCCGTTTAAGAGAATGTCGCGCAACGTCCTCGGTGCATTCTTCCACACGCGCGTCTTCACGCCGCGAATATCGATCTCTTCCCACTCGAACGGAGAGCCCGGCACATTCAGCCGCGCGTCGGCCTCGGCAAGCGACATCACCGGCCAGGCTTTTGCGGCAGCGTCCGACATTGTCGTCAGTATTGCTTCAGCCGCGCCAGGCGATCGGCGTGGAAATTGGTGTCGCCGAAAAGCTCTTCGGCGACACGGACGCGCTTCATGAACAGGCCGATGTCGATTTCGTCCGTCATGCCGATGCCGCCATGCATCTGCACGGCTTCCTGCACGGCGAGCGTCGCCGTCTTGCCGGCGCGCGCCTTGGCGATCGCCACGATGGGCTCGGCCTTTTCAGGTTTTTGATCGAGCTGCTGCAGTGCCTTCAGAACGGCGGCGCGGGTGATCTCGATCTCGCTGTAGAGATGCGCGGCGCGATGCTGCAGCGCCTGGAACTCGCCGATGGCGCGGCCGAACTGCTTGCGTTCTTTCAAATACGAGACGGTGCGGCCGAAGGCTTCCTCGCCGCAGCCGACGAGTTCCGCCGCAACCGCGCCGCGGCCAACGTTGAGCACACCTTCGAGCACCGGCCAGCCGCCATCCACTTCGCCGAGCACGGCGTCGGCATCGACCTGCACGTTGTCGAACGTGAGCCGCGCGGCGTTGTGGCTGTCGACCATAATAGTTCGCTCGATGTCGACGCCTTTTGTTTTGGGGTCGATAAGGAACAGCGTCAGCCCATCGGTTTCGCCGGGCGCGCCGGCGGTGCGCGCCGCGACGATCAGGAGATCGGCGACGTGGCCATCGACCACAAATGTTTTCGTGCCCGACAGCGCAAAGCCATTGCCGGAACGCTTCGCCGCAAGTGCGACCTGCCGCGGTCCGTGCTTGGCGCGCTCGTCGACAGCGAGCGCCATCAGCAAATCGCCGCCGGCGATCTTCGGCAGAAGCTCGCTTTTGCGTTGGCCGTTGGCGCGTAACAGCGCGCTGACGCCGACAATCGCCGTCGACAGGAAGGGCGATGGCGTCAGATTGCGGCCGATCTCTTCCATGATCGTGCCGGCTTCGACGTTGCCAAGACCAAGTCCGCCATGCTCCTCGGGCACGAGCACGCCGCAAAACCCCATCGCGGCGAATCCTTTCCAGAGATCGCGCGAGAAGCCTTGCGCGTCGCGGCTGTCGCGCAGCTTGCGCAAATGTGCAACGGGCGCCTTGTCAGCAAGAAAATTGCGCGCGCTCTCCTGGAGCATCGCCTGTTGTTCGTCGAGGACGAGCGCCATTGTCGCTATGCGCCCGGCAGTTCGAGCAGGCGCTTGGCGATGATGTTCAACTGTACCTCGCTTGTGCCGCCCTCGATCGAGTTCGCCTTTGTGCGCAGCCAGGAGCGCGCCCGATCGCCGCCGCGCGAGCGCTCGCCTACCCATTCGAGCGCATCCGAGCCGCCGGCCGACATGAGCAACTCGTGGCGGCGCTTGTTCAGCTCGGCACCATAATATTTCAGCATCGACGACATTGCGGGATGGCCCTGCTTCGCCTTGGCAAGATCGCCGACGCGCTCAAGCGCGAGCTGGAAGGCGGCGGCATCGATGTCGAACGCGGCGATCTGCCCGCGCAACAGCGGATCGGCGAGCATACCGTCCTCGGAGCCGACAGTATCGGCGGCGATCTGGCCGAGCGGACGCCCGGCGCTCAGGCCGATGCCGCTGATCATCTCGCGCTCATGCGTGAGCAGATATTTGGCGACATCCCAGCCCTTGTTGAGCTCGCCGACGAGATTGCCCTTCGGCACGCGCACATCGTCGAAGAAGGTCTCGCAGAACGGCGACTTGCCGGAGATGAGCACGATCGGCCGCGTCGATACGCCGGGCGAAGCCATGTCGAACAGCACGAAGCTGATGCCTTCGTGCTTTTTCGCCGCGGGATCGGTGCGCACGAGGCAGAAAATCCAGTCGGCTTTGTCGGCGTAAGAGGTCCAGACCTTCTGGCCGTTCACCAGGAAATGATCGCCTTTATCCTCCGCGCGCGTTTGCAGCGAGGCGAGATCGGAGCCGGAATTCGGCTCGGAATAGCCCTGGCACCAGCGGATTTCGCCGTGGGTGATTTCCGGCAGATATTTTTTCTTCTGCTCTTCCGTGCCGTATTTCAACAGCGCCGGGCCGAGCATCCAGATGCCGAAACTGTCGAGCGGCGAGCGCGCATTGATGGCGCGCATCTCCTCGCGCAGGGTTTTGGCTTCGTCGCGCGAGAGGCCGCCGCCGCCATATTCCTTCGGCCAAGTCGGCGCGGTCCAGCCGCGTTCAGCCATGCGTGCGAACCAAAGTTTTTGGTCTTCGGATTTGAATTTCCAATTGCGGCCGCCCCAGCAGCGGTCCTCGTCGTCCTCCAAGGGAAGGCGCATTGACCGCGGGCAGTTCTCAGCTAGCCACGCGCGCGTCTCAGTGCGGAATGTATCGAGATCTGTCATCGCTCTATCCTGTTAGCCACCTTCCCGGAGCCGCGAAAGCGGCATCGGGACCCAGAGCAAACGCATCCGCCCCCTGGACCCCGGATCGCATTGCGCTTCGCTTATGCGTCCGGAGAAGTTGGTACGTCATCGCAATCACGTAATCGTCGCGCCGCCGTCGATGATGATCGACTGCCCGGTCATGAAAGTCCCCGCGGCGGACGCCAGAAACACCGCCGCGCCGGCAATCTCGTCGGGCGTGCCGATGCGACCGAGCGGCGTGCGCGAGGTCGAGCGCTTCAGATTGTCCGGGTCTTCCCAAAGCGCACGGGCGAAATCCGTTTTGATCAACCCCGGCGCAATACAATTGACGCGCACATTGTGCGGACCGAACTCGGCGGCGAGATTGCGCGCCAGCTGGAAGTCGGCGGCTTTGGAAATGTTGTAGGCGCCGATGATCGCATTGCCTTTCAGCCCGCCGACCGACGACACGATGATGATCGATCCGTCCTTGCGCTCGATCATCCGCGGCGAGGCGAATTGGATCAGCCAATTGTTCGCGATCACGTTATTGTCGAGGATTTTGCGGAATTGCTCATCACTGATTCCCATCAGCGGGCCGTAATAGGGATTGGACGCGGCATTGCAGACCAGGGCATCGATCCTGCCGAATTGCTTGTTGGTTTCATCGACAAGATGCTTCAGGTCGTCCTTCGAAGAAATATTCGCGGGGATGGAAATCGCGCGGCCTTTGCCGTGCTTGGCCTCGATCGCTTTGACCACCTCTTCGCAAGGACCCGCCTTGCGCGACGATACGACGACTTTCGCGCCGTGCTCCGCCATCCGCTCGACGATGGCGCGGCCGATGCCGCGCGACGAGCCGGTGACGACGGCGACCTTGCCGGTGAGATCGAAAAGCGTCAGAGCAACCTCCCGAATTCTTGCTCGATTTTGGCGGCGGACCTTAGCCAACCGCGCACCCCGAAAGCAAGCACAAGCACCCGTCTGGTCCAGCGAAAGGCATGGTGCTATGCGTCCGGCAACACGAACGCAAGGGAGCGACCATGGCGGCCATCAATTCCGTAACCGATCTCAGCCTCGACGGCGACATTGCGGTGCTGACGGTCGATTCCCCGCCGGTGAACGCACTGTCCGCGGCGGTGCGCGACGGCATCCGCGACGGAATGGTCAAAGCCGGCGCCGATCCGAACGCCAAGGCGATCGTGCTGATCTGTGGCGGGCGCACCTTCATCGCCGGTGCCGATATCAGCGAATTCGGCAAGCCGCCGAGCGGCGCATCGCTGCCCGAGACGCAAGCCGCGATCGAGAATGCGCCGAAGCCGGTCATTGCAGCGCTTCACGGAACCGCGCTCGGCGGTGGCTTCGAGCTCGCGCTGATGGCGCATTATCGCGTCGCAGTTCCCTCCGCCAAAGTCGGGCTGCCGGAGATCAAGCTTGGATTGATTCCGGGTGCCGGCGGAACGATCCGCCTGCCGCGACTCGTCGGCGTCGAGAAGGCGCTGGACATGATCACATCCGGCGCGCAGCTCGGCGCTAAGGAGGCGCAGGCTGCCGGCATAATCGACGAGATCGTCGAAGAGGGAAAATTGCGCGAAGGCGCGCTCGCTTTCGCGCGCAAGGTCGTCGCGGAGAAGCGGCCGTTGAAGAAAATTCGCGATCAGAATTCCAAGATCGAAGCCGCGCGGGCACGCCCCGAAATCTTCGAGAACTTCCGCAAGGCGAATGCGCGCAAATTCCGCGGCTTCGAGGCTCCGGAAGTTGCGATCAAATCGGTCGAGAACGCCGTCAACATGCCGTTCGACGAGGCAATGAAGACAGAACGGCAGATGTTCATAAATCTCATTCCGACAACGCAATCCGCGGCGCAGCGCTACGCCTTCTTCGCCGAGCGGCAGGTCGCAAAAATTCCTGATGTACCGGCGGATACGGCGACCATTCCGATCAACAAGGTCGGCGTGATCGGCGCCGGCACGATGGGCGGCGGCATCGCGATGAACTTCCTGTCGGCGGGAATTCCGGTAACGATCGTCGAAATGAAGCAGGACGCGCTCGACCGCGGCATGAAAATCATGCGCGGTAATTACGAGAACACCGCGAAGAAGGGACGCATGACACAGGCCGACGTCGACAAGCGCATGGGTCTGCTCTCCGGTACGCTCGACCTGCAGAAGCTCGCCGATTGCGATCTCGTCATCGAAGCCGTGTTCGAGAACATGGACATCAAGAAGGACGTGTTTCGCAAGCTCGACGGCATCGTCAAGCAGGGCGCGATCCTCGCTACCAACACATCCTACCTGAATGTCGACGAGATTGCCTCCGCGACGAAGCGGCCGGAATTCGTCATTGGCCTGCATTTCTTCTCGCCGGCCAATGTCATGCGGCTCCTCGAAATCGTGCGCGGCGCAAAAACCTCGAAGAGCGTGGTCGCGACCTGCATGCAGCTCGCGCGCAAGATTGGCAAGATCGGCGTGCTCGTCGGCGTCTGCCACGGTTTTGTCGGCAACCGCATGCTGGCGCAGCGCCAGCGCGAGGCGCAGAAGCTGATCCTCGAAGGCGCCATGCCGTGGGACGTCGATCGCGTCCTCTACGATTTCGGCATGCCGATGGGGCCGTTCGCGATGAGCGACCTCGCCGGTCTCGACATCGGCTGGTCGAAGGAGACGTCGTCGAGCTCGACGATCCGCGAAATCCTCTGCGAGATGGATCGGCGCGGGCAGAAGACCGGCGCCGGGTTCTACGATTACGATGAGAGCCGCCGCGCCAAGCCCTCGCCGGTCGTCGAAAAGATCATTTTGGATTTTGCGCAGAAGAAGGGTGTCAATCGCCGCAAAATCTCTGACGAGGAAATTTTGGAGCGCTGCATCTATCCAATGATCAATGAGGGCGCGAAAATCCTCGAAGAGGGCAAGGCGATCCGCGCCTCCGATATCGATATCGTCTGGATCAACGGTTACGGCTGGCCAGTCTATCGCGGCGGGCCGATGTTTTATGGCGACACGATCGGGCTCGATAAGGTGCTCGGCAAGATGCGGGAATTCGAGGGCAGGATGGGCGACGATTTCAAGCCGTCGCCGCTGCTCGCCAAACTCGCGGGCGAAGGGAAGGGATTTAAGGATGTGAAGGTTGGGGCTGCGTAAACCGCCGTCATTGCAAGGAGCGCACGCGACGAAGTAATCCAGAAGCAAACGCTGCACGATTACGACGTGCGGCCTCTGGATTGCTTCCCCCGGATTTAATGCCGGGGTCGCTCGCAATGACTGCGCGCGAATCAATTCGTCGGCGGCCTGAACCTGCGCACGAACAGATTTGCGATCACGGCATGGGCAATGTGCTCGGCCATGCAGTGGTAGCCGAGATCGTTCAAATGCAGATCGTCGCCTGAAAGGATAGGCGGTTGGTTGCGCACGCTTGAAATATAGCGCATCGCCTCGAAACGGCGCACATACAGAATGTTCTGCTGCGCGGCGATCTTTCTCAACGTGTCGCGCACCGCGGCATAATTGTCGTCGCGAGCAAACCGCGCGGTATATTGCAGGCCGACGAGAACGACGTCGATCTTGTTCTCCTTCAGCCATTCGATTGTGCTCGTCACCGTCTCTTCGAATTCGGCGATCGGCACGCGGGCCAGCGCGTCATTCGTGCCCAATTGCCAGAGAACGAGGTCGGGATGGGTCAGCGCGACCTCGACGCGCAGCCGCTCGGCTGTGGTCTTGGCGACTTCGCCGGAGACGCCGCGATTGATGATCTCGACATTGATGCCCTTGAGCGCCTTTTCCAAAATATCGGTGAGCTGCGCCGGATAATTCTTGGTCCCCGACGAGGCGCCGATGCCATAGGTCGAGGACGAGCCGATCGCCAGCACCCGGATGGTCTTGCTGGTCTCGAGCTTGGCGGCGACGTTCGGCAGCGGCGCCGGCGAGGCAATCGCAGACGAGGGCACATCGCATTGCGGACTGAGCGGCGGGGTATTCTCCTCCGCCCTCAGGTCGGCTGGGCCCGCCGCGAAGAAACTGGCGGCGAGGAGACTTGCGGCGGCGATGAGGGTGAGACTTGCGGCTGCTCTCGAGCCCGCAATCTGTCGCGCCATTCCGAAACCCAACCCGTCACCCCTAGAGCCACAATCCCTATAATTATCACGCCCGTATCGGTCCCGATACCGCCGCCATATTCGAACCGGGCGATCTGACCGGCCAAGCTTAACACCGAGCCGACGCAGAAGACGTTAAGCGAGTTCCGCCCGAGCATAGAGAGATAGCTCGCCAAGGGTGGCAGGGCCCACGCGATATATCGGAAGCTGCCGGCAAAGAAAGCCACCAAGGCCAGCGCGTGCAAAAGCCTCGCCGGCGACAGGAAGGTCTTATCGAACAAGAACAAAAGCTTCGGGTCCGGCACGCGCATCGGGCTCGGCGAATAGTGGAACCAGGCGACGAGCGCACCGGCGATCACGAACGGGAGGGCGAGCAGGCGAAGCGGCCGACGGTTGCGGCGCGCCAAAGCGCCGAGGCCGCCGTCCGTCCTGGCGATCAGAAAGCCGAGAACGAAGATGAATTGCCAGGTCAGCGGATCGAGGAACCAGCGCCCCTCGACGGGCCATGTCGGCAGGTTGATGCCGAAGACGAGCGCGGCGAGGTAGAGGGCGAACGAGGCGGCAAGCAGCAGCCACGGAGAGGCGCGGTCCAAGAGCGCGATCACCGGCGCGCCGGTCATCAGCACCACGTAGAGCGGCAGGATGTTGAAATAGCCGAGCTGGTGGGACAAGAGCACCAGCCCGACATGGGCTTCGACCGGGGCTTCGAAAAACGCCGCCGCGTTATGCCATTCGAGGATGAATGGCGTCTCGTAGTACAGCGCCGCGGCGGCGATCAGTGCAATCGCGAGCACCGTGATGAGAATCTGCGCGGCATAAATGCCGACGGCGCGCCCGACCAGGCGCAATACGAGCCGTCCCGCCGACAGCGGCTGGCCGGGATTGGCGACGACATAGCGCAGCGACCAGCCCGCGAGAAAAACGAACAACTCGGCCGAATCGGAAAGCGACACGTTCCGGTGCGTGAAGCGCTCGTAGAAAATGCCGGGGACATGATTGATGAAGATCGTCGCCAGTGCGAACCCGCGCCAGAAATCGATTTCGTTCGGGGCTCGCATTCAGGCGTCGGCTACCGCGGCATGAGATTCGGCGAGGCCCAGCCATAGAAGAGGGACGAGGCGGCGTCGAGGCGGGCGCGACAAGCGGCTGCAGCCCCGACGGGCCTAGGACAGAGGCACCGGATAGGCGGTCGTCGACTTGATCCGCTCCATGGCAAATCGCGACGTCACGTTCTTGAGCGGGATGGCCTCGATCAGCCGTTTGTACAAGGCATCATAGGCGGCCATATCGGCGACCACGACGCGCAGCATGTAGTCGACGTCTCCGGCCATCCGGTAAAATTCCATTACCTCAGGCATGGCGGAAAGGCGCGAGGCAAAGTTGCCGAGCCATTCCTTGGAATGATCGCTGGTCTCGATCTCGACGAAGACGGTCAGGCCGAGCCCGAGCTTTTCCGGCGACACAAGCGCCACCCGCCCGGTGATCACGCCGAGGGTCTCGAGCTTCTGCACCCGCTTCCAGCACGGCGTCTGCGACAGGCCGACTTTGTCGGCGAGCTCGGCGATCGACAGGTTCGCGTTGCCCTGAAGCAGGGTCAGGATTTTGCGATCGATTGCATCCATTGCGATGTACCCGGATCAGTCGCAACCGGCTCGCGCGGCCGCGGCTCTAAGGCGCTGCGATGTGCCGGAGCGCACCTGTCCAGCTGGAGCTTCGTGCGAAATTTTCCATGCGGGAAAAAATCTAAACCGAGCGGGAACCAATCGCCAGGTATAAAGCTTTGCTGTTGTTACCTGTGCCGTTGCGCTGAGTGCGTCGCACCCGGAGCAACTCCCGTGACGAGGTGGACGTGACAACGAGTTCCGCTGGCCATCGGGCCGAGACGCGGGGGCAATCCCGCGCGTTCGTAGGAGTTTCGGGACTGGCACTCTGTGCCGGGCTATCGCTGCTTTTTGCAAGCGCGGTGCCGGCGCAGGCGCAATTCGGCTGGTTCGCGCCACGGCCGGAGCCGATGGGATGGGCGCTGCCCCCTCGGCCCTATGCGCGCCCCCCGGCGCCCCGTCACACCCAGCGCCATGGCCGCGCGAAGGTGGTGAAGGAGGCGAAGAAGGAGGAGCCAGCGAAACCGATTGTCGGTCCCCTCATCATCGCGATTTCCATCAACCGCCAGCATTTGACGGTCTACGACGGGGATCGCCCCATCGCGTCTTCGGTCATCTCGACCGGAGTCAAAGGGCATGAGACGCCTTTTGGCGTCTTCAGCGTGCTGCAGAAGGAACTGCTGCATCACTCAAATCTTTACAGCAATGCGCCGATGCCTCACATGCAGCGCATCACCTGGTCGGGCGTCGCGCTCCACGCGGGCATGGTCACCGGGCGGCCCGCCTCGCATGGCTGCATCCGTCTGCCGGCCGCTTTCGCGACACGCCTGTACGGCATGACCAAGGTCGGCGCGCGGGTGATCATCTCGCGAAATGAGGTTGCCCCAACCGAATTCTCCGATCCGCGTCTGTTCACGATGCAGGAGGTGCCGTCCGTTCCGACAGCGGCGGCGCCCGTCCTCGAGAATTCTCCCGCCGCTGCGTCAGGCCAGGGAGCCGCGCTTGCGCCGGCGGATGGCAGCCGCGAGAACACGGTCGACAGACCGCGTGCCGCGGGGCAAGTCGCATCGCTGGACAAGCTACCTCTCCCGCAAACGCAGAAGCTGAAGTCGGATGCGGCGCAGCCGCCGCAGCAAGTGGCCTCTGCCGCGCTGCCGCCCTCGGTCTACGCGGAAATGGCACCGACAGCGGAAGAAATCGCCGCAGCCGCGCGCTCAAATGCGGCCCAGAGCGGCCCAACGGCGGCGCCTTCGGCCAAACCGGCGGCACCGGCTGGTCCGATTTCCATTTTCGTCAGCCGCAAAGAGAAGAAACTCTTCGTGCGGCGAAATTTCCGGCCGATCTACGACGCGCCGATTGCTTTCGAGGGTGACCAGCCACTTGGAACGCACGTCTACACGGCGACCAACGCGCCGGCTGACGGCACGACGCTACACTGGGTGACGATGTCCATCGCCAGCGCAAACCCAGCGCTCTCGCCGGAACTGAAGACGCACCGATCCGTCGCCGCACGGGACTCGCGCAGCCACAAGGGGCAAGTCCAGGCGGCGATCCCCCCAATGGCTCCGATGGCCACGCCGAGCGAAGCTCTGGAGCGCGTGCAAATCACGCCGGAGGTACGCGACCAGATTGCCGCGATGATCACGCCCGGTTCCTCGTTGATCATCTCGGACAAGGGTCTCGGCGGCGAGACCTCGCCGCGCGCGGGAACCGACTTCGTCGTGCTGACGCACTGATCGGGAGAAGGACCGAGACCGCCATCTCGCCCGTCGAGATCATCGACGGGCCACATGACGCGGGCGTTCTTCTACTCTGCGATCATGCTTCGAGTGCGCTGCCTTCCGATTATGGCGCGCTTGGATTGCCGGCCGACGCGTTCACACTGCACATTGCGTACGACATCGGCGCCGCTGGCGTGACGCGGCGGCTCGCCTCGCGACTGAACTGCCCTGCGGTTCTGACGACCTTCTCGCGACTGCTTATCGACCCGAACCGCGGCGCGGACGATCCGACGCTGATCATGCGCATCTCGGACGGTGCGATCGTTCCGGGCAATGCGCGGATTGGCTCAGTCGAAAGCGCGCGTCGAAAACGCTCTTATTGGGAGCCTTATCGGGAGAGCGTCGGCGCTCTGCTCGACCAAATGCTTGCCGCCGGACCGGTGCCGGCGGTGGTCGCGATCCATTCCTTCACCCCATCCTGGAAAGGCCGCCCGCGACCCTGGCATGTCGGCATTCTGTGGGACCTCGACGATCGCCTCGCACGACTGACGCTGCGTGCGCTTGCGGCGGAAGGCGATCTCATCGTCGGCGATAACGAGCCGTATGACGGCGCGCTCGAAGGCGACACGATGTATCAGCACGGCACCATCCGCGGCCTGCCGCATATGCTCGTCGAAATCCGCCAGGACCTCGTCTCGAACGAAGGGAATGAGGCCGCATGGGCTGAGCGGCTGGCCCGCATTCTGCGTCCGATTCTTGCCGATGCCGAGCTGCACGCCGTCAAGCATTATGGCACGCGCGCGCCCCCGCATTCCTGTCACGCGGGATAGCGGGGAAGACTGGCGCCCTCGCATTGACCTTACCCAGAGCAATCAGCATCCCTGCCCTTTCCGCGCGGATGGTACGCGCAAAGCGATGGGCGGAAGGTGATGCTCGACAAAACCAAAGGCGGGGTGGAATCGGGCCAGCTTCGCGCGTTCGTCGAACGGATCGAGCGGCTGGAGGAAGAGAAACGCACGATCGCCGACGACATCAAGGACGTCTATGCCGAAGCCAAAGGCAACGGCTTCGACGTGAAGATCATGCGCAAGGTGGTCTCGTTGCGCCGCCAGGACTTAAACAAGCGTCGCGAGGAAGAGGAAATCCTGGACCTGTATTTGTCCGCCCTCGGCATGCACGCCGGGGCGTAAAGCCGGGCAACCGCTGGGGAAGCGCCAAGTCACTGTTAAGTAAGCCCGCATTAACCATAAAATCATAAACATCGGGGGCCAGCGGCCACCCGGCGCCGGCATCGTGAAGAAGCTCGGTGCCGTCGATCGTGGGGACGTCGCAGGCCATCCCTTTTTCCAAGATTGCCGGCCGCCCTTCTCGCCGCGACGCCGGTGCTGCAGCCGGCGCTCGCGCAGCAGGCGGGCTCGACTCTCAGCGTCACCGACGCGCCGACCCCGCTCACCATTACCCCGCCTTCGACGACGAGCGGCTCCGGACTTTCCGGCCTGCCTGCCGCGCGCGGGCTCGATGAGCTGCGGCCGACCACCAATCCCTTCGCCGCGCCGGGCGCAACCGAGCCCACGCCGCAGCAGACCTTTGGGCAGAGCCCCTATTCCACCGCGCCAAACTACGGCCGGCCGCCTCAGAGACTCCTGGGGCCGATCAAGCCGCGACCCGCGCCACGACCTAGCGCACGCCAGCTGCCGCCGCTCGAAGCCTACAAAGGCTCAAAAGTCGCCCGCGACCTCCTGAAGCGCGGAACGCCGGTTGCCGACCCGAATGCGCTGCCTGACACGACGGGAGCGCCACCGAAGGTCTTTGATCCGACGCTCGGCGTGCCCGCGCCGAGCGATCCGCCGCCGACGGTCGCGGTCCTGCCGACGATCAGGGTAAAGCCGCGCCCGAAGGTAGACGAGACGCCATACGCCGCGATCGGTGTCGAGGTTGCAAACGTGCGCTTCCGACGACGCTCGACATGTCGGGTACGATTCCAACCCGTTCCGCATCACAACGCCGCTTCGCGGCTCGACCGAATTGCGGACGGATGGTGCGCTCAATATCCAATCCGAGTGGTCGCGCCACGAGCTTAAGGGCGACCTGCGGACGGGGTACGCGGATTTCCTGCAAGTACCGAAAGCAAATCGCCCTGACGGCGCCGGCACGCTGACCGGCCGCGTTGATGTCACGAGCGATACGCAGATCGATCTTGGCGCCCGCTATACGCTGACGACGCAGCGTCCCGGCTCGCCGGAACTGCCCGCCGGCACGGCTGGCGTAACGGTCACCAATCAGCCGATCATCTTCTCAAGCGGTGTGACGCTCGGCGCAACGCAGCGATTCAACCGGCTCGAACTTTCGCTGAAGGGCACGTTCGACCGCACAGTCAATCAGAATGCGACACAATCGGATGGCACGATCATCGATCTTGCCGCGAACAATCAACGCCTATGGCGTGACGGGCCGCGCGGCTTACGAGATCTCGCCAAAGCTCAAATCGTTCGTCGAGGCGACGGCGGACATGCGCCGCTATGACCAGCGCCTCGACCAGAACGGATTCGAAAGAAGCTCCAATGGCCTCTCCGGCCGGGGCGGGAGCGACGTACCAGGTGACCAGCCTGATTACCGGGGAAGCGTCGGCGGGATACGGCGAACGCAAGTACCAGGATCCCCGCCTATCGAATCTCACCGGGCCGCTGGTCGACGCTTCGCTGATCTATACGCCGACCCCGCTGACGAAAGTCACGTTGCGCGGCACGACAAGCTTTGACGAGACGAACGTCTCCGGCGCCTCGGGCGCGGTGGTGCGGCGCCTAACGCTGGAAATATCGCATGCCTTGCTGCGGAACGTCACTCTGACGGCGCTCGGCACATTTCAGAATACGCAATATCGCGGCATCACTCTTGATGAGAAATATTTCAACGGCACTCTGCGCGCCGAATACAATCTGACGCGCACCGTCGCGGTGCGAGCGAGTTACACGTTCGAAAAGCTGAAGAGTACATCGGCCGGCGGCGACTATACTGCCAACGTTTTCCTCGTAGGCTTGCGTTTCCAGAGATAGTGCCTAAGCGCCGTTCTTGGCCAGGCTTGCGGCGCAAACTGTTGATCACCCCATCCATTTCCTTGTCGTGGTTCTTGTCGGCTTCGGCGAGGCCCAGTAGGTGAACACGATGATTTTGCCGCTCGGCACCTTCGGATTGATGATGATGTATTTTATGATGGTGGGCTTGCCCTGATAGGTCGCCTTCGGCTCGATGAAGCCCATTTACGCCCGTCGACCTCCTTGCCGTCCGGCTCGGCCTTCGTCATCGTGACCTTCTGCTTCTCGAAATAGGCGTCGTGCTCTTTTTGCACCGTGTCGATCTGATCGGCGGGTACGAGCTCGGCCCAAACGTAGACCTCCTCATCCGGCGATTTCGCGCGCTTGATATTGGATATTTTCCAGGAGTCGGGGAACTCGAGGGTCGCCACATTATCCTCCTGGGTGAGCTTCGCGCTCTTGGCGAAGCCAATTCCCGGAAGACAGAGAAGGGCGGCCAAAGCGAGAACCAGTTTCCGCATGAGTTGCACTCCGGGAGGGACAAGCGCGAGGGGTGGCGCGCCATGCTATGTGCGGGTGGCAAAGATCACAAGAGTTGGGCAGCCGGGTGCTTAAGCGCCTATATCATTAGACGACGAG
>Ga0164306_10000462_pt1 | contig 16524 bp, 15 predicted proteins | sample Whisoiple_242_MG_FD_110213 | JGI IMG/M metagenome (GOLD analysis project Ga0164306, IMG submission 110213) | Soil microbial communities amended with fresh organic matter from upstate New York, USA - Whitman soil sample_242_MG | ecosystem: Environmental > Terrestrial > Soil > Unclassified >... | reverse complement strand
CAAGCAAGGCAGGTCCCAGCGTCATCAGCAGAAAGTCGAGCGAGCCCGGATATTTGGTGCAGTTGAGAAAAGAGAGCGTGGTAAACAACGCTGACTTCTGATGCGTCCACGGCACGGGGTCGCCATAGTGGTTCACCATCCGCAGCGCGACAAAAGCAGCCGTCAATGCCAGGCCAAGCCTCAACATGGTCAGGCGGCGCGCGCCCGGTTCCAGTTGGTAGATCCTGCCAAAGCAGAAGCCCGCGGCCATCACGCCGATCCACGGCAGAAACGTATACGTCACCAGCGCCGGCTTGCCCGCCACCGGGATAACTCCCGGCTGATGCAGCAGGTTCCAGGCCCACGCGGCGGAGCCGAACTGCTGCGCGCGGATTCCATCCAGGCAATTGTGCAGCACCATCACGGCCACGCTCAGCGCGGCCAGCCAGCGCATGGGCACATAAACCAGCGCAGCCATGGCGAGCATGCAAATGCCAAAGATCCAGAGAATCAAAAGCAGAATAAGGAAGCGCAGAGAGAAGTTGAAGTTATAAGCCAGCCGCATCACCGTCAGTTCCAGCGCGATGAACCATAGCCCGCGTGTCCACAGAAAACGCGAGAGCTGGCCTCTGGTGTGGCTGCGCCCGTAGAAATACACCCCCATGCCCGCGGCAAACATAAACACCGGCAGACAATAATGGGTGATCCAGCGCGTAAAAAAGAGGAGCGGAGTAGTGCGGCTGAGATCGGTAGGCGAGAACAACATGGCATCGGCGTGAAAGAAATCGCGCACGTGGTCCAGCGCCATGATAATCATCACCAGCCCGCGCAGCGCGTCCACGGGCAAAAGGCGGGCGCCAGGGTTCGCGGGTTTCGCGGGGCCGGCAGCCGTCGCAGATTCTAACGATTCTAAAGACGAATCCATGAGGTAGTGGGTCAGTTTGAAAAACTGACACATTAGCAGTATCAGCGTCTAGCGTCCCGGCGCGCCGGGACGCGGGCCCAGCCCAGGACTTTAGTCCTGGGTGAGCGAAGCGAATAAGACGTCATCGCGCCAGCGATGAGCCTGTCGACAAAAACTGTACCACTACCCGCATCCGGCGGAGAATTGTCAGGTCAAAATCATTGCCAGGCGTCCGCGCTTGTGCCGATGATCGAGGCCCTTCAACTCAGCGCGGGGTCAGCACAGCGTAGCGCGTAACCGTATAGCCCAGCGCCGCCCCAAGAAAAACGTCCGACGGAAAGTGCGAGCTCGTGGTCACGCGGGAAAAACTGATGGCCGAGGCCATTCCGTACATCACCCACGGCACCCAGCGATGATTGTGATAGCGGCTGGCAATTACCGTGGCCACGGAAAAAGCTCCGGCTGCGTGTCCCGAAGGGAAGCTGCTGCCCTTGAAGGGCGACTTGCCGCCGGCAAAAAACGTGTTGTGAAAATCGCCTCCCGGCGGAACGTCGCTGGGCCGCTTCCTGCGCGTAATCGCTTTCACCGCCAGGTCAACCACAGCCGAGTTGGCGTAAGCCTCCGCGGCCAGCAGCGCCGTGCTCACCTGGTATGAGTCATGCCGGGCGTATCCGGAAATCATCAGCGTCGTCGGAATGGCGATCACCTCAGCGGTCGTGATCGTGCTGTCGAAAGTGTCGTTCAGATGGTCAAGGTTTCGCGCATGGTCCTGGAAGTACGGCATCACATGCGGGTCGGCGACGATGAGCCCCGCCGTCACGCCTGAAATCGTGAGCGTCGGCAGCCAGTGGTGGCCTTTGGCCAGTTGCACAGGAAACGTCCAGATGTTTTTTTGATCGCGAAGAAAGTCCTTGGGCAGGCTCTTCCACGTTACCTCGCGCGCCGCCGGTGACTTGGTGTCGTCGGTTGGCGGTCGCGACGACTGCTGGTTGTCCGGCAATCCTCCGCCGGTTGTTTGCGCGCAGGAGATTATCGGCGCACAAGAGATGCTTATGAAGAAGGCAAGCGTAAATAACGATTGTTTCAATGCGTGGCTCATCGAATTCTTGGATGCGGTTCTCTCCTGCGGGTATGCCATCGGCCGGGACCCGCATTTCAGGCGGGTACGGCACGGGTTCTCGCCGTTTCTGCCGGTCACGCCGATGGCTGGACTGGGCGGAACCGTGTGCCCGCCTGGTGGTAGTGTCTCAGTTTGGCTGAATACAGTATGCCTCTGTCTTCCTGAGCGAGCACGACCCTGAGCTTGCGAAAGGGAAGTGCGAGTCGAAGTTGAGCCGTCTTGCGGGCGTTTGAGCCCGCAGGCGAAATCCCGAGCGAAGTCGAGGGAGCCCTTCGGATCCCGACACCGCATCGTTCGCCATGCTGCGCCAGGGAGTTCTACCGACACCTGCTATTTCGTCGTAGACAAGCAGATTCTCTAAGACAAAGTTATGGAGAGAATTCCCTGAAACCGCATGGGCAAAGGACGTATCCTCGGGATCCTTCGACGCGTGCTCGTCCCGCAAGCGGGACTCACACTTGCTCAGGAAGACAGAAGGAGAGATTGTCGTTACCATCTAACTGAGACACTACCCGCCTGGTTTGCAATTACCGCAGGCGCTCTGCTTGTGAAATAATTGTGGGTTTGCCCGAAGGCATCAAAAAGAAATGTGGCACAGGCACTTTAGCGCATGTGGCACAGGCACTCTTGCCTGTGCCGGCTGCGGTGGGCCGAAGCCGCCAGCTTCAAAGGCTGAACATCGTTGCAAAACATCGAGCATGCAAGAGCGGCTTGGAGCGGAGCGACATTAAGGACGACACCAGGCGGCGAGGCCCGGATCGCCGAGCCGCCCGCATCAAGGCAGAAGACGTTTCACAAGATCGACATTGCCAAAGCGGTTTGGAGCGGAGCGACATAAACAATGGACTTTCAACTGACCGACGAACAACTGCAACTCAAGAAATCGCTGCGCGAATTCGCCGAGCGCGAAATCCTTCCCAACGTGATGAAGTGGGATGAAGCCAATCACTTCCCCCTGGAGACCATCAAGGAACTTGGGCGCATGGGCGTGCTGGGCATCATCTTTCCCCCCGAGTACGGCGGCGCCGGCCTGGGCTACGTGGAATATGTGATCGCCATTGAAGAGCTCTCCCGGGTCGACGGGTCCGTGGGCATCACCGTGGCCGCGCACAATTCTCTTTGCTCCAACCATATCTTCCTGGCCGGCAATGAAGAGCAGCGCAAGAAATATATCTCCAGGCTGGCCACCGGCGAATGGCTGGGCGCATGGGGACTGACCGAACCCGGCTCCGGCTCTGACGCGGGCGGCGCGCGCATGAGCGCCGTGCGCAAAGGCAAAAAAGGCGGATGGGTGCTCAACGGCACCAAGACATTTATCACCAACGGCCACCATGCTGACGTCGCCGTGGTAATTGCCGTGACGGACAAGACCGCGCACACGCACGGACTCTCGGCGTTCATCGTGGAAAAAGGGACCAGGGGTTTCCGTCCCGGCAAAAAAGAAAACAAATTGGGCCTGCGCGCCAGCGATACCTCAGAACTGATCTTTGAAGATTGCCACGTTCCTGAAGAATCGCTCGTCGGCGTGGAAGGCCAGGGCTTTGTGGACGCCATGCGCGTGCTTGATGGCGGACGCATCTCCATTGCCGCGCTCGGTCTGGGCATGGCGCAGGGCGCGTATGAGGCGGCGCTCAAGTATTCCAAGCAGCGCCGCCAGTTCGGCAAGGCCATCAGCGAATTCCAGGCCATACAATGGAAGCTGGCGGACATGGCCACGGAGATCGACGCCGGCCGCCTGCTCACCATGCGCGCCGCCGCCATGAAAGACGCGGGCATGAAGACAACGCAGGAGTCGTCCATGGCCAAGCTCTATACCGGCGAAGTGGCGGTGAGGTGCGCGAACGAATGCGTGCAGATCCACGGCGGTTACGGCTTCATCAAGGACTATCCGGCGGAAAAGTTTTATCGCGACGTGAAGCTCTGCACCATCGGCGAAGGCACCAGCGAGATCCAGCGTCTGGTGATCGCGCGGCAGCTGCTGAAGGATTGAATGCATGAGTTTTACCGCAAAGGCTACACATTCTTAACCTTGAAAAACTCGTCATCCCGAACTCCGTGTATGAGAGCGCGTTTTCACCAGCGCTCGAATAGGAGTGAGGGACCTTGAGTTTGCTGCAATTAAACTAGAAAGCGAGAGACGCAAGGTCCCTCAGGCCTACTCGCCAGCTCGAGAAAACGCTGGCTCGCTTTACGGCCTTCGGGATGACGGGCTTTAAATTTTTGCAAGCAATGTCCACCAACCTCCAACATTGGGTCGACCGCATACGCTCGGGCGACGTGCGCGCGCTGGCCCGCGCCATCAGCACCATTGAAGATAACCGCCCGGAATCGCGCGAGCTGCTGAAAGCCCTCTTCAGCTTCACCGGACGCGCCCGCGTGATCGGCCTCACGGGCGCTCCTGGCGCGGGCAAGAGCACGCTGGTCGATCAGCTCGCCCGCGAATATCGCAAGCAGGAGCGCACGGTCGGCATCCTTGCCGTTGATCCAACCAGCCCGTACACCGGCGGCGCGATCCTGGGTGATCGCATCCGCATGCAATCGCATCACGCCGACCCAGGGATTTACATCCGCAGCATGGCCACGCGCGGCAACCTGGGCGGGCTGGCCCGCGCCACCACTGACGCCGCTACCGTGCTCGACGCCGCGGGCAGAGACATTGTGCTGATTGAAACCGTCGGCGTGGGCCAGGACGAAATCGATATCGTGCGCCTGGCCGACGTGACCGTGGTGATCCTCGTTCCCGGCATGGGCGACGACGTGCAGACCATCAAGGCTGGCATCATGGAAATTGCCGACATCTTTGTCATCAACAAGAGCGACCGCGAAGGCGCGGACCGCGTGGAACGCGAGATACGGTCCATGCAGTCGCTGGCCATCCGATCTGACAAATGGACTCCGCCGATCATCAAGGCCGTGGCCACTGATGGCAAAGGCATTCCCGAGCTGGCAAAGGCCATCGTGAATTACGAGCAATTCCTGGAGCAGAAGGATTTGCTGCTCAGGAAGAAGATCAGCAGCTGGCGCGAACGCCTGATCGAAATGCTGCGCGACAGCCTGCTGGAGCGCCTCTTGAGCGAGCGCCTGCCGGAAGCAGAGATCGCGCGTCTCGCCGCTGAAATCGCCGAGCATAAACGCGATCCGTATTCACTGGTGGAGGAGATTGTGGGTAGCTTCGAAGGACCTGCTCACCACGGAGGCACGGAGACACGGAGAAAAGAAAGAGTTCGAGCGGAGTAGCATTTCAATGCTCGCGAATGCTCTCTTTTGCTGGAGCGAATTCGCCGGGAACTAATATCGCAAAGCTAAAAGCCAAGAGCCAAGAGCCAAAGGCTAAGAGCCAAAGGCTAAGAGCCAAAAGCTAAGAGCCAATCACCAAAAGCCAACAGCCGCGATCCAAAGCTAGCGGCTAGTAGCTAGAAGCTAGGAGCTGTTTTTCATGCACACCATTGACCATCTCGGAATCGCCGTAAAATCGCTGGCGCAGGCGCGCAAATTTTATGAACAGCTGGGGCTCGACGTCCTGAGTGAAGAGACGGTGCCGCATGAGAAGGTCAAGGTGGCGATGATTCCGCTGGGCCAGAGCCGCATCGAGCTGCTGGAAGCCACGAGTCCTGATTCCGTAATTGCCAAATTCCTGGAGAAGCGCGGCGAAGGGCTGCACCACGTTGCCATCCACGTCCCCGACCTCACGCAAGCCGTGGAGAACCTCAAGAAGACCGGAACGCGCTTTGTGTCGGAGGAAATCAAGATCGGCGCCGGCGGGCACCTTTATGTTTTCGTGCATCCATCCAGCACTGGCGGCGTGCTGCTGGAGCTGGTGCAGGACGTGCCGGAAGGAGTCTGAGGAATTGCCAAAATCGTCGAAATTGCCAAAAATCGCCGAAATTAAAATTGTTTCAACCCACATTGCCTGCACAACAGCTTCTCAATTGCTCTCCGGCTTTTGCTCCCGTGAGCCGCTTCCAGATGTGCCTCTTCAGCTATAAGATTGTCTGATGCGTACACAAAAAAAGCGGCCTTCGGGAGAGGCCATTGAACAGGCAATCGCTCGCGACGAATGGGTGCGAGCGCGCCGGCTCATCCGCGCAGCGCTAGCGTGCGAACCCGACAGCCACTGGCTCTTGTCGCGACTGGCGCTTACGTACTATGAACAGCGCCAATATCGCAGGGCGTTAAACTACGAGATCAAGGCGCTTCAGATTGAACCTTATTGTCCTATGGCGATCTGGGGTTATGCGGGAACGCTCGACATGCTGGAGAGAGACAAAGAAGCCCTGGAAATCTACGGATGGCTCATAAGCTGGGGTGAGGATGAACTTGCATATGGGAAGTGCGGGGAAGGCATTCAACGTGCTCGCTCTCTCATCGCAGATTGTTTTTACCGTATCGCCGGTATTCTAGAGGCGATGGGGCAACATAAGAGGGCCTTGCTCTTCTACAAAGAGCACCTTTCCAGAAGAAACCGGGGAACGCGCAGCATCTATCCGCTTAAAGATGTTAAGGCCAACATGAAGGCGTTGCAAGAGCGGGCCAAAGCCTCAAATTCATCGATCCACAAGTAACGATTGTGTCTGGCATTCACCATAATTAGGCAGTAAAATCCCGAGCCGGGAGCACCAGATATGACTACACGGCACCTGCGACACGGGCTCTGTTTCTTCGCTTTTCTCCTGGCAAGTAGCGCTGTTTTCGCGCAGACCCCACTCACAATTGGGCCGCTCACGGTAACCATCCCGCCGGGTTGGACCAAGCAGGAATTTTTTGGGACCGTCAAGTATTATTCTCCTGACTCGACGCCGCAACAGTTTTTGCGGGTTCAGTTTCTGCCCGCCGAAGAGACGCCGCAGGACGTGCGCCAGCGTCATTCCACGATCATTGGAAATTTGTCCGGCATCATGCGCCCTGGCACGTCGCCGCAAAACGGCGTAGCCGGCAACTTCATCTGGTCAAAGATTGAGGTGCAAATGCCAAACAATCCGCCCGAAACCATGGTCTGGTATAGCGCCAAAGCCGGATCGACATACGTGGCTGTTGGCCTGGAAACAACAAGCCCTGACCTGCTTGCCAGGAATCTTCCGGCTGTCAACGCCATGCTGACGCGCGCTTCTCTGAAAGGCGCATCGGCGCCACCTGCCGTCTCAAATGCGCCGAATGGAAATGGGCCCGCCGGCAACGCATCCGGCGGAGCGCCCGGCGCAGTCGGTCTGGCCACGCTCAATGAATATGTCTTCACGGCGCCAGCGGGCTGGGCCGCGCAGAAGCTCTCCGATGCAATCATGCTCTCTTCGCCGCCATCGGAGACGAATGAAAAGTGCCTGCTCTACCTGCTGCCGATGCGCCCCGCCGGCGCCAACCTGCTCCAGGACGCCAACAACGCCTTTCGCGACGTATGGCTGCGCAATTTCGTGCTGCGCAACCAGACACCCGCCGGCTTCGCCTTCCCGGAATCGATCATTCACGGCTATTCCGGACAGGGCTGGGAGTACGTCATCATCCGGCGCGGCATCGCTCAGCCTAATAATCCCCAGGAAAGCCGCCTCGGCTTTGTGATGGTCGCCAAGCTGGACAACCGCCTCGCCGTCATCTCCGGACTCTCCAAAGATCCGCTGGTGAGCGCCTGTATGGGCGAGAACAGGGGCACCACCAACTGGCCCAAGTTTTTTTACAGTCTCGGGTTCAAAAACTGGCAACCGCAAGACCAGACCCAGACGATGCGCAAGCTTCTGGCCGGAGAGTGGATCGCGGCCACGGCGACGGCCGGCGACCTCATTGCCTTCGCCGGCAACGGCCGTTTTGCCAACACGGCCGCGGCGCAGCAGTATCACCTCACCCCCAATGAATTGATTACCACCACGCAGGCTTATTTCGGCAACGGAAGCTACACGCTGCAGGGCAATGCCATCACGATGACGCAGGATGACAAGAAAGTCATCCCTGGCTTCTTCCGCATCGAACAGGAAAGCAAAGACGAGGGTCGCACGTGGGCCGACGCATTCTACCTTATGCGAACCAGCTCAGTCGATGGCCAGGAGTATGAGTTGAGATTCAAGAGAAACCGCTAGAGGTTCCGAGCCCAAAGAACACTGATTTGACGGGCCCACAAAGGCGCAAGTAGTCTGCAACTATGCGGTTGCGATGCGTGGCGTTTGTTTTTTTTCTCCTAATCAGTTCCGCACTCGTTGAGCAAAGTTTCTGTCAGAATCTTCGCACGCCGGTCTGCGTGACCTTTTCCGCGGCTGGAGCCCGGGCCACTGGAACGCTCAAGGATGACGAATTGGAGACCCGGCTCAGCGTCTCTGAAGTCCCTGCTGTAACCGCGCATACATCTATTGGCGGCGCCCGGCGGTGCGAGCAAACGTTCAGCAATGATGGAAAGTGGCTGGCAACCGTCGTCTCAGGAAATGAGCTGACGGTCATAATTCATGATGGCAAAACCGGGGCCATATACAAGCAGTTTTCCTCGCCGTGGCGGCAGATTGACAAACGCCCTCCCGAATGGGCCTACATGTCCTCCTTCTTAGGAGGATTCCTCGCCGACAATTCTCTTCTCCTGTGGCGATACGTTCCGCGTCCGGTTGCTGATCGTTCCGATGCGTCGAATATCGACCTTCACGTGCAACGCTGGAGCGTGGATGGCGAGATGCTTTCCGAGCTCAATCTCGGAGACCTGGGCTTCGGTCTGCAGGGAAGGCAGCCGATCTTCGCTCGCGGAACCAGCCTGATGTGGTTGCCCGGAAAATGCGGCTCCATTTGCTATAAAACAATGAAAGTTTCCGGAACACAGGTTGAAGAGGCCGGCAATTTGACGCCGCCGGACAACATGGCAGGGCCTCCCGCGCCGCTGCCGGGCAAGAATGAGTTGCTTGCCGTGGTGGGAGCGCAACGAAGCAGCCAAAAGGCGGCTTTGCTCGACTCGTCAGGAAGTGTACAAAAACAAGTCACTCTGCCGCACTTTCCTAATCTTTTAGGCCCGCTGGTACCGGACTGGTTCTACGCTTCCCAGCCTGAAATCTCGCCCGATGGAGAAATAGCGGCTGTGGCACGGACGCGTGTGGCATGGGTACTGGTGGATACAGACCGCGATTGGGGCAGCGAGATCGTTGTGCTGAAGACCCACAGCCCTTGGCAGTGGCCACGGTCTTGAAGACGGGCAAAGGCGGGATTCGCGCGGTCGCTATCGACCATCGCAACGGTGTGGTCCGGCTGGTTGGTTTCTGGAATGGACGCTGGCACAACATGAAATATGATGACCAACACCCCGGTAAATGGACGAAAGCCGGGAACTGATCGCGAGCGTGAAACTGCCATCCGTTATCCTTGTTATAGGGTTCCCTCCCCTTCGACAAGCTCAGGGTCGGGATTTCACAACAATGCTCATACTCGCCATTGACACATCGGGCCCGTCCGGCGGCATCGCGCTGGCTGAAGCAGACAAGGGATCGTTCCGCGTGATTGAGTCTGCGGCGATTGCCGGCGGGACTTTTTCCGCGCAGCTGATTCCCACGCTGGCTGCGCTGCTGAAGAAACATGGATATGAAGTGAAAGACATTGGCGGATTCGCGGCCGCGTCGGGCCCGGGATCGTTTACCGGGTTGCGCGTGGGGCTGAGCGCAATCAAGGGCCTGGCGGAAACCTTGCACAAGCCGATTGCCACGGTGTCGGTCCTGGAAGCGATGGCTTCTCTAGCAGCCCGCGACGGAAAAATTGCCGCAGCAATGGATGCCGGCAGAAAAGAAGTTTTTCTCGGTATTTATCGCAGGAATACGGAAGCGTCCGCGGCAAAATCTGGGCCGCAACCAGGCCTGCAACCAGGCACACACACCCATCACGCCTTGTTCAAACAACGCGAGGAGCTGCTCACGCAGCAGGATTTTCTGGCTACGCTTGGCACGGAGCGCCCGGCGGTGATCATCACCAGCGACGCGCCTCTCGCCGAATTGGCTTCTGCAGCGCACTCCGCTGTGCTGGTGGTCACGCGGCCCGGAAGTGATGTGATCGCGCGCATCGGCGCCGCAAAATTGCTTGCAGGTGAAACCGTTTCCGTGGAAGCGCTGGACGCCAACTATCTTCGGCGGTCGGACGCAGAAATCTTCTTCAAAGGAAACCGCTGAGCATGGCGAATGTCAACGCGATTGACATCAGCATCAGTGGCGCCGGATCCAGTGAATAACGACCGCTTGAATAACGACCGCTTGAATAACCACCGCGTGAATAACCACCCTGTGAGCAACGTCCGCGTGCGGCCCGGGGAGCCGGCCGATCTTCCGCGGCTCATGGAAATCGCGTCCCACTCGGCCACGGCGGCGGGTTGGAACGAGCAACAATACGCAAGACTGTTCTCGCCTGAGGCCCCGCCCAACCACGTTACCCTGGTGATCCAGCAAGACGATCGTGTGGTGGGCTTTCTGGCGGCCCGGCAAGTTGCCGGTTCCGAGTGGGAGATTGAAAACGTTGCGGTGAGCGGTCCCGCGCGGCGGCGCGGACTGGGATCGCACTTGCTGGGCGCTTTTCTGGACCTGGTGCGCAGCCGCGGCGGCATTGACGTCTACCTTGAAGTGCGTGAGTCCAATCACGCGGCCCGGGCGCTTTATGAAAAGTGGGCGTTTCAAGAAGCTGGACGCCGAAAATCCTACTATCGCGACCCCGACGAAGATGCTTTGCTCCTGCGATTCTCGTTTCCCCAGCAAGCATAAGGCGGGATGGGTCCACTCTGGAAACGGCCGCTTACGCGGAAGTTATCTTGTGCGCTTGCTGTTTCTTTGCTATGAGTGACCATGCCAATGAACCTCAGGAACATCCTTGGAGTCGCGGTAGAAGCCGCCATCGACGGTTGGGTGCGTGTTCTGGGCAAGGGCCTGAATCCGGAGGAACATCCGTGGTTAAAGTGTCCCATCGGATCGCCCACGGCAGTGGGGCCGCAGATGTACAACGACATTGCCGCCGCGGAAAATCTGGAACAGCGGTCGTCTACCGCCGCAGGCCTGCTGCCCAGCTTTGACGATCTGCGCAGCGACAAATTTGACAGCTCGCTGGTCAATCCGCGCATTCGTGATTTCTATGAAAGAACGGCCGCTTACGAGCTTGAGGTGTGGAGCGAAGTTGGGGCGCTGGCCCGTCCACTGCTGTGGGGTCTGGTAACGATGGTGAGCCGGCGCATGGACCAACTGGTCTTCCCGCTTTCTCCGCTGGAGCTTTCCGGCGGCATGCGCAATGAAGTTATTGAAATGGTGGACAAGACCACGGGCCAACGGGTGTATACAGGCTGGCGGCGCACGCTGATGGCAAGCAACTCAATCATCTATGCCGGGCTTTACTCCACCGTGGTTGCGCCCAACTATGGCAGGCCCTGCGTCAGGGTCACGTTCCCGGTACGCCGTGGAAGTCCCGTGGTGGTTCTGCGGCCTGAGGCCCAGCCTGATGGATCATTCAAGCTCATAGCAGAAGGCAAAAAGTTCGGCGATCCGGGCTTTTACCGCATTGTGAGCACCGGCCCAAAGAAATGGTCGGTACGTTACATCCCCAGGTTGCATGAAAGGTTCCACGTTTACGTGCATGCGGACGGGACTTTGCGAACAGAGCATAAGATCCGCATCCTCGGCATAAAAGTCTTGACGATGCATTACAAGATGCGGCCGGCAAGAGAAGCTGCGGCGGCCGTGTCCGCAAAATGAGCGCAAAGACCTGGGCTCTTTCCGCCGCCGCAAAGAACCGGTTCGCCTCAAATCAGAAACCAGAAGGGGAAGTTGCACCGGAACCGGAGCAAGAACGAACCAGTTTTGTTAATCGACAAGCGTGCCGGAGTGGGTTCACAGTGCGGCCGGGCGCATCAAATCGACGCGCGATGATTGAAAACATTGCGGTTACGGTCAATGCTGTGCTGGTTGAAGTGGAAAAAGGATGCCTTCATTCCAGAATTTAATTTTCCGTAGAATCTCCCGTTTTCCATTGAACCAGCCCTGCCCGTGTGTTAACGTTCGATGAAAGAACACGCAGGAGGTTCTTCAAGAATGGTGGATTCCGTTCGCGAACAGCTTCTTGCCAGCCACGAAGAGTTTCGTAGGCTGGCCCAGGAACACAGTCAACACTGCCAGCGGCTTCACTCCCTGATTGAGAAAAGATACTTGACGGAAGATGAGAAGCTGGAAGAAGTGCGCATCAAGAAGGTAAAACTTCGTCTAAAAGACCAGATGCATATGATCGAGCAGGAATACCGGCGCTCGCACATGCAGGTGGCTTAACGGCTGCCGGCACAATCAGCCCTGACCTCACAGCCTCTCTTTGAACGGACCAATCATCCGTGAGGAGAGGTTTGTTATTTGGCGAAGGGATTTTTTTTGCCGCTCGATTTGCGCAGTGATGTTCCCTAGTCCGCGCTATCTTCACCAACTTCAACCTGGTCCTTTACCACCAAACTCTTGCATGCCCGCCATCGTGCGTATGCAAACACGCGAGCGCTTCTTCCTTTGCGATACACTTGCAGCAACTCATGGAGCAACCTCCTAATTTGCCGCCAGCCATTCCTTCTATTCAAAGCAAGTCCACCCGAGGCGCCGTTGTGCGCCTGCTGATCTTTTTTGCGCTGGCCGGGGTATTTTTCCTGGCCCTGGACGCGGTCTTTACCCCGTGGGCATTCTTTATGGGCGGCCACTTCCACGTGAATCCCAAGTGGGCCGGCTGGGGACGCATGCACTCCAATATCGCCGGTGACTACGTGATTTACATGAGCATCAAGCCGTATTTTGGCCGCGGCCGTTCGTTGACGGACATTACCGGCAGAGGCGCGCTCTGCACACAGCACGGTGACAATTACACTCTCGACGTCGGCGGAAGCTTTCAAAAAAATCCGGGTATCGATCTCCAGGGCAAGACGGCCGTGATTTACGCGCACAATTACTCCCGTTATGGCAGCCAATACGATCCATCATTGGAGTTCCGAGGCAAGTGGAACAATCCTGATTTGGTGCTGGACGACCACGGCTCGCTCACTCAAGCCTTTGATCCCGGCGCCGTGCTGGTCAAGAATTCCAATATGCGCCCTGTCCGGGAGGTAGTGCCGCTTACCCTGCATGAAGGCAGCCGCTCAGACTTTGATGCTGCCTGCGCCGCGCTGCAGAAAAAGTGAAAGGCGGAAACCGGCGCACTGCATGCCCAGATTGGCGGATAGGCTCGAAGGCAGAAAAATCAAAAGGGGCGACGGCTTCCGGTCCGCGCCCCCTTTAAATTGTATGTGACGGATGAACTTGCCTCGTTAACTAATAGAGTCACCAGCGGGCGTAAAAATATAGCGGCGGCAAACAAATTCTGCTATTTTTCCGCCTCTCCGCAAAGCCCTTGCATCGCAATAAGATGCAAAGATGGCCTGTACCATCTTCGCCTGGACCATGGCGGTGGATAGGCCGTAACCAAGAACTTCGTCCGCCCGGCAGCGGCATATCGCTATAATCGAGGTTGAATGGTTCGTGACGGGATCTACTACGCTTTGGGGATGCTTCTGGTCGCCGCCGCGATTGGCTGGCTGACCCACTCGTTCTTTCTTGCCTGTTTGCCCCTGTTGCTGGCGGCTTTCTTTCTCTGGTTCTTTCGCGACCCGGAGCGCGTCATTCCCTCCGGCGCGGGCCTGGTGGTCTCTCCCGCTGACGGCAAAGTAACCGACGTTTCTGCAACGCAGCTCAACGGCGTGGCCTGCACCCGCATCAGCATCTTCTTGAATGTATTCGATGTCCACGTGAACCGGTCGCCGATCAGCGGCGTGATCAAGAGCGCGGTTTACAAGAAAGGCCAGTTTGGCAATGCCATGGCTTCGGTTTCGGCCAACGACAACGAGCAGAACATCGTGACCATGGAAGGCGACGGCATGACGGTGGTCTTTAAGCAGATTGCCGGGCTGCTGGCGCGGCGCATCGTCTTCAATCACAAGCCGGGAGAAAAGCTGGCGCGCGGACAGCGCGTGGGCATGATCAAGTTCGGGTCGCGTACGGACGTGATTTTTCCGCAGCCGGCGGAAGTCAGCGTTAAAATTGGCGACCGCGTAAAGGGTGGATCGAGCGTGCTGGCCCGCGTGACGGCCCCGCGGCCGGCCCCGGCTGCGCCATCCCGTGAGAATACAGGGGCCTTCCGATGAAAATGCCATCACCCATGCGCCGATGGGAAGACCAGCTTCCGGACGAAGAAAGGCGCCGCATGCGCAAAGGCATGTACATTCTGCCTTCGCTGTTTACCGCCGCCAACATTGGCGCAGGCTATTATGCGCTGAGCCAGACCATGCTGGGCACGCGGCAGTCCTTCTGGCATTTTGACCATGCCGCCATCGCGATTGGCTTTGCCGTTGTCGCCGACGGACTGGACGGCCGCATTGCCCGCATGACCAACACCACCAGCGATTTCGGCCGCGAATTTGATTCCCTGGCTGACGTGATCACTTTTGGCGTCGCGCCGGCCCTGCTGGCCTGGGTGTGGGGATTCAGCCTGCTGCCCGAACACGGCTTCCCCGCCGTGCACGACAAAATGGTGCAGCTGGGGCTGATTGCCACGTTTATATTTCTTGTTGCCGGAGCCAGCCGGCTGGCGCGCTTCAATATTCAACACAATCCGCAACCGTCAAACCCCGGGCGGCCCGGGCGCAAGTATTTTGTCGGCATGCCGATCCCCGCCGGAGCCGGCGTATTGGCTGCCACCATCCATTTGGTGGAAGGCGAGCCCATTCTGTGGCCGCAGCTGGCCCCGCTATGGTTTGCCCTGCTGGTGATCGTGGGATTTCTGATGGTGAGCACCTGGCGCTTTTACAGTTTCAAAGACCTGAACCTGCGCAACCGCCATCCTTTCCAGACGCTGGTGCTGATCAGCGCGTTCCTGTTTTTGCTGTTTTCGTTTCACCGCTACATGCTCTTTATTATGGCCATGAGCTACATGTTTTCCGGGATTTTTACCCGGCTATCGTACTTTTTCCGGCGGCGTCCGCCCAAGCCCAAGCCCGCATATAATGAAGCTCCAGAGCCCAGATGAAAACTGAGACACAGAACCTCTTCCGCGTCGCCATTGTCGGCGCCGCATCCCTCAAAGGCAAGGAACTCAAGGACGTGCTGGAAGAGCGCAACTTTCCCGCCGCCGAAATCAAGCTGCTCGATGACGACGAGTCATTGGGGCAGCTGGAGCGTGTGCAGGACGAAGTGGCGCTGGTGCAGCCCGTGGGCCGCGATGAGCTGGCGCAAATGGACTTCACCTTCTTCGCGTCTGAAGAAGACTTCACGCGCAGGAAATGGAAGCTGGCGCGCGAAGCCGGCAGCGCGATCGTGGATCTATCGTACGCGCTGGAAAACGAGCCCAACGTCCCCGTAAGCGCGCCGTGGATTGAGCGCGAACTGGGCGAGCTCACGCAGTTTACGCTGGAGTCCAGCTCGATTGTCACCGCGCATCCCGCCGCCGTCGCATTGGCGCTTCTGCTGCTGCGCGCTAAGAGGGCCGGGACCATCCGCTCGAGCATTGCCACCATTTTTGAGCCGGTCTCTGAGCAGGGCCGCCAGGGCATGGACGAACTGCACGAGCAGACCGTGAATCTTCTCTCCTTCCAGCAGATGCCCACGGCGGTTTTTGATTCGCAAGTTGCTTTCAACATGCTGGACCGTTATGGTCGTGCTTCCTCCCGGCCGCTGGAAGCCACGGAACGCCGCATTGCCGCGCACCTGCGTAAGCTTCTGGGCCCGCATGCTCCCATGCCGGCGATGACGCTGGTGCAGGCGCCGGTCTTCCATGCGCACACATTTTCCATTTACATCGAACTGGACAAAAGCATTGCCGCGGGGGATTTTGCCCGCTGTCTGGCGGGCGAGCACGTGCAGATCGCGCGCGCGCCGGAAGATTCTCCCAGCAACGTAAACGTCGCCGGCAAGGATGAGATCATGGTTGCCGTGCGCCGTGACGTGGTGCATGTAAATGGTTTTTGGCTTTGGGCCGCCGTCGATAATCTTCGCCTGGCGGCGCTTACCGCCGCCGACTGTGCCACCGCGCTGGCCGCTGTCCGGCCGCATGGAAAGGTTCAGTGAGCTTCGCGCGTCTCATCTTGTTGCTCGCGGTCATCGCCGGCGCGATGTCTGGCTGCGGCTACCACACCGCCGGCCACGCTACGCGCATTCCCGCCAGCGTGCGCGTCATCGCCGTGCCGGTGTTTGTGAACCAGACGCAGACTTACCGCATTGAGCAGATGCTCACGCGCGACGTGGTCCGTGAATTCATAGGCCGCACGCACTATCAGATCGCCAATGACGCCGGGCAATCGTCTGACGCCGTGCTGAAAGGTACCGTCATCTCCGCGCAGGCTTCACCGCTCACCTACGACGCGCAGACCGGACGCATCTCCAGCGCCGTCGTCATCGTATCGATGAAAGTTTCGCTCACCGACCACGCCGGCCACATTCTTTTTGAGAACCAGAACTATACGTTCCGCCAGCAATACCAGGTTTCGCGCGAGGTCACCAGCTTTTTTGAAGAAGAGACGCCCGCGCTGCAACGCATGTCGCAGGACTTT
>Ga0164306_10000461_pt1 | contig 16544 bp, 13 predicted proteins | sample Whisoiple_242_MG_FD_110213 | JGI IMG/M metagenome (GOLD analysis project Ga0164306, IMG submission 110213) | Soil microbial communities amended with fresh organic matter from upstate New York, USA - Whitman soil sample_242_MG | ecosystem: Environmental > Terrestrial > Soil > Unclassified >... | reverse complement strand
CTGGTCAGGGCCATGCCGGCGAGGGACGCGGGGATGACGGGCGGTCATGTCCCCGCCTCCGCACCGACATGTACATCGATGAAAAGAGCGCTCTCACAGCATCACGAGTGGATCTGCCCATGTCAATATCGAGGTGCCGTCGAGGACGGCCCGAGCGTCTCACCCCCCCCGGAGGCCGGTGGCCCTCGGTACGGCTGCACGCGCCGGGGGCATGGATCCCTGCCCCCGGCCCGCCCGTGCGGCCCGGTCCTCCGTGGGCTGCGCGTGAACGCACATGATGGGGCCCCGCTCGGTTCACCGACACCCCCCGGAGGACGACCCATGGCCGAGGAAAACGTGCCCGCCGACGAACTGCCGTTGTCCGGCATCACCGTCGTGAGCATCGAACAGGCGGTGGCCGCCCCCTTCGCCACCCGCCAGCTCGCCGATCTCGGAGCCCGGGTGATCAAGGTGGAGCGGCCGGGCGGCGGCGACTTCGCCCGCCGGTACGACACCACGGTGCACGGCCAGTCCAGCTACTTCGTCTGGCTGAACCGCTCCAAGGAGTCCCTGACGCTCGACCTGAAGACCGGGCGGGGGCGAGCAGTCCTGGAGGAACTCCTGGCGCGGGCCGACGTGTTCGTCCAGAACCTCGCGCCCGGTGCCGCCGCCCGCATGGGCCTGTCCGCCGACGACCTGGCGGAGCGGTACCCGACGCTGATCCCGTGCGCGGTCACCGGCTACGGATCGAGCGGGCCCTGGAAGGACCGGAAGGCCTACGACCTCCTGGTGCAGTGCCAGACCGGCCTGGTCTCCCTCACCGGCAGTGCCCGTGAGGCGGCCCGGGCCGGGGTGTCGGTCGCCGACATCGCGGCGGGCATGTACGCCTACAGCGGCATCCTGACCGCGCTGTTCACGCGGGCCACCCGGGGCACCGTGCGCGCCGTGGAGGTCTCGCTGTTCGAGGCGCTCGCCGAGTGGATGGGACAGCCCGCCTACTACACCGCCTACAGCGGTGCGCAGCCGCCGAGGGTCGGCACCCGGCACGCCACCATCGCCCCGTACGGCACCTACACCGCGGCCGACGGCAGGGACGTACTGCTCTCCGTGCAGAACGAGCGCGAATGGGCCGCGCTCTGCGAGCGGTTCCTCGGTGATCCCGGCCTCACCGACGACCCGCGCTTCGCCACCGGACCGGCCCGGGTGAGCAACCGTGAGGAGGTCGACGCGCTCCTGGCCGGGCGGATCGCCGCATCCGGCAGCGGCGAGGTGATGGCGCTTCTCGATGCCATCGGCATCGCCAACGCCCCCGTCAACGACGTGAAGCAGTTCCTGGAGCATCCCGTACTGGCCGCCCGTGACCGCTGGCGGGAGGTGGCCGTGCCCGGCGGAGCGACGGTCGAAGCGCTGCTGCCGCCCGTCGACCTGGCGGGCACCACCCCGCGCATGGGTGCCGTCCCCGCGGCCGGCGAGCACACCGGACGGATCCTGGCCGAACTCGGCTACACCGCAGGGCAGATCGGCGAACTGCGTGCCGACGGCGCCGTCTGACTTTCGATGAGAGGGCAGGAGCGCGGCGGGAGTGCTGCCTCGAATGTCTCAAGTCCGCTGCCCTGGGAGGGTGTTGCCGTTAGTGCGCCGGGCGGGGTCCCGGATTTCATCTCTGTCATGAACCTTGTCAGTCCGGCGACAGGCCCTCTATTGTCGCGGACAGAAAGCGCTTTCCCCTTCTGGGTCCCGTCCGGTGGAAGCGTTCGTCCGCGACGGCCGTCGCGACGAACGCGCGTGAGCCGCCACCTGATCGGCCCAGGGCTTCACCGGGAGGCCGGCCCCACCGGCGGACGACGGTGCACCACACCTGTCCGCACCGGGCCCGGCCGCCTCGCTCGTCCCGGGACCGGCGGAGACCGCCGCCCCGACCGCTCGGAACGAACATGCACCACCGGCCGACGAGTGCTGCCCGGCGTCAAGCCGACAGCCCCGCCGGTTCGCCGTTGCGACCGCGGCATGGAGCAGCACCACAGCATGTGAACACGAATGGGGACACCAACATGAGACGACCAGTCGCGCTGCGACTCAACGCCGCTCTGGCCACGCTGGCCGTGGCGGCCGCGACCGGCGTGGTGCTGTCGATGCCCGAGGCGGCGTCGGCGGCGGCGACCGGGAGTGCCACCGGATACGCGACCCAGAACGGCGGGACCACCGGCGGCGCCGGCGGGACGACCGTGCGGGCCACCACGGGTACCGCGATCCACACGGCCCTGTGCAACCGGGCCAGCAGCAGCACCCCGATCACCATCCAGGTCGAGGGCACGATCAACCACGGCAACACCGCCAAGGTGTCAGGGAACAGCTGCAACACCGCAGCCGGTGTGATCGAGCTCAAGCAGATCAGCAACGTCACGCTCGTCGGCGTCGGCAGCGGTGCCGTCTTCGACCAGCTGGGCATCCACATCCGTGAGTCCAGCAACATCATCATCCAGAACGTGACCGTCAAGAACGTCAAGAAGTCCGGCTCGCCCACGTCCAACGGCGGTGACGCCATCGGCATGGAGAGCGACGTCCGCAACGTCTGGGTCGACCACACGACTCTCGAGGCCTCGGGCGGCGAGTCGGAGGGCTACGACGGCCTCTTCGACATGAAGGACAACACCCAGTACGTCACGCTGTCCTACAGCACCCTGCGCAACTCCGGCCGTGGCGGCCTGGTCGGTTCCAGCGAGACCGAGCTCTCGAACGGCTACATCACGTACCACCACAACCTGTACGAGAACATCGACTCGCGGGCGCCCCTGCTGCGCGGCGGCATCGCCCACATCTACAACAACTACTACGTGAAGCTCAACGAGTCCGGAATCAACTCCCGGGCCGGAGCGCGGGCCAAGGTCGACAACAACTACTTCAAGAACTCCAAGGACGTCCTGGGCACGTTCTACACGGACGCGGCCGGATACTGGCAGGTCGGCGGCAACACGTTCGACAACGTGACCTGGTCCGCCAAGGGCAGCGAGAACAACCCGGCCGGTCCCGACCCGAAGTCCAACACCACCGTCAGCATCCCCTACTCCTACAGCCTGGACAACGCGAGCTGCGTCCCGGCGATCGTGGCTGCGACCGCGGGTGCCAACAAGGGCCTGAAGGTGTCGGACGGCAGCTGCTCGCCGACGACGCCCACCCCCACGCCGGACCCCACGGACCCGACGCCGGATCCGACGGACCCCACCCAGCCCGGCGGCACCAACCTCAGCATCGGGGCCGGATCCGACGGCTCCAGCAAGGCGAGCGGATCCAGCTACGGAAACGTGCGTGACGGTGACATGAGCACCTTCTGGTCGCCGGCCGGATCGACGGGTTCCATCTCGATCAAGTGGGGGACCGCCACGTCCGTGTCGAAGGTCAACATCCGTGAGGCCTCCGGTTCCACCGGTGCCATCGGGGCCTGGAAGGTCGTCAACGGTGACACCGGCGCGGTTCTCACCTCCGGGACCGGGGCCGGTGCCATCACCGTGCCCAAGACCTCGCTGAAGAAGATCACCTTCGAGATCACCGGTTCGTCCGGGACACCGAAGGTCGCCGAGTTCGAGACGTACGCCGGATAGCGGCACGGCCCCGGCGCCCGTCCGGAGCCGTGCCGGAGCACCGGGCAGCCACGCGGGGCCGGTTTCCCGCCGCTGAACGCCCCGATCGGGGGCCGTCGGACGCGACGGTCCCCGATTCGGTGTTTCCGCGGCCCGCGTCCGGGGTCCCGGCGGGCGACACCACGTGGCCGCGAGGCTTCGGTGCCATCATGACCATCGAGTCCCTGGCGCGGCTCGGGGCGTACCCGAGCCGGGTCAGTCACCCGCCGCCCCGGGCGTGGGGGCGCGTCGGCCGGCCGGCGCGGCGCCGGCGCCCGACCTCACCCCTCCCGGAGTACCCCTTGAGCAGCGACACCGGCCACACCCTCGACGTGCAGGCGATCCGTTCCTGCTTCCCGGCGCTGAAGGCGGGAACCGCCCGCTTCGACGCGCCGGGCGGCACCCAGACGCCGCAGCAGGTCGTCGACGCGATCGCCGAAGCCCTCACCCGTCCCCTGGCGAACCGGGGCGTCCTCACGGAGGCCGCGCGCAACGCCGAGACGATCGTGGCCGACGCACGGTCGGCCCTGGCCGATCTGCTCGGCTCGGAGGCAGGCTCGGTGGTGTTCGGGCGCAGCGCCACCCAGCTCGTCTACGACCTGGCGCGCACCATGGCCAAGGACTGGGGACCGGGGGACGAAGTGGTGGTGTCCCGGCTCGACCACGACTCCAACATACGGCCCTGGGCGCAGGCCGCCGAGGCCGTGGGAGCGACGGTCCGGTGGGCCGATTTCGACCCCGGAACGGGTGAGCTCGACGCCGCACACCTCGAAGCCGTACTGTCCGGCCGCACCCGGCTCGTGGCCGTCACCGCGGCCTCCAACCTGATCGGCACCTGCCCCGACATCCCCGCCCTCGCCGCCCTGGTGCACGGCGCCGGCGCGCTTCTCCACGTCGACGCGGTGCACTACGCCTCGCACGCCACGGTCGATCTCACCGCCCTCGGCGCGGACACCCTGGTCTGCTCGCCGTACAAATTCCTCGGACCGCATCTCGGCGTGCTGACCGGGCGGCGGGAACTGCTCCACAGCCTCCGTCCGGACAAGCTGCTGCCCTCCAGCGACGCCGTGCCCGAGCGCTTCGAACTCGGCACGCTGCCGTACGAGTTGCTGGCGGGTGCGACGGCGGCGGTGGACTTCCTCGCCGGGCTCGCCCCGGGCGCCGGCAGCAGGCGGGAGCGTCTGGTCCGGGCGTTCACGGCGCTCGCCTCGCACGAGGACCGGCTGCACGGCCGCATCGAGGAAGGACTGGCCGGGCTGGACGGCGTCACCGTGTACTCCCGTGCGGCACGGCGTACCCCGACCACGCTGTTCACGGTGGCGGGCCGGGACTCGGGGGAGGTCTCCCGGCACCTGGCCGAACGCGGAGTGGACGCACCGGCCGGGTCGTTCTACGCCCTGGAGGCGTCCCGCCGGCTCGGACTGGGGGACGAGGGCGGCGTACGGGTCGGCCTCGCGCCCTACACCTGCGACGAGGACGTCGACCGGCTGCTGAACGCGCTCGACACGCCCCGCGGCTGACGCGGCGGAACGCCCTCGGGGCGCTGCCTCCCTCCGCGGCCCGACGCGGGGCGGGGCAGCGCCGGTCCGGGACGCAGGACGCGGCGGGTCGGCGCCGGTCGGGTGCACCGGAGGTGATGGGTCAGCGCCAGTCGGGGGCGCCGGAGGCGGGGGACAGGGCGCTCTCGATCTTCGTGCGGATCTCCCGCATCACCGCCACGACCCGCCTCTCGTGCTCCTCGCCGAGCCGCGCCACCGGCACCGAGCAGCTGATGGCGTCGACGGCCGGTGTGTCGTACCGCAGGGCGAAGCCGAAACCCGCGATGCCCGTCACCGTCTCCTCGCGGTCGATCGAGTAGCCGCGCTCGCGCACCCCGGCGAGATCGGCCAGCAGTGTGGCGCGTTCGGTGTGCGTGTTCTCCGTGCGGGGAGTCAGGGGCCCCTCCGGCAGAGGAAGTCGGTCATCGGGCCGCTCGGCGAGCAGGGCCTTACCGAGCGCCCCGGCGTGCGCCGGGATGCGGCGCCCCACCCGGCTGATGGTGCGCAGGTACTCGTGGGACTCACGCGTCGCCAGATACACGACGTTCGAACCGTCGAGCCTGGCCAGATGGATCGTCTCGCCGAGCGCGTCCGAGGCCTCGTCGAGGTAGGGGCGCGCCGCGCGCACATGCGGGTCGCTGTCCAGATAACTCGTCCCCGTGTGCAGGGCGCGGATGCCGATGCCGTACAGGGAGCCGGTGGTGTCGGTGCGCACCCAGCCGCAGTCGACGAGGGTCCGCAGCAACTGGTACATGCTGCTGCGCGGTACGCCGAGCTCCTCGGCGAGTTCGTCCAGCCGGGCCGGCCGGTCGCCCCGGGAGGCGAGGAGTTCGAGCAGGGCGACCGTGCGGGACGCCGACTTCACCCCACGGACCCCGCTGTTCTCCGGCATCCGCCCATCGTAAATCCGCGCTGTCACACCCATTGACCCTGTCGCGTTCACCGCCCTAACCTCCGTTCTCATACATATACGCCATCTGCATATGAGGATGAGATCGGGGAACTGGCATGCCGCTCGTCGTAGTCGGGATCAGCGTGGTGGTGCTGCTGCTCCTGATGACCCGTATGAAGCTCAACGGCTTCGCCGCACTGCTGCTCGTGGCCGTCGGCGTGGCTCTGGTCCAGGGGATACCGGCCGTCGAGATACCGGACGTCCTCTCGGCCGGAATCGGGGACCAGATCGGCGACACCATGCTCACCATCGGCCTCGGTGCGATGGTCGGGCGGATCATGGGTGACTCCGGCGCGGCCCAGCGGATCGCCGGCAGACTGCTCGACGCCTTCGGACCGCGCGGGGTGCAGCTGGCCATGGTGGTCACGTCCATGCTCATCGGCGTGACCATGTTCTACGAGGTCGCCTTCATCATCATCGTGCCGATCGCGTTCACCCTCGTCAGGGTCACCGGGGTGAACCTGCTGTGGGTGGGCCTGCCGATGTCGATCTCGCTGTCCACGATGCACAGCTTCCTTCCGCCGCACCCCGGTCCCACCGCCGTCGCCGCGACGTTCCACGCCTCCGTCGGCCACACCCTCTTCTACGGCCTCTTCATCGCCGTGCCCGCGGGTGCGCTCGTCGCGCTGCTGTGGCCGCGGCTGCCGTTCGTGAGGGCGATGAACCCCTCCATCCCCCAAGGCCTCGTCAGTGACCGGGAGTTCACCGACGAGGAGATGCCGGGCATGGGGTGGTCGCTGTTCGTGGCGCTCTTCCCGGTGGCGCTGATCGCCGGCGCGGCCGTGGTCGACATGGCCGCGTCCGGTGAAAGCCCGTTCCTGCACGGGATCGCCTTCGTCGGCTCCGCGCCGATCGCGCTCCTGCTGGCCCTCCTCCTGGCGGCCTGGGCGTTCGGACCACGGATCGGCCGCAGCCTGGCCGACGTCAGCGCCTCCTGCGCCTCGGCAGCCCGGGCCATGGCGATGATCCTGCTGGTCATCGGTGCGGGCGGAGCCTTCAAGAACGTCCTCGTCGAGGGCGGGATCTCCGACTACATCAAGGACGTCACGGAGCACTGGCCGGTCTCGCCGATCATCCTGGCCTGGCTCATCGCCGCCATCCTGCGCATCGCGCTCGGCTCCGCGACGGTGGCCGTGGTCACCGCCTCCGGCGTGGTGCTGCCGCTCCTCGCCGGGAGCGGCGCCCACCCCGAGATGATGGTGCTCGCCGTGTCGTGCGGATCGATCGCCTTCTCCCACGTCAACGACCCGGGATTCTGGCTGTTCAAGGAGTACTTCAACCTCTCGGTCATCCAGGCGATCAAGGTCCGCACCGGTTACACGACCGTGCTCGCGGTCCTCGGCCTCGGAGGCGTCCTGGCGGCCGAGTGGACCCTCGACGTCACCGGCCTCTGAAGGCACCGCATCCCGGCTCCCGGCCCGCTCCCTCTCGCACCCAAGGAACCCGACCAGCATGAACCAGCCGACCGTCACCCACTTCTCCGTCTATCCCGTCGCCGGCCGCGACTGCATGGAGCTGAACCTCTCCGGCGCCCACGGCCCGTTCTTCACCCGCAACATCGTCGTCCTGAAGGACTCCGAGGGCCGGACCGGGCTCGGGGAGGTGCCCGGAGGCGAGAAGATCACCCGGACCCTCCGGGACTCCGAGTCCCTGGTCCTCGGCGCGAAGGTGGGCGACCACAAGCGCGTCCTGCGCGAGATCGGAAGCAGGTTCGCGGACCGTGACTCCGGCGGGCGGGGTGCCCAGACCTTCGACCTGCGGACCACCGTGCACGCCGTCACCGCGGTCGAGTCGGCCCTGCTCGACCTGCTGGGCCAGCACCTCGACGTGCCGGTCGCGGCCCTGCTGGGCGACGGCATGCAACGAAACTCCGTACGGGTGCTGGGCTACCTCTTCTACGTCGGCGACCCCGACCGCACGGAGCTGGACTACGTCCGCGAACCCGGGTCCGACGTCGACTGGTACCGCATCCGCCACGAGGAGGCACTCACTCCCGGGGCGATCGTCCGCCAGGCCGAGGCCGCCTACGACCTCTACGGCTTCCGGGACTTCAAGCTGAAGGGCGGAGTCCTCGCGGGCACCGAGGAGGTCGAGGCCGTCACCGCGCTCAAGGACCGCTTCCCCGGGGCCCGGATCACCCTGGACCCGAACGGCGCCTGGTCGCTCCGCGAGGCGGTCGAGCTCTGCTCCCCGCTGCTGGGCACCCTCGCCTACGCCGAGGACCCCTGCGGGGCGGAGGACGGCTACTCGGGGCGTGAGGTCCTGGCCGAGTTCCGCCGTGCGACCGGCCTCCCGACCGCGACCAACATGATCGCCACCGACTGGCGGCAGCTGACCCACGCCCTGGCTTTGCAGTCCGTGTCCATCCCGCTCGCCGACCCGCACTTCTGGACCATGCAGGGGTCGGTGCGCGTGGCACAGCTGTGCAACGCGATGGGCCTGACCTGGGGCTGCCACTCCAACAACCACTTCGACATCTCCCTCGCCATGATCACGCACTGCGGTGCCGCCGCCCCCGGGGAGTACAACGCCCTGGACACGCACTGGATCTGGCAGGAGGGCCTGGAGCGGCTCACCGTCGCCCCGCCCCGCATCTCGGACGGTGAGATCGCCGTCCCCGACGCACCCGGCCTGGGTGTCGAACTCGACATGGACCGCCTCCACGCCGCCCACGAGCTCTACCTCGAGAAGGCCCTGGGGGCGCGGAACGACGCCGACGCCATGCAATACCTCGTGCCCGGCTGGACGTTCGACGCCAAGCGGCCCTGCCTGGTGCGGTAGAACCCGTCAGGACGCCTGGCCCGCCGCCGCCATGAGACCGGCCGTCCAGACCCGCACGGCCTCGGTGAGTCCGGGGGTGACGTAGGCCAGGAGCGTCCCGTCGACGGCGCCGCCGGGCCCGATCACCAGACCGGTGCGTCCGTCCAGCGCGGGGTCGGTGGCGGCGGCCAGCGGACCCGTCGCGGCCGCCGCCACCGGCGCCGAGACGCCCTTCCTGATCTCCTCCCAGTGGGGCCGCAGGGCGGGGGGCAGGATGTCGACGGTCATCCGCGCGGCGTTGTCCGTCGCGGCGGCCCCGGGGTCGACGGCGAAGACCGAGACGCCCCGGGGGCGGAGCCGCTCGGCGAGCTCCACCGTGTGCGCGAGATGGGCCAGCTTGGCCCGTCCCGTGGCGGCGAGACCGTAGTGGGGGCCCGGCGGTTCGGCTTCCTCGAACACGGACTGAGCGGCGGCGACGGCGCTCGACGTGACGTTCACGATGCGGCTCGGTGCCGCCTCGGCGAGCGCGTCGGTCAGCGTCCCGGTGAGGACGTAGGGCGAGAGGTGGTTGAGGACGATGCTCAGCTCGACGCCCTCCGGGCTCTCCCGGCGCTCGGTCCACATGCCGCCCACGTTGTTCACCAGCAGATCGAGGCCGCCCTCGCCGGCGAGGCGTTCCCCCAGCAGCCGGGTCGCGGCCAGGGACGACAGGTCCGCGCCGACGAACCGCCCCGCGCCGCGCCCCGCGGCCTCGTCGACGCGGGCCACCGCCGCCTTGCCACGCTCGGGGTCGCGGCCGACGAGGGTGAGGTCCCAGCCCCGGCGCGCCAGTCCGAGGGCCGTCTCCAGCCCGATGCCGCCGGTTCCGGCCGTCACCACTGCCTTGGGGGTGTACTTCGTCATGCCGTGCTCCTGCTCGATGCCTCGGCCGGGGCGGGTGCCCTTCGTCCGTACCTCCAGCAGACCGCCCCGGCGACGATCATGGAAGTTCCGTTCCGGCATGGCCCGATGCCGCGCGGGCATGCGTCCGGGTGGGAGGATGCGTGCATGGGTGACGTGGAGATCCGGCAGGTCCACTACTTCATCGCCGTGGCGGAGGAGGGCAACTTCACCCGCGCCGCACAACGCCTGTCCATGACGCAGCCCGCGCTCTCGCGCGCGGTCCTCGCCCTGGAGAAGGCCGTCGGCGCCACCCTGCTGCTGCGCACGCCGAAAGGCGCCACACTCACCGCCGCCGGCCACGCGATGCTCGAAGAGGGCCGGTCGCTCCTGGCCCAGGCGGGGAACGTGACCTCACGGGTGCGCAGGGCGGCCGAGCGGAACGCCTCGGTGACACTGACCGGACCCGGATGCGACGCGGCCCTGCTCGACAGGATGGTCCGCTCGTACAACGAGGCCGACCCGGCGCACCCGGCCCGGACCGCCGTCGGCACGATCGACGACCAGCTCGGCCGGCTGCGTTCGGGGCAGGCCGACATCGCGCTCGTCCGCGCCCCCGTGGGCGGGAACGGACTGAGCAGCGTGGTGCTGCGCCGCGAACGGATCAGTGTGCTGGTGGGCGCCCGGCACCGGCTGGCGGGGGCAAAGACCCTGCGCGTCGCCGATCTGGCCGGTGAACCCCTGCTCGGCTGGCAGGGCCCAGGGGCTCAGCTCAACGACCCCAACCTCTGGCCGGACGGGCTGCCGGGTACGCCCGGACCCCAGGTGAGCGACGGTCTGCAGATGCTGGCGGTGGTCCGCCTGGGCCAGGCGGTCGCCCTTGCCGCGCCGCCGTCGGGAGGCGGCGGCGCACCCGAGGGAACCGTCAGCATCCGCCTGGCGGACGGGCCGGCCGTTCCCCTGCGGCTGGTCTGGCCGAAGGAGCGGACCACGCCGGGCATCCGGAGCTTCGTCCGGCACACCGTCACCGCGTTCCGGCAGCCGGGACGCACCGGGGCGCCCGGCGGAACCGCGGAGACCCCCTCCGCCGCCCGGGCCGGCTGACCCGCGGGAGCGTGGTCGGCCTCCGCCGCCGAGGTCCGGAACGGGGCAGCCCTCAGTGCCCGTGCTCCTGCGGAGGCGCCGTCGTGCCGGGGGCCTGTGCCGCCGCTGCCGACGGAACGGTGAAGGCCGCCGTCCGGACGGTGCCGTCGTGCTTGAAGTCCAGGAACAGCCGGTAGTCGGCGGAACCGGGCGCCGTCGCGGTGAAGGAGACACCGGGCCCGGGCTCCGTGGAGCCGTCCGGGTGGACGTGGAGGTAGGCGAGGTCTCCGGCGCGCAGCGCGACGAGGTGTCCGTAGGCGCCCAGATAAGGCTGCAGATCGGTCACCGGACGGCCGTCCTTCCGCACGGTGAACGTGAGACGTTCCGGCACGTCGGGACGCAGATCGCCGTTCAGGGACACCGTGTACCCGTCGACGACGGCCGTCCGGGAGGGCTTCGGGAGCTCCGCCGCCTTGTACGGCCCGGACACGGCCAGATCCGCTCCCAGGGTCAGATCCCCGGTGTTCGAGTCCGCGGGTGTGAAGTCGGCGAAGACCCGGTAGTCGCCCGCCGCCGGCAACTCGACCGGTGTGCTCCACGTCCCGTCGGCCGCCCGGGCCGGGTGCAGATGGCGATAGGTGACCAGATCGCGTGAGGCGAGGATCAGATGGAGTTCCTTGCCGTGTTCCCGGCGGAACTCCTTGACCGGCTCACCGGCCTCGTCCCGGACGGCGAACCGCAGTTCGCCCCGCTGCCCCGCCTCCAGTCGCGGGGTGCTCAGGTCGAGCGTGTACCCGCCCTCGGTGACCTGAAGGCCCCCTGCCGGGCCGGCCGCGCGGCTCTCCCGGGCGTGTGGTGCCGCCGTGCTCCGCGTGTGTTCGGCACGCTCCGGGGAGCTGGTGGTCCCGGCACCGGTGCCCACGGCGGAACCGATGCCGTACGCGGCGCCGAAGGACGCCGTGAGTGCGGTGACGAAGGCGGTGATCTTCGCGGCGGGGTTCATGACTGCTCCTGCTCCTGTGCTCCTCGAGGAGGGCCCGGGAAGGGACCGATTCCCTGAAACATATACCCTCAGGGGGTATGTGCGACAGGTGTGGCCGGACCTTGCCAAGTATACGGGTGGGGGGTATAGCTTGGAGAGGAAGAGGATACCCATGAGGGGTATGCTGGTCCCGTTCGTACGAGGAGCAGGAAATGACTCCCACCACGCCCGGCGCCGCCCGGGTCGAGCTCGCCATCGGCGGCATGACCTGCGCTTCGTGCGCGGCCCGGATCGAGAAGAAGCTCAACCGTATGGAGGGGGTCGAGGCCACCGTCAACTACGCCACGGAGAAGGCCCGGGTCGCGTACGCCGAGGACGTCTCGGTCGACGACCTGATCGCCACGGTCGAGGCCACCGGCTACTCGGCCCGGCGGCCCGCCCCGCCGCGACCCGGACCCGGGGACACCGACGGCCGGGGGGACGGTCCGGCCGAGGACGAGCCCGTCGACACCGAGCTGAGATCCCTGCGCCAGAGGCTCGTCACCGCCACCGTGCTCGCCGTGCCGGTCATCGCGATGGCGATGGTCCCGGCTCTCCAGTTCACGTACTGGCAGTGGCTGTCCCTCACGCTGGCCGCGCCGGTCGTCACGTACGCCGCCTGGCCCTTCCACCGGGCCGCCTGGACCAACGCCCGGCACGGCGCCGCCACCATGGACACCCTGATCTCGGTCGGTACCTCGGCCGCGTTCCTGTGGTCGTTGTGGGCGCTCTTCCTCGGGACCGCCGGCACGCCGGGCATGACGCACCCCTTCGCGTTCACCATCGGCCGGAGCGACGGAGCGGGGAACATCTATCTGGAGGCGGCCGCCGGCGTCACCGCCTTCATCCTGGCGGGCCGCTACTTCGAGGCCCGCTCGAAGCGCAAGGCCGGCGCCGCGCTCAGGGCGCTCATGGAACTGGGAGCCAAGGAGGTCACCGTGCTGCGCGACGGCCGTGAGATCACCCTGCCCACGGCCGGGCTGGAGGTCGGGGACCGCTTCCTGGTCCGCCCCGGGGAGAAGATCGCCACGGACGGCACGGTGGTGGAGGGCTCGTCCGCCGTCGACGTCTCCATGCTCACCGGCGAGTCGGTGCCCGTCGAGGTCGCCGCCGGTGACTCCGTCACGGGAGCGACGCTCAACGCGGGCGGCCGGCTGGTGGTCGAGGCCACCAGGATCGGTGCCGACACCCAGCTGGCCCGGATGGCCGCGCTGGTGGAGGAGGCCCAGAGCGGCAAGGCCTCCGCCCAGCGGCTCGCCGACAGGATCTCCGCGGTCTTCGTACCCGTCGTCATGGTGCTGGCGCTCGCGACGCTCGGCTACTGGCTCGGTTCGGGCGCCGGACTCACCGCCGCGTTCACCGCGGCCGTCGCCGTGCTGATCATCGCCTGCCCCTGCGCGCTCGGCCTGGCCACACCCACCGCTCTCCTGGTCGGCACCGGCCGCGGTGCCCAGCTCGGCATCCTGATCAAGGGACCGGAGGTCCTGGAGAACACCCGCAAGGCCGACACGATCCTCCTCGACAAGACGGGCACCGTCACCACCGGCCGTATGACGCTGATGGAGGTCCACACCACCGGATCCACGGACGAGACCGAAGTGCTCCGTCTCGCGGGTGCGTTGGAGCACTCCTCCGAACATCCGATCGCCCGCGCGGTCGCCGAGGGCGCCGCCGCGACAGTGGGCACACTGCCCGTGCCCGAGGACTTCGCCAACGTTCCGGGCCTCGGCGTGCAGGGCGTGGTCGACGGCCGCGCCGTGCTCGTCGGACGCGAGAAACTGCTGGGCGCATGGGCCGTCGAACTTCCCGAAGGGCTCAGGGCCGCCAAGGAGGAGGCCGAGAGGAACGGGAGGACCGTGATCGCCGTGGCCTGGGACGGTGAGGCCCGGGCGGTCCTGGAGGTCGCCGACGCGGTCAAGGACACCAGTGCCGAAGCGGTCCGCCGGCTGCGCGCGCTCGGTCTGACACCCGTCCTGCTGACCGGCGACAACAAGGCGGTCGCCGAATCCGTCGCGGCTCAGGTCGGCATCGACGAGGTCGTCGCCGAGGTCCTGCCCCAGGACAAGGCCGACGTCGTCAGGGGGCTCCAGGCCCAAGGGCGCAGCGTCGCCATGGTCGGCGACGGGGTCAACGACGCCGCCGCGCTCGCCCAGGCGGACCTGGGCCTGGCCATGGGGACCGGCACGGACGCCGCCATCGAGGCGGGTGACCTGACACTCGTACGCGGGGACCTGCGGGTGGCCGCCGACGCGATCCGGCTCTCCCGCAGGACGCTGGGCACGATCCGCTCGAACCTGTTCTGGGCCTTCGCCTACAACGTGGCGGCCCTCCCGCTCGCCGCGGCCGGGCTGCTCAACCCGATGATCGCGGGCGCGGCCATGGCCTTCTCGTCGGTCTTCGTCGTCGGCAACAGTCTCCGGCTGCGCGGCTTCCGGGCCGCCGGCTGAGGCGTTCCCCTGCCCCCGCACCGGCGTCCGGGAGCCGCGCGTTCCGGGCGTTGCGGTTTGCGTCCCGGGGGGCCGGGGCGGCAGGGTTCGGTGGTGTGGCCACTCTGCTGATCGTGCATCACACCCCGTCCCCCAACTGCCAGGCGCTGTTCGAGGCGGTGGTCGCCGGCGCGACGACGGAGGACATCGAGGGCGTACGGGTCGTGCGGCGGGCCGCGCTCTCCGCCACCGCGTCCGACGTGCTCGCCGCCGACGGCTATCTGCTCGGCACCCCCGCGAACCTCGGTTACATGTCCGGCGCGCTGAAGCACTTCTTCGACCAGGTCTACTACCCGTGCCTGGACACCACGAAGGGCCGGCCCTTCGGCTACTGGGTGCACGGCGGAAACGACGTCACCGGGGCCGTGCGCGGCATCGAGACCATCACGACGGGCCTCGGATGGCGTCGCACGGCCGACGCGGTGACCGTCACGGGCGAGCCGGGCAAGACCGACACCGAGGCGTGCTGGGAGCTGGGGGCGACGGTCGCCGCAGGGCTGATGGACTGACGGGCGTCAGGCGCGGTCGATGTGCACGCTGGTCGACTTCACGCGCGCCGTCGCCTGCATGCCGACCTCCAGCCCCAGCTCCTCCACGGCCTCCCGGGTCAGGAGGGACACGAGGCGGTGCGGTCCCGCCTGGATCTCGACCTGGGCGGCGACATCACCGAGCTTCACCGCGGTGACGATGCCGGGGAAGGCGTTCCGCGCCGAGGTGTAGGGGGTCTCCTCCTCGCCTGACCCGGCCTGTGCGACCTCGACGGAGAACGCAGCCAGGTCACGGCCGTCGACGAGGCGTCGCCCGCTCTCGTCGCGATGGGTCGCGACCCGGCCGGCATCCGCCCAGCGTCGGGCGGTGTCCGGGCTCACGCCGAGAAGACGTGCCGCCTGGCCGATGGTGTAGGACTTCATGGGCGACACCATATGTGGAACGCGCGCGCCGTCCTCACCACGCGCGCACACCCCCGGCGCCGGGACGGCCTGGACGGCTTTGCGCCAACTCCGGGCACCGGCCCCACCCGTACGACCCGCTGTCCCAGGGCCACCGGGCGGTATGCGGGCCACGCGCGGAAGCCGGCACGATGCCGCCGACGGCCTGGATGACCGCAGGTGGGAGCTGTCCTGAGGACGTCCGCGGCCTCGGGTGAAGCGGGTGTGACCATCTCGGCCATCTTTAAAGCAGTTGCTTGACCGGGCTGCGGGGGCCGGATTGCCTGGACCTCCGAGACGCCTTCGAGCGAGGAGCCGGCGAATGGAACGCACGGCGCGGGCCGAACAGGCCGGCGGTACCAGGGAACGGATCCTGAACGCCGCCGAGCGGCTGTTCGCCGAGCACGGGGTCTACGCGGTGTCCAACCGCCGGGTCAGCGAGGCCGCACAGCAGGGCAACAACGCGGCGGTCGGCTACCACTTCGGGACGAAGGCCGACCTGGTGCGCGCCATCGCCCGGAAGCACAGCCGGCAGATCGAGGAGACCCGCGAACGCCGGCTGGCCCGGATCCAGGACCCGTCGGACATAGGGGAGTGGGTGGCCTGCCTGGTGCGTCCCACCACCGAGCATCTGGCCGCCCTGGGCAGCCCCACCTGGTTCGCGCGGTTCTGCGCCCAGGTCATGACCGACCCCGCGCTGCAGGACATCATGGCCGAGGAGTCGCTCGCCTGCCCGCCGACCCTGCGGGCCCTCGAAGGGCTCAACCGCTGCCTGCCCGACCTGCCCGCCGACGTCCACGTCGAGCGGGCCGCCATGTCGACCAACCTGATCCTCCACACCTGCGCGGAGCGTGAACGCGCCCTCGCCGCGCACACCTCCACAACGCGCGCGAACTGGCACGACACCGCCACCGGTCTGATCGACGCCGTCGTCGGACTCTGGACGGCACCGGTCACGCCCCGGCGCTGATCCCTCCGCTCCACCCCGGCCCGTCCACCCTGTCCCCCATCCGTGCTCCGGCGGCCCGATCCGGGCTGTCCCGAGCCGAGAACAGAGGCTCCATGACCCCCTCCCGCGTTCTCGTCGTCGGTGCGTCCGCCGCCGGGCTGGCCACCGCGGAGGCACTGCGCCGCAAGGGATACCGCGGCACGCTGACGCTGCTCGGCGACGAACCTCACCCGCCCTACGACCGCCCGCCCCTCTCCAAGCAGGTGCTGGCCGGCAGCAGGACCCCCGACACGACCCGGCTGCGGACCCCCGAAGTACTGGCGGCCCTGGACGCCGAACTGCTCCTCGGCG